>Ga0172379_10000362_pt1 | contig 116544 bp, 120 predicted proteins | sample GrowelOW334metaG_FD_119756 | JGI IMG/M metagenome (GOLD analysis project Ga0172379, IMG submission 119756) | Groundwater microbial communities from an aquifer near a municipal landfill in Southern Ontario, Canada - Groundwater well OW334 metaG | ecosystem: Environmental > Aquatic > Deep... | reverse complement strand
TATATTTTTTCCCATAGTTTTAATTTTTTTATTCCGGATCTTTACCTTTGGGTGCGCCGCAGCGGAGTCGGGGAGATAACCCAAGTCGTTCCCGGGTTCAACCGGATATTTATGCAATCGCATATTTTTGTTTTAATCGGCTTTTTTATTCTGCTGTTTTATTTATTGAAAAATTTAGCGGAAAAACATACCGCCTTAAATAAACAAAGTCTTAAATTAATCGGCTTGGCCTCTTTATTATTATCAATCATCATAGTCAGTTTTTCGCGAAGCTTTTGGCTGGGGCTAGCGGCCGGCGGCTTATCCGTTTGGCTGGCCATGATTTTTAAATTAAAAACCAAGTTAAAAGAATTTATCGTTTTTAACCTGCTGGCTCTAGCTGTTATAATTTTAAGCCTGGCCTTAACTTTTTTTATTATAAAATTTCCTTACCCGGCGCCGGCCGGAGATTTTAACGCCACGAATTTATTAAGCGACCGAGCCACGCAAATTACTGATGAGGCCGGCGCTTCTTCAAGGTGGCAGCTTTTGCCGCCGTTATGGCAGAAAATTAAAGCCGCGCCGATTTTAGGCCAAGGCTTTGGCGCCACGGTAACTTATATCAGCAGCGATCCCCGCGTTTTAAGCGCTAATTTAAAAGGTGAATACACGACTTATGCTTTTGAATGGGGCTGGCTTGATGTTTGGCTGAAATTGGGAATTTTCGGCTTATTGGCTTATTTAGCTTTATTTGCCAAGCTTATTTTTGACGGCTTTAAAATAGGCTCATATTATTCCTTGTCATTAGCCGCCGGCTTAATAGTCGTCTTGGCGGTTAATATCTTCAGCCCGTACGTTAACCATCCTTTAGGCATCGGCTGCCTAATCATCGCCGCGGTTATGCTGGAAAATTTAAAATTAAAAAATAATTTTTAGCGCGAACAACGCTCTTGCGCAAATTTTAAACTTCCTGTATATTGTAGATTATATAATTTTACTTCTAATTTAATAAACATTATGCCCGACCAAATCATTTCCCAAGAAGGCTATGATAAATTAAAGAAAGAGCTTGACGAAAGGCTTGGCCCTAAAAGGCTGGAAATCGCCGGCCGGATTGAAACGGCTAAAGAACTTGGAGATTTAAGCGAAAACGCCGAATATGCCGAAGCTAAAGATGAGCAAGCTTTTAACGACGGGCGGATCGGCGAGCTGATGGCTTTATTAAAAAACGTTACCATCGTGCAGAATAACGGCGATAAGCATAAGGTCGGCATGGGCTCAAAAGTAACCGCCTTAAGCGAAGGCAAAACCAAAGAGTTTGCTATCGTCAGCTTTAACGAAGCTAACCCAGGCGAAGGCAAAATTTCCAATGAATCGCCTTTGGGCGTAGCTTTGCTCGGAAAAAAGAAGGGTGAAAAAATAACGGTTAACACGCCTCGGGGCAATGTAATTTATGAAATTTTAAAAGTTGAATAAATATCAGCGGTATTCTAAAAATAAGCTTTGTGAGAAGCTTATTTTTTATTTGGCTTTTATTTTGACTTTTAGGTTAAATTAGGGTAAAATATCAACATTAATTTATAAGTTAATTCGTATGATAAAAACAAGCGAGCGCGAGGACCGGCTTAAAAAATTAGCGGAATTAAAAAAATTAGGCGTCAACCCTTACCCGGCCAAAGCGGAAAAGAATATCTTTGTGAATAACGTTCTGGCTGATTTTGAAAAATTGCAATCAGGCGAAGTTGAATTGAAATTAGCCGGCCGGCTAAGAAGCCTGCGCGCCCACGGCAATCTTACTTTCGCCCATCTGGAAGACGGTAGCGGTAAAATCCAGCTGGCTTTTTCTAAAAAAGAAATTGGCGACTCGAGCTATAAAATATTTTCAAAATACGTTGACATCGGCGATTTCGCGCAAATCTCCGGCACGGCCTTTTTAACCCATAACGGTGAAAAAAGCGTTATGGTTAAAGATTGGCGGCTCTTAGCCAAAGCCGTCCGGCCCCTGCCGGAAAAATGGCACGGTTTATCGGACGAAGAAGAGCTATTGAGAAAACGCTATTTGGATATTTTATTTAACAGCGAGGTAAAAGACATATTTATAAAACGCGCGAAATTTTGGCAGTCTATCCGGGATTTTTTAATTAAGAAAAATTTTTTGGAAGTTGAAACTCCGGTCCTGGAGAATACCGCCGGCGGCGCCGACGCCAGGCCTTTTTTAACTCATCATAACGCTTTGGATATGAATGTTTATCTGCGTATTTGCGCCGGCGAATTATGGCAAAAACGGCTGATGATCGCGGGTTTTGAAAAAACTTTTGAGATTGGGCGAGTTTTTCGCAATGAAGGCATGGACGCCGAGCATCTGCAGGATTACACGCATATGGAATTTTATTGGGCCTACGCCGATTATGAAGCCGGCATGAAACTGGTTGAAGAGCTGTTTAAATACGCGGCCGAGGAAACTTTCGGCGCGCTTAAATTTAAAATTAAAAATTTTGCAGTTGATTTGGGGAAAACCTGGGAGCGCTATGATTACCGCGAAACCGTAAAAAAATATACGGGCGTTGATATTTTAGCTACGGATATAAAACAGATTGAAAAAAAACTAAAAGAACTGGGCGTGGAATATGATAAAAAAGGCTTTAATAAAACTCGCGCCATTGATAATTTATGGAAATATTGCCGTAAGCAAATCACCGGCCCGGGCTTTTTAACCGGCGTGCCGATTGAAGTCTCGCCTTTGGCTAAGCGCGATGAGAAACATCCGGAATTAAGCCAGAGATTTCAGGTGATTATCGCCGGCTCGGAACTAGGCAACGGCTATAGCGAGCTTAATGATCCTTTAGACCAGGTTGAAAGATTTAAAGAGCAGGCTAAATTAAGGGAAGCAGGGGACGAAGAAGCCCAGATGTTTGATGCTGAATTTGTGGAAGCTTTAGAATACGGCATGCCGCCGGCTTGCGGCTTTGGCATGTCGGAGCGCGTCTTTGCTTTTTTAATGGACAGATCCATGAGAGAATGCCAAATTTTCCCGCTGATGCGGCCGAAATAATAATGTCATCCCGAATGCCGCTTCAGCGGCAGAGGGATCTCGGCAAAGCGCGATAAAATGATAATATAATTTAAAGATGAAAGAATATACTTACTATATTTATATTTTAACTAACATCAATAATAAACGATTTTATATCGGAGTTACCAATAATCTATTAAACCGCTACTATGAACATAAAAATAAAAAATTTCCAAAAAGTTTTACCGCGAAGTACAATATCAATAAATTAGTTTATTATGAAATATTTAATGATATTAGCTACGCCATCTCCAGAGAAAAAGAATTAAAAGGCTGGCGCAGAGAAAAGAAAATAAACTTAATAAAAAGTAACAACTTAATATTTAAAGACTTAATAATAGATTTTTTATAATTTACATTATTGCATTTAACGAGATCCCTCGTCGCTCATCTGCCGATTGGCAGATGCGCTCACTCGGGATGACAATAAAAATGAAAATTGTTATGATTTTCGGCACATTTGATATTTTGCATCCCGGGCATATCAACTTTATAAAACAGGCTAAAAAATATGGCGATTGTCTAATCGTTGTTATTGCCCGCAACAGCACGGTTTTAAAGGTTAAAGGCAAATTGCCCGAGCATAGCGAAAAACAGCGCCTAGAGGCGATTAAAGGCCTAAAATTGGCGTCTAAAGCGGTATTAGGCAGTCTAACCGATAAATACAGCGCCATTAAAAAATACCGGCCGAATATAATCTGCCTGGGCTATGACCAAACTAATTTTGTTGACCGGCTTAAAAACGAATTAAAAAGATTAAAATTAAAAACTAAAATTGTAAGATTAAGGCCTTTTATGCCGCATAAATACAAAACATCTATTATTTTAAAAAACTAATATGAGAATAACTCTTTGCGGCAGCGTTAGCTTCGCGAAAAATTTCGTAATTCGTAATTATTAATTTTTAATTGATTTATATGCTAAACATAAAATTCATCAGGGAGAACGTTGATTTAATAAAAACCAACTGCAAAAACCGGCTAGCCAAAGTTGATATCGGCGAATTAATAAAAGCCGACGAGGAGCGCCGCGCCCTGGAAGCCGAGATTGACGAGCTTAGGGCGAAAAGAAATACGGTTTCCAAAACTAAGCCCACGGCCGAAGAAATATCCGCGATGAAAAAATTGGGCGAAACCGTAAAAAGCCTGGAAGAAAAATATAATTCAGTTTATGCCGGATATAAAAAATTGCTTTTTCAGGTTCCGAATTTAACCCATCCCGAGGTGCGGGTAAGCGCTAATGAAGACGACAATCCGATATTAAAAACTTACGGTAAGCCGCCTAAATTTAAATTCACGCCGCTTGACCATGTTCAGCTGGCGGAAAATCTGGATTTAATTGACTTTGACCGCGCGGCTAAAGTCAGCGCCGCGAAATTTTATTACCTAAAAAACCAGGCGGTTTTATTGGAATTCGCTTTAATCCAATACGCTTTAGAAACCGTTATCAAGCATAAATTCACGCCGTTTATAACTCCGGACATGGCCAAGCAAGAAGTTTTAGAAGGCTTGGGCTTTAATCCGAGAGGCGAAGCAACGCAAATATATAATATTGAGCAAACCGATCCCTCGGCTAAACTCGGGACAGGCCTTAGCTTAATCGGCACGGCGGAAATAACCATGGGCGGCTACCATATGAATGAAATTATTGACGAAAAAGATTTGCCGAAAAAATACGTGGCCGTCTCCCATTGTTTTCGCACCGAAGCCGGCAGCTATTCAAAATTTTCCAAAGGCATTTTCCGCGTCCACCAATTTACTAAAATAGAAATGTTCCAATATACTTTGCCGGAAAACAGCGAAGCGGCCCATCAGGAAATGCTGAATATTGAAATAGAAATATTTAAAGGCCTGGGCCTGCCGTTCAGGGTTATTGACCACTCAACGGCCGACTTGGGCGGGCCGTCATACCGGACTTACGATTTAGAAGCTTGGCTGCCGGGCAAACCCAATAAAAACGGCACGGCCGGCGATTGGGCAGAAATTACTTCAACCTCTAACTGCACGGATTACCAGGCCAGAGGCTTAAACATCAAATATAAAGACCTAGCCGGCGAAAAGCATTTCGTGCATATGCTTAACGGCACGGCCATAGCGGTCAGCCGCGCCTTAATCGCCATTATGGAAAATTATCAGCGAGCCGACGGCTCAATAGAAATTCCCAAAGTTCTGCGCAAGTATCTGCCGGGAAAAATTAAATTGATAAAAAGCAAAAAGGCGGCTTAACCAATAACCATGTTCAACCGAGTTAAAAATTTGCAATTAAGCGTTATTAAGCAGATGGAAATCCGGGCGGCTAAATACCCGGACGTTATTTCCTTAGCCCAAGGCATTCCCAGTTTTGATACTCCGGCCTGCATTAAACGGCGCGTGGAAAGAGCTTTGCGCGCCGGCGCCGTGGCTAAATATTCATTATCGCCCGGCCTGCCGGAACTTAGGGAAATGATAGAAATTTCTTTGGCTAAAGAAAACATGTTTTATGACTGGCAGAAAGAAATCATAGTAACGGCCGGATCAATTGAGGGCCTAACCGCGGCCGTTTTAGCCGTCAGCGACCCGGGCGACGAAATAATTCTGCCTACGCCGACTTATGTCTCGTACAAAGAAGTAATAAATTTAGCCGGCTGTACGCCGATTTTCGTGCCTTTAAACGAGGACCAAGGCTGGTCTTTTGAATTGGCTGAATTTGAGCAGGCCATCACGCCGAAAACCAAAGCCATCTTATTCTGCAACCCGAATAACCCGACCGGAACGATTTATGGCCGGGAGCAATTAACCGGTTTGGCCGAATTGGCGAAAAAACACAACCTTTTTATAATCAGCGACGAGGTTTATAAAGATTTTATTTATGGCGGTTCGGGAAAAATATTTTCCCTGGCCGAACTGCCGGAAATAAGAGAGCGCGTTATCAGGGTTTTCAGTTTTTCCAAATCCCACGCCATGACCGGCTGGCGCATCGGCTTTATCCATAGCGACGAATCGGTTATTAAAGAAATTTTAAAAGTGCATGACTGCCTGGTAACCTGCGCGCCGGTAATTTCCCAATACGCGGCCATGGGAGCTTTGGAAATGGGGGAGGGCGATGTAATTAATTTTAAAAAACAATATGACCGCCGCCGAGATTTAATTTGCTCAAGGCTTGATCGGCTTAATAAATACTTGCGCTACATAAAGCCTAACAGCGCTTATTTTGTTTTCCCTAAAATATTGAATAACAGCGATTCTCTGGCTTTGGCTTTAGAACTTTTGGATAAAGTCCAGGTCGCGGTTGTGCCCGGCATAGCCTTCGGGCCTAACGGCGAAGGGCATATCCGGTTAAGCTTCGGCCGGACCGAGGCGCATATCAATACGGCTTTTGACCGGCTGGAAAAATTTTTTAGCTTATGAACCCCGGTAGAAATTAATTTATATTAACGGGCCATAATTAATCTTACCTATATAACTCTATGAATGATATTTCTAACGGGGTGAAAATAATTTTCAAGCAAATCTTAAAATACTATTTGAAATTTATTACCAAAATAGTTTTATTGATTCATCGGCCGCTGATTATCAGCGTCACCGGCAGCACCAATGAATTTTTCGTTAAAAGCGAAATTAAGCGCCGACTGGAACAAGCCGGATATGACGTTAGATCAAATCCTAAAAATTTCAATACCGAAATCGGACTGCCGCTAGCCATTCTGAATTTATCCAGCGGCTATAATTCTTATAAAAATTGGCTGCCGATTATTTGGCGGGCTTTTATATCGTTATTTAAGCCAACTTTCCCTAAAATTTTAGTATTAGGCCTGGGCATAGACAAGCGCGGCGACATGAAATATTTAATGTCATTAGTTAAGCCGAAAATCGCCATTGTCACCGATATTACCCAGCGCTATATTGAAAGTTTTTCCGATATGGACGACCTAGTAGGGGAGTATAAGCATTTTGTTGAGTCAATTAACGAAAACGGTTATTTAATTTTAAATTACGACAACCGGCGGATTAAAAAACTTTCCGGATTTACAAAAGCCAAAGTTATTTTTTTCGGTTTAGAAAAAAACACGCCTAGCCTTAATAATCATTGGCTGGGCGAGATAACGGAAAAAACCTCAAGCGGGCAAACCGTAGCGGTTACCGACGGCAATGAAACAAAAAATTATTCAATAAACCGCTTCGGCGAGCACCACGCTTACGCCCTGCTGATCGGCTTAATAGTCAAAAAAATTATAATAAATTTAAAATAATTATGTTATTCAGGAGGAATAGCCTTAAAAAAATAAATCGGTTCGGCTCAAATAGAAGAAAATACGTTTATTCGGCCAAAGCTTATAAAAATCCTTTTTTTCAAAATAAAAGAACCGCGGATATAAAGCCGGGCTGGCTGAAAAATAAAAGCAAGCTGGCTATTTTCGCCGCCGCTATTATAATTTTAATCCTAGTTTGGCTGTTATTTTTTTCAACTCTGTTTAAAATCCAAAAAATAGAAGTCAACGGCGTTCGTGAAAGCCTAACCGGCGAGATAGAATCAATCGCTTGGGATCTCGCGCGGGACAGGTTGGCGGGAAAAAATAATCTATTGCTTTATAATAAAAGCGATTTGATAAAAATTTTAAACGAAAAATATTATTTAGACGATTTAACCGTTAAAAGAAAATTATTTCATACTTTAACCATAAATTTGCGCGAAAAACAACAAGCCGCGGTTTGGCGCGAAGATGAGCAATACTATTATCTGGACGGCGACGGCAACGTCATAAACCAAACCGATCCTTTAAATATTAACGACGGAAGCTACCCTTTAATAGAAAACCTGACCGCCGTTAAGATAGACGGGCGGCAAGCCAATATAAATAAAGAGGCGATAGGCTATATCCTGAATTTGTTTAATGAATTCAAGGAGAAAAAACATAATTTCGCGATTGAAAGATTTATTGTTGATAAAGACATTAACACCGTTAAAATGGCGATTTTATCCGGGCCAAAAGTTTATTTTAACATAAAAGCGCCCGTAGCCGAGCAAGCGTCCAAACTTGATTTAATCATTAGAGAAAAATTAAAAAACGATTTTAAAGCCGCTAGGGAGTATATTGATTTAAGATACGCCAATAATGTTTACCTGAAATAATATTTTGCGACACATAACTAATTACATAATATTAAAAAATGTTATATACTGGTAGCAAGCAGGCAGGCGAGATTATATAACAGCATAATTTCAGAAAAAATAACCCGGCTATTGAAAAAAATTAAATTCATGTTAATAAACCTATTAAAATTTAAACCTAAAAAGGTACATAGGTACCAGGCGGGCATTTAAATTTTAATGCGCCAATAAGCTTATGGAAGGAATTTTTAAAACATTGTTTATTTTAGGGGTAATAGTATTTTGTTTTTTGATTGTCGGCTTATTTTTACTTTTATTGAAATTCATATTATTATTTTACCCGCAAATCAGCCTGTTCGGCATGTTAATTCAATAGGCCGGGCATAAACTCAAGCAAATAGATTATATCAAAGGTTAGTCTGGCGTCGCATAAGTTATATTGTGCGACGCTATTATATTAGAAAAGTATAGCCGTTATAGTAATTCCCCCTTTAAATAACTACCGCTGTAAGCGACTAATTTTTTATTGTCATTCCCGCGCAGGTTTACCAGTCCGCTAGGCGGGCGGGAATCTAGGTTAAGCCCGTAGAAATTTAGATTTATTGAAATGACTATAAAGTAATACGCGCATACCGCTTTAAAAATAAATGCCTATATCCCCTATTCAAGGAAAAATACTCCCCCAGCGTTTTGTCTTTTTTCAACTTCTTAATATTTCTCGTTACCTGCCGATAAAATATCGGGTAATGAATTCTGGTTATTATCCGCCCCCTGAACCGCGAGCGGTAAGGCGGTTTTTGATGATGCGCGGCTTCATGGGCTAGCGTCCTTAAAATTGAAGAAATTTTTTTTGGCTTTCTGAACTTCGGCGTAAAAATATCAATCGTAATCAGGCCGGTTTTTAAATTCGTCCGGCCGATAACAAAACCACGCTTGGTATTAACGTGGTCGTCTTGGCGGCGCATGGGCCTGAATTTAAGCTTGGTAATGCCAATTATTTTTAAAGCGCAGTCGCAAGCTGTTTGGACTTTTTTATAATGTTCTATTAAATCCATATCAATTTTTACGGCAGATATTCCAAAGGATTAACCGGAATTCCGTTTAAGCGGACTTCAAAATGCAGATGCGGCCCGGTGGTTAACGAGCCGGCTCCGTTAGTGCCCGGCATGCCGCCCGAAAGGCCGATCGCCTGCCCCTGGACTACGTATTCATCGGCTTGGACATAGATTTTTGACACATGCCCGTAAACCGTAGCCAGCCCGTTGCCATGCACTATCATAATATAGCTATAGCCTTTACCCGCGTTTTTAGCTATGGCCACGTAGCCTGAAGCCGCGGCCCTTAAGGCGCTGCCTTGACCGGCCCTGATATCTATGGCCGGATGCTCAAAAATATAGCGGAACGGATAGTCCGGATCATGGAAAGTCGCCATAACCATATTTTTCGTCACCGGCCAGATAAAACCCGCGTCATTGAATTCCAAGGCTTGGCCGGAAATTTTAGATAATTTTGCCCTGACGGTTTTTTCCAGGCTGACGATATCGGACTCAGCCCGCTGTTGTTCTTGTTTAGCTAATGCCAATAACCTTTGGTATTCTCTTTCCGAAGATTTAGTCTGGTCTAAAACATACGCCTTGTTTTGCTGCTCCGTAGCCAGGCCGCTTTTTCTGTTTTCCAGCTCTACCTTCAAGCCGGATAATTCCCGCTTTTTTCCGTTCAAATCTTTCTGCTGGGCTTCCAAATCTTTTTTGTATTGCTTTAAAGTTTCCAAACTCTGGCCGATTTCTTTATTTATATCTTCCAAATATTTAACCTGGCTGACAAAATCATTCAAAGTGCCGTTCAGAAGCAATATTTCCAAAGTTGATTTATCGTCTTGCTTTTGCATCAATCTAACGACTGACGCGATATGCTCTTTTTGATTTAAAATCTGCTCATCTTTAGCCTTAATTTCCAGGTTGACTTTGTCTATCTCTAAATTCGTCCGGTCAATCTCGGTCTGCGCGCTTTCAATATCCAAAGCGGCTTTAGCCAAACGGTTTTCTAAAATCGCCAGCTGGTTATTCAGGCTGGCTTTTTCGCTCTGTTTTTTCTTAATCAGCGCTTCATAGACCGCCTGCTGATCCTGGATTTTTTTAATCCTGTCTTTTTTTTCCTGAATATCTTTGTTTATCTGCCTGACTTCTTCGTTTTGCCCGGCTTCAGCCTGGCCATAGCTAAAATCAGGCGCGGTTAAAAACAGGCCTAAAAATAATATAGGTATGATTAACTTAATAATTTTTTTTACCCTGTTAGAAGTTCCCATAGAAACTGCAATTATAATTTGCCCTGCCAGATATCTTGTTTATTTAAGACTTCTAACAGGGTGAATAATTTAATTATAACATTTTTTAAACAATAAAAAAAGGAGCCGGATTTTATCCAAGCCCCTTAACTACATAGATTATCTTATTTAAAAAACAATTGCTTTACAGTATAGCCCAACAGCAAGCCAGAATATGATATTACCATACTATCAAGTACCACTACGAATGGCCAGCGGCAATAAAAAGATGGCCAGTGGCAATAAAAAGAAAAGAAAGAAATAAATAACATTATTATTCCTGATGTCAATATTACAACGAAAAACATAAAAATCGCATATTCTCCTATCCGCCCCGGGTTATTAACATTTTTCCTTTCGGTTATCAGAATAAATACAAAAACTAACATTATAAAAATAAAAGCTTCCCATAAATTCATCATGTCCTCCTTTCGATTGTCTTTCCAAAGGCCCACGCTATTAACATTCCAGCTACCACCGCGAAAAATATATCCGCCGGCATGGTAGCCACTTTGCTTCCTGGCCCTAAAAATAATAAATTCATGAAGGCAAAAAAGAAAATAAATAATCCAAATATTGCACACGTTAGAGAGAGCGTTTCAGAAGAAAATCCTCTGCCCATCAAGTAAATGCCAAAAAAAATTGAAAATAAAAAGAACAAATACTCCTCGTAATTCATGTCATCCCCCTTCCCCTTTCGGGATTTTTTTATTTATTTTTATTAATTTTATCTAAACTTTCTTTTTTGCCTAGAATCGCGGCGATGGCGAAAGGCGGCGGGCTGAATTTTTGGCCGGAAAGCGCTACGCGCAAAGGCCAGAGATAATCGCCGTTTTTAGCGCCTTTGTCTTTAATGTAATCAAGCAGAGTTTTTTCAATCGTTTCTTTCAACCAGTCGGCTTCGGGAATTTTTTCAAGCAAAGCGGCCAGCTCTTTAAGGTTCGCTTTCGCCTGCTTAAGAGTTAAATTTTTCCAGATCAGCATTTCTTCCGGATATTCAAGATTATCCAAAAAAAAGAACTTTGTCAACTCCCCTATCTCGGATAATTTCTTAAGCCTTTCCTGCTCCAGCCCGATAACTTTTTCCATAAAATCATTGGCTTGTTTTCTTGTATCGCGAGTTAATTTCAAATTTTCGCCCATAAACGGCAGGCATAATTTAGTTAATTTTTCCAATGACATCCGCCTGATATAATAACCGTTGAAATAGTCTAATTTTTCTATGTCAAAAACCGCCGGGCTGATCCCCATATCTTTGTAATCAAAATATTCAATCATTTCATCCAAATTTAAAATTTCATCGGTTTTTTCTTTTGGCGCTTTAGCCGACGCCGAAGGATGCCAGCCCTGCAAGACGCAAAAATTCAATAGAGCTTCGGGCAGATAGCCTTTAGAGCGGTAATCCTCAACCGCTACGTCGCCCTGGCGCTTGCTTAATTTACCGCCTTCTTTATTTAAAGTTAAGGTTAGGTGAATAAATTTCGGCGCTGGCCAGCCGAAGGCGTTATATAATAAAATATTTTTGGGGAAACTGGAAAGCCATTCATCGCCTCTTAAGACATGGCTGATGGCCATAAGATGATCATCAACTACACTAGCGAATTGATAAGTCGGCATGCCGTCTGATTTTATTAAAACTTGGTCTTCCAGATCGCGGGCCGCGAATTTTATATCGCCGCGCAGTTCATCATGGACAATAATTTCTCCGCCCACAGGCATTTTTTGCCTGATAACGAATTTTTCTCCGGCTTTAATTTTTTTCTCAACTTCTTCTTTGGCGAGCTCGCGGCAGGCGCGGTCATAGCGCGGCGGTTTTTTTTCCGCCTGCTGGCGCTCGCGCATCTCGGTTAATCTTTCAGAAGTGCAAAAACAATAATAAGCCTCGCCCTTTTTTAAAAGCGCTTCAATATGCTCTTTATAAATTTCCAGCCTTTGCGATTGGGTATATGGCCCGAATCCGCCGCCAACATGCGGCCCTTCGTCAAATTTTATGCCCACCCAGTCTAAAATATCAATTAAGCCTTTAACCGCGCCTTGAACTTCCCTTTTTTGGTCCGTGTCCTCAATCCTTAAAATCAATTCACCGTTTAAAGTTTTCGCTATCAGATAATTAAACAAAACCGGCCTTAAGCTGCCGATATGCAGGAAACCGGTCGGCGATGGAGCGAAACGAACTCTGATATTGCTCATAAATATTATTATCATCTCTAGCCTGACCTTTTTGTCATCTCGACGACCACAGGGAGGAGAGATCTATAATAGGTTAATACTTAAACTAATATATCAATTATTTTTTAAACTACCTACATAATCTTTAATTTCTTTTTCGGAAATATCATATTCTGAAAATAACTTATCGCTTAAATCATTCATCATTTTATTTTTTGATTTTATCAAATTAATCTTTTTTTCGCGACGCCATTTTTTTATTTCTTTTTCTCTGGAAATGGCATCGTTAACATATTGGTGTTGTTCGTAATAAAGTAAATCTGTTAACTTGTATAATTTAGTAAACTTAGAGCCTAGGCCGTTTTTATGTTCAATCATTCTCCTTATTATATTATTAGTAAAACCTACATATAAAGTTGTTCTTTCGTAATTGCTTAAAATATAAACAAAAAATTGGTATTCTTTTCGCATAATAAAGCGCTTTCCTTGTATTATAGATTTCTCCCTTCGGTCGAAATGACAAAGATAAGATGAACTTTTTATTTTATCATTTCCGCGAAAATACTTTTTATTTTTTGGTCATGCGACCAGCCGATAATTCTTTTTAAAAGCACTTCGCGGCCGTTACGATAATTTTTATTGATTTCTTTGCCAATTCTAATAATTGATTTTTCCAGAGTTTTATCTTTGCTCTTGGCTTGATTATATAAGTTTGACAAAAAATAGCAACGGTTGGCGCTAATGAGCGGCCGGCCTTTAGCGTTAACTTTATAGCCTGCCCAAGCTTTAATATTTTTTTGATTTTTAGTTAAGGCTAGTAAAACGCGCCTCATGCCGTCAAAAACTCGGTAACTATCCCCTGTTTTATAAACTAAAATCGGGAAATAATCCCTTTCTTTATGGGCGCAAAATCCGGTTTTAATAATTTCCTCCCGCATAGCCTTGTTTATCTTCCAGGCTTTGGCAAAAGCCGCCGGATTGCGGTTGAATTTTTTTATAACATACTTATCAATTATCGGCGACATGCCGGTTAAATAAATTTTTTCCAACGGGATATTTTTCAGCTTCCATTGATATTTATCATCCGACATAACGGCGAAAACCTGCTTTAGCTTCCAGCCTTCGGAAATCGCGGCTAATAAATTCCAAAACGACGCCTCCCCTTCCCTGGCGTTAAAATTATCAATTGATTTATCAATTCTTTTATAAAATTTATCATCTTTAATATCGGCAAAAATTTTCCTGAATTCTTGCTTTAAATATTGCTTAGCGATGATTAACGCGTTTTTTGACGGCGTATATTTTAACATATGTTTAAAATTTATTTTTAAATTTTTCTTTTAATCAACCAAATTAAAAATTTAACCGGGAAAACTATGACCGCGTTATAAATCCTTTTCCATCTGGCCGGCTGTTTAATCAATCGCCAGAGCCATTCTAAGCCTATTTTTCTAAGCCAAAAAGGCGCGCGTGGCAGCTTGCCGGTTAAAAAATCAAACGCTCCGCCAACGCCCAGCCCGATTTTAACGGACGGCAGCTTGGCCAAATTATGAAAAATAAATTTTTCCTGATAAGGCGCGCCTAAAGTTAAAAAAATTATTCCCGGCTTGAATTCGCGCACTGGCGCTAGTATGCCCTCCGACACATCAGTTTGCCGATCCAAGTCAATGGCTATGGCTTGCAATTTTGGATAGTAAACGGCCAACGCCTGCGATATATCTTGATAGCTTGATAGCCCGCCTCGCCAGTTAAAAACCGCCACTCGCCTGCCCTGCGCCTCCGCTATCGCCAAAATATCTTTCAATAAATCAGCTCCGGTAATTCTCTGAAAATTAACGCCCATCAGCCAAGCCGTGATTTTTAAGCCAACGCCGTCAGGCAAAGACAAATCAGCTTTATTCAATATATCAAAAAATTCCTTATCTTCGCCGGCCGCTAGAATAATCTCCGGGTTGGGCGTAATAATAAAATGCCGCCGGCCGTCAATTAAAAACTCCTGGATTTTAGCCAGAGCCTGTTTCTTGCTGAAGGTGTTAATATTTACGCCTAATATATTGATTAAACCCATAACTGAATTATACTAAAAAAAGCTAGCTTTAGCAAACGCATTCCGCATGACAAAAAGGAAATTTTATGCTAATATACAGGCGTAAGAAATAAATATGCACGAAGCCGAATTCTACAAAAAATCAGATAATCTAACCGCGGCTTGCCTGCTTTGCCATCAGGCTTGCTTGATAAAAAATAATTCGGCCGGAGTATGCGGAGTTAGAAAAAATATCAACGGCCAGCTCTTCTCTTTGACCTACGGCTATCCGGCGGCCTTAAACGTTGACCCGATTGAAAAAAAACCCTTATTTCATTTTCTACCCGGCAGTTTAAGTTATTCTCTCGGCACGCTGGGCTGTAATTTTAAATGCCTGAACTGCCAAAATTGGCATATCAGCCAAGCCGCTGATATTGAGAAAAAAATTAAAAATATTGATTTTATAGAGCCGGAAAAAATCGTCAGCGGTGCGCTGGACAACGCCTGCTCGTCAATTTCTTATACCTATAATGAGCCGACCATCTTTACCGAATACGCCCTAGAGATTATGAAGCTGGCCAGGCAGAATGATTTAAAAAATATCTGGGTTTCTAACGGCTACATGAGCGGCTTATGCCTGGAAGCAATTTCCCCCTACCTTGACGCCATCAACGTTGATTTAAAATCCATGGATAGCGAATTTTATAAAACAAACTGCGCGGCCAAGCTTGAACCGGTATTAGATAATTTAATCGCCATAAAAAAAGCCGGCCTGCACCTGGAAATAACCACTTTGATTATTCCGGAATTATCCGACGATTACGAGATGCTTAAAAAAACCGCCGAATTCATCACCGAAGAATTAGGCGCCGACACGCCTTGGCATGTTTCCAAATTTTCCCCGGACGTTGCCTGGAAATTAAAAAATACTCCGGCCACGCCGGAAAAAATAATTTTAGGAGCTTATGAAATCGGCAAATCAGCCGGCCTTAAATATGTTTATACCGGCAACATCCCGGGCGATGAAAGGGAAAATACTTATTGCCCGGTCTGCGGCCAGCTAGCCATTCGCCGCTTTGGCTACGAGATTGAACGCCTGGACCATCACGGCCGCTGCCTTTATTGCGATAAGAGTTTAGATATTTTGGAATGAGAAAGGCGCTATTTTAGATAGCGCCTTTAATCAAAATAACCTTCGGCTATTTTTCTTTGTAGAGAAAAATAGACAGATTCGGAAAAACATTGTTTAGGCGAATTTTCCATAAAGGCAACGCAATCCTTGCCTTCGTTTTTACAATTTTCAATCAGATGTCTAAATATTTGGCAAAAACACGCTTGTCTAAATGCGCAGTTAAAACAATTTTTCTCCATCATGGTCCCCTCCTTTATTTTTTGAGATTTCTGCTTATCCACATTATAGCATATTTAAAATAATCTTTTAACCCGAGAAACTATTGACAAGGCTAAACGGCTATACTATATTGAAATTAGCACTCAACGCTAAAGAGTGCTAAAAAGTGTATTGTCATTCCGGCCTACGAGCCGGAATCCATGTTTAATCGCAATTAACAAGTTTCTGGATTGCGGGTCAAGCCCGCAATGACAGAAAAATTTTAAACATATGTTTGATAAATTCACCCATAAATCCCAAGAAGCCATTATCAACGCGCAAATTATCGCCCAGGACAACGGCCAGCAGCAAATTGAAGCTTTGCATTTACTCGCTTCCCTACTCGCTCAAAGCGAGAGCTTAATTAAGCCGATCCTTGAAAAATTAGGCATTAATTTTCGCCAAATAGAAAAACAAACCAAGGAAATTATAGAAAAACTGCCGAAAATTTTAATTTCCGCCAGCGTCGGCACGGTCCAAGGCACGGCCGAAGTGGCCATGATTTTAGAGCGCGCTAAAAAAGAAGCGGATAAAATCGGCGATGAATACATTTCCACCGAGCATTTGTTTTTATCTTTAATCGGCATAAAATCAAGAGCCCAGGAAATATTGATTAGCGCCGGGGTTGAATATATGGAAGTTCTAAAAATACTGGGCAAGCTAAGGGGGGCGCAAACTATCACCGATCCGGAGCCGGAGTCAAAATTCAGAGTTTTGGAAAAATACGCCATTAACTTAACCGAGCTGGCGCGAAATGAAAAGCTTGACCCGGTCATCGGCCGCGACGAAGAAATCAGGCGCATTATGCAAGTCTTGTCCCGGCGCACTAAAAATAACCCGGTCTTAATCGGCGAAGCCGGCACGGGCAAAACCGCTATCATTGAAGGCCTGGCGCAAAGAATTGTTTCCGGTGATGTGCCGGAAACCTTAAAAGGCAAAGAATTGATTTCGCTGGACCTCGGCGCTTTAGTGGCCGGCTCAAAATTCAGAGGCGAATTTGAAGACCGCCTAAAAGCCGTTTTAAAAGAGATTAAGGCCCAGGGCGGCAACATTATCCTCTTTATAGACGAACTGCACACCTTGGTGGGCGCCGGGGCCTCTGAAGGCTCTATGGACGCCTCTAACATGCTAAAACCGGCTTTGGCGCGGGGAGAATTAAAAGCCGTGGGCGCTACTACTACCCGCGAATACCAAAAATATATTGAAAAGGACGCGGCTTTAGAAAGGCGCTTTCAGCCGATTTATGTCAGCGAACCTTCAATTGAAGATACCATCGCTATTCTGCGCGGCATTAAAGAAAAATATGAAGTGCACCATGGCGTGCGGATTACCGACGATGCTTTAATCGCCGCGGCCAAATTATCTTCCCGCTATATTACCGATCGGTTTCTGCCGGATAAAGCCGTGGATTTGGTTGACGAAGCCACTTCGGCTTTGCGCATGGAAATAGATTCTTCGCCGGACGAATTGGACGCTTTAAAGCGGGAAATAAAACGGCTGGAGATTGAAAAGGCCGGCTTAATGAAAGAAAACAAGCAAACCGCCAAATTAAAAGAAATAAACAAAAAATTAGCGGCTCTCAAAGAAAAAGCCAATCAGCTGGAACTGCATTGGCTTAATGAAAAAAATATCATCGCTAAAATCAGGCTGTCTAAAAAACAAATTGACGAACTGAAAATTCAAGCCGAGATTATTGAGCGGCGCGGCGACGATTTAACCAAAGTGGCGGAAATATTATATTCAAAAATTCCCGCGCTTATGGAAGAAGTAAAAAAACAAGAAGCCGAACTCGTAAAAATCCAATCGGCGGGCCAAAGAATTTTAAAAGAAGAGGTTGACGAAGAAGATATTGCTAAAGTCGTGGCGCGCTGGACCGGCATCCCGGTTTCTAAAATGCTGGAATCGGAAATAAAAAAATTAGCCAAAGCCGAAGAGGTTTTAAATAAAAGAGTTATCGGCCAAGACGAGGCCATTAAATCCGTGGCTAACGCCATCAGGCGCTCGCGAGCCGGCATTAATGAAGAAAAAAAACCTATCGGCTCTTTTATGTTTGTCGGCCCGACCGGCGTGGGTAAAACCGAACTGGCTAAAGCTTTAGCCGAATTCATGTTTAACGATGAAAACGCTTTAGTTAGATTGGATATGAGCGAATTTATGGAAAAACATTCGGTAGCTAAAATAATCGGCGCGCCGCCCGGCTATGTCGGCCATGACGAAGGCGGGCAATTAACCGATAAAATCAGGCGCCGGCCGTATAGCGTGGTGCTGTTTGACGAAATTGAAAAAGCTCATCCCGAAGTCTTTAATATACTCCTGCAAATTTTAGACGACGGCCGCCTGACCGATTCTAAAGGGCGGGCGGTTAACTTTAAAAATGCCATCATTATCATGACCTCAAATCTAGGCAATGAAGTGATTAAAGAATATTCCATCGGTTTCGCCGATACTACGGACGTAAAAACCGCGGCCAGCCTGCGCTCGGATGAAATGAAGGAAAAAATTGACAACATCTTAAAAGACCATTTTAAGCTGGAATTCTTAAACCGCATTGATGAAATCGTCATATTCAAAAGCCTGAACAAAGAAGTTTTATCTAAAATCGTTGACTTGGAACTGGCTAAAGTTGAGACCAGGCTGAAAAATAAAGAAATTAATATTAAAATCGGGCTTAAGGTTAAAAAGATGCTGGCGGAAAAAGGCTTTGATACGACTTACGGCGCCCGGCCGCTTAAGCGGGTCATCCAAAATATGATTTTAGACGAACTGGCTTTGGAAATAATTGAAGGTAAAATCAAGCAAGGCAACAAAGTGGAAATTGATTTGGGCGTAAAAGATAAAATTTTGATGACCGTAAAATAAAAAATAACAGATAAAAGAAGAAGGACCGCCTGATTTAATCGGCGGTCCTTTTTTAATTCATTTTATTCTATCTGCCGTATAGTTTTTCTACAACGGCATTTGCAGGGTCTTCTTTTCGCGTTTGATTTACTATGCAAACGCAAAACTTTTGGTTTAGGATGGCTTTGGCGCGTCGCGCCATGAAATTTTGGGCAACCGATTTTCTCCAGCTTTATTTTTTTTCTTTTCTTAACGGCTGGCGCTTTGTCAATAAACAGCCAGGGGTACATAAAACGATAATATGCTTTTATCTTTTCCGGCGTATCAAGCCTATCCTCATAATCATCTTCGTTAATAGGCTGGCAGGGATAAGCGCCGCCGATTTTTCTTTCTTCAGCAAATTCATAGCCGCAAATAGTACAAACCTTTTCCTCATTTCCTGTAAGACAATCTTGAAGCTGACAGAATGAGATATTAGAACATCCGCTGACGACCTCTCCAAAAGACGCGACAGCAGTACCGTCAATTGTACAAAATAATCTTTCTCCAATCGGCACCTGTTTTCTGTCGTTTAACCTTTCCAGATCATCGCGCACATCCCTCGACCAATTGTCAATTCCAAGAGCGACATGATCCGCCATTAATTTTTCCCCTCGAACTCGTTTTTTCATTTTCCCCTCCATAATTAAATTTTGAAAAAACTATCCCCTTCCCCCTATCCACACTAAATATTTAAATTATATCTTAACACAATTCACTAAAAAAATCAACTAATAATAAATATATTGGCTAATTTTAGTAAACAGACTAGTATAATTTGCCCTATTACCCCTCGTATACTATAATGTATAGTATAACTAATTAAAAATTTAAAGATCAAAGTTTAAAATGACAATTCAAAATGTAAAATTGCCTAATTTTATAATTTTCCCCGACCCCGTAAGCGAGGCGGGACAAGTAACTTTACATTGTCATTTTTCATTTTGAAATTTACATTTTACATTTTTTCATGACAAACCTAAAATATTTATTAATTTTTATAATTATACCATTAAGTTTGGCATTCGGTCTTACCGCCAGCGCCGAAGGCTTTGATCCTAATAATATTATTAGCGACTTGGAAATCATGGATTATACTTCCATGGATTTAGCCGATATTCAAAAATTTTTAGAAAATAAAAATAGCTATTTGGCTAATTACTCCTGCCCGGATTATTACGGCGTAACTAGAAAAGCTTCGGAAATAATTTATAACGCGGCCGCAAAAAATTATGACTGCAGTAGCGCTATTTTAAGCGATAACCCGACCGAAGAAGAAAGAAAATTAAAATGCCGGAAAATTACCATCAGCCCAAAATTCCTTTTAGTGCTTCTGCAGAAAGAGCAAAGTCTGATTGAAAATTCTTCGCCCGGCCAACGTAATCTTGATTGGGCCACCGGTTACGGTTGTCCGGATTCAGGCGGCTGCAATACCCGCTGGCAAGGTTTTGGCAAACAGGTTAATTCCGCGGCTTTGCAGTTCAGAGACTATATGGATAATCCCCAATTTTATACTTACCGTGCCGGCAATACTTATACTTTCACCAACCCTTACGGAACTATCAGCACCGATCCGATAACCGTAACGCCGGTTAACCAGGCTACGGCCGCGCTGTATAATTACACGCCGCACGTCTATAACGGCAATTTTAATTTTTATAAAATCTGGCAGCGCTGGTTCACTAAAATCTATCCGGACGGCTCTCTCCTGCAAGCCCAAGGCGAACCCGGAGTCTGGCTTCTGCAAAACGGCTTAAAACGGCCGTTCTTATCCATGGCCGCCTTGGCTACGCGCTTTGACGCCAATAAAATCATAAAAATAAACAAATCCGACTTGGATAAATATGAGAAAGGCGCGCCGATTAAATTCCCCCAATATTCCCTAATCAAATCGCCGCGCGGCACGATTTTCTTATTGGTTGACGATAAAAAGCGCGGCTTTACATCCATGGAAGCTTTCCGCAAAATGGGCTTTAACCCGGACGAAGTCGTTAACGCCAGCTGGGAAGACATAAATTATTACGCCGATGGGGCCAATATCACCGCCACTTCGACTTATCCGACCGGAGCGCTCTTGCAGAATAACAAAACCGGCGGCGTTTATTACGTGATTGACGGCACTAAAGCGCCGCTGATTGATAAAATTTTCTTAACCGCGAAATTCAGCAGTAAAAAAATCATAAAAGTCGCGCCGGAGGAGCTTGACCAATACCTAACCTTAAAACCTTATTTATTCGGCGACGGAGAACTTCTAAAAACCAAAGACTCCCCTTACGCCTACGTAATTTCCGGCGGCAAAAAAATCCTCATAGCTTCAGACAAAGTCTTCAGCGGCCTAGGCTATAAAGCGGAAAATATCATCATCGTGCCGTCAAGCGTCTTATATTTATACGAAGCCGGCGCGCCAATAACCGAAGTGCTAGCGGAAAATGCGCAAGAATAAATATTTTAATCATTAACTATATGTCTATTGTCTTTTCCGCTATTGTCCCTCACCCGCCCATTCTTATACCGACCATCGGCAAAGAAAATATCAATCAGCTTAAAGCCACTTCTGATTCATATTTGGAATTAGAGCAAGATTTATATGCTTCGCAGGCGGAAACTATCATTATCATTTCTCCGCACGGCCATCTGCAGGAAGAAGCTTTCACTATTAACTTAAGCCCTGAATTCACGGGTGATTTTAAAGACTTCGGCGATTTAACGACTAAATTTAATCTAAACGGCGATATCGGCTTAGCCCATAAAATCAGAGAAAAATTAGAGACTAAGGCCCCGCTCCAGCTTATTAGCGAAACCAAGCTTGACCACGGCGCCTCAATCCCCCTCTATCATTTAACCCGGCACTTGCCAAAAATAAAAATAATCCCGCTTTATTATTCGGGATTGAGTTTAGCCGCTCATTATAATTTCGGCCAGATATTAAAAAATGAACTATTAAGCTCAAGCACCCGTATCGCCCTAATCGCTTCCGGCGACCTTTCGCATAGGTTAAGCAAAAACGCCCCGGCCGGCTTTAGCCCTAAAGGAAAAAAATTTGATAAAAAGCTAATTGATTGTTTGCTTAAAAAACAAACCAATGAAATAATAAAATTCAAACCGGAATTAATCGCTGACGCGGGCGAATGCGGCTTAAAATCAATCGTTATCTTGCTTGGCATTATAGAGGTTATAAAATATGAACCCCAGCTTTTATCATACGAAGCGCCTTTCGGCGTCGGTTATTTAACGATGAATTTTAAATTATAACTTTTTACTTTTAGCTCCGCCGGCCGCGACTTTAAAAAAATATTTCCACTTCTCGCCGGTATGGCATAATTCTTTAGTGTCATTTAAACATTTTTCAATATAAACTCTTGGCTTTAGTTTACATACTCTAAAAACCGCGCTTCTTTTAAAATCCGGAATGTTTAATTCTTTAATTACCTCTAAAGCCAAATCCTGCCAAGCATAAGCCGGCGCTTTAGGCCGCAAGCGCTGGTTTTTTGACCCTTCCATAAATAAATCGCCTAATTTTTCCATGCCTTTGTTTGTTTGCATATATTAAGTATAACAAACTATTGCTAAAATTTCATCTATTTGTTAATATCAACTATTATTGTCATTGCGAGCGACTGAAAGGAATGCAGGTCCCTTGCTATCGCTCGGGATAAACTTCACAATCTCACGTACTCTGAACTTAACCAGAGATTGCTTCGTCGACTTGATTACAAGTCTCCTCGCAATGACAGAAAGAGTATTAATAATTTATCATTTATAACATGCCAATACTAAAAATAATAACTCAGCCCAACCAGATTTTAAGGAAAAAATCAATTGAAATAAGCCCGGAAGCTATAAAAAGCCGCGAATTTAAAAACCTTATTTCCGCCATGGATAAAACCATGCTTAAAACCGACGGCGTTGGCTTGGCCGCTCCGCAAATTGGGAAGAATATCAGATTGGCCGTCATTAATTCCAAAGATGGAGTTTTCTGCTTGATAAACCCCAAATTCACTAAAAAATCCTGGGCGCGCGAAATAGGGCAAGAAGGCTGCTTATCCATACCCGGAGTTTTCGGCAAAGTTAAAAGGCACAAAAAAATCAGCTTAACTTATACGGATAAAGACGGCAAAAAAACCAAACTTACCGCCGTCGGCATGATGGCTCGGGTGATACAGCATGAGATTGATCATCTTGACGGAATACTTTTTATTGACAAGGCGGTAGAGATAGAAAATGAAAAATTAAAAAACAAAAATGAATAAAACTAAAACAATCTTCATCGGCACTGCCGAATTCGGTTTACCCGGGTTTGAGGCTTTAATAAAAGACAACGACTTTGAAATAGTCTTAGCAATTACCCAGCCGGACAGGCCAACGGGCAGAAAACAAATAATAACGTCTTCGCCCATAAAAATCGCGGCCGAGAAAAAAAATATTACGGTTTTACAGCCGGAGCATATTATAGATATCAGAGATAAAATTCTTTTGCTAAAACCCGATTTAATTATCGTAGCGGCTTACGCGCAGCTTATACCTGAAGAAATTTTGAATCTGCCGAAATACGGCTGCCTAAATCTGCATGCTTCGCTTCTGCCTAAATACCGGGGCGCGGCCATAATTCAGGCCGCTATCTTAAACGGCGACGTAGAGACCGGTTTAACCATAATAAAAATGGATAAAGGCTTAGATACCGGAGCGATTTTAGCGCAAACCGCGATTAACATTAGCGATGAAGATACGGCCGGAACATTATATGACAAATTATCGGAAGTAAGCGCGGATTTTCTGATTGCCGCGATCAAAAAATATTTAGCCGGAAAAATCACGCCGAAAGCGCAAGATTCCAGCCAGGCCAGCTACGCCAAAGCCTTAACTAAGGGCGACGGTTTAATCAATTGGTCAAAACCGGCAGCGCATCTGGAAAAATTTATTAGAGCCATGAATCCCTGGCCCATGGCCTGGACTTGGTGGGACGGCAAACAAATTAAAATAATTTCCGCGCAAAATCAGCCTATAGAAATAAATTCTTATAAGCCGGGCAAAACTTTTAAATACAACAGCGGCTTGGCCGTGCAATGCGGCCGGGACGCTTTAATTATAAAAAGTTTGCAGCTTGAAGGAAAAAACGCGCTAGCCAGCGAAGAATTCTTGCGAGGCCATAAAGATTTTATTGGCAATATATTGGGATAATAAAACGGCTAGCTTATAAAATAATTTTATAAGCTAGCCGTTTAATCCTATAAAACAAAGCGCCAGCACATTATGCATATGCAGGCGCTTCAATCCCCATGCGTTGCCGTTTTTCGTATATGAATACTTATGACGGCAGGCATTGTTAAAATGCAGACTGATCCGCACTCTAACTCTAATTTCAGTTTAGGCGCGCTTAGTTAAATCAGTCAAGAGGAAAAACTATTGATAACTGGCTGATTTTATGTGTATAATGTGTTAATAATAAGTTAACTCCGTTAAATAAACGCTTAATCTAAGGCAAATTAAATTTTTAATTTTATTGATATATTTAACGAAGTAAATATGCCGCTATCGTCTAACGGTTAGGACGCCAGGTTCTCATCCTGGTAATCGGGGTTCGATTCCCCGTAGCGGTACTAAAAAACACCTCCGAGTTTCTTCGGAGGTGTTTTTATAATATTAATTTTAAAAAACACGCCATGCTATTTATTCTCCCATTCTTCACCTTGCCTGACTAATAATTCTTTCGCTCTCAACGGTTCGGCCATAATTTCTTTCACTACTTTTTCCATGCGAGCGCCCTGCGAGCCTTTGACTAAAATCAGATCACCGGTTTTAATCCTTTCCTGGATAAATTTACCGGCTTCATCGGTGGCGGCAAAATGAAAAATATCATCTTGGCTCATGCCTGAATTTAAAGCGCCGCGGGCGATATCGCGCGATCTCTCCCCCACGACGATTAATTTATCAATTTTATTTTTTACCACCGCTCGGCCGACTTCTTGGTGCTTGGCTTTAGTGAATTCACCTAACTCCAGCATATCGCCTAAAACCGCGTATTTATTTTCCCCACCTTTTTTAGGGATGACGGCCAAAGTTTCAATGGCTAAAATAGAAGCGGCCGGAGAAGCATTATAAGTATCGTCAATTATATAAGTGCCTTTTACGCCTAAAAGCAATTTCATTCTGCCGTTCGGCGGTGAATATTTATTCAGCGCTTGGCTGATTTCTACCAAATTCAGGCCTTTAGCCACGCCAACGGCCGCGGCAGCCAGCGCGGCATAGACTCCGGCCTTGCTGATTACATTGGGCAAAAAGACCGGCGCGAAAGAACCGTTATTAAGCAATTTAAAATTCATACCTAATTTGTCTTTTTCGCTAAGCGAAGGAACGAACACTAATCTTATTTCCTTGCCGGAAAAGTCAGCTTGATTATCTATGGCATAAGTTAAAACTTTTGCCTTAGCCTCTTTAACAAGAGGCGCGATCCGCTGATCATCAATATTCAAAACCGCCCAGCCTTGGCGGTCAATCGTTTTAATTAAAACAGATTTTTCTTGCTTAATTCTTTCCTGGCTGCCAAAATTTTCAATATGAGAATCGCCGATTGAAGTTAAAACTCCGATATTCGGCTTAACCATACCGGTTAAATAGCTCATATCGCCGGGCTTATCCGCGGCCATTTCTAAAATTAATATTTTAGGATAATTTTCATCCGGCTTTATTAATAGCTTAATTGCCAAGAAAAAAACTTGCATCCAGCCGAAAATTGATTTAGCCGGCGAGGCCGCGCCGATAATAGTAAGCGGCACGCCGATTTCGTTATTATAATTTTTTAAACTGCGGCGCACATTAAACTTAGCATTGAGCACTACATAGATCGCTTCTTTAGCTCCGGTCTTGCCGACACTGCCGGTAATGCCGATAATTTCCGGCCGGTATTTTTTTAAAATCAATCCGGCCAATATTTTTAAAATTTTTTGCGTTAATGATTTCATATGTATTTGCATTTTATTTGAAAATTGGTAATTGGTAATTGAAAATTTGGGAATGTAATTTTTATTTTTATTCTTTAAAATCTCAAGATTATTCATTATTTTAATTGATGTTTCTTTCCTTAGGCACCTGCCAATAATTTAGCATATATTCAGCCAATTCGCCAAATAAAGGCGCGGCCGAGCTTTCCGCCCATTCAACGTCTCGCGGCTGGTCAATTCTGACCAGCATGACGAATTTCGGATTATCGACCGGAGCATAACCGGCGAAAGAGCCGATATGGGCGCCGGCCTGATAGCCGCCGTTTTTCGCCGGAACCTGGGCCGTACCGGTTTTCCCGGCGACGTAATAGCCTTTAACGCCGGCCAATTTACCATGGCCCTTTTCTACCACATTAACCATCATGCCGCCTAAAATAACAGTGGCCTTTTCCGAAACTACCCGGCCGACTATTTTAGGCTTGGTTTCAATTTTAGCGCCGTCAGGCTTGATTATTTCTTTAACAATATAAGGCTGCATCATTATGCCATTATTAGCTAAAGCTAAAAAGGCCGCAGCTATTTGTATTGGCGTAACCGCCATGCCTTGGCCGAAGGAAGCTGTAGCCGCGTAAAGCTCGCCCACGGGTTTTTTTATTAAATTTTTTATATCGCCTTTGCTTTCGCCTTCAAGCTCAATGCCGGTTTTTTCGCCAAAACCGAATTTTTTCACGTATTCGGAAAATAAATCAGGCCCGATGGCTCTCATAGCGAAAATAGCGCCGGTATTTAAAGATTTTTCCAGCACCTCGGACATAGTTTGCACGCCGTTGGCCTTATGGTCGGAATTTTCTATTTTATATTTGGAAATTATAACCTGCCCGGTGTCGTCGTAGGTAGTTTGCGGGGTTATCTTTTCCCGGTCTAAAGCCATAGCCATGGTGATGACTTTAAAAATTGAGCCGGGCTCGTATTGGGAGAAAATCGCCGGATTGGTAAAATCCTTAATATCTTTGGTTTCTTGAAAATTATTGCCGTCATAATCAGGGCTTGAGCACATGGCCAAAACCGCTCCGGTATCAGGCTCTAAAATTATGACGCTGCCGCCGTCGGCGCCATGCCTCTTAACCGCTTCATTTAATTTTTGGCAAGCCATAAACTGGATAGACCGGTTAATGGTTAAAATTAAATCGCTGCCGTCGTCCGCCTTATTGTATTCGCGGTCATTAATAATTATCGGGTAGCCTTTGGCGTCGCGCTCAATCTTTATTGAGCCCGGAGAGCCGGTAAGCTCTTGATCAAAAAATCCTTCAAGGCCATACCGGCCCTCTAGCTTATCGCCCGCGTAGCCGACAAAGCCTAAGATGTTAGAGCCGATATTGCCTTCGGGGTAAAAACGAAATGAACTTTCGGAAAAACCAATGCCGTCTATTTTTAATTCTTTTTCTGCTTCATGGTTTAAAATAACCATCGTATTGCCGTCAACTTCCAAATCTTCAATCTTTACATCATCAACCGGCCGGCCGGCGGCCAGATAGAAATTTTTTAAAACCGCCTCGTCAACTTTTTGCTCAAGCGGTTCATAAATATCGCCCGGCTTATCAAGCTTTTTTAAATAGGCGCCGATAATTTCTTTTTTCCTCAAATTAATTTCCGCTTCCCGCCTAACTTGCCTTATATCTTGAAATGATTTATCGGATTGGATGGCTTGATGCCGAGCGATTATTTCCGCTTCTTTAATCTTGCCGGCTTCGTCTTTTATATCGCCTAAAGCTTTAAGCTGGGCGCTTAGATTATCAGCGTCTTCTTTTATGAAAATCTCCTCAACTTCTTGCTCAATTTTCTCTTTTTTGAAAATCACATAAAGCTGTTCGCTGATCCTCTCGGCTTCTTTTACGCCTTTTATGTCTTTGGGCACGGCGAAAAGCAAGGCGAAATTTTTATTGGTGGCGATGGGATAAAGCCGGTTATCGGCGCTCTTAACGTCATTTTGAATAAAAATCCGGCCGCGAGTCGGACTTAAAAGATTATAGATTTGATGCTGATCCGAGGCTAAGCTGTAATATAAATCATAATTTAATATCTGCAGATCAATTAATCTGTAAATAATAACTCCGGCCAATAAAAAAACAATCGCAATTATTAAATTAATGCGACTATTATTTATTTTACCACCGCTGTTTTGTCTTTTTTTCCAAAACGACATAAATCGCTAAATTACAATCTCTCTTATTTTTTCGCCACCACCTCGGCTCCGGCGGTTATATAGCTTACTTCTCCGACCGCCACCATTTTTAAATCGCTGATTTTTTCTTTAATATTTGAATATGAGCTTGAAGTTAAGGCCTTAAGCTCAAGCTTGTTGTTAGCTTCAACTAATTTATTTTTTTGCTGTTTTAATTCGCTTAAAGCAAAGCCTTTTATGGATAAATCATTAACGCCGGCGATGTAATAAAGCGACAAAACAATCATAGCAAAAAATATGGCTTTGTTAAAATTTTTCAAATTGAATATTTTTTTTCCGATTTTGTTATTTGTTTTTTCCATATTTATTTTTTATTTTTATATTTTACTATCAGCTTGGACTAAATTCAGGAAATTTTCTATATCTTTATTATCGCTCTTAGCTTAGCGCTTCTGGCTTTAGGATTTTTTAAGACCTCCTCCCCGGTCGGCCTTAAAATCGGATGAGTTAATATTTTTAAACTGGCTTTATGGCCGCATTGGCAGATCGGCGCCACCGGCGGACAGAGGCAATCTTTTGACTCTTGCCTGAAATATTGTTTAACGATCCTATCCTCTAAGCTATGGTAAGAAATAACTATTAATTTCCCGCCCGGCTTTAATAAACTGACTGCCTGAGGCAAAACCGCTCGCAAATTTTCTAGTTCCCGGTTAACGGCGATGCGCAAGGCTTGAAAAATTTTTGTGGCCGGATGTATTTTTGATTGAAACCTTTTTGGTATGGCGCTTAAAATAATTTTAACCAGCTGATCTGTCGTTGTGATTCTCCCCGTCCGGCGCTCTTCGGCTATGGCTAAGGCGACTTTATAAGCGAACTTTTCCTCGCCGTAATCTTTGAATATTTTAGCTAAATCTTCCGCGCTCCGGCTATTAATGATATTTTCAGCCGTCTCCCCTGTTTGGCCGAAGTTCATGCTTAGCGGCGCGCCAGCCAAGCTGAAAGAAAATCCTCTAGCCCTATCTTCGAGTTGAGCTGATGATAGCCCCAAATCAAATACAATGCCATTAAATTTGGCGCCTGCTTCAAAGTATTCTTCAACAATTTTCTGTAAATTTTTAAAATTGTCATGGGCGATTATTATATTATTAAATCTTGGGCCAAGGTCAGGCGTCTGCCAATTTTTTATAGCCATTTCGTCCAAGTCTATGGCTAAAACTTTGCCTCCGGGCGCTACGGCTTTGGCTATGGCGAAAGTATAGCCGCCGCCGCCGAGCGTGCAATCAATAAAATTCCCGCCCGGCCTGGGCCGCAAATATTCTAAAACTTCTTTTAACATTACTGGAGTATGTCGGTATGGCATTTAAGTACTGCTAATTTTAATAAGGTGGCGGCTGCTCGCGCCGCCCGTTTCTTTAAAGAACAACCGCTCGGGCGCGATAAAACATAACGTTGCGCAAATCGTTCCCGTCTACGAGCGGCGCTCTTATGATTTTTACCCTCACCTTTTCCGCTTCGGCATTCGCGCCGGCCGCGTTTTTTAAAAACGGCACCGACACTTTTATTTTTTTCACCATATTTTTATTTTTATTTAACGCTTAATTTCACGAAATCCGCCTCGGTTATGCCGACGCCTAAAAAGCGCATGATGCTAAAAGCGTCCGCCGGACGGCCTAAGAAATATCTTTTTTCATCTTTAGTATTAATATACCAAGCTTCTCCGTTGTCCTGGATTTGGAGAAAAATTTTGCCTTTTTGCTTTTTGGCGAAGCCGGCTTCCACTTGCATTCTCGCGCCGCCGCCTTTAGCCGGGTCATACCCGCCGGCTATTTCCGACTTATCGTCAAAGCCGTCATTATCAGTATCGTTTTTATTCTTATCCGTCTTAACCGCGTCTTCCATCAAATCCGACAAGCCGTCTCCGTCGGCATCCGGACCTGACGACTGGCTTAAGCCGATAGGAATTTTTTTAAGATCGCTGGTCGCGATGCCCACGCCTTCTTTTTTCATTACTCCCAAAGCGTCGTCGGGCCGGCCGAGAAAATGCAGGCTCTTTTTCACCGGATTGACATAATAAGCTTCGCCGTTTTTTTGGACTCGCAAAACTATATTGCCTAGAATCCGGCCGCATAAAGTATTGGCGGCGCAACCGCCGACGATTAGCGTTCCCTCGCTGTTATTAATCAGCACGCTGTTATTTTTCCCGTCAACGACTATGGTTTCGTTGCCGTTGGTAACGACGACTTCTTCGCTGTCAGGGTCAACGATAACTCCGCCTTCTTCGTCGCCGACGACCGTCGCGCCGGTTTCCATATTAACATACGGCACATTATTTTCCGTGGCCATGGCCTGGCCTAATAAGACGGCGGCGGATAATACCACCGCGAGACCCGCGATTACTTTTTTCATTTTTTTATTTTAATTTTAAAATTATTTAACCAGGCGGTTTACACGCCTAATCCCCCTAAAGCTTCGGCGATATCCACGCTCTTTTTTTCCGTGCCTTGCTTATATTTATTCCAAGCGGTTTGGTCCCAAATTTCCAATCGGCTGTAAAGGCCGGCGATCACCAGCTTTTTCTTTAAGCCGGCGAACTTCCTTAAATACTCGGGTAGCATAATGCGCCCCTGATTATCAAAATCCACATCCATGGCGCCGGCCAGCATCAAACGCGCGAAAGCGCGGGTGTTGGCTTGGCCGATCGGCAATTTAGACAGCTTAACGGCCAGTTCCCGCCATTCATTTTTTGTATACAAAAAAAGGCAGTTGTCCAATCCCTTGGTAACGACTGCTCCGCCTTTTAGCATAAAGCGGAATTTAACCGGCACGGCCACTCGGCCTTTATCGTCTAAATTATGGTTGTATTCGCCGATGAACATGTGAAAAATTAAGAAGTTAGAACTAAGGCTAACGAGAAGTCCGACCAGCGGCAAGCCGCTGATAAGACCCCTTCTTTGCCTTAATTAAAATTTGTTTCGTTAGGCACGAAACAGGCCTTGTTTGGCCGGCGTTATTGTCTTGGCCGGCTTGTCCGCCATAGCTTTAGCGAGGCGGGCTTGTTTTTTGTTTTTATTTTAAATAACTTGAAGATAGTTTCGCGGATGAATCGCCACAATTCCCCACCATTCACCATAATACTATAATTATATACCACAATTTGCCATTTGTCAATGATAAGCCGCCACTAAAATTTAAGCTAAAGTTAAATTAAAAATAATAAAAAACATCCGTCATTTATCGGCGGATGTTTTATTTGAAATATTATACAATTTTTCTCAGGCAGTTATCAACAAGTTTATCCACAAATCTCATAACTCGTAACCCATAACTCGTAGCTCCCGATTTTAAGTTTTGAGTTGCGGGTTACGAGCTACGGGATTTCTTCTTGGTAATCTCCGGCTCCCTGTCGTATATCGGCTCGGCGGCGGCTAGCTTTTTGCTTCTTTTTTCCGGCTGTTTGCCGCCAGATATCGGAATACCGAGCGCGTAAGCCAAAGCGTTGGCCGTCACTACGCCGATGCGCAGCGAAGTAAACGAGCCTCCCCTATTCTCCACTTCTATCTTTTTAAGATCGCTTAATTTTAATTTATTGGCTTTAAGCAGTCTGCCTATGGCCGGCAAAAGCTTTTCCGCCTGGGTGCGGTGCGACTTGAATTTTTTAACGGCGATAAGCTTATCTTTATCTTTTAAGCCGATCACGATCAAATCTTTTTGCGTGGTGTCGATTAATAGGGTCATACTAGAATTATAGCATAAACATAGTTGCTATTCTCCTGGCTAACTTTAATTTAAAAAAATATTTCGGCTGCTTATTCTTTTCGGCTGAAGATTGACGATAGATTTTTATTATGGAAAAAACTATCTTAGACCAATTAAAATTTCCGCTGACTCTTGCTCTGGCTGATTGGCCGCACTTATCCGCCAACTTAGGCTGTTTCAGCAAATACGATAATTTCAGTCGCAAGCTTTTTATATTTTTATTTTTAAAAATAAACCCGCAATCCGCGACCACATATTTATTTTCTATAATATCGCTGACTAGCGCGCAATTTTTATAGGCCATAGCTTCAAGCAGAGCGATAGATAAACCTTCCGACTCGGAAGGCTGGACGAAAAGATAAGCGTTAGAAAATAACTCTGCCAGCTCCGGGCCGGTTTGATTGCCGGTAAAAATTATATTTTTGTTGCCTTGAGCCGCCGCTTTTAATTCTTTAACATAATTATCCGTATAAGCGCCGTCGCCCACTATGACTAATTTCTTTTTAGTCTTCAAATTTTTATAAGCGCCGATTAAATACTGCACGCCCTTATGGCCGACTAATCTAGTGACCGTTAAAATATAATTGCCTTCTCTCAACCCCCATTTTTTTATTTTATCAGCTTTAACTATTCTAGGCAGGCTGACTCCATTAGGAGCGTAAGCCGCGCTAACTTTATATTTAGCCAAGGTGTATTCGGCCAGCGACGGCGAAATCACTATTACCTTATCCGCTAAATGGCAGGCGATTGCCTCGCCTATTTTTAAGCACGCCTTAGCTAATGCCCCCCATTTCTTATGCTCATAGCATTTTGTATGAAAGGTAAAAATAACCGGCACGCCCGGCTTTAATAATTTAGCCAGCCAAATTAAAGATGACGGGCCGATGGAATGAAAATGAATAATATCTGCCTCGCGCCTTGTTAAATCCAAGCAAGCGCGGAAAGTATGAGTAATGGCGTCCAGATGTTTAGTCGCGATAGCAGGCAAACTGATTAAATTAACTCCCCGATATTTTTTCAAATTTTTATCGGTATAGTTGGGCCGAGTATAAACGAAAACTTCATGCCCGGCCTTAACCAGGCGCGAGGACAGCTCTTCCACGTGCTTTTCCACTCCGCCGAATTTTGACGGTATGCCTTTTTGACCGATAAAATATATTTTCATAATTAATTAATTACAAAACTGATGCTATAAGTTCGGCCGGAATTAACTCCATTCACTGTTATTTGCACATTGCCAGGTAAAACTGACGGCGCTTTAATTATTTCCTTAAATTTTCCATTTTTGTTACTCGTGGCATTAATTTCGGTTCCGGCAAATATTATCTGCAACGGCTCATTCAGCCCATATCCGCCGCCGGATAAAGCAATATATTCCCCTGGCGAACTGCTTTTTTTATCATAATTCAAATATAAAGATTCAATTGGCTTGCTGCTATCTCCACTCGCCAAATAATAATCCACTAACTTTAGATCCTCATCTAAAACTAATATGCTTGACTCGTTAAAAACAAAAACTTTTTCTCCGTCTTTATCCATGGCTACATCCAGGCCCATGGCCCAGCCGTTTTCAATCTCCAGTTTTGTAGTAAAAATCCAATCAACCGGTTTTAAATCGCTCTTTTTCGCCTTAACGATTCCGACGCCATCGGAAAAGTATAAATATTTGCTATTATCTAAAGCGGCGACATCATACCCTAGTTTAGATATATGCTTAAATTCTTTCTTTAGAACACCGCCTAAATCATAAGCCCTTAACGCTTGGTCATCAACCATATAAACTAAGCCTGCCTTTTCGTCATTATATAATTTTCTGACATGCTCTTCGTTTAAAAAAAACTTTATCTCTTTTAACAAATCTCTTTTTTCTGATGAATAGATCTGCAATTTATCGCCGTCAATATTATAAATATATTTCATTGTCTCCGATAATCTCAAATTATCCGAATAACCACTATTGATTATATTATACGCGTTAATAATATCTAAATTGCTGTTCCAAGCTTTAATACCCTTAGTGCCCTTGGAAATTATATAGTTTCCCGCCTTGCTTAAACTAGTAAACCAGTCCCAGGAATTATCTTTAACCCTTGTTTCTAGCTTAGGCGAAAAAGGATCGGTAATATCATATTTATATAAATATGCCCCGTTAACCAAATAAGCATACAGCCTATCGGCCTCCTGTTTCATTACTTGGCTATCAAAAGCTTTATTTCCCGAGTCATATCCGTAAGCGTTAGAAATAGAAGCGGTTTTAATTATTTTGTTATTATCTAAAACGAATAATTCAAACTCTCCTGTGTTCACAGTGGCGAATACTATTTTATTCTGAAAACGAATGGCTTGGCCGGAATAATATGGCCGAGCTTTGCCAAGAGAAAGATTAGCATAAAATAATATCGCGGCTATGGATATTATTATAATGACCGTTGTTGATGTAATTTTTAGCTTATTTATGTTCATATTTGTGTTCATAATATTAAATAATTGTTTATTCACTTGTTGCGATACATTATAGACCGCTGGCAGAAATTATTTCTATTTTTTCTATGATTTCTTAATTTATTGACTAATATTCAACAATAAAATGTATTTTTATATAAGTTAATGTTTCATGCTTTTAACTAAGGAACTTACCATAATAAAATTAATCTGTCAATGGTCTGCTAATAACCTTGCTCTTGCCTGACGCCAATTTATCCATAACCAAATCAGTGGTAATATCGCTCAAAGAGCCAGAAATTTTTTTATTGCAGAATTTATCATATGCGCTATATTCAATATTTTCCAATAAAGTTGATATTTTCCCGATATCATTGGATTTTGGTATTATCCCGATTTTAAAACCGGCCTTTTTATTACTCTCGTTTTTACCAAAAGTGTTGATATTCCAAACAATCCTGCCTGATTCTTGCCCAAAATATAATTCCCCGGCCAAGAGACTTTTATCATCACCCCAGATTACATCCTTGCCGAGCTGGGCAACAATATTAATATCTTCAAGGTCATTGCCAAAATTACCGATATCAAAGAAAATCCAATAATTTGTCAGCATATCTACGGTAGGCGGTAAAGGGCCTACCCCCAGCTGGTCCCCCTCCCGGCTATAATAATAACCCGCCGCGGAAACATTAAGATTTGATAAAATTTTAACTTTAGGAGAATAAATAACTTTTTTTAATTTTTCTCCGTTAATTTCATAACTTACTACCGCTGATAAATATACTTCCTGATTAAAATCCCTTTTATAATTTATAAAGCTAGCGCTTAACTCAATCCGTTCACTTTCCCCGGGAGATAATTCAGTTTTACTGGCCGTAAATTTTTCGGCTGTTATATCGCAACTCCCGGGATAGGTAATATTAAAATTACCTAGGCGATAATTATTATTACCGGAAACAAAATAAAAATTTACATTGCTAATCTTTTCCGTTTCATCATTTATAAAACTTACTACGTAATTTACCGCCTCTTTGTCTTTGATAATCTCCTGATCAGTATTAATTGAAACTATAAATTTTGATTTTTGAATATCTCTTTTTTCTTTAATTAAACTCTGCTTTAAATTCTTATTATTAAATAAAGCGCTGGCCGTTAATTCAAAATCCTGCGGGCCTCCCCGATTAGCCATAGCTTTAAAACTTATTTGTTTTTTTTCTCCGGGCTTTATTTCATTGATTAAAATATCATTATCTTTTTTTACCGCTTCTCCCGAGATAATTTCTAAATTATCACTAAATTCTAACTTAATTTCCTCAAAATTTATATCTGAATTAAGGGACAAATCTATGTTCCCGAAGAATTCGACGCCCTGAAAAATTCTATTAGGCAAAATCAGCTTAACGTCTAAGGCAGAATCTTCAATATTATAAATTAACGAATTTATCACGTTTTCCTGACTGCCTTTATAATAATAATTAAAAATATACGCTAAAGTCTGTTGGCTGCCAAGGTCGCCCAAAATTATACCCTTAATTTTTACTTTGCCGTTCCCGCCTGCCGTTAAATTACCGAGATGGAAAGTATTTGTATTATTATCAAATACATTTTCCGGCGACACAGAATCTAAAATAAAATTTTCCGGCATAATAACGGCCAAAGAAGTGTTTTGATACTCTTCTTGGGATTTATTAATATATTTAATTTCGAAAGTTTCCATCTGGCCGCTGGTGATCTTGTCGCTTAAATACTTAGACTCTAAAAGCATCTTCTGCCCCGGCTCAAAAAATACCAACCAGCACAAAATGCCAATCAAACCAAAAATTATCAATGCTAAAATTATATCCGCTACCAAATGAAAAGTACTTTCTTTATAATATTTAGCATGCCTTTTTTTAAATGGGCACGTAAAAACATTAAGGGTGCCGATAATTATATTGCCGCTCCTTTTAACGCCAGGAGCGCAGTTATCTACGGCGATAGCATTATTGTTTTTATTAATCTTTACTATCTCTAAGTTGCCTTCTTCTTGGCTATATTCTTTTTTGTTATTATCATTGTTTGGCATATTCATATATTTAAAATTTATATAATTAATTCCCTCTTAAACTTACCAAAATTTCATCCACCTTATCACTATTGATATCATTAGACATTACCATTATACCATTTTTATCGTTGTGGTTATAAGCCATAAAAGCGCTTGATAATTTACCGTCTTTGCTAAAAATTTTTACTTCAGGCGCGCCTCCCGGCCCGGCTCCGGCAATAATCTCTTTGGTGCCGTCGCCATCAAGATCACCGACTGCCAAATCTACTCCGCCGCGGAAATTTTTATCATAAGCGAAAAATCCGCCGTTTAGAGGCCGGCCGTCCTTTGAAAATACCCGCACCTGAGGACCGCCGCCCGGTCCGGCTCCGGTGATAATCTCTTTGGTGCCGTCGCCGTTAAGATCTATAACCGCCACATTCACTCCGCCGCGGAAATTTTTATCATAGGCGAAAAATCCGCCGGTTAGAGGCCGGCCGTCCTTTGAAAATATCCGCACCTGAGGGCCGCCGCCCGGTCCGGCTCCGGTGATAATCTCTTTGGTGCCGTCGCCGTTAAGATCGCCGACGGCGAATGAAACATCCCCATTAAATTTTCTATCATAAACGCAAAAATTTGAAACTGCTTTCCCGTCTTTGTATATTGTAATCACGCCTTGGCCGTTGACCAGGGTCTCAATTCTGCCGTCATTATCAATATCGCTATTTAAAACAGTAACGCTGCCGGAATAACTATCAAGATATGAAAAAAAACCGTTTCTTGTCTGATCTCCGGCTTGGTTAAAAACACGGACAAAACTGCCGTTGTTGAAGCTGTTTTCCTTAATCATATTATCAATTTTCAATAATACAACGCCGTCTTTAGGCTCTAGGTCTATATAATTAACTTTAGTTCCATTATTTACTCTTCTGTCCTGGGCGCCGTTAATTTTCTCAAATTCCTCTTTTAAAAAAATATACCTTTGCTTCTCGCTGGTTGAATTTACTATTGAAACACCGAATTCAAAATCCCTGCGCCATAGCCCAAGTTTCACGGCCTGGCTGCTTCTGTTCAGCAGGTTGTAGGGGTTCGACATCGATATGCCTAAATTTACATCATACTCATCGTACCACCAATTTTGAGAATGATCCTGATCGCCGTAATCAAAAGAATAATAACCGCCGCCGAGCAGAGTGCTGGTTAAACCGAAGCGCATGGCGGAAAAATCGCTCATCACTTCGGCATTATTCAAATTTGAATTAATAATATAAATATTCGGAAATTGATTAATCAAAGGCAGATTATTTACATATTGATCAGTTAATATCGACCAGCCGTTTTTACCCAGCCAAGCAGCCGGAAAATTTTCCATCATCGTGCCGTTAAGCAACCCGGCATACTTATCGACTATATCAACATTCGCCAAAAGCAATTTGCCGCCGATCTTATCTTTGGTTTTTTTAAGCAAATCATTCATCTGCTTTTGCCAATACTGATTCACCAAGCTTATATCATCCTTCTTACCGTCCTGATTTATATCTATATCTCCATTATTCAGCCATCCCAAATTAGCAAACATCATGTCATAAAAAATTCCATCCCAGTAAGTGTTGTCGGATAATTCATTTTTCGCGGCCGTGGATAAATAATCAGCCCAGCCTTTGCCCGGATCAACAAACTTAATATTCGGCCAAATATTTGAAAAATTAATTATATCGCCCCGGCTGTCTTTTAACCACCAATCATTGTCTTTAATTATTTTATATTCTTCTCTTCTTAGTTTTGCCCATGAATTTAAGTCCTCGGTATTAACTCCCTGGGCAGGAATATAAGCAAGTATTATAGCTTTTGGGTTTTTCTTTTTTATACCGGGAATAAGCTCCGGATTTACCGTATCAACGTCCGCGTCAAGAATAATTAAATCGTATTTATATAATTCGTCCGCGTCTTCAGCCGGCATCCATGGCTGAAGATAATAATTGGCGATTTTGGGATAATCACTTTTAATTTCCGCCGATGCCGTATCGCTAAACAAACCAAGGTTTAATAATAAACTAAGAAAAAAAATTAATATTTTTTTATGATTGTTAATTATCATAAACGCGCCTGCCTTTCCGCTCCTTGATAAATACGCAAAAGACTTTCGCAGTATTCGTCTTTTTTATTGCGACTGGCTGATTCTCTCGCCATTTCACCGATTTTCTCTAGATTGCAATTACCCAAATTGTTCATAATCGAGGCTAATTCTTTTTCGCCACCCGCCCTGAATAAAAATCCGTTGGCCTTATCATTTATAACCTCTGCCATGCCGCCGATCCGTGAAGCGATAACTACTTTTCCCATAGCCATAGCTTCCAAAAGGCTATATGGCATATTCTCCGGCCAAACTGACGGCATAATAATGGCTTTAGCCTGTTTAACGATTCCAATAAGCTCATCATCATATTTAGGCCCGCATAACTCAACTTTTTCCGAGAGTCGGCTATCCAAAATTTTTAATTTATACTTTTCATAATCCGGGCCGGCGCCGACAATTTTTAATCTCTGCCCGCTATTAGTTTCCCGCATGGCCCTAAATAAAATATCAACTCCTTTTTCATCAGATAAGCGGCCGAAATACAATAGATAATCTCCGACCTCGCTATTAATACTAAAATATTTATCATCTACAAAATGTCTTAATATTTTAATTTTTTCTTCCTTGATTCCTGATTCAACGCATTTATCTTTCATAAACTGGCTGGGAGCGATAAATAAATCAACCAAAGCATATGTTCTTAACCATTTATATAAATACGCTTCGAGCATAGCCAAAAAACTTTTTAAGTAAGAATTTTTCACGCACTCGCCCAAAAAGCAATTATAATATTTTCCGTTTAAACATTTCAGGCAAGCCTTATTTTTATTAAATAGCTTATAATTGGGGCAAATTAATTTATAATCATGCAAAGTCTGGACAACGGGTATTTTATGCTTTTTTAAAACATATATAATCGCCGGGCTAAACTGGTGCGCGATATTATGCAAGTGGGCGATATCGGGCTTCTCATTTCTAATTAATATTTCCAGCTTTCTAACCGCGTCGTAATTCCAAAAAAACTTTACAATATTTTTCAGGCTGAATTTATTCAAATCTACTTCGCTTATAAAATATTTATCGTATTCAGAGGTTTTATTTCTCGGATCTTGCATTGAAAAAGGTATTACGGCATGGCCTTTTTGTTCTAATATTTGAGTTATATCAAACATATGCCGCTCGCTGCCGCCTTTTAAATAATAAAATTTATTTATTTGTAGAATTTTTAATACTCTTGACATATTACTCAATATATGATATAAATTAAGATTGCAATTCGCAATAATATTCATTGCTTTTTTAAAATTCATATTTAACCTATTCTAGGGAGGAAAAACCATGTTTAAGAAAATCCGTAACGTAAGTATTTTTTTGGCGATTGTTCTCTTTGTAAGTGTTGTGTGCTCAATTTCCTACGCTTCAGAAGAGATAAAAAAAGTTAACAAGGGCGCCAGTACCTCAGAAATGCTTTCTTATTTCCCTAAACCAGACTATTATGTCGTTGTTTGTGGAGTAGCCTGCGACCAGGAACCTGCTGAGTGGAAAACAGACAGTATGCAAAAATATCATGACATCGAATATACTATAGTTCGCTACCAGGGCCAGCAGACAGAGGAAATTGAATTTGTAGATATAGCAGATATAGTAGATGCTATATACTACACACACTATTCGCCACGACCGGAGAATAAATGGCAAGGCTACAAAGTAACAGATGCTATCGTGATCCTCAGGGGAGAAGAAGGCGGCAAAAATTATTTACTTAATAAGAAACTGCAATCTCCCCAAAACTATAAAGTTTGTACTGATCCTACTGGTTTTTTAAACGAATAAACCAACAAGTAGGCACTCAATTGCGGATACACAAGAAAAATTCTTGTCCCTGTCCGCTTTTTTTATTTTATTAATTTAAAGAACTGCTTGCTTCCGTGTCTGATTAAATCTATAAGACTTGGCTTAAACATACAACCAAGCAAACAACCTTCACCGCATTGCAGGCTGGCCTTAACGATATCTTTTCTTTTTTTGCTATATATATAATCCTTTAAGCTGGTGTCACGCAAATTAACAATTTTTCCGAATTTACATAATATCACATTGCCGAAAGGATCTATAGTTACTTGGTCTATGGCGGCATAGCACTTGGCTGAATAATTGCTATCGGTAAAATAACTATAAAAAACTTTCAAGTGTTTTTCGTCGTTTAATAATATCTCCGGATTTTTTCTTTTAAATTCTAATAATTTACTGATTAATTTTTTTAATTTAAAATAATTTTCTTTTTTAACCCATAATGGATAATTATTTTCTTTATAATCTATATTTTTATTGCCGTAATCGTAGGCATCATAAGGCTGGATAAAAACCATCGCGCCAATTTCTTTTGCTTTCATGAGCAAGGGGCTTATTTCATCTAAATTTTCATTAGTCAACGTAATGTTAATTTTTAAATTTATATTTTTATATTTATTACCGCTGGATATTTTCATCACTGCCATGGCGTTTTTATAAGCGCCGGGGAATCCGCGCAAGCTGTCATGTAAAATTTCGCCCGCGTCCAAAGACAGTGAAATATGGCCGCCGCCGAAGTTATCATATTTTTCTAAAAATTCTTCGGTTAATAAGCTGCCGTTGGTCGCGAAATGGGTATAGAGACCTTGCTCATTAGCATATTTTAACAGCCTTAATAATTTGTCTTTAAAAATTAAAGGTTCGCCGCCGGAAATTCCAAATTCAAAAATTTTTAATTTTGCCATTTCTTTAATTATCTCTTTAATTCTGTTTTCGCTAATATAACCACTAATATTTTCACCTTCTCCGATTTTCCATTGCGGGCACATTTGACAGCGAAAATTACATTTATTTGACATCAAATAATATAATTTAGTCGGCCGGGGCATAAATAATCCTGTCCTTAAATAAATATTGCCAACAAATATATTCTTTAATTTGGCTAAAGCAATTTTACCGTATTTAATTGTTTTATGTTTATTAAACATATTTTATTGCTTCAATTTACGTTTAATTAACCAAAGCCCTGTTTTTAGCCAGTGTTTTTTTATCCCCGGCTTGGCCGTGCAGACCATCCAGCAGGCAGTCGGACAATTTTTTGTTTTACATCTAATTTTATCAGCCGCCCGGCTTTGCCAAATATTCTTAAAATCTGCCTCAAGTAAATTGCCGGCGATATCGGTTAAAATATTACAGGGATAAATATTGCCCCGCGGATCTATGAAAAATGACCCGCGCATAGCGTCACAATTAACTAACGCTTTCCCCGTCCTGGCATAATAAGCTAAGCCATGCATATAATAGCATTTGCCCAGCTCATTTTTTTTAAACGATTCTATTTTTTCACCAATATAATAATCAGTCTGCTTTTTAATTATTTTATAATCAGGTTTTTCATTATTGTCCGTAGAAAAATAATTTTCCGCGTTATGGGCGATAGTCGCGCCGAAATTTAAGTTATTCTTCTTGGCGAATTCATAGACGGGTAAATACTGATCTTCATTCCCGGAGATAAAAGTAAAACCTAGGCCGATATTATTAAAGCCGATTCTTTTTAATTCGGTTATTGTGTTAATAACCAGTTCAAAAGCATTAACGACTCCCCGGATTTCATTATGCTTTTTGCCTAGAGCGTCCAGAGACAAAGCGATAATAACGCGGTCGGCATAGCTACGCTTTAAGATTATTTTAGCTAGACCGACTATCCGGTCGGTTAAAAAACCGTTGGATGAAATAACCAATCTTTCAGGGTTGCATCTTTTAAAAATACTATCCAATATCTCTAATAAATCATCCCTTAAAAATGGTTCGCCGCCGGTAATATTTATATCATTTAAACTTTTCGGCAATTTTAAATAGTCAGCCGGCTTTAGGCTGTCGGCAATTTTACTTCGCCAGATATTGCACATCCGGCAACGTGAATTGCATCTATAAGTTACGGCTAAAGTCGCGGTGCGAGGTTGTTTATTTATTATTTTCATATTTAAAAAAATCGCAATAGTAACAACGGATATTTAATGATTTATCTTTCTCGCCGTTCTTAAAATACCTTCTGGCGGCGCGGTATTTTTTATTATTCCATATTTGTCTTACGCTACTCTCCTTAATATTCCCAAAATTATTATCTTCCTTATTATAATAATAGCAGCATGGCTGGACTTCGCCGTCCCAACGGAATGCCGGGTGGCCATACAACCAAAAGCATCTTTTACCCGCCGGCCGCGGATTATTATAATAAGAATTTAGATCATCTTTAAAAGTGAAATAATCCGCGCCCAATTTTTCGGCCAGTAATTTAATCTTCTCTTTCTCTTCGCTTGAATAATATGAAAAATTGATTGTTTGTATTTCAACCAACGGATATTTTGATTTTTGTTTATTTTTTTCTATCTGAATTTTTTTTATATTCTCAACAACTTTTTGAAAACTGCCTCCTCGCCTGTATCTCTGATATGTTTCTTCGTTATAGCCGTCAAGACATACTATCAAATGAGTTAATCTATTGGCGACCAGCTCTTCGGCTAATTTATCCGGCAGATAATTAAAATTAGTGCTAATAACACTGCCAATATTTCTATCGGATAAATATTTAACCATCTGACTGATTTGCCCGTTGATTAGAGATTCGCCCTCAAAATAAAGAGAGACTTTTACCAAATACTTTTTCAACTCATCAATTATTTTAGCGAATGCGGAAAAATCCATATCGCCGAAATAGCCGCCTGGCATATGATCTTTTTCCCCAAGCGCTTGCCGGCAGCCGGGGCAACGTAGATTACATTTATTTGTCGGCTCAATCTTTATAAAAAAAGGTTTGGGCCTGATTATTTCCAAACCTATAGCCTCTCCTATTTTTGATAGCAAAATATTTAAAAATTTGCTAATATTTAAATATGGCAGACTAGTCTTAATATGCCTTCTAATAATCGAGATTTTGGAGTAATATTGATTGTATTGGTGTTTCTTCATCTATTTAATTATACATTTTTATGACCTTACATAATAATATATTTTATAAAAAAAGTCAAGGGCAACCAGGCGTGCTAGCAATAAGTTATTTAATATTAGCCTTAATATTGTTTTTTGCCGTTCTCTCGCTTGATGCAACTATTTATATGAAATTAATGCTTGGGTTGCTGCTTGGCCTATCTCCTCTTTTTTTATATAAACCAATATATTTTTTATTCTTCATTTTTTTAATCACGCCGAGTTTAAGAGACATATCGGAAACGATAATCGTGGGCAATTTTAATAATATTTCCTTTAATTTTAACTTTGTTATAGATTTGATGGTTTTAGCCTTCGGCGGTATATTTTTATTAAGAAACATTAAGCCAACAATCGAGTTAATAAAAAAATACAAAGTAATAACTTTATTTTTTTTGTTTTTAATAACCTCCGCTCTAAGCGTCATATATTCAATAGATAAAACATCATCCGCCATAGAATTATCCCGGATCATTATTATTTTTATTTTATTTATTTATTCCATATTGGCGGTAAAAAATAAAAATAATTTTTATCAACTTATCGCGGCAATATTATTCGGCTCTCTATTTCCCTGCTTAATCTCTTTTTATCAATATTTTACCGTTAGCGGGTGGTGGGATAAAACTATAATGGCTTACAGGGTTGATGGCACCTTCTCGCATCCGGCTACTTTAGCCTTTTATCTCATATCTACTCTGCCTATTATTTATGCTTTATTGTCCAATAAAATTAATAAAAGCAAAAAAATTCCCTTGGCTGTTTTACTGCTTTTAAATTTATTTATTGCGCTTATAACTTTAACGCGCGGCGCCTGGATTGGTCTTTTAGCAATGTCTTTAGTCTTCGGCTTATTTAAAAGCCGTAAATTTCTAGTCGCTATTACTGCTTTAATTTTTCTAGCTTATCTTTTCACTCCCGCGATAAATGAACGCGTCAACGACGTTTTTAACCCAAAATATAATAGTTCCCTTATTACCCGGCTTAAAATTATTGAGACTACCTTGCCGGCCTTTACGAACGCCCCGGTTCTCGGCTACGGTTTAGGCAGTTTTAAAAATATAAATTTAAAATATAATGATGAAGCAAAAACTTATGAATCGCTCCAGGCTCATAATGATTACCTCCGCCTCCTGATAGAGTTGGGCATTATCGGCCTGGCAATATATATAAGCATATTTATATCATTATTTATTTTAATCTATAAACTTTATAAAACGGACAGCAAATATATTAGAAATTATCTCTTTAGTTTAATTATTCTTTGGCTGGGCATCTTAGCTATATCATTAGGCGACAATATTCTTCGCACCATGCCTTTGCAATTTTTGATTTGGAGCTACACCGGCGCCGTCATAGCTTACGCGAATTTAAAAGAAGTCTCCTAAAAAAAGAGGGTAACCCGCGTGACTGCAGGTTACCCATTTGGCTTTGCTTCGCAAAGCGATTTATTTCATTTTGGCGGCATGGTAAACGGCCGCCGGAATCCAACCTCCCTTTTTTGCCTCATCAACGACGGAGCGCACGATTTCCCCTTCCAGCTGGAAGAATATCATGTGCTCGCCGTCCGGGTGGGCGTTGTTCGCCCGTGCGAAGAATACTTGGCTGGTCCAGGGCGGACACAGCCAGATTGACCGCTGGTCGTTTACCGACCCGTTGCTCACGGCAACATTAACCGGTTTACCAACCACTGAAGGGTTGACCGCAAAAACATAAACCGCCTTGCCTTCCCCTGCCTTGACATCATAGGACGCACTCTTGGCGTTGCCCTTTTTACCATCCACGACCCAACCGGCCGTGGAGATCAGCGATACGCCCCCTTTTTCCTGGATCCAACTACTAGCATCCGGCCCCGTAAATGGTGCTGACAATTTTGTAAACCTGTCAATAACCGTAACGGTAAAACCCGTCGCAGTTGCCTCAATAATAAAACCGTTTCCTTCCTTGTCAAGATCCCTTAACTCGGCCGCCATTGCCAGGTTTGCACCAACGGCGATGACTGCCAACATTACTGCAATTATCAATAATCTTTTCATGTGCACCTCCCTAATGAATATTTTGCCTTTATTTTTTTCACGGAACATCCGTGAATATTTTTAGGCTTGTTAAAAGAAACGTAATTTTAGATAAATTATTTACCTAAACTTATCTTTCTTCTAGCTTATATTATTAAATATAATTTTTCTTGATTTGTAAAGAAATTGGGTGGGTGGCGATTTCTTTTTAAAGAAATCGCCACCATATATTATAACAGCGTATTAAGCTGATTCTATGCATTGTAATGTGCTACTATTTCCTTTAACAATATTGTCTACTGTTTCGGCTCCGTCTCTTGATTTTAAACCAATGACTCGGCTCGGCCGCCACGTAATTTAAATTACGCAGCTAAGCTCTGAAACTCAACAATATAATTTTCGGAAATTATGACCCTTGCGCCTTAATTTTCTAATAACGCGCCAGGGTCAGTGAAAACATCTCCTCCACCAGCCACCGATGTAGATCCGTAAAGCACGGCATCAGGGTTGATGAAAATGTTCATTTCGGGTTGGGGAATCCCGCTGTCCCAGCCTTTATACTTTAAATAATCATATAGCTGGCCCAGATTAAGCTGCCAAGCAAACCCACTGCCAAAGGCATGACTGCCATTGGTGTTTCGGCCGGTAGCTTGATACCCGATTTTTAAGGAATCGCCCAAGATTCCGAAATATGGGGTCAACTTATAAACCGAATCACCGTCAAACAGAAAATTAACCCAACTCTCAAGCGATAGCGTGACCAGCTTGCGCTTGTCACTAAAAATTCTTATTTCGCTTTTAAATTCCAGCCCGGAAGTTATGTCAGGCTTTTCATTAAGGTTAATCACCTGACCATTTAGACTATTGGTCCAGGTTGAATACCTGCTTGACGACAGCTCGGTAATCAGGGCTACGCCGACCTTAAATCTTGAGAAAAACAATTCGTTAATACGGGAATTGTCGTCGATCTCGGATTCAAACACCAGGGCCTTATAGTTAGTCTCCGTTTGATATCTGCCGTAGATATCGCTTGAAGCGCCAAGATCTTGGCGCGTGCGATAACCGATACGGAAAATATACTCTTGGTTGTCCGGTGTTTGGATTCTATGCTCAACCCCGAAGGTTTCAATTTTCCCTTCAAAATCAAACGTTTTCTTCCAATCACCTTCCCACTTGCTGCCGTTAATATATACGCCGGCTTTGTGGATATTGCCATCCTTATCGGTCCAAACTTGGCACCTAACTGCGGCATATAACCAGGTTGAATAATCTTGCGCGTCATCAGTATAATCCTGATGCACCTTGCCGACTGCTAAATCAAACTCGCAGTTCGGGCAAACCGCCTCCCGATACAAGACCGTTAAAAACCGTTCCAACGGCTTACTGTACAACTCTGGCGGTGGTAATATCGGCGGCATCGGCGGAGGCGGCGGTATTTCCACTTTAGGCGGTGGCGGCGGTATTTCCACTTTAGGCGGTGGCGGCGGCGGAAGCACTTTTTTCACAAGCTGGATAATGACGTTCTTACACTGCTTAGCAAGTGTTGCTAAAGCAGCGTAATTTTCATTAATGCTTGTAATTGTACTTTTGCCCGATACCTCGCCTTTTGCCACAATTTTTGTCCATCCTTGGGCCGACTTGCCATAAGTCGTCGCGGCCACAATTTCACCGTTTAATTGATGAATTGTTTCAGAAGACTCTAGCCCTATAACAACCTTTTGAGCTAAGTCGTCCGGGATGGACATTTTTATATCCGCTTGTCGCAAGCTTTTTTTCAAAGCCGCTACCGCATTGTCCGCGGCTTTTGGCAATGAAACAGTCGTTCGATTAGACACGACCGAAGTTTGCAACATGATTAAGGGTTTATAGATCTTGATTACCTGCCCCGCACGAATGCGGTTCGGATCCTTTATCGCGTTTAATTCTGCCAAACGGCGGCATTTATTCACCGATGGATTCTCGCCATAGTATTTTTTAAAAATACCCCATAACGATTCGCCATATTTTACTCGGTGTTCAGCCGTCGCTCTAACTTCCGGCGTAACCAGCTCATATTGAACCTTGCCTTCATCGGCAAGGGCAAGATGAGAGGTCGCGCAGAGAAATAGAGCCGCAAAAAATAAAATCAATCGTCTCATCTGTCCACCTCTCATCTTTCATTAAGGTTTTTTATTTTCCTCCAGCCGTAACTGGTACTGCTGCTGAAGGGCCTCTTGAGCCTTAAGCACACGATTGTGCTCGGCCAGAATCTTGAGATATTCCCTGACCTGCACCTCATCGCGCTCGGCCATCATGCTCTTTATCGGCGCAATCTCCTCGGCTAATGTTTTTCCGAGGTCGTAGTTCGTGATCACGGATTGCTCCAGATGTGGACCATTAGGCTCTCCTGCACCGGCGATCTCCATGATTACAGGGAAAATTCGTACTCCGAACATAAATATTAGCCCCTCTACTCTGGGTACCAAGCCTAAACCAATGATCAGATCTTGGCTGGTTATAACACCAATCTTTCTTAGCACCCGCTCTGTTAAATTAGGAATATTTAACTTATCAACCTGGGCTGCGATTTTATTCAAGGACTCGCTGATCAACTTATCATTCGCGTCGTCGGGTTGAACTTCCAGCCGGATAACGCCACTTTCCTTAAGGGACTTGATCTTCCCCCAGTTAAAGCGTTCCTCGTACTGCCCATAGACGGTCTTGCCGTCCAGGCCGTATTGACGGAGTTGGCCTGCTTGGTCGCGGGAACCGATATACCCTTTTCTGTCCATATTAATCTTATTATTGAAGTCAGTGACCAGGATATGCAATTTCGTTCCCCAAGGAATCTTAGTGCCAATATAGTTCTCGCCGGAAAGTTTCTCTGGTTTGCTGCCCTTCTCTTCCAGGTACAAATCCTGGCGGATACCGAACCTACTGGCAAACTCCAGAATCGGATTCACAGGAATCAAATAAGCCACATAAGGCTTTTTTTCTGGAACAATCGCCTGTTTTCCCTTTTCGGTCTGAATAAGCACCGAATTCGGGTTAGGGGGCAATTCAAACGACTCTTTTACCGTCATGTTCTTCGCGGCGCAACCTGTAACTAACAGAAGCGCCAACAACAATCCTATAATCTTCTGTGTCTTCTTCATTTTGTTACCTCCTCGCTTCCATTAGTATTGTTTTTGTTTCATCTGCGTCTTTCTCAAAAAGCGGAGACTTAACGCACCTGCGAAGGTGCCCGACGTAATTTTTCCCGCCTACTTCCATTCCGCAGAACGGGCAATTTTTCACGTCTTTTCCGTTCAATTTTTCCAGAAACATCTCCGCGATCTCCGAAAGTTCCCGGGGCCAAACAAGTTTAGCCTTTATGAAAAATTTACGCAAAATCCATATCAGTAAACCAAGAATAGAGCAGAGACCGATTATACCCACGACTATAAAATAAAATCCATACTTGTTGAGTAAATAATCTTTCTGCTCAACCACAACTGCCGGAGCTACCTTAACAGGCGTGTAAATTCTGATCTCCCCGCTCGTGGCATTAACCGACTTGTCGTCGGTATAAGGCATGCCCTTCACTACCCGAATCTTAACTTCAGGCATTACCCCTTTAACCACGCCAGCGATAGTCTCAGATCTTTTTTGAGCCAACGGAATATTAATATCCGCTCGCCCTCTCTCGTCAGTATACCCGTATATTTCTACGATGGAATCCGACTTAATATTGACCAACTTATCCAAAACCTTTTGCTTGTCGACATCAGATTTGCCCACTTGAAAATAGACAAAATGACGCTGGAGATTATTCTCCGCCATTACTATGGCTGTAAAACCAAAGACAATAGCAACCATAACCGCTAATACTAAAAACTGTTTTTTCATCTTTCCCTACCTTTCTCCCTCTAGGGGTTTCAACTCGTCCAGCTCCGGCTCAAAGGCCTGCCTTCAGTAGTCAAAAAAAATGTAAAGAACAAAGCTTGAATCCCAACTTTCTTCCACCCGGAAGAAAATGGCCGGCAATAACCGGAAAAAATTCAGACTCCCAAAATAAGACGATTATTAAAAATCGTCCCGGTTTGGATTTCTGAAAATATTATTTATGCTTCCTTTTATGGAAATATCTTGAGGTTCATTCCCGCCATAATTATTATCCAAATCATCAGAAGATAAAGATTTATAACTAGCGCTTTCTTCGCCGGGTATTTCTAAATCATCGCTATTCAGATTCTCTTCAGTATATTTTTTTGCATCGCCTAAATCTTCCCATTGATTCTTTATATCAGCTGGCTGGACGCTGGATATTTTTTGCTCTTCTATTTTTTTTCTATTCGATCTTGACCATAATCTTAAGTTATACCTATCTTCCGGGAATAAATAAATGTAAGAAAAAGAAATAAGTAGACCAAAAACGATTGCCAGCGCCAGATTAAATATAATATTTGGTCTAACCGGCCATAAAGAAATAATCGGCTTATCAATTATTCTAATCACAACATTGCTTGCCATGCCATGATATTGCCCGTTTTTAGTTTGCAAAACATAATTTACCGCCGAGGCGATCAAGTCTAGCTGTCTTTTATCCGGATGATACGCATTAATTTCAATAATACCGGTATCACCGACAACTTTAGCCTGAACAGTTTCCCGCCATTTCTTCATCTCGCCATTAATATTATTATTCTTTGAAAAATAATTTTTATCAATATGATATCCGGATTCCAAAATATCATCAAAAAATGAACTAGAGGTAACCACGTTAGCTAATATATTGCTTAAATATTCATTAGACTTGGAAATAGCATAAGGGTCGGTATCTACGTCAAAATTTTGAATTACTATAATTCTGGAAGTAGAACCGTATTTTAATGGTTGAATGAACGTTAAAATTAAAGCTAATATTAAAAAAAACATAACAATTAAAAATATTGTCATTTTCTTCCTGCTTATTAGCCCTAAATAATCTTTAAATTCCATAGAGTTCAGATAAAAAATTAATTATAGTTTAACAGCACACCTTAACATTTCTCCTAATTTTTGTCAAGACAGCTATTTTTATAACATATTTTACCAGAAAAAACAAAAAACCGGACTATGCCGGTTAATGTTTTATAGAGTTTTTTCGGGAGATTTTAATTGTTTTTTACCTTAACAATCGTGCCTATTAATTTTTTACTTTGGCTGGCTTCTCCGCCGATAAGCTGTCGCTTTTTAAATAAAATATCAAAATAAAACTCGGTTTTACCGATAATTTCATCTTGCTTTATCCGCTCCACGGTAATCTCCAGCTCCCTGCCCTTGAATTTCTTTTTATAATCTTCAGCCAGCTTAAGGCCAAGCCGCCTTAATTTTTCCGCCCGTTGCGCTTTATTTTTTTCTTTAACTTGGCCGGGGAATTTAGCGGCCGGCGTTTTTTCGTGAGCCGAATATGGAAACACATGCAGACGGCTGAATTTTATCCGCTTAATAAATTTTTCCGTGTCTTTAAAATCTTTCTCGGTCTCGCCCGGGAAGCCGGTAATCACGTCGGTAGTAATGGCAATATCCGGCATAATTTGCCTAATTTTTTTTATCCGGCCAGAAAAATATTTTACATCATATGGCCGATTCATTAATTTTAAAATTTTATCCGAGCCGGACTGCAATGGTATATGCAGATGCTTACAAATTTTATTTGACCCGGCCATTAAATTTATCAGCTCGCTCGATACTTCGGTGATTTCAATTGAACTTAACCTGATCCGGCCGAGATCTTTTATTTTAACTAATTTTTTTAATAATGCCGTCAGCTTGTCATTGCGAGGAGCGCCAGCGACGCGGCAATCTCCGGTTAAGCTCCGAGTACGTGAGATTGCTTCGCTCCCTCCGGTCGCTCGCAATGACAATTGGCTCGTTTTTCCATACAACCCTAAATGGATTCCGGACAGCACGATCTCCCGATATCCGGCTTTTACCGCCCGTTCAATTTCGCGAATAATTTCTTTCTCTCCCCTGCTAATTAATTTGCCGCGCGCGTAAGGGATAACGCAATAACTGCAATACTGCTCGCAGCCGTCCTGAATTTTTATAAAATACCTTGTCCGGCCGGTTAGCGCGAGCTCGGCGATAGCCGGCGTAAAGATCTTATCCTTAAATAGAGAGAAGCGATTCGCAATTTTTTTAATAGCCTCGCCGACCTCGCCTTTGGCAATAATAAAATCAGCGGCAATATTCTTTATTCCATAGGTTTTCGGCCAGCAGCCGGCTAAAACGATTTTAGCTTTGGGGTTTTCTTTTTTAGCCAATTTAACCATGCGGCCGCTTTTAATTATGGCAGTTTTAGTCACGGCGCAGCTATTGATTACGGCTATATCGGCGTTTTTGTCCGCGGTTATAAAGCCGGCCCGAACCAGCTCGCCGGCTAGTTTACCCGAATCATACTGATTAACTTTACAGCCTAAGGTATAAATTTTTATTTTAATATTTTTCATAAAAAAGAGCTCTCTCGCGAAAGCTCTAGGCTATTGTATGTAGCCCTGGTTATCTTTTTTCTGTAATGTGGCCTATTATGCTTAAAAAAGCTAGTCCAACGGCCACATAGAGCAAATCATTAATTGATCTGCCGATTTCCGCCAATGGAGATAAGCCTGGGTTGAGAAAGAAAAAATAATAACCGAATAAAAAAATATAGCTCTCGGTTATCATCTTAGCTTTCCCGAATAGATTAGAGCCATTATGCAAATTTTTCTTAGCCGCCCAATGCCCTAAAATAATAAGAACTGCTTCCAACGCCAACAGACCTAACGAAGTTATAATGATTGAGCGCCAAAGAGACCGTTCAATCAAACCATACGAGCCTGCCAATAAAGAGACAAACAAAGTTAAAGTAACGGCCTTATCCGCTATCGGGTCCAAAATTTTCCCGAATTCGCTAATCTCGCCGTATAGTCGCGCCACATACCCATCTAGAAAATCCGAGATTACCATATAAAAAGCCAGAGCGAATGATATGCTATATTCGCCCATATAATGGTAGATTAGATAGAATGGCAACATCAAAATGCGGGAAGCGCTTATTCTATTGGCTACGGTACTGTTTACATTTTCTAAAATTTCATTTAATGAGCGCATCATCTCTCCTCACCCCCTTATTTAATTGGATTTATATTTATATTTATTTTTTATTTTTCTCAGAGCCGTCTGTCGGATTCGAACCGACGACCTACGGTTTACAAAACCGTTGCTCTACCAGCTGAGCTAAGACGGCAATTTTAACTTTTGATTTAGGACGAAATAAAATGGTGCGCCGTACAGGATTCGAATCTGTGACCTTCTCCTTAAAAGGGAGCTGCTCTACCAGCTGAGCTAACAGCGCAAAATTAAAAAATCCGTGCTGACGGATGTCTTAATTATTATTAAAATAACATATATCTTTAAAAATAGCAAGAAAAACTCCCGCAACTCGCAACCCTGCCCGTATGGCAGGCGGGTCATAACTCACAACTCCTTATTTTGCGGCATTTTTAGTTACGAGTTGCGAGTTATAGGCTATGGGCAGTAGTGGAAAAAACGTGGATGAAAAGTTTAAAAAACGGCAAATTTTACTCTTGCTTAAACCGGCCCTGCAAGGTATTATAAAAATATGGCAGACAATAAAACTTCTATCTTAAAATTACCGCCGCAAAATATTGAGGCCGAGGCCTCTCTTTTAGGCTGTTTAATGATTGATAAAGACGCGATTTTTAAAATCGCCGATACTTTGCGCCCGGAAGATTTTTATAAAGACAGCCACGGCATTGTTTATGAAACCATGCGGGAGCTTTACGCCCGCCATGAGCCGATTGATATTTTAACCTTAACCTCAAAACTTGAAGAAAAAAGCAAATTAGCAGACGTGGGCGGACGGACTTATATAGCCGAATTGGGCAATACTGTGGCCACTTCGGCGCACGTAGTCCATTACTCCGCCATTATCCAGCGCAAAGCCACTTTAAGGCGCCTGTTATCCGCTTCGGCCGAAATAACCGAACTTGGCTACCGCGAAGACGAGGAAATTGAAAAACTGCTTGATGAGGCCGAACAGAAATTATTTGGCGTTTCGCAAAAATATTTAAAAAATGTTTTTCAGCCGATTGATAACTTATTAACCGAAGCTTTTGACAGAATTGACGAACTGCATAAGCAAAGCGGAAAATTGCGCGGCTTGCCTACGGGTTTTCATGATCTTGATAACTTGCTCGCCGGTTTGCAAAAATCGGATTTAATAATTTTAGCCGCCAGGCCGAGCGTGGGAAAAACTTCTTTAGCCCTTGATATCGCCAGACAATCAGCCCTTATCAGCAAAGTTCCGGTCGGCATATTTTCTCTAGAAATGAGCAAAGAGCAATTAGTCGACCGCATGCTTTGCGCCCAGGCTAACGTCAGCTTATGGCGCATGCGCACGGGAAAATTATCGGACAAAGAAGAAGATAATGATTTTTCGCGCATCGGCGACGCTATGGGCCGATTATCCGAAGCGCCGATTTATATTGACGATTCAGCCAGCTCCAATATTATGGAAATAAGAACTAAAGCGCGCCGGCTGCAAGTTGAAAAAGGCTTGGGCTTATTAATTATTGACTACTTGCAATTAATGGAAGGCCGGGGCAAATACGGCGATAACCGCGTGCAGGAAGTTTCGGAAATCACCCGCGGGCTTAAAGGCATCGCCCGCGAACTTAATATACCGGTCTTTGCTTTATCGCAATTATCGCGCGCCGCGGAAATATCCAGGCCGGCCATACCGAAACTATCCCATTTAAGGGAGTCGGGCTCAATTGAGCAGGACGCGGACGTAGTTATGTTTATTTATAGGAAAGCCGCCGACCGAGGCTATAATTACGATGAACTGTCCGAGAGCGAGAAACATCTGGCTGAAATATATATTGCCAAGCATAGAAACGGGCCGACCGGCAAAGTTAATTTATTCTTTGACGAAGATACGGTCAGCTTTAAAAATATGGAAAAAACCGGCCAAGAAGCTCCGCCGGAATACTAATTCAATAAACTAAAAAACATGTTCAACAAATTAAAACAGTTTAAAGACCTAAGAAACCAAGCCAAAACTTTACAGAATGCTTTAGCACAAGAATCGGTTGAGTATGAAAAAAATGGCGTTAAAATAACCATGAACGGCAATATGGAAATTACCAGCCTTTCCCTAAGCGCCGAGATTTCTAAAGAAAAGCTGGAAAATATTTTAACCGACGTCATAAACGAAATTATCAAGCGAGCGCAAAAGCTCATGGCCAAAAAAGTGCAGGACATGGGCGGCATAAGCGGAATGTCAAATTTCCAATGACAAATGACAAATAATTATTTGACATTGGTATTTTGGCATTAATTTGTCATTAGAAATTAATCATTTGTCATTTATTATTTATATGCGCTACCCTTCTTCCATCCAAAACTTAATTGAATATTTTTCCAAACTGCCGACGGTCGGCCCGAAAACCGCCGAACGTTATGTTTTTTATTTATTAAACCAGCATCCGGAATGGCTGCAGCAATTTGCTCAGGCTATCGCCGAAGTTAAAGAAAAAACCGCGGTCTGCCAAACCTGTTTGTCTATCGCCGAAGCCAATCCTTGCCAAATCTGCTCTGACGCGAAAAGAAACCGCTCGGTTATTTGCTTGGTCGCGGATACGCGGGATATGCTGGCCATTGAAGCCACCAAGCAATACAGCGGGCTTTACCATATTTTAGGCGGAGTCATCAATACCATTGAAGGCGTAAAGCCGGACCAGCTGAATATCAAAACTCTGTTAAACCGCTTAAAGCAAAATAGCGCCAAAGAAATTATTCTGGCTTTTAACCCGGATCTAGAAGGCGAAACCACGGCCATGTACATCGTGAAATTATTAAAGCCTTACAAAATAAAAATCACCCGCCTGGCCAAAGGCCTGCCCATGGGCGCGGACCTTGAATACGCGGACGAGATAACTTTATCCAACGCGCTGAAATACAGGAACGAGATGTAATACTTTTGTCATTGCGAGGAGCGATAGCGACGAAGCAATCTCACGGACAATTTAATATAATAAACCTTTGTGTTAAAAACAAATCTATAATTTAATAAAATAGTTCGTTAGATTGCCGCGCTCCTTGCAGTCGCTCGCAATGACAAACAAATTTAAAAATCCCGCTAAGCGCGGGATTTTTGTTATGCAATCTTGGTTATTTCCACTTTGGTATACGGCTGACGATGGCCGACGTTTCTTTTATATCTGGTTTTGTTTTTAAACTTTACCACGCTGACTTTCTTGCCCTTGCCCTGCTCTAAAATTTTGCCTTCAACTATCTCGCCCAATAAAGGCTTGCCCAAGTTAATATTTTCCTCTTCGGCTATAAGCAAAGCCGGAAACTTTAAAACCGCGCCGACTTCGGCGTCAATTTTCTCAATTTTCAAATTCTGCCCTTGGCTAACTTTATATTGCTTGCCGCCGGTTTTAATAACTGCTATTTTTACCCCGTTAGATATCTCATCTTTTTTAATTGCCATATAATTTGATAAACCCCGATTGTTATATTGATAACATTATAATTATCAATTATATCTAACGGGGTGAATAAAAACATTATTTAAAAATAAAAGCTCACGAAAGTGAGGCGTTATGAGATAATATTAAACTACTTTATTCTTTCTGTCAAGATAAGCGAAAAACATAATAACCGATATCATAATAGCCAAGAGCGCGGCTAAGGCCAGCGCCTTGCCTTGGCTTTGCAAAAATAAGGCGGATAAGCCGAAAATAATGGAAACGCCGTAAAAAAGTAAAACTGATTTTTTAACGCCTAGGCCCATATTTAACAAGCGAAAATGCAGATGCTTATTATCCGCGAACCTAAAAGGATTTTTACCGGCAACCAAGCGCCTAATGATAGTCCAGGCCACGTCTAATACCGGTATGCCCATAACCAATAAGGCGATGGCGATTTTACCGCCCGAGATGATTGAAAGCACGCCTAGGGCGTAGCCTAGAAAAAGCGACCCGCCTTCGCCTAAAAATATTTTCGCCGGATGCCAGTTAAAAAATAAAAAGCCGAGCGTCGCGGCCGCTAAAATCAAAGCGGCCAGACCGATGTCGGGCTGATAATATTTCTCGCTCATGGTAAATAAAAAAATCACTAGCGCGCCGATAGCCGTCATGCCACTGACTAAGCCGTCAAGCCCGTCCAAAAGCTTAGTCGTATACATCATGCCTAAGAGCCACAAAGCGATTAAAACAGCCGACAAAGCGCCCAAATAAATAAAACCGCCGAAGGGATTGGTAATTTTTTCAATCTGCACGCCGCCGGCGATAACGCTCACGATCGCCAGCGCCGGCCAAATAATCTGCCAAGCCGGTTTTAAATTATATTTATCGTCCAGCCAGCCGCCGATCATTAAAAAACAGGCGCCGCTAAAAAATCCCAGCCAGTGCCGCGGCAGAAGATCGCCGGTCAGAAGCTTGTCATGGGTAAAATATAAAATAATAAAAAAAGCCGCGAAGATAGCCAAGCCGCCGAGTAGCGGCGTTGCCCGATCATGAATTTTTCTCTCCCGATCAGGCTTGTCAACGATTTTCAGTTTCTTTGCCAGTTTCATAACTAAAAAAGTCAGCCCAACGGTTAGAAGCAAAGTTGTTATGAAAATTTGAAGATAAAACAGCATATATTTAGTTTTCCACAATATAAATTTGCTTTTTTTCTGAAATTAAGCTATAATATATTTTTATGGATAATTTAATTAATTATCCTAATCGCACATAAAAAAGGAGGTGAAAATTAGATTAATTAAGAAAAACGTTGTTGAAAACTTGAAAACACTTACTTTTATTGCAAAACAGGAGGGGTAATAATGAGGATCTCGGCTAATACTGACCTGGGCGGAGCAAAAGTGGCATTTGTAGCAGCTGCTACAGGTAGCAAAGTTGGCGGCAATTTTGGTTTGGTTATGGAAGCGATGGGAAAAATCGCAAGAGAAAACAAAGGCACAAAAGCTGTAATGATAGACCCAGACAAGGCCTTATGTAAATTAAGAAAGCTTAATGGCACCCCCCCGACCGGTCAGAAATTCCTCGAAGTAACAGATGGAGGAAATATTAACGAAATATCCATCAGTTAATATTTCTTCCAAAATTTCCGGGACGACATGGCATATAAATTTTCTTACGTGGAAAATTTATGCCAAGTCGTCCTTTTCTTTTTCCCTTGTTTTTTCTATTATGCAGTTGGTAAAATTATTTATAACTCTCTCCCCTTTTTCACGCTGATTTTAACTTCGCCGTCAATCACTACCGTATCCCTTCTTTTAAGCCCGTCGGCCAAAACTTTATTGGCGATTTCGTTTTCAATTTTTTCCTGAATCAAACGCCTTAAAGGCCGAGCGCCGAATTTAGGGTCAAAGCCTAAAGCGGCGATTTTTTTTATACCGGCTTCATCGCACTCCAAGCCGATGCCTTTGGCTTCCAGCATTTTTCTAACTTTATTTAGCATCAGTTTAGCAATGCTTTCAACTTCCAAAATCTCCAGCGGCTTAAAGACGATTACGCCGTCAAAACGATTTATTAATTCCGGCTTTAAATATTTGTTAAGCTGATCGTTTATGAGCGATTGCTTTATTTGCTCTAAAGCGGCGCCGGCCTTAATTTGGTCCTGGATATAAACCGCGCCGATATTGGAAGTGGCGATAATAATGCTATTAGTAAAATCAATCGTCCGGCCCGATCCGTCGGTTAAGCGGCCGTCGTCCATAACTTGCAAAAATAAATTTAAAATTTCCGGATGCGCTTTTTCCAGCTCATCCAACAATATCAAAGAAAACGGCGCTTTACGCACGGCCTCGGTTAAATAGCCTAAAATTCCGTCCGGCGAACCGATCATTTTTTCTATTGACTCCGGCCGCTGGTATTCGCTCATGTCCAGCCTAACCATATAATCCTCGTCGCCGAAATAAACTTCGGCCACGGTTTTAGCCAATTCGGTTTTACCGACTCCGGTCGGTCCTAAAAATAGAAAATTGGCGATCGGCCGCTTTTGCTCTCTTAACTCGGTGCGCGCCCGCCTTAAACTCGCCGCCACCATATTAACGGCTTCGGCCTGCCCAATCATGCGGTTATGTATTTTTTCTTCCAAATTAAGCAGAACTTCGCTTTCTTTCTCGGTAATTTTCGTCAAAGGGATTTTCGTTTTTTGGCTGATAATTTCCGCCACGTCTTCAACATCAACCAGGCTGTTTAGGCCTTTGGTTTTAGAAACTTTAACCGCGATGGCTTCTAAAATATCAACCGCTTTAGCCGGCAAATATTTATCATAAATATATTTAGCCGATAATTCCACGGCCTTAGCGATGCTTGAATAGGTAAAATAAACTTTATATTTGGCTTCGTAAAATCCGATCTTGCTTTCCAGCATCTGAATGGCTAAATTATTATCCGGTTCTTCGACTTCCACTTTAGCCATGATATTGCCTAAGGGTTTATTCTCAATATATTTGGCATAATTATCCTGGCTGGCGCTAGCCAGACAAATAAGATTATGCCGGCCAACGGCGCTAACTAAAACTTCCGACAGCTCAAAACTCTCTTCGCCGCCGGCCGTAATGCCCATTAAATTTTCAATATCATTAATATATAAAATAATATTGCCGGCGCGGGCCACTTCATCAATTATTACCAAAAGCCTTTCTTCGGCTTTGGCCGCCGAGGCTCCGCTTAAGAGGCGCGTTATGTCTAATTCCAAAAGCCGTTTGTCTCTTAGCATTTTCGGCACGTCTTCCTCCACCATGGCTTTGGCGATTTGCCCGATAATCATTTTTTTACCAACGCCCGCCGGGCCGGAAAGCAAAACTCCATTTTTACCGCTTTCTAAAATTTGAAAAATTTCTTTAACTTCATCTTCCCTGCCAACGCATAATTCCAGCCGGCCCCATTTAGCGGCCAAAGTCAAATCATAAGCGAAATGGTTTAAGATCGGCGTGGCCACGGCCGTATAAGCGCGGTCCATAGAAGTCGCCGGCTTAAAACGCGAAGCTTTGCGGTACAGGCGGTAATTATCCATCAAACGCTCGCCGATAATAAACCATTGGATAACATTATTTATTTTATCATGGTCAATATCCAGATCGTAAAGCAACTCGCTTAAATTTTTATCCCGGGCTAAAATCGGCAAAATAAAATGAGCCGGCTCTACCCTTTTTTGCCCGGAATTCAAAGCGCTGATATAGCTTTCAAAAAAAATCTCTTTAACTTCCGCCGCTATCACGGTTTGTTCGTTTCCCGCCTCTAAAGCCAATAATTGGTTTTTTAATTTAGCGATTAGCTTAGCCGAATCAATATTCAGTCGGGAAAAAATCGCCGCCACCCCCCTGTCTTTAAGTAAACTAAAAAATAAATGGATCGGCCTGACCCGGCCATGCTTAGCGTAATCGGCCAAATTAAAAGCTTGCTCAATCGCCTTAAGCGCGGACAGGCTGAAACCGCTGGAAACTTCAACTTTATATTTGCCCTTTACTTTATTAAATTCAGACCAATTATTCGGAGAATTATATTTTGCCGTTTGATCATACTTAGGCTTGGTTATCTTCCGCCGCGCCGCTTCCGCTTGGCTTAAGCGGTAAATTACAAACATATCAGCCAATAAGCTGATCCAAAAAGTTAAAATCAGCGGGCTTTTCACGCGCCAAAAAGAAAAAGCTTCCAGGGTCTGCGTATGTTCGCTCGCTCGCCAAACCCAATAAGCTAAAGCCATTAAGCCGGCTAAGCCTAAAATATAGGCCAATGAATTCACAACTAAATTTAAGCCATTTTTTAAATGCCGCAATTTTATGGCCGGGACGCTTATAAGCAGATTCCAATAAAAAAATCTGCCGGCGTAAAAAGCTATCACGCCCGCGCCGGAGCAATTTTTGCAAGCCGAACCGGAGCCCGACTTGCCGGCGCCGGCGCAGAAGTCGCAAACTATAAATTGAATTTTTGATTTTTTATTTTCTTCGGGCATGAAAATTTAGCTTAATGCGCAAATACAATTTATAAAAACTGAAAAATAATTTCATAAATAACAAAAACCGGAAATAAAATCCAAAAAATAATAACGGCCAGAGAAAAAATAAGCCATAACAGCATAACAATGCTTCTGAAAATAATCTGCACCAGGCGCATAAAAAAACTGATCAGCATACCCTGCCAATCATATTGAGCGTACATCGGGCGGAAAATATTTTTTACCCAGACGAAAAGCGCCAAAGATTTTTGCTTGTTTATTAAAAAATTCATCACGCCCATGATTATATTTAACAGCCCGCGCGAATACCACCAGGCGGGAAAATATAAAATATCCTGAATCAATTCAATTAATATCTGCAGGCCGTAAAAGATAAAGCTATTTGACATAAATTTTCAATTTCTAATTTCTAATTTCTAAACAATGAATTAATGTTTTAATTTCTAATTAAATTAATTCATTAATAATTATAGCTTTGAAAATTGTTTGAAAATTGAAAATTGAAAATTGAAAATTTCTTAATAATATTATACCATATTTCAGCCAATTAAACCAAGCGCTTGACAGCCTTTTAAGTATTGTGTAAGATATAAACATAAATAAACGCCGCCCGCCAGGGCTGTTTTTTAATAGAACAATATGGATAAAATAATCAATTACATCAAAGCCTCAATTGAAGAAATGAAAAAAGTCGCTTGGCCGACTAAAAAAGAAACCTATAATTATACTTTGCTGGTGATTTTTATCAGCGTGGGAGTGGCTTTGTTTTTGGGCCTTCTAGACCTCATTTTTACCAAAGGCCTGGAATATTTAATTATCAATAAATAATCGTCTCCATATGGCTAAACAAACATTAAATCAAGGCCGGCGCTGGTACGTTTTACACACTTATTCCGGTTATGAAGAAAACGTCTCGCAGAATTTAAAACAAAGAATCGAATCCATGGACATGGAAAATAAGATTTATAATATTTTAATCCCTACGGAAAAAAAGATTAAAATTAAAAACGGCAAACGGAAAATCATTGAAGAAAAAATCTTTCCCGGCTACGTTTTAGTGGAAATGATCGTTAACGACGATTCCTGGTACGTAGTCAGGAATACGCCTAACGTCACCGGCTTTATCGGCACCGGCACTATTCCGACCCCGATCTCGGAACATGAAATAAAAGATCTGCAAAAACGCATGGGCGTTGAAGAGCCTAAATTTAAAATTGACGTTTCAATCAATTCGCCGGTGCGGATCATTGACGGGCCGTTTAAAAATTTAGAAGGCAAAGTGGCCGACATTGACGAGGCTAAAGGCAAAATCAAAGTCGTGGTTTCCATGTTCGGCCGAGAAACTCCGGTGGAGCTTGATTTCTTACAAATTAAGAAAATATAAATCCCACAAATCAACGAATCTGCTACGAATCTACAAATCAAGCTTCTTAATATTTGTAGTATTTGTAGTTAATTTGTAGATTCGTCGGGGTTGGAAGATTATTAAATAATAAAAACTAACCAGTATGGCCAAGAAAATATTAACCAAAATAAAATTGCAAATTCCGGCCGGCCAGGCTAATCCCGCGCCTCCGGTAGGTCCGGCTTTAGGCCAGCACGGCTTAAATATCGCGCAATTCTGCCAAGCTTTCAACGAAAAAACCAAAGATAAAATGGGCGATATCACGCCGGTGGAAATTACTGTTTTTGAAGATAGAACTTATACTTTTATCCTAAAAACTCCTCCAGCTTCGGAATTAATCAAAAAATTGGCAAAAATCCCCAAAGGCTCGGGCAAGCCTTTAACGGAAAAAGTCGGTTCAATCACCAAGGCCCAGCTTAAAGAAATCGCCGAGATTAAAATGCCCGACCTTAACGCCAATGATATTGAAGCGGCCATGAAAATTATCGCCGGCACGGCCAGGCAGATGGGCGTAGAAATAAAATAATTGAAAATTTAATCACTAATTTGTGGGAGCCCCGCAAACGCGGGGCGCTAATACCACGAAAAAAATTATGACAAAAAAAACTAAAGCCACGGTTGAATATGACGTCAATAAAGCTTATCCGATCGCGGAAGCCGTTGAATTGACCAAAAAATTATCTAAAACAAAATTTGACGCTTCGCTGGAAATCCATTTCCGCTTGGGCATTGACACTAAAAAAGGCGAACAGCAAGTCAGACTGGCCGTTTCCCTGCCTAACGGCACGGGCAAAACCATTAAAGTGGCGGCTTTTGTCACCCCGGCCAAAGAAGAAGAAACCCGTAAGGCCGGCGCTGATTATGTCGGCGGCGAAGAATTGATTAACGAAATTAAAAAAACCGAGAAAACCGATTTCCAGGTAGCCGTAGCTGAACCGGCCATGATGAAAAATTTATCATCAATCGCTAAAATTTTAGGCACCCGCGGCCTGATGCCTTCGCCTAAAAACGAAACTGTTACGCCTAACCCGGCTAAAGCCGTTCTGGAACTGAAAAAAGGCAAAATAAGCTTAAAAAATGACGATACCGGCAATGTGCACGTGGCTATCGGCAAAATTTCTTTTGAGACCGGCAAATTAACGCAAAATTTTGAAACGCTTTTAGAAGCGATCAGAAAAGCCAAACCGGCGACTTCCAAGGGCATCTATATCAAAAAAGCTTACATCAGCTCAACTATGGGTCCGGGGATAAAAATCGCTTTATAAAAATCTCACATAAAAAAACGCTCCGCGATTCGCGGAGCGTTTTTTATTTTAATAATCTGCTAATTATTATTTTGGCGTTGAAGTCGCGGTTAAGGGCGCGGCCGGACGCAATTGAATGGACTGCGCGGTTAGACTGCCGTCCGAATTAGCGCTGCCGGTTATCATAACATTTTCCCCCATCTCCAAGTCAACCAAAGAACCATCAACCGATTTCATTATTTGCGTCGCGCCTGATAAAAAAACTATTTTTGATCCGCCATCAGCCGATTTAACCGTTACGCTTTTATCATCTTTGGCGATAATATCGCCATTAACAAACCCGCCGCCGGCTACTCTGCCTTGACGATTAAATTGCCCGCCTTGAGCCGGCCCGGCGCCTTGCCCAAATCTTTGTTGGCGCGCAGCATTATTCTGGGCGCTAGTTTGATTTTTGCCATACTGCATGCCGCCATAAAAAGAGCCGGCTCCAACTACGACTACTGCGATGATAAAACCAATTAACATTTTATTCTGCATAAAAATATTGTAAATTATTATTCAAACCTTAAAGCTTCAATCGGATTTAATTTTGACGCCCGGCGGGCCGGATAATAGCCGAAAATCAAACCGATAGCCGCCGACACGCCAAAAGCTAAAATAATCGACATCGTCGAAACCACAGTAGCTAAACCGGCAAAACTGGATACGGCCAAAGAAATCAGCCAACCCAGAGAAATGCCAATAATGCCGCCCAATAACGTCAGCATAATGGCTTCAACTAAAAATTGGCTGCTAATATCCTGCCTGGACGCGCCGATGGCTTTGCGCAAGCCGATTTCTTTGGTCCGCTCGGTAACGGTCGTCAGCATCATATTCATAATGCCGATACCGCCGACGATCAAAGAAATCCCGGCGATAGCGGCGAGCAGCATAGTAAGAGTGCCGGTAACGCTTGAAGCCGTGGCCACGATATCCGATTGGTTTAAAATATTAAAATCAACCGACGACGCATCGGAAATTTTATGCCTGGCCATAAGCAAACTGTTAACCTGCTCTTGAACCGTAGCCATGTCATCGGAATTTTCAGCCTCAATGCTGATAGTGGAAACATAATCGGCGCCGGCTAAATATCTCTGCATAGTGGATAAAGGTATATAAATTATATCATCTTGGTTGGAGAAACCGCTGCCGCCCTTAGCTTGCGTAATGCCGATAACCTTAAATTCAATTTTATTAATTTTAATCGCCTGACCGATTACATTGGCGGCATTGGCGCCGAACAGATCATCGCGCGTAGTCGGGCCTAAAACCGCGACCTTAGATAAACCGGAATTATTTTGATCGGTTATAAATGAGCCTTGCTCTATCTTTACGCTTCTGACTTCCGCGTAAGCGGCAGTCACGCCGTCAACCGAAGTATTGCTATTAGTGCCTTTAGCCGTGATCTGATATCTTTGGGATAAATCCGGAGCAACCGCTTTAACTGAAACAACTTCTTTTTTAATAGCGTCAGCGTCAGCCTGCTTTAAAGATTGGGCGCTGCCTCGAGCCGAGCTGGCGCCGCCGCCGAAACCGCGCTGGGCGCCCGGCATAACCATAATCAAATTTGAACCGATGGATTGGATGCTGGACTCAATTGAGGCTTGAGAACCCTGGCCGATGGAAACCATGGCGATAACCGAAGCCACGCCGATAACTATGCCTAAAATAGTCAGGCTTGACCTAATTTTATTGCTTGATAAAGCCAGAAAACTTTCTTGGAATAAATCGTAAATCAACATATATTTTTTATTTTATGCCATTTATTCTCCTGTGATCATTCTTTCTGTCGCTCACAATCATCCCGTCCTTAATCATAATTATCCTATCCGCGTGCTCGGCCACGTATTGTTCATGGGTAATTAATATAATCGTCCGGCCTTGCGCGTTTAAACTGCGAAAAGTTTCCAAAACCACATCGCCGGTTTTTGAATCCAAATTGCCGGTCGGCTCGTCGGCTAAAATTATAGCCGGATTATTGACTAAAGCCCGGGCAATAGCCACTCTTTGCATTTGCCCGCCGGACAGCTGGTTGGAAAGATGGCTGAAATGCGATTCAGCCAAGCCGGCTTGCGTTAAAGCTTCTCTAGCCTTTTTTTCGCGCTGTTCGGCCGGTATCTCGGCGTAAACCAAAGGCAGCATGACATTGCGCAACACCGTCGCGCGGGATAATAAATTAAAGGCTTGAAAAACAAAGCCGATTTTTTCTTTTCTTATCCGCGCCAACTCATCTTCGGATAAAGCCGAAACGTCTTTGCCGCCTAAATAATATTTGCCGCTGGTCGGAATATCCAGCGCGCCTAGAATATGCATTAAAGTTGACTTGCCTGAACCGGACGGACCGATAATGGCGATAAATTCGCCGTCATTAATAGAAAAAGAAACATCTTTAAGAACTTCGGTTTCAACGCCGCCGGTGCTATATGATTTGTATATATTTTCACATTTAATCATTGGCTTTAATTTGAATAAATTAATCGCGAACCTAAAGCCGCTTTGCCTTAACGGCCGCCGCCGATGCCCGGTATTCTTATGCCTCCGCCATTGCCGGTTTGTGCTGTCGTGGTTTTAGCCGCGCCGGAAGTTATTGTCTGGGTGATAACTTTATCGCCTTCATTCAAGCCGCTGATTATTTCCGTATTAGCATCATTGGCCAGGCCGATCTGAACCGTAATGTTCTGCGGCTGGCCGGCTGAATCAAGCGTCTGAACATAACTGCCACCGTTAGCATCGGTTTTAACCGCCGAGTTAGGCGCCATCAAAACGTCGGTTTTAACGCCTGTAATAATAGTCGCGTTAACGCTCATGCCTGACTTAACGCGGTCGTCTTGCGTGTCAAAAACAATTTTTACATTATAGGTAACCACGCCCTGGGTTACCGTGCCCAGCGAATCAATTTCCGCGGCTTGGCCGCTGATGCTAAGTCCGTCAAGCGCGTCAAAAGTAAGCGTCGCCTTATCGCCTATTTTTATCTTAGCCGCGTCAACTTCATTTAAAGAAATTTCCGCGATGCGCTGCTTAGTCATAATCGTAGCGATGGCGCCTGACGCCGAATCGCCCGCTTTTAAATTAACCGCGGCGATTATGCCGTCAAACGGAGCTTTAACGGCATAATCGGCTAAAGCAATTTGCGCGTCATAAAGCGCGTTGCGTTTTTGCTGGAGCGACAATTCCTGCGATTTGATATCCAACGGATCGGCGCCGCCTTTCAATTCAGCCAGCGCGGCTTGTTTTTCTCTTAAGCTATTTTCAGAGGCGGCTAAATCCAAAGGCTGATTTTGGGTTAATGTTTTTAAATTATTGTTAGCCGCGGCGATGGCGTCTTTATAAGTTTTAATAGCCGCCTGCGCCGACAACAAATTTGATAAAAATGTATTAGTCTGGCCGGCGTAGGCCGCCAAATCAGTTTTATAGGCAGTAACTTGAGTAAAAACAGACTGGTCCCTTAGAACGCGAAAGTCGGACCAAGTGGTTAAATAATTGTTTTCGCTCTTGACCGCTTGGGCAATCGCTTTAGCGGCCGTGAATGTTTTATCCAGCAGATTTTCCACGGCTTGAGGCGCTGAATAAATACTGGCATTTTTAAAATCTTGATAAGCCAGATCGTAAACCTTAAGAGCCGCCGCGTAATCATTTTCCGCGCCTGCCTGATATGATATAATTTTTGACCGATCGATTCCATATTCAAAAGTTGAATTTAAAAGCACGGCGGTATTTATTTGCCCGATGTCTAAAGAAGCCTCGCTGGCGCTTATTTCCTCGCTATGAAGAATATCATCCAGCGAAACAACCATGTCGGGCAAACTTAAAAAAGTATTAGAAATATCATTAAAAGCGTCGCTATAGGCTTTACCTAAATTAGTTTGGGCATTTTGCAAAGAATCTTTGCCGTTTTGATAATCAATCGGCTGGGACAATTTAAGTTTATCCAAGCTGGTTTGGGCGCTGGCAACCGAATTCTCGGCTTGCGAAAGGGAATTAGCGCTAGCCGCCTGCTTTAATTTATCCATGGCCAATTGAGCGCTTTGCAAACTGGATTGAGCGTCTCTAACCGTTTTATAAGCGTCTCTAGCGTCAATCTGCGCGATTAGCCCTCCGCTCTTAACTTCCTGTCCGCTGACGACGGCAATTTTAGCAATATCGCCGGAAACTTTGGCTTTAACATCAACTTGGTTGGAAGCGGAAATCTGGCCGCTGGAAGAAACCGAGGTGATTAAAGTGCCTTGCTCAACGGCTGAAGTAATATAGCTTGGCTGGATATTGCCAGCCTTATATTTATTATAGCCGTAATAACCGCCGCCGCTAATTATTAAAATCATAAAAAAAGCGATTATTTTATGATTCTTAATAGCGCTAAAAATTCTTTGTGTCATATTTTTATTTATATAATAAAGAATGGCCAATATTAAATTGAGCCATCCTTTATCATGCCATATATATTTTTATGATATATGCCCATTATTTTAATTTATTGCCGTAATCGCCCGAAGCCGGACATTCCCCCGCCTCCGCCTAAACAGCCGGCGCCTCTGTTAACGCCTAATTCTTGCCTGATGGCATCCGCTTGCTGCTCCAGCTTATAAGCTTCTACGAAACGATTGAAATTAGCGACGTTAATCTGTTTTAAGATCGGCGCGTTTTCGCCTACCGCCTTAACCCAGGCATTATAGTCGCCGGCGTTTAAAGCCGCTCTGACCGCGTCAACTTTAGTTTGAGCCTCGGCTTGCTTAGCCGTTTTCTGTTCAGCGGTTAAATTGGCGTTTTGCCCCCTGTTTTTCCAAAATCCGCCGAAATTCCCATTAGCGTTGCCGGCCGCCGAAGCGATTGAAACCGCGCTGGCGGCCGCGGCGAAGATGATTAAAGCGGCTACTCCGGAAATAATATAAGATTTTTTCATGATTTTATTGTCTAAAGCTATAAGCCGTTTGGCTTCCCCATTACCCAAGGCGGCATATAGCGGATAGAAATTATTGATTTATTAGAAATCTCCGGGCTTGGCCATCCCCTATTGACTATTACGCAAGAGAAAAAAATTTCTTCAAAAAATCATTAAAATTTCTCCGGCATTCCATTGTATTTTTGGCAATCGCCAAAACGGTCGGCGTTTTCAGCCGCCGGGCAGGGAAATCTCCGCTTCATCAATCCGGCTTTTTCAAAAAAGCCCTTGCCCGGCATCATGGGTAAAATTTCAGTAGCGCTAAATTCGCGTTCGGCCTGAATCTTGCCGATAAAGCGCGCCGGCCGGCCGACTTTTAATTCAACCGCCTCGGCGCCCGGCACCGGCTTCGCGCCCTTAGTCAGCACTTTCCATTCCTGCCTTTCCCTATTGGCTAAAATATAAATGTCATCATCAACTCGCGAAATTATCATGCCCATCAGCCTGCCCTCTTCCGGCTGCGACCAGAAATCAATCCGCGGATTAATCAGGCGGTCGTAAAATGGCGCGTGCCGGCTAAAACTATCGTCTATTTTTTCGCCAAAACCAACGGCGTAAAAAATTCCTCCGAAAATTACGCTGGCCGCTATTATTCCCAAAATAATTAAAAACAGCGGATAGCGATAGCCTTTTTTAGTATGTTTAACATTATAAATAACCGCCAGCGCGAAAATAGCCAGACAGGCAAGCCAAAAAATCGGGATTAACAATAATAATTTCTCCCAAAGCCGGCCGCCGGACCGGCCGTAAACTTCCAAATCATTATAGCGGCTCATATAAAATATCAGCGACACGGAAATCGCCCCGAAGAAAAGCGCTAAAATACCCGCGCCCCAGACAGCATAATTTTTTAATAAAAACCGCCATCTCGGCTTAGGCTGAATTTTTTCAGCTTCAATTTTATGGAGGAATTCTTCCTCAAAATTTTTGTCCAAGGCCATATATTTATAATTTAATATTCTGCCCGATTAATTTTTTCCTAAACTCCGCTTTAGCTCTATTCATCAGCGAGCCGACCGTGCCGACCGGCCGCTTGATAATATCGGAAATTTCCCGATAATCTTTTTCTTCAAAAAATTTCAATATTAAGATTTCGCGGTATTTTCCGTCCAGCTTATCTAAAATCTTTAAAATATTCTCTCTTAAATAGCCCGTGTCCATGTCTTTTTTAATGTCAAAATCAGACATGATTTCTTTAAAATTTTTATCATCAATCGCCACCGCGTGCCCCTCGGCCCTGACTTTAAGCTTGCGATAATGGCTGATCGTTTGGTTGCGGGCGATCGCGTAAATCCAGGAGGAAAATTTTAAATCTTCGTCAAAATCATTAAGATTCAAATAAACTTTCAAAAAAATTTCCTGCAATAAATCGTCCGCGTCTTCAGAACTTATATTAGACAGCCGCCGGACATATCTTAACAATTTTTCTTTATAGCGGTTGATAATCAATAAAAAATAATCCCGATTTTCCAGGCTTAACCGCGCGATTTCTTCGTCGCTTAATTTTTGCGCTTGCTCATTATTAATCATAAGCTGTCTCGTCTAAGCTCTTACTTAGTAATACGCAGAAAAACAAACTTTCTTCACGGCCGCTTAAGAGCCTTTATTTTAACCAATTAACCGCTTATTGGCAAGCGGCTTAATCTTTAAACAAGGCGGCTATCCGCCATATCGCAAGAATTGCTTTTTTAATTATCTTCTGCTAATATTAAGCTATTATTAATTTACTTGTCCTCCGAAGTTCTAGCGAAGGAGGATTAAATTTAAAATTTATGCCATCATTATTGTATGTCCTGTTTTTTATCATCGTCTTCATTGTTTTGCCAGGTTTTAAAGTGGTCCAGCAGTATGAAAAAGGCGTGGTATTTTTCCTGGGAAAAATTATCTCGGTCAGAGAGCCGGGCTTAAACTGGATCATCCCGTATTTTCAATGGATGCGCAAAGTTGATTTCAGGACCATGACCATGCCGATCCCGCCGCAAAAAATCATTACTAAAGACAACGTCTCGGTGGATATCTCGGCTGTGGCTTATTTTAAAGTTATTGACGCCATAAAAAGCATCGTGGCCATAGAAAACGTGCGCCAGGCCATTGACCAAATCGCGCAAACCACGGTCAGAAATATTGTCGGACGCTTTCAATTGGACGAAGTTTTATCCGAGCGAGACGCCATCAATAAAGAAATCCGCATAGTTTTAGACGCCCATACCGAACCTTGGGGCGTAGTCGTAGAACTCGTAGAAATAAAAGATATTGAACTGCCGGAAAACATGCAGCGCGCCATGGCTAAACAGGCCGAAGCCGAAAGAGAAAAGCGCTCTAAAATCATCGCGGCCGAAGGCGAACTCTTAGCCTCGGAAAAATTAGGCCAAGCCGCCGACATTATGGCCGAGCACCCGATCGCCCTGCAATTAAGGAACTTACAGACTCTGGCCGAAATCAGCATTGAAAAAAATTCCACCATCATTTTCCCGGCGCAGCTAATGAACACGGTTGAAGACATAAAAAAATTCATCGTCAAAGAGCAAGCGACGAAAAATTAACACTTACATAGCAAAAACACCCTGCCTTTGCAGGGTGTTTTTTAATGTTTGACAAGCGGTCTTTCGCGTGATAATCTAATATGTTATTGGTAAATATTACCTTAATCTGCATTTCGCAGAAAAATTGTTCTTTATAAAAAAATTTGACTAACAGGAGGATATCATGACAGAAGTAAGAGCAAGAAAAAATTTAAAAATTTCAGACAAGCAGGCTCTAGTTTCAAAATTAATAAACATGATTTTCGGTATTTTGCGTAATAACCCTAAATGTTTAGGATTAAGCAATAAAGACGCGCGGCTAATTCTCAATAACGAGGTGCGTGCTAAGTACTTACTAAACAGCTTACTTTATTTCCCGCTAAGAGATGTTGCTGAAGACTTACGAGAAGATGCTAAAAATGTATTTAGAAGGTTATCTAAACCAAATTATAATCAAACGGCGCAGAAAATGTTCTCTTTTTTCAGGAAAAATGGTTGGGAGATTGAATTCGATGATGATGTGATTTCGACTATGCCGAAAAATAAAAAAATCAAGATTCCTGTTGAATTTTTCCATAAGGGTGTCAGCCTGCGTTATAACGTAGCTGAAGTTGAGCTTAAAAGCCGTGGCTATAAACGGTGGGCCAATCCTTACGAAGTGGTCGACATACTTAAAAAAAATCCTTCTATTTTTCAGAAAGCGCGCATCATTGATGTTCTCTGGAAAGATGCCAATGGTCGTTTGTGTTTTATTTCGTTCGGGGAATATCATGATGGTAAAAAAATTAAAGCTTACCGCCCAGCAGATCCCGAATATAAAGGTGGCAGCGCAGTTTGGCTCGCGGCTGTCCGCTAGCCCTTTCTAAAAAACTATTAAATTTCAAAACCCACCAAAAAACGGTGGGTATTTTTTTACTACATTAAATAACGCTTTGCGCTGATTTTCTTAAAAAAATTATTTAACTGGGTGAATTTGCCCTATTCTGAATGATTTGGTAAAATGTAATAACGCTTAATACTTATTCACAGACAAAACCATGACTCAATTTGACCAAAAATATAAGGAAGCTATTTGGGAAATAATGAATAACGGCTATGAAGAATATAACGAAAGAACCGGCCATAAAACAAAAATCGTCCCGGGCATTACTTTGCATTTAGATGATGGTTTTCCCCTCTTAACCTTAAGAAAAATACCCATAAAAATTTTTGTAGCCGAACAAATTTGGTTTTTAACAGGTTCCAATCGTCCGGATGAATTTTTAAAAAAATATACTAAAATTTGGGATGATTTTACCGAAGAAGACGGCACGGTGGCCGCGGCTTACGGCTATAGATGGCGTAAACATTTCGGCCGCGACCAAATTGATTCCTTAATTAAGCATTTGCAAGAGCAGCCTGGTTCCCGCCATGCCGTAATTATCACTTGGGATCCGTCCGACGACGGCCTAGGCTCGGGCAACAAAAAGAAAAATGTCCCCTGTCCTTACACGTTTACCGTCAATATTATAGGCAACCGATTGCATATTCATTCCATCGTCCGCTCCAACGACATGATATTAGGTTGTCCGCATGACGTAGCCGGTTTTGCTTTACTGCAATACATTCTGGCGGCTAAACTTGGCGTTAAGCCGGGCCGGCTAACCCACTCCATCAGCAACGCCCACATATATGATATTCATTATAAAGCCGCCTGGGAAATATTGGAACGGGATAACCAGCATCCGAAAATTTCGCTTGAGCCTCAAGAAAATTGGTTTGAGCGGGCGGAAAAAGCCGATGATTCTTTAGTTGAAGAAATTGTCGGTAAATTAACCGCTCAATACCAACCGTTGCCGCCGATTCAGGGTTTAAAAATCGTGCTTTAAATCTTAATTTAAAAATATGTCGCTACTTAGCAAACAGGAAATTTTGGATTATTTAAAAAATAATAAAATCATTTTTGACCCCCGGCTTGACCAATACCAAATCCAGCCTCATGCCGTTGACTTGCGCCTAGGCTACAGTTTTTATATACCAAAAAAATGGAAACTTTCCGAAAACGGCCGGATTGCCATTAACTTTGATTATTTTAACGCTAAAGAATCGGCCCAAGATAATTTTGACTTGGTTAAATTAAAACCCGGGCAATATTTTGAACTGTTGCCTAAAGAATTTATAATTGCTTCATCATTGGAAAAAATAACTTTGAAAGACGATCAAATCATGGCCCAGCTTAATGCCCGCAGCTCTCTTTTAAGGAGAGGCCTGTTTATCGCTAATGGCACGATTGACGTAAAATACCAGGGCACGCTTACCTTCCCTATCGTCAACAATACCGATACGCAAATTATTAAATTATATCCGGGCGAAAGAATTTCTCATCTGACTTTCCAGACTCTATCATCTCCGATTTCCGATGAAGACGCCAAAAAACACGGCTTAAAAGACGCTAAATATTTTGAATCTACACCTTACGGCTTAGAAAGCCGCTCCGACAGCGAAGAAGAAATGGATTTAATCAAACAAGGCCAGTTAGACCAGCTTAAAGAAAAATATAAAATTTAAAAATATGACCGAACCAATAAAATATCCTTATCTCCCCGAAGGTAAAGTCATCCAATTCGTCGCCGAAGATAATCAGTTTATGATTGAAGCGAAAAAAATGGCCGAGACTACCGGCTGTTCTAAACAGCCTACCGGCGCTGTTATAGTAAAAAATGGAATAATTATCGGCCGTGGCTGTAATGCCGGTAAAAAAATAGAAGTTTGCCCGCGAGTTTTAAATGGCAGTAAAACCGGAGAGGACTATCATTATTGCAAAGAGGTATGCTTACAAACTGGACACAGCGAAGTAACTTCAACCAATAACGCTAAAGCTAACGGACAAGATAGTAAAGATGCAGATTTATATTTATACGGTCACTGGTGGTGCTGTAAAAATTGCTGGGACACGATAATTAAAGCGCGTATAAAAAATGTTTATTTGGTTAAAAATTCTTATAATAAATTTAATTTTTCCTCATCCGTGGGAAAAATATACATTAGCGGCGCGCTCACCAACGAAACAAATTCGGCCCATAGGGAAACTTACCAAAAAATCGCCGCAATTTGCTCTAAAATTTGCTCTAATGTTTATGTGCCTCATCTTGGTGGAACTGATCCGATAAAAAACCCCCGGGTCTCGCCTCTGGCGGTCTGGAAAAAAGATCATCATGAAGTCGCCAGCGCGGATTTAATAATCGCTTATGTCGGCTTACCCAGCCTGGGTGTTGGCGCTGAATTAGAAATCGCCAGAATTACAGCTTCTGATATTATCTTATGGTGGTATCAGGGAGAAAAAGTCAGCCGTATGGCGCGTGGTAACCCGGCTGCCGTAAAACAAATCGAGGCCAAAGATGAAAACGACCTGCTTAAACAATTGGATTTATTCTTAAAAAATTATAATAAATAAATGATTTCCGTAACCTTAATGATGGCCATAACGGCCGACGGTAAAATCGCCAAAACCAGCGGCCACTTCCCCGATTGGACGTCCAAAGAAGACAAAAAACTGTTCGCCGAAATTTCTAAACAGCACGGCGCGGTTATGATGGGCGAAAAAACCTTCGCCACTTTCCCCTCGCCTCTTAAAGATCGGCTGAATGTTGTTTTTACTTTAGAAAAAAATCCGCCGGAACGGGCCGGAGTAAAATGGGTGTCGGGCGAGATTGAGCCGGTTTTAGCTGAACTGGAAAAAATGGGCTATGCTTCGGCCTTGCTCGGCGGCGGCGCTTTTTTAAATACCCTGTTTCTAGAAAAAAAATTAATCAGCGAAATAATTTTAACGGTTGAGCCGAAAATCTTCGGCGCCGGCCTGGGATTATTCAATGGAGATTTTAATATTAATTTAGAGCTAAAAGAAATAAAAAAAATAAACGATAACGCTATAATGCTAAAATACAAAATATTATATTAAATGAAAAAATCAAAAAATAAAACAAAAATAGTTGTCTGCCGCGACATAAACGGCAAGCTATATAAAGTAGATGCTAAAAAATTAACTTTTCGCCCATCAATTTACGGAATTTTAATAGAAAAAAATAAAATATTGCTTTCAAAACAATGGGACGGCTATGACTTTCCCGGTGGTGGCGCCGAACTTCATGAAACCATTGAAGATACTTTAAAAAGAGAATTTTGGGAAGAAACCGGATTTAAAGTTAAACGGGGTAAAATTATCTACGTCGGCAGCTCTCTTTTTCATTCAACCATGAGAAAAAAATATTGGAATTGCCAATTATTTTATTTTTTAGTTAAAAAAACCGGCGGCAAATTATCAAAAGATAATTTTGATGAATATGAAAAAAAATATACCGATATGGCCGAATGGATTGATATAAAAAAGCTTAACCGGATAAAATTTTATAATCTCCTAGGCAACCGCGGCAGCGGCAAATTAATAAAAAACGCTTTAAAAAATAAATAATTATGGAAAATAAAAAAATTATTCTCGGCTTCGTCGGGCTATTGGCCGCGGGCAAAGGAACAACAGTTAAATATTTAAAAGAAAAACATGGCGCCAGCCCCTACCGGTTTTCTACCATGCTCAGAGACGTGCTGAAACGGCTTTATATCCCGGACGCCAGGGAAAATATGCAATTTATTTCTACGGCTCTAAGGCAATATTTCGGCGAAGATATTATCGCTAAAGTTATGGCCAGCGACGTAGCCAATGATAAAAATAAAATTGTCGCGGTTGACGGAGTAAGAAGGCTGGTGGACATAAAATATTTAGCTGAAATGGGAAATTTTAAATTAGTCCGCATCGCGGCCGATCCGAAAATAAGATATCAAAGAATTGTTTTACGCAAAGAAAATCCCGACGACGCTGATAAAACTTTTGAACAATTTTTAGAAGACCATAATAAAGAAGCCGACGCCGAAATTCCGATGGTAATGGCTAAGGCCGACCTGGAAATAAATAATAATGGCAGCCTGGAGGATTTATACAAGCAGATTGACCAAATCATTTTAAACAGCTAGATTATAATCAGGATATTTAATAAAGGAGGAGTGCTTAAAAAGCGCTCTTTTCTTATCTAAAAACATGGAAAAACAACGCGGAAAATTTATCGTTATAGACGGCACCGACGGCTCGGGCAAAGCCACGCAAACCCAGCTTTTAGCTGAAAAACTCTGGCGGGCCGGTTTTAACGTGGCTATCGCCGATTTTCCCCAATATAACACTAAATCTGCCGGCATGGTTGAGGAATATCTTTCCGGAAAATACGGCAGTCCGGAAGAAGTCGGGCCGTACCGGGCTTCTATTTTTTACGCTTGCGACCGCTATGACGCCAGCTTTAAAATAAAAACCTGGTTGGCCGAAGGCAAAATAGTCATTTCCAACCGCTACGTTACGGCCAATATGGGGCACCAAGGGGGTAAAATTTCTAACGATCTGGAAAGAAAACATTATTTTGATTGGCTCTATCAGCTTGAATATGAAATTTTTGATATCCCTAAGCCGGATTTAAATATCATCCTCCATGTGGACGCGGAGATTTCCCAGCAACTGGCCCAAAGCAGGCTAAAGCAAGACTGGAACGGCAAAACCAACGACATCCACCAAAACGACCTTAACCACTTGAAAAAAGCCGAACAAACTTATTCGCAAATAGCGCAAAATTTCCCGAATTTTACCTTGATTGAATGCGTTGCCGACGGGCGAATGCTAAGCCGCGAAGATATCAGCAATTTAATCTGGGAAAAAATTATCAGGCTTTTTAAACCCGCGCCCTATTCGGCCAACTTTAAAGAATTACACAATAGCATATCGCCGACCGGCGCCGAAGAAAACATTTTAAAACTTAAAGTTGAAAAAATATCTTCCTGGGCTAAATTGCCGACCCGCGCTTACGAATACGACGCCGGGCTGGATTTATATTCGGCCGACTATCATTCTTTAACTCCGGGAAAATACGCCATAATAAAAACCGGAATAAAAATCGCCCTGCCTAAAGGGTTTGTTGGTTTAGTCTGGGATAAAGGCGGATTGGCGAAAAACGGCATCCACTCTTTAGCCGGAGTGATTGACGCCGGCTTCAGAGGCGAAGTTACCGTAGAGCTCATAAATTTAGGCCAAGATATTTTCCACATCGCGCCCGGACAGAAAATCGCCCAATTATTAATTCAAAAGATTGAATTGCCGGAAATAGTTGAAGGGCGCGTCGCGGATGAAACCGACAGAAAAGACGGCTGCTTTGGCAGTTCGGGGCTGTTTTAATTTTTCTTCATTTTACTTTTGTTAATAATTTAGGTAAAATTACTATATAAATTCAATATGTATGGATTGGAGAAAAAAATTATTAACTATAGCAAAAACTGAATTAGATAACTTGGACGTAGCTCATCGAGCAGACCATGGCTTAAGGATTTATGAAATCTGCAAAATAATCTCTAAAAGTTATAAAAAGGCTAATCTTGATATTTTATATGCCGCTGCCCTGCTCCATGATATCGGCTATATAAATAAAACTCATAATGAGCACAGCCATGAATCGGTTAAATTAGCCTTTAAAATTTTAACTAAAATAAAATTTCCGAAAAATAATATACCTATAGTTTTAAAAATTATTAAAGAACATGATAATTACTGCTGGGTTAAGAATCATTGTAAACATAAGCCAAAAGAATTAGAAATAAAAATTTTCCAAGATGCCGATAGGATAGAATCTCTTGGAGCAATCGGCGTTGGCAGAAATTTTATCTGGGCTGGAAAATATAACAAAACGATGTGGAATAAAAATATTAAATTCAGCCCCCATATTATTTTCGGGGGAAATTTCAGCGTTTTACATACTTTAAATTTTGAATTGTCGGCTTATAAACATTTAAACACTAAAGTCGCCAAAAAAATTGCTAAAGATAAATATTTATTTACTAAATTATTTATCAAACAATTTATTAAAGAATGGAAATAATTAAATATGGAATACGACGTCATTATCGGCCTGGAAATACACGCCGAGCTAAAAACCAAATCAAAAATGTTCTGCTCGTGCGATAACGACGCGCAGAACAAAAAGCCCAATACGACCGTCTGCCCGATCTGCCTAGCGCATCCCGGCACTCTGCCTCTGCCTAATAAGCAAGCCATTGAATGGACTATTTTAATCGGCCTGGCTTTAAATTGCAAAATCAATAAACTTTCCAAGTTTGACCGCAAAAACTATTTTTATCCCGACCTGCCCAAAGGCTACCAAATCTCCCAATATGATTTGCCGATCGCTTACGACGGCTTTTTGGAAGTTGACGATAAGCCGGTTTTAGTGACCAGAATCCATCTTGAAGAAGACACGGGCAAATTAATCCATCCGGCCGGAAAAAAATATTCTTTAGTGGATTACAACCGCGCCGGCACGCCTTTGATTGAATTAGTTACCGAGCCGGTTATAAAAGACGCGGCCACGGCTAAAAAATTCGCCCAAAGCTATCAGCAAATTTTAAGATTCCTGAATATCTCTAACGCCGATATGGAAAAAGGCGAGATGAGATGCGAGGCCAATATCAGCCTGCAGGCAAAAGGCAAATGGAAATATACCAACGGGCAAATCATGCCCATCGGCGATTATAAATTAAATCCCAAGGTTGAGCTGAAAAATATAAATTCTTTTAAGTACATGGAAAAAGCCGTTGATTACGAAATCAAGCGGCAAATTAAAGCTTTAACGGACGGCGGCAAGCTGATTCAGGAAACGCGCGGCTGGAATAATGACAAAGGCATAACTTTCAGCCAGCGGATAAAAGAAACCTCGGCTGATTACCGCTATTTTCCCGAGCCGGATATTCCGCCTTTAAAAATCAGCCAAAAATGGATTGATAAAATAAAAGCCGAGATGGCCGAATTGCCGGCGCAAAAAATAAAAAGGTTTAAAGAGGAATATTGTTTTTCCGATTATGAAGCGGAAATCCTGGCTTCGGACAAAGCTTTGGCCGGCTACGCCGAAAAAGTAATTTCCGAACTGCGCGCCTGGATTAAATCTTCGGGCGATGACTGGGAAAGGCAAAAGCATAAATTAGCCAAAGCCGCGGCCAACTGGCTGATTAACGAGCTGTTTAAACATTTAAAAAATGATAATCTAAGCATTAAAGACAATAAAATCACGCCGGAAAATTTCGCCGAATTCATTTGCCTGGTCTATCAGGATAAAATCAATTCTTCGGCCGCCCAAACCATTTTAGCTAAAATGTATAAAAACGGCGGCGACCCGTCAGAGATAATGGCGGATTTAGGCCTGGAGCAACTTGACGACCGGGAAGCTTTGGAAAAAATCATCGCCGAAGTGTTATTTAAAAACCAGAAGCAAGCCGGCGAGTACAAGGCCGGAAAAACCAATGTCTTACAGTTTCTGGTCGGCCAGGTTATGGCCGCCACGCGCGGTAAAGCCAACCCCAAACTATTAATTGAGATATTGAAGGAGATATTAAAAAAATAAATAAATTCATATAATTTTGCTTTAATAAATTAATAAAAAAATATGCAACAAGAAAAAATTACAGAGATGCTTCCCTGGGACAAAAGAATACCAAATATGGCCAAAGAAAAAGTTATAGAAAAAATTAAATCAGCCGGAATAAATGAAAAAGTTAAAGAAGAAGCATTAAAAACAGTTGAAGAAATTTTTAACGATCAAAGTTTTCCTGACGCAAAACAAATCAACGAATGGGGAAAAATTTTAGCTAAAATCGAACCAGAAAAGGTGGATGATACGGAAAAAGAAATGGCAGAACAATTCGCCCTCATGGGGGTCAAAGATGAACTAAAAAAACGCGGCATTAGCCTGATTATTTAATATATATTTTAAAAATAAAAAATGGGAGCCCTTTATAAATGGCTCCCTTTTAATTTTTGGCTGTCGTGTCATCGTGGACTTGGCAAAAGACAAAAAATATCTTTTCCAAATCTAATGATGAAATACTTTCGCCCAAAGCTGCTTCGGCGATTAACTTTGGGTACATTTTCTTAAAATCGCCGGTAAGAAAATCGGCGTTTAAACTAAGCTCTGAACCAAATTTGGTGATCGCCATTTCCTTAATAATGTGTGCGACATCTTGTTCTTTTATATCACTTTTTAAGCACATGCGCGACATAAAAAATTTTTGTAAGAACAATTGTACTTCGTGACTGATTAAACCTTCTCTGACCATCGCAGTCAACATTCTATTAATATTTTCCATCGCTTTTCCCTCCCACCCACCCGTATTTAAATTATTAAATCAATCAACTATAAACCTTAACTTCTTTATTATAATTTGTCAAGAAAAAAAATACAAAATATTTTTATATTATCAATTTATCACTAATATTAGCTTATTTGACAAATATTTATAATATGCTAGAATAATGACAATGCAAAAAAATAATCGCCTGAAAAAAGAATTTTCATATATGAACTTGGGCTCATGCCCGAGGCAGAAAATTATTTTCTAAAAAAATTCCCCGTTCCAAATAACGGGGAATTTTTTTAGGAGGTAAAATAAAACAAAATACATATTTATTAACTGATCTTTTAAAAAAGGAGGAAATATGAACGGATGCGATAACTGTTCAGTTAAAAAAAACTGTAAAGAACTCTTTAAGGATGCGCCATCGGCAGGCAGATTTTGCAATAGATGGAGAAATCAAGAGGGCCAAACCAGAGAACAAGAATCAATGGAGTATTCAAAAAATAATAATAAAAACAAATAACGATGTTCTTTTGAGGAGAGAAAAAATATGCAAAATTCTATTTGTTACCAAGCTCTTGGTTGCGGACTATTCGGCCTATCGTGTACCAACGAAAGGAGGCTAGTAGATTGCGGAGGCCCCATCAGAGGAATCCCAGTAACACATGCAATTGATATACTGAATGAACTGCTACCCATACCCAAAATAGGAATTTGCAAAATATGCTCGGTAGGAGTTGCCCCAGTTTATGCAGTTAATGGATCATATGATGCCTGCATTAAATGTTTTATCGAATTTATATTGCAGAATCGTCCTATGCCAGAACTAAGCAGGTGTTGTGTCATTCAACAAAAAACCCAAATTAGCGCATAACCTTTATATGTGGCTAACAACAAAGCCGGATGAATTTAACATCCGGCCTTTTTTTATTCTAAAAATCCGCTAACAACTTTTACTGCTTGTCCTGTATTTTTTACCCAATTAATCTTCCTGCCCTGCCTTTGCCAGCGCCTAAACCAGGACAGCTGGCGGCCGGCGAACTGATTAATGGCTATATTCAATTTTTCCGCCGTCTCATCATATCGCAGTTCGCCCTGCAAATACAAAGCGATGAATTTATACTCTAAACCGAAAGCTTCAAGCTTCTTAAAGCTTAAGCCCCGGCCGCGCAAGCGCTTAACCTCGTCCACCATTTTTTCTTTTTCCAATCTATATATCAATCTCTTATAAATTCTCTTTTTCAGCGCCTCGCGGGAGCAGGCCGGACCAATGATTAAAAATTCATATTTTTCTTCGGCTTTCCCGCTTTTAAAATTTTTATCCGATAATAAAATTTCCAGATAGCGGATTAAGCGGCGCTTGTTTTTACTGTCGCTATCATTTATTTTCGCCGCCATTTTAGGCGACAATTTTTTTATTTCAGCGCCAAGCCGGCTAACGCCTAATTTTTCCAATTTTTTTCTTAAATCTAAATCCGGCTTACTGTTTGACAGCTGAAAATTATCAACCACGGCCTGTAGGTATAAACCGCTGCCGCCGGCCAGAATCGGCAGTTTGCCGCGCCGTAAAATACCGTCAATGGCTTTAAAGGCTAATTTTTGATATTTAGCCACATTAAACCTAGCCTTAGGGTTGGCTATGTCTATCAAATGATACGGTATGATTTTTTTGCCGGCTTTATATTCGGCCAAATCTTTGCCTGTGCCGATATCCATGCCGCGATAAACCTGCCTTGAATCCGCGCTGATGATTTCGCCGTTAAATTTATTCGCGAGCTCAACCGCCAATTTGGTTTTTCCGCTGGAGGTCGGCCCGAGAATTACGATGATTTTTTTATTGCCCTGGCGCATAATTGCTTATTGATTATTCAGCCGCGGCTCCAATTAAGCCGAAATCCCGCGCTTTAGTAATTTTAACATTTACAAATTTTCCAATTAGCCCGTCTTTTTTATTTGCCATAGAAAATTTAACATTTTTTTCCGTGGCCGTCTTGCCGAACAGCTCCCCCGCCTTATTCCCGCCTTCAACCAACACTTTTAAAATCCTGTCGATATATTTTTTATTATTATCAAACGCCGTCTTTTTCAGTATCTTCGTCAACTTTTCTTCGCGCCTTTTTTTCTCCGCTTGCGGCACATTATCGGCCAATTTAAACGCCGCCGTGCCCGGACGCGGGCTGTAGCGAACGATATAAGCTAAATCAAATTTAATTTTTTTCATTAATTCGGCCGAATTTTTAAATTGTTTCTCGGTTTCCCCGGGAAAGCCGACGATAATATCCGTAGTTATGCTGACGTCAGGCATGGCGCGCCTGATTTTTTTTATTAAATTCGCGTAATGCTTGATTGAATATTTCCGATTCATCATTTTTAAAATTTTATCGTCGCCGACCTGGGCCGGCAGATGGATATGGCGGCAGACTTTTTTAGAGCCGGCTATGGCTTTTATCAATTTATCCGACATATCTTTAGGATGGCTGGTTATAAACCTAAGCCAAAAATCTCCCTTGATATTATTTACTAGCTTAAGCAAGCCGGCGAAATCAGTTTTGCCTGATTTATAGCTGTTAACGTTTTGCGCGATTAGAACAATCTCTTTATAATTTTTTTCAGCCAGACTTTTAACTTCGCCTAAAATGTCTTTAACCGGCCGATAAACTTCCCGCCCCCTGGCATACGGCACGACGCAATAAGAGCAGAAATTATCGCAGCCGTTGCCAATCGGCACATAAGCGGAAAATTTAGACTCGTATTTCGGCTTTATTTTTAAATAGTCATTTCCGCGTTTCGCCTTTGTTTGAAAATTCGTAATTTCACTAATCGGCAGCCAGACATCCACGTAATTTTTTAATCTATTTCTTACGTCTTTTCTGTTTGCCAGACAGCCGGTTAAAATTATTTTTACTTTTTTATTGGCTTTTTTTATATCCGGGATCAAGCCGTAAATCCTATCCTCGGCCATTTGCCTGACGCCGCAAGTGTTAACCACCGCTAAGTCGGCCCGATATTTATTATCGGTTTTTTTATAGCCTTGTTTTTCCAGCACACCGGCTAACCGTTCACTGTCAGACTTGTTCATTTGGCAGCCGATGGTGATAATATGGTAAGTTTTCATGATAAATTTTAAGCCCCCAATTCTTTTAATAATTCTTTCTGCTTGCGGCTTAACCCGGCCGGAGTTTTAACAATCACCTCAACTAAATGATTGCCGCGGCCGCGGCCGTTTAAATAAGGCACGCCTTTATCGCGCAAGATAAAAATTTTGCCTGACTGCGTGCCCTCGGGAATTTTTAAATCAACCGGCCCGTCAACCGTAACGATTTCAATTTTATCGCCTAGAGCGGCCTGGGAAAAGCCGATTTCCGCGCGGGATTTTATATTAGCGCCGTCGCGCTGGAAGCGCCTGTCCGGGTTAACCCTTATTTTTAAATACAGATCGCCGGCCTGGCCGCCTTTGGCCGCGGCTTCGCCCTGGCCGGATAATCTTATGGTTTCATTATTATCAATGCCGGCCGGAATTTTAACTTTTAAATTGACTATTTCCTGGACTAAGCCGGCGCCGCGGCAGGCCGAGCATTTTTCTTTAAAGCTTTTGCCTTCGCCGCCGCAATCCTCGCAAGCCATCTGCACCTGCATATTGCCGAGAATCGTCCGCTGAACCCTAATAACGCGCCCTTTGCCGCCGCAAGTTTTGCACGTTATAACTTCCGAGCCCGGCTCCCGGCCCTCGCCCTGGCATTTAGAGCATTTAACGGTTTTTTTCAGGCTGATTTCTTTTTCCACGCCAAAAACCGCTTCGTTAAAATTAATGGCTAAAAGCACCTGGATATCACTGCCCCGCCTGGCGCTTCGCGACCGCTGACCCTGGCCTCCGCCGAAGCCGAAAACATCGCCCAGCCCGCTAAAAATATCGCCCAAATCATCCATATTGACGTTAAACCCGCCGGAAAAATCACCGAAGCCGCCAAAGCCTTGCGCGCCGCCGGCCTGGCCATGCTCAAAAGCCGAACCGAATTGATCGTATTGGGATCGTTTTTTAGAGTCGCTTAAAACCTGATAAGCTTCGTTAAGCTCCTTGAATTTTCTTTCGTCTCCGCCCTGCTTATCCGGATGGCATTGATGCGCCTTTTGCCGAAAAGACTTTTTGATTTCCTCGGCCGAAGCATTCTTATCCACGCCTAAAACTTTATAATAATCCTTATTCATAATATTACTCCCTCTCCTTGATAAGGAGAGGGTTGGGGTGAGGTCTGGTTTTTAATTCACTTTCTCTTTTTTCACATTGACTATTTATTTCAGTTAAAACACCATCAATCTCATAATAAATGTCAAAATTGATAAACCTAATTATTTTAACGCCAAACCGATTAATAAAATTTTCTTTTCCAATATCTTTTTTTATTTCAATTTTATTGCCATGAGTTGCTCCATCAACTTCAATGCCTAATTTAACTTTCGGACAATAGAAATCAAGCACATATCTGCCGACGCTGTATTGTCTTCTAAATTTATATTTTAGTTGTTTATTTCTAATTTTATTCCACAACACTTTTTCAGCGGGAATATCTTGCTGCCTTAATTTTTTTCTTATGCTTTTTAGACAAGGCTGATTATAAACTAAATTGTTTTTTGCCTTTTCCATGCCACCTCCCCTAGCCCCTCCTTAGCAAGGAGGGGAAAATGTCATTTACTTTATTTCTTTTCCGTAAATTCGCCTTCAATCGGCGGTTCTTCTTTTTTCGGCTCGCCGGCTCCAGGTTGTTCGGCGCCAGACTGTGCGCCAGCTTGATTTGCTTGGCTCGCCGAAGCTTCAGCGGAGGCGGCCTGATACATAGCCGCGCCGATCTTTTGCGCTATGGCGTTAACTTCTTCAAGCTTTTTCTTAATGCCGTCAAGATTGTCAGTATCTTTTATTTTCTTCAAATCTTCAATTTTATTCTGCAACTCTTTTAATTCTTCGGGTTTAATTTTATCGCCCGCGTCTTTAATTAATTTTTCGGTCTGAAAAATTACCGCCTCGGCCTGATTTTTAGTTTCCACCTGCTCTTTTTTCTTTTTATCTTCCTCGGCGTGGAGTTCGGCTTCTTTTTTCATTTTTTCCACTTCTTCTTTAGATAAGCCGGAAGAGGCCGTTATGGTGATTTTTTGCTCTTTACTCGTCGCTTTGTCTTTGGCCTTAACATTAAGAATGCCGTTGGCGTCTATGTCAAAGCTTACTTCAACCTGCGGCACGCCGCGCGGCGCCGGCGGAATGCCGTCTAAGATGAAGCGGCCCAAAGTTTTATTGTCGGCCGCCATCGGGCGCTCGCCTTGCAGAACATGAATTTCCACGCTGGTTTGGCCTTCGGCCGCGGTGGAAAAAATCTGCGACTTTGAGGTCGGGATAGTGGTATTGCGTTCAATTAAAGCCGTAGCCACACCGCCCAGAGTTTCTATGCCTAAAGTCAAAGGCGTAACGTCTAAAAGCAAAACATCTTTAACGTCGCCTTGCAAAACTCCGGCTTGCACGGCCGCGCCTAGAGCCACGACTTCATCCGGGTTAACGGTTAAATTCGGCTCTTTGCCGCCGAAAAACTCTTTAACTTTTTTCTGGACTAAGGGCATGCGCGTCATGCCGCCGACTAAAATTATTTCCTGAATATCTTTAATGGTAAAGCCCGCGTCTTTTAGAGCCGACTGGCAGGGCGCGATGGTTTTTTCAACCAAATCCCCGACCAGTTCCTCAAGTTTGGCGCGCGTCATTTTCATGACTAAATGTTTCGGCCCGTTAGCGTCGGTCGTGATAAACGGCTGATTGATTTCCGTTTCCATGGTAGTGGAAAGCTCAATTTTAGCCTTTTCCGCGGCTTCTTTTATCCTTTGCAGAGACAAAGTGTCTTTAGATAAATCAATGCCTTGGTCTTTTCTGAATTCTTCAATGATCCAATTAATAATTCTTTGGTCAAAATCTTCGCCGCCCAGATGAGTATCGCCGTTGGTTGATTTTACTTCAACCGTATCGGCCGATACGTCTAAGATGGAAATATCAAAAGTACCGCCGCCTAAATCGTAGACCGCGATCTGCTCGCCTTTCTTTTTTTCAAAGCCGTAGGCGAGTGCCGCGGCCGTTGGTTCGTTGATTATTCTTTTTACATCTAAGCCAGCGATACGCCCAGCGTCTTTAGTCGCCTGCCTTTGCGAATCGTCAAAATAAGCCGGCACGGTAATAATGGCTTCAGTAATTTTTTCGCCCAACTTAGCTTCGGCATCGGCTTTAAGTTTAGCTAAAATCATAGCCGAAACTTCTTGGGGCGTAAATTCTTTATCTCCCATTTTTATTTTAACGCCGCCGTTAGCCTTAACTATTTTATAAGGCGAAATTTTAATGTCGCGCTGAACTTCGTCCGACTCAAAACTGCGTCCGATTAAGCGCTTGACCGCGTAGACCGTATTTTCCGGATTGGTCACGGCCTGCCGTTTAGCGGTTAAGCCGACTAATCTTTCGCCGTTTTTAGAAATCGCCACGATAGAAGGCGTAGTCCGGTTGCCTTCGGCATTTTCTAAAATTTTCGGCTGCCCGCCTTCAATAATGGCCATAGCCGAATTAGTAGTTCCCAAATCAATACCTAGTATTTTTGACATAATATTTTATATTAATTTAAATTATTTATTAATTTATTTTTTGCTAGTTTTTATCTTAATCGTTTTCGGCTTGGTGCCCAGCGCTTTCGGAACGACAATTTTTAAAATTCCGTTAATCGCTTCGGCCGAGGCCTTTTCGCCTAAAACCTGCGACGGTAAAGGCACGCTCCTATAGAAACTGCCGCGCCTGATTTCCTTCCGGTAATAATTTTTGTCTTCAACTTCACTTTTCTTTTCGCTTTCGCCCTTAATGGTTAAAACATTATTATTGATGGAAATATCAACTTTTTCCGGATCAATCCCTGCCAATTGCGTTTCAATATAGACTTTATCCTTATCCTGATAAACGTCTATGGCCGGAACATAGCCGGCGAAACCGGCGCGAGTCGGCATGTAATCTTCAAACATTTTATCCATATCCTCGAAAGATTCAAGGGATGGCATCCATTTTATGATTGGTGACATATATTTATTCTCCTTTTTCTGTCATTGCGAGCCCAGCGTTTGGGGGCGAAGCAATCTCTGGTAAAAATCCACGTACGTGCCGTTTAACCGGAGATTGCTTCGTCGCTGATGCTCCTCGCAATGACAAATTAAAAATTATTTTAATTTATAAACTATTACTTTTGCCGGCTCAATCACTTTCCCGTTCAGCTTGTAGCCGGCTTTTACCTGCTTGGCCACTTTCCCGTCCAAGCTTTCATCTTCAGTCTCTTCGTTGCTTAAGGCTTCCATTAAATTATGGTCAAACTTTTTTTCAGCCGTAATTTCTTCCACACCGATTTTTTCTAAAACATCTTTAAACTGCTTGACGACGAACTTCACTCCGGTCAGCCATTCATCTTTTGACTCTTCACTGTGATGCTCAATGGCCATTTTTAAATGATCATACACCGGTAAAATTTCTCTTAGCATCTGCTCGTTGGCATAAACCGCGAATTCCATTTTTTCTTTGGCCGTCTGCTTAAGCAAATTCTGGTAATCGGCTAGAGCGCGCTTATAAAGATTTTCACAATCCTTCTTTGGCAAAAATTCATTTAAATAATATCCGATTATTTCTCTTGTTGCTGGATAGACATCTTTTTCTTTAAACCATTCTTCGGGCTTGCGCCAGTCAAATTCGCTATGTTCATCATTCAATTTAACGTCATCGTCGTCGGCCGTTGCAATAAATTCATTAACCACCATATGTAAATTAGGCCTTTCTTCAGTTCTATTAAGTTCTATGGTTGTTAAATATTCTATATTGCTTATATCTAAATTTAATTCCTCCTTCATTTCACGTTTAAGAGTTTGTTCCATACTTTCACCGAAATCTACTTTACCTCCCGGTACTACCCATAAATTACCCCATTTCGGCGACCTAGTTAAAAGTAATTTGCCATCTTTATTAAAAATAAACGCGCTGACTCCGGTAATAGCATATTTACATCCGAAATTATCAATCTCTTTTTCTTCACTCATAACATTATATCTGATTATTATTTATAAAATACTTAATCATCGGCTCAACGGACGAATCGGTAACTTCTTCTTTTTGCTTTAGCCATTCTTCGACAGTCTGCCACTTGAAACTACTACCTTCTTTATTTAATATAACTTTTTGGTCTCCTTTGGCTCTTACCTTATAGAGGAAAGATACTAAATGATTTACCGGACCGGTAAATTTAGTCTTTAAATTATTCATATTTTCAAAATCCAAAAATTCTATGTCTTTTATGTCTAAGTTAGTTTCTTCTTTAACTTCCCGCTTAACCGTTTCTTCAAATTTTTCTCCGATTTCAACATGACCGCCCGGTATGGTAAATTTATTCTGCCAATACCTATGAGCCATTAAAAAAAGTTCCGACTTATCATTAAAAATAAACACGCCAACGACTACTTTAGGATATTTTTTCTCTTCACTCATAATATTACTTCTCCATTAATATATTATTTAGAAACTTTATCAAAGCCAGATTTTTTTCATAATCCATCCGCATGGGCCCTAAAATTCCAAACAAGCCGATATCGTCCTTAAATTTATACTTAGACAAAATCGTGCCGCAAAAATCTCCGAAAGGATTATCGGCGCCTAAAAATATCTGCGGGCCGGCTTCCAGCTTATTGTAAATATTATCTATTATTTCATCCACCCGATCAATAATTTGCGAAATGTCATAAATTAATTTAGTCTCATTAAACTCCGGCTGGGACAATAAATTAGAAATGCCGGTATAATATAAATTATTCCGGTGGAAAGCCCAGAAAACCGCGTTGCCGGAAACCTTAGCCAGCTCTTTGGCCGCCTGTTTAAAACTTATTTCGTCTTTATCTTTTAACAGCCTGGAAAAACTTTTAATTTCCGCGGCGCCTAATTTTTTTTCAGCCAAATTTTCAATATATAAATTATAAGCCTTTTCGGTCGGGATGCGGCCGGCCGAAGTATGCGGCTGGGCGATAAAGCCGGACTGTTCCAATTCAGCCATTTCGTTTCTGACCGTGGCCGAAGAAATATCCAATTTATATTTATCAACCAAAACTTCCGACCCTACGGGAGCGCCGGTTTTTATATGCTCTATAACGATGGTCTTTAAAATTAAAGCCTTTCTTTCGTCCATATTTTTTACACAAAATTTCACTATATTTTACATTTTACACCACTTAGCACTCCTATGTCAAGAGTGCTAATTTTGATATCAAAAAACACTCGTGCCTGCCCCGTAGCGAGCCTGGCGAGCGTACGGGGTCAAGAGAGAGTGCTAAAATATGAGCGGCAGACGTCCGACGTCTCGGAGACGTCGGACGTCTTAGGGTTATTTTTCATGCTCCTGCCGCTTACTTCTGGATCCCGGGTCAAGCCCGGGATGACGAAAATTTAACAAGGCTGGAAAAAATTATTTTTATCGCGCATACGAAATTGTAGCGACCGTAGGGAGCACAAATTTCGTCTAAGCAGAAAAAATAATTTTTTCCAGCCTTAACGTAGCTATTTCTTTTGATTAAAATACCAAGTTAAAACTTCATTAGCGATGGGCACGGCTACGCTTGAACCTTCGCCCCCCTGCTCAATTAAAATAGTTATGACTATTTCCGGCTTATCGTAAGGCGCGAAGCCGGTAAACCAGGCATGGGTCGGCTTGGTGCTTGACCACTGCGCCGTGCCGGTTTTTCCGGCTACGGCTACCGGCACTGATTGCAAACTGCGCGCGCTGCCGGCCGTAACCGTCTGCCTCATGCCTTCCCTAATAATATTTATATTTTTAGAGCTTACAATATTGGCTTTAATCGGCTTATTATCAACTTCACCGATTAATTGATCTTGGCTGTTTAATACCTGCTTGATTAAATGCGGCCGATACAAAGAGCCGCCGTTGGCGAACACGGCCGTATAATCCGCGACCTGCAAGGGCGTGACTAAAGTATCTCCCTGGCCGATTGAGAGATGATAAGTATCGCCGATATACCAAACTTCGCCTTTGGTTTCTTTTTTCCATTCCGCGGTCGGTAAAAATCCGCCGGCTTCACCCGGCAGATCAACTCCGGTTTGCGCGTCCAGCCCGAATAATTTTTCGTATTTTACCATGCGTTCTAAGCCAAGGCCTTTAAAATCCTGATAACCGCCGCCGATATAATAAAAAAAAGTATTAATTGATTCGGCTAACGCCCGTTTAACATTGGTGGTGCCGTGCCCGCCGGCTTTCCAGTCAGGAAAAAACCACTGGCCGATTCTTATGCCGCCCGTACTTAAAAAGCTGGTATTTTCATTGATAATATTTTCTTCAAGCGCCGCGGCCGCGATGACCGGCTTAATAACCGAGCCGGACGGATATTCTCCGGAAATACAGCGATTAATAAAAGGCTTGTCCGGATGATTGGCGATTTTGTCATATTCCGCCTGTGTCAGGCCGCGGGCAAAGTCATTATTATTGTATGAAGGAAAGCTCACCATGGCTAAAATTTCGCCGTTATTCGGATCCAAAGCGATGGCGCAAGCCTTATTAAGATGAACTTTTTGCAGAGCGGCTATAACCGCTTCTTCTAATTTTTTCTGCAAAGTTATATCAATCGATAAAACCAAATTATGCCCGTCTTCTCCGGCTTCCTGATTAATAATCTTTTTTTCTTTGCCTAAGGCGTCAACTTCAATTTGTTTTTTGCCGTTAGCGCCTTTCATTTCATTTTCCCAAAAATTTTCTATGCCTGATTTTCCGATATAATCAATCGGCAGATATTCCGAGCCGAATTTTGCCAACTCTTTATCATTAATTTTCCCCGTATAGCCTAAAATATGGGATAGCGACAAGCTGTATAAATTATATTCCCGCCTGGTTTTATTGGTTATAACCACTCCGGGCATCTTATCGGACTCCAGATAAAGCGCCATGGCTTTATCATAATCAATGTTATCGGCGATAAACAGCGGCTGATATGATTCAAGCGAACCCGGTTTAATTCCGGACAGCAAATTTAAAATATCCTCGGGCTGTAAATCGGCTAAATTTTCGCTGACTCTTTGAATAATGGCTTGGCGCGCCAAACCGTCTTTAGGCAAATCAGCCGGCACGAAATACAATAAAAAATTAGCCGAATTCCTAACCAGCGGCCGATAAGCGCGGTCATAAATCACGCCCCTTTTAGCTTCCAGCCTTTCAACCCTGATGCGGTTGCCTTCGGCCAATTCATAATAGTAGCTTCCCTTAACTACCTGCAGCCAGGCGGCGCGGCTTAAAATAACGCCGATGAAAAAAAGCAAAGCCAAATTTATTTTAAAAATTTTATTGATGTTAAAATTTTTGCCGATAGTTTCTTCGGTGCTTGAAGTCTGCTCCAGCCAGTCCTCGGCCGAACCTCTGTTTAATTTACCAAGCTTAACATCTCCTTCTTTTATGGTAAAAGGGTGGCTTTTTTTATATTGTCTTCTAAATATGGAAGCCATGTTAATATTTTTTTACCCCGTTAAATCCGGCCTTGCCGGAGCGAAGCTATTTAACAGGACGAACTAAAAACACCGGGCTTAAACTTCTGCCTAAAAAATAAATTATATAATAAATAATAAAAGTGAATAAAAGATTCAGGCCGATTTTTTCCAGGAGCGAAAGCCAAAAATTGCTTTGCGTCACCAAAGCGGACGAGCTTGCCTCCGCGAAAATTAAAACGAAAGAATTAATTGCCAATTCATAGATAACGGTTGCCAAAGCGGCTAGAGCCAAAAATGAATAGAGCGAACGGTTAGTCAGAGAATAATTTAACAGCCAATTGGCAATAACGACCGTCAGGCTTAAGCTAATAAGATAAGCGCCAAAGGGCAAGAAGGAAAAAACTTCAAATAAAAATCCCAGGCCGACCGCCCACCAGGCAGTAAAATTAAAACCGGAAAAACCTAAAATGAAAATTAAAACCACCAGGGCCAGATTTAAACTGCCGGCCAGGCCGGGCAAACCGCTAATCAAAGAAATCTGCACGATTCCCAGGCTGATTATTAATATAATATTGGTAATTATTTTTATCGCCATATTGATAAGATATTTTAATATATCTTAACAAAAAAACCATAAAAAAGCCATGCGCGTAAAAAAAGAAGGACAAGCGATGTTTGCTTGTCCTCTTGGCCTCACCCTTAGCGGGTAAAACTCCGAAAAAAGTTTGGCCGTTGTTCTATGGCATTTAGATAAAATTTTTACTGGCCTATTTTTTAAGGCGCTTTTATCTAATTGCCATAGTGCGTACTAGAGAATTTCCACAGGCTTGCTGATTCTTTCAACGCAACCATCGGCCATAAACTCGCCGATTTCATAATATAATATCTGTGGATTTTTCCCTGCGACTCCTATCCCGAGAGGAGTATTAACTGTTTCGACATTAATTATCCCTTCACAGGTTTTAATAAATTCTTTCATTTTTTCAGGCGGAGTTTTTTCGTCTAAAAATATAACTACGCCTCTACCGTCGGGACTTCTCCCGAATCTTACATCGACTTCGCTTTCGTTCATTTTTCACCCCTTTTTGTTTTTTAATTGTTTTGTTTAATTCTGCTATCACCACACATCTATTTTTAAAGACCACCCCCTTTCAAAGATTGAAAAAACACTCTCTACTTAAAACATTCTAATATACCTTAATTTATTAAATTTGTCAAGCGCCGCTATTTTATATCGCCGACGCGCTGAAGATTTAATAATTTATTATATAAGCCGCTTTGCATTTTAGATAATTCATAATGGCTGCCCTGCTCGGCCACTTTTCCGTCTTCCAGGACAATAATTTTGTCAGCCCGCTTAATCGTGCTTAGGCGATGGGCGATTATAACCACCGTCCGGTCTTTACTGATTTTTCCCAAGGCTTCTTGAATTAATTTTTCGCTTGATGAATCAAGATTAGAAGTGGCTTCATCAAAAATCAAAATTTTCGGATTGGCTAAAATCGCCCGGGCGATGCCGAGCCTCTGCCTTTGCCCGCCGGAAAGCTTAACGCCGCGCTCGCCGACTATAGTATCATAGCCTTGCTTTAATTTATTGATATATTCCTCGGCGTTGGCGATTTTAGCCGCCGCTTTAATTTCCGCGAAGCTTACGCCCTTATTAGCGTAAGAAATATTATCTTTAATGCTGGTATTGAAAATTTCCACTTCCTGGGGCACGATGGCTAGGAATCTCCTAAAACTATACAAATCATAATCTTTCAAATCCTTGCCATCAAGCAAAATTTTTCCTTCCGTCGGATCATAATGGCGGTAAATCAGGCGCGCCACCGTGGTTTTCCCGCCGCCGGACGGGCCGACTAAAGCCGTAGTGCAGCCGGAATTTATCTGAAAATTCACTTTATTAAGCGCCTTAACGCTGCTATCTTTATAAACAAACCTCACATTTTTAAACTCAATCTGGCCGCTTAAGCTTTTCACTTTTAAGCCCGCAGCCGGATTAATAATATCCAGGCCCTGATTTTCCAGTTTATACAGGCGATTAATAGCTTCGCTTGAATCCATAATCCGGTCATACAGCCGGGAGATTCTGAACAAAGAAATCAAAGCTTTTTCCGAAATCGTAATTATAAAAACCAGGCTGCCGATAGTAAGGCCGCCGGTCCAAACCAAATAAACGCCCAGGAGCAGAATAAAAATCCGGCCGCCGGTTATAACCGAGCTTCTGAAATAATTATATTTCAACAATTTAAAAAATTCCAATAAAGCGACTTTCTTGGTTTCTTCTTTTATTTCCTTGAATTCCCTGACCTCGCGGTTTTCCTGGACGAAAGATTTTACCGTATTGATATTAATGATCGTCTGAGCCATTTTCCCGGCGGCGTCTTCATACATGTCATGGCGCAAGCGGCGCCAAGGAGATATTTTTTTGTTCAGGCTGGAAGTCAGCAAGATAAAAATCGGGGTAAAAAAAATAAACACCAAGCCGAAGCGCCAATCCATAATAAATAATATCGCGGCCGTGAATATGGTCTGGATTATCGTCGGCCCGACGTCCCAAAAAAAGTTGCCTAAAAGATCGGTTATTTTATCTATGCCTCTTTGGATTTTAAAAATTTTATTGCCGGTATTCTCTTTTTCATGGTAGCTTAAGCCCAAAGCCACCATTTTTTTCTGGGCGTTAACCGATAAATATTTTTCCACATCAACGATAATTCTGAATATTTTTTTGTCGGCGAAATAATCAATCGTATAAACGACAAAATCGGAAACTAAAATCAAGCCGATAAAAATCAGAATATCTTTTATATGCTCGGGCTTAAAATCGGTAATTAGATCTATAATCCGCTTTAAGAAATACGGCCCGATGAATTTTGACAGCTCAAAAAATATTATCAAAACAAACAAATTAATAATTTGCTTATGCGAAGCCGCGATTAATTGCCATAATCTTAACCAGAATTGGCGCATATTAATCGACTTTTTATTTAATTTTAGCTTTAATTCCGCATCGGTCATAAATATAAAAAAACAGGAATATAATATACCTCTTTATAAATAATACGTAAAATTAGAAAAAATATTACAGACAGATTGAGTTTTATTCTTTCACTAAATTTTCCCCTATCCTGAATATATCGCCGGCGCCCATTAGCGCTACGACATCACCTCTCTCAATCCGGCCGCGCAAATATTTTTCGCATTCCGCCAATGTTGAAATATATTTTACCGCCTGCTTAACGCCGGCTAGCTGATTATTGCTTTTTATTTTTTCCACTAAATCCCGGCTGTGCGCCCCGCCTTGCCGCTCGCGCGCCGAACCATAGATATCTATAATAATCAATTCATCAACGCCGCTGAAACTTTCAGCAAAATCATTGAATAGAGCCTTGGTGCGGCTAAAAGTATGCGGGTGAAAAACCACGATTAAATTTCTATCGCCGTATTTCTGCCGCACCGCCTCTACGGTGGCTTTTATTTCCGTCGGATGATGAGCGTAGTCGTCCACTACGACTGCGCCCTTAAATTCGCCTAAGACCTGCATTCGCCTGGCCGTGCCGGTAAATTCTTCCAGATATTTTCTGATTTTGAATAGCTCCACATTTAATTCCACGCAGGTAGCGATTACGGCCAAAGCGTTTAAAATATTATGCCGGCCGGCGAGCTGGATAGAAAAATCGCCTAGCTCCTCGGCGCTTATTTCATCGCCGTCGTCATCAATAGCTTCAACACCCAATTTTACTTTAAAATACTGTTGGCCGTTGTTATTTTTAATGTCATAGGCCACGTAATCGGCCGCTTCGTTGATCGCGTAGGTTATAACCTTGCCTTTGCAATTCACTTGAGCGGTTTTTCTGATTATCGGGTCGTCAAAATTCGCCACTAAAAATCCTTTGCCCGGAATTTTTTTTATGAATTCAATGAAAACGTTTTCATAATCTTCGGGCGTGGGAAAAAAATCCGGATGATCGTAGTCAATATTATTTAAAATTACGGCTTTAGGCTGATAATTGGCCAGCTTGTTTTGATATTCATCGGCTTCTATAACCAAATAATCAGAGCCGCCGATTAAAGAACAGCCGTCAAACTGCGGCACTCGCGCGCCCACCATGACGTTTGGTAGAAGCTCGGCCATTTTCATAACATAGCCCAGCCAGGCCGTGGTCGTGGTTTTACCGTGCGAACCCACCACGGCGATGCCGTATTTCTGGTTGAATATTTCACCCAAGGCTTGAGCATAAGTTAACACCTTCACTGCCGCCTTGGCCGCCGAAGCTTTAGCGAAGGCGGCGGCCACCTCAACGTTGGTTTCCGCGTTATAGGCGGTTGAATAAATTATCAGGTCGGCAGCGCGAGGAATATTCAAGGCGTCAAAATGCTCAATGACTTTTATGCCGGCTTTGGCTAAAACCGCGTCAGTCATATATTTTTCCGGCCCGTCCGAACCGCTGATTTTTATGCGACCGCCTTCGCCAAGGCTATGGCGCGCCGAAGCGGCCAAAAACTGCCCGAGCATAGTCATGCCCACGCCCTTAACCCCGATCATATAAATTTTTTTGATTTTAGAAAAATCCATACTCTTATATTTTAAACTCCCCCGCCTGCTTTAATATTTTTTCTTCATCCAACGTCTTAACTTCCCTATTTTCCATAATAACTTTTCCATTTACAACCACATTCTCCACATCCTCGCCATTAACGCAATAAACCAAATGCGAATATGGATCATAAATCGGCGTTAGATGCGGCTTATTTAAATTTATCGTGATTATATCGGCTTTTTTTCCGATTTCCAGCGAACCGATTTCTTTTTCCCTGCCTAATACTTTAGCTCCATCAATAGTCGCCATTTTAATCACTTCTTTAGCGCTGACCGCCGTCGGGTCGTAATTATTTACTTTATGCAGTAAGGCGCAAGCGCGCATATCGGAAAATAAATCTAAAGTGTTGTTGCTGGCCGCGCCGTCCGTGCCCAGACCGACGGTTATTCCCATTTCCAGCATCCGCTTAAGCGGAGCCGCGCCCGAGGCTAATTTCATATTGCTGATCGGGCAATGCGCGACTTTTACTCCCCGGTTTTTATAAATTTCCAAATCACTGCCCGAAAGCCAAACGCTGTGCGCGGCGATTAATTTTTCCGACAGCAGGCCCAGCTCGTCTAAATATTCAACCGGCGATTTACCGTTATTTTTCAGGCAATCGTCAACTTCTTTTTTAGTTTCGCTGACATGAATATGAACGCGCAGATTTTCCGCTTCGGCCGCGGCTTTAATTTTTAATAAATTATCTTTTGAGCAAGTATAAATGGCGTGCGGCGCCAAAACAATTTTTATAAATTCGTTATTTTTATATTGCTTTGATAGCTTGACCGCTTCTTCCAGGGCGCTATCAGGATCTTTAAAATCTATTCCTGTAATACCGATTAAAGCTCTTAGGTTAGACTTCTCGGCCGGCTCGGCCATGGCTTGGCCGAAAAAATACATATCATTATAGCTTGTCACGCCGGCTTTCAGCATTTCCAAGCAAGCCAGCTCGCCGGCCTGTTTGACGAATTCAGCGTTAACATATTTAGCCTCGGCCGGCCAAATATGCTTATTCAACCAAATATCCAAAGGCAAATCGTCGGCCAGCCCGCGAAAATAAGTCATGGCCGCGTGCGTATGGGTATTTATCAAGCCGGGCATGATAATGGAATTGCCGGCGTCAATTATTTCTTTGGTCTTAAAATCTTTCATTTCCGCAACCGCGCCCACGGCCGATATTTTATTTTTTGACACGGCAACAAAACCGTCTTTTATGACGGATAATTTATCATCCATGGGCAGAATATATTTTCCTTTGATAATTAAATCGCAATTTTTCATAAACTACTACAGTTTGTCATTGCGAGCGACCGGAGGGAGCGAAGCCTGCCTACCGGTAGGCAGGCAATCTCACGTACTCGGAACTTAACCAAAGATTGCCGCGTCGTCTCGAGTACGAGACTCCTCGCAATGACAATTAATTTTTATTTAAACAAACTTTTAATAATTTTTACCATTTCCTCGCTCGCCCCTTGTTTCATGGCGTTTTTCATGTTTACCGCCAGCCGGCCGCGCAATTTTTCATCAGACAGCAGATCTTTTATCATGTGGGTAAAGCTTTCGGCGGTTAAATATTTCTGATCAACCACAATCGCGGCTTTTTTACTTTTAAAAAACTCGGCGTTGGCTTCCTGATGCGAATCCGGCATGGGAATAATTATAGACGGCTTGCCTAAATAAGACAACTCGGATAAAAACCCCAGCCCGGCGCGCGTCACCACCAAATCCGCCGCATTCAGTACGCCCGCCATTTTTTCGGCGTCAAGAAATTCGTATTTTTTGTAATTCGCAATATTATCATTCAATACCCCCTTGTCTTTGCCTGTTATGTGAATAATCTGGCAAAACTTCGTAAATTCATCTAGGCTTTCGAACGCTAGATTATTAATTGCTTCCGCTCCAGTTCCGCCACCCACAATTAATACAACAGGCAAATTAGCATTTAATTGAAAATTGAAAATTGCTTGTCCTGCCTTGTGCAGGGAAAATTGAAAATTTTTTCTAGTCGGATTGCCGATCCACACCGCTTTTTTCCCGTAATCGGCTAAAGATTTTTCAAAAGTTACGGTTATAGCTTTAGCAAACGGCGCCATCAGCTTATTGGCCAAGCCGGGAATTATGTCTTGCTGATGGATTAAAACCGGCACGCCGAGGAGCCAAGCCGCCCAGATCACGGGCACACTAATAAAACTGCCGGCGCTCATTACCAAATCCGGCCGTGATTTCAGCATGATGAATAACGCCTGAAAAAAACCCAGTTTAATTTTAATAATATCAACTAAATTTTTCAAAGAAAAATATCTGCGCCATTTTCCGCCGCTTATCGCCTTAAACTTAATACCAGCCTTTTCCACCATCTCACGTTCCGGACCGAATTTCGTACCCAGCCAGAAAAATTCAAAATCCCCAGACGTCGGACGTCTTTCAAGACGTCCGACGTCTTGATTTTTCAACTCCTCCACCACGGCCAAAAGCGGCGCCACCGACCCGCCGGTCCCACCGCCGGTTAATAAAATTTTATAAATTTTTTTATTTATATTATTCATAAAATATAAACCGAGTATTTATCTCTCAATAATCAAAAACTTTTCTTCGGGAATAACCCGCACTTCAAATTTTCCGCCATACCTTTTTAATCGCTCAAGTTTATCCGCTAGTTCTTCCGTGTAATGGCAAATAATTTTTAGCGGCAGAATGCCTAGACCTTTATCATAAGCGTCATCGTCGTTTTCATAATAATATTTTGCCAAAACCAACGCGCCGGCCGATGAACCGGCTACAATTTTATCTTTCCATAAATTTTCTAAATTTGATATTTTCTCTAAATATTTTTTTAAAATACTTGTGTTACCGCCGCACATATAAATTGCGTCAGCCTGTTTTATTTGTTCAATAAAAACGCTCGCATTTTCATCGGCTAAAATTAAATCAAAAGCCTTTTGCGGCGCGGCGGAGAAAAACCTATGTCTGTCTTTTCCTAACTCTTCCTGCCAACTGTCTTTTTCTTTGGCATAACAAACGATAAGAATATTATTAGAATCCGGCAAATTATTAGCTATTTCAAAGAAAAAATTTTTATTAGCTATGGTATCTTTCTTAGCGGCCCCGCCATGCAAAATATATTTTGTCATATAAAATTAATAAATCAGCATTATTGCGTCTAACCCCTGGATTCCCGCCTACGCGGGAATGACAAATAACGAGATTGCCTCGCTCAGTTTGAGAAAAATTATTTTTATCGCGCATACGAAATTGTAGCGACCGCAGGAAGCCCAAATTTCGTCTAAGCTGAAAAAATAATTTTTCTCAAACTGAGCATCAACCCTTTGACAAACACCTACCTCGTCTGCTTGCTGATATTAATCAATATGCCGACCGAAGCCAGGGCCACAAGCATGGCCGAACCGCCGTAGCTTACCATAGGCAAAGGCACACCGGTCATGGGCATAATATTAACCATGCCGCCAATATTTATCAAGGCCTGCATAACAATCCAGCTGACTATGCCGATGGCTAAAATCTTACCGAAATCATCCGGCGCTTTTTTAGCGATAACCACACCCCTAAAAAATAAAGCCAAATATAATAAAATCAAGCCTACGGAAAAAACAAAACCGATTTCTTCGCTGATAATCGGAAAAATAGCGTCGTTTTGCGCCTGCGGCAAATAAAAAAATTTCTGTCTGGAAGCGCCTAATCCCCGCCCCCAAAAACCACCGGAACCAACGGCGATTAAAGATTGATTGACCTGATAACAAATTTCCTCTTTGGAAAAAGACGGATCTAAAAGGCACTTAAACCGATTGGCCTGATAAGGATAAACGTTTACCATGATAATTAAAGCTAAGAGCCCCAGCAAAATTAAAACTATCAAATGTTTGATACTGCCGCCGCCGATAAAATAAACCGCCAGCGAGGCTAAAGCGATAATAGTTAAAGTGCCCATATCCGGCTGTAATATCATGAGCATTGCGATAACCCCCAAAATAACCACAAACGGCCCGATGCCGCGCGACACCTCGGCCAACTGTTTTTTCCGGCCCTCCAGCCAGGCCGCCAAATATAAAAGAAAAGTTATTTTAACGAATTCAGCGGGCTGCAAGGAAAAACCGAAAACATTAATCCAGCCCCGAGACGTACCCCAGGTGCCGGCCAGGCCGGGAATAAAAACCAAAAGCAAAAGGCCGATAGAAGCGATTAACATCCATAAAGCGTATTTGCGCCAAAGCTGATAATCAACGCGCGAAAAAAACCAAGCGGCCGCCAAGCCCAAAACCAGGCCGAAGAGCTGATGCTTAAAAAAATAATAGCTGTCCTGATGGGCGCTGTAAGCCATAACCGATGAAGCGCTGGAAAGCATAATCAGGCCGAAAATAACTATGGCGCCGACTATAAAAACAAGCGGCCTGTCTGATTCATGCTCGCCTTTGTAATTAATTAATTTATTTAATAGGCTTATTAATGAATTCATAATAATTGGTTGAGCTAAATTTTATAAATTTAGCTCAACCATCATGTTGTATATTTTTACATTGTCTTGTCCAATAAAAATACCACCAGCCCCATGGCCGCGCTGACGCCGGCGATCACCCAGAAGCGCATAACGATTTTAGGCTCGCTCCAGCCGATGGCTTCCAGATGATGATGAATCGGCGAAGAAATAAAGATTTTTTTTCCTCTGATTTTCTTGGATAATTGCTGGATGATGACGGAAAAAGATTCTATAACGAAAACCAAGCCGATAACCGGCAAAATCAAGGCCGAATTAGTCAGCATGGCGATGACGCCTAAAGTAATGCCTAAACTCATGGCGCCGGTATCGCCCATATAAAATCTGGCCGGGTTGATGTTAAACCATAAAAAAGCCAATAAAGCGCCGACGATCACGCCGCAAAAAGCGGCTAAATCATATTTACCGGTAGAAAAAGCAATCACGCCGAAAGCGGCGAAACAAAAAAGCAAAACGCCGCCGGCCAAACCATCAAGGCCGTCGGTTTCATTAACCGAAAAAGCCGTAGCCACTAAAACAAAAATAAAAATCAGCATATACGGCCAGCCCATTTGATAATCGCCGAGAAACGGCACATGAAAAACGTCCCAGCCCAATTTAAAATAAAACCATAAAGCGCCAAAGCAAGCGATAATGGTGTAAATCAATAAGCGATGCCTTACTTTCAAACCGCCGCCGCCCAGAATGCCTTTACCCCTAACGTCCAGCCAATCATCAACCAAGCCGATTAAGGCCGTCGCTACCAAAGCGCCTAAAGGCAAGAGCGTCTCCTTGCGGGACAGAAAATTAAGATAGCTGAAAATATCCGCGGAAAAAATTTTCGGCAGATAATAAAACATCAGCGCCAGAATTAAAACCGTCAGCCAAATTAAAATGCCGCCCATGGTCGGCGTGCCGTCTTTATGGGCATGCATTTTAGAATAAATCGGCGTCGAGCCGTTGGCTCTAATTTTCTTGCCCAGATTATATTTATACAAATAATGAGTCAGTAAAGGCGTCCAAAAAATAGCAACCACAAAAGCCAAGGCGGTTAAAAGCAAAACTTTGATAATATAAAAGTCAAACATAATTTTTATTGTTTTATCTGAAATTAACTGAATAAATAGCCAAAGTGCCGGCGATTAAAAATAAGTTAATCAGCAGAGAAAACCCCAGCAATAAATGAATTAAAAAATTATTTTTTCTAAAAATATTTAAAAGCAATATAAAATTAATAATGATAAAAGCCAGCCCTAAAGTCGGAATAATATAAATATCTTTAGCGTCGCCGATTAAATTTACGCCCAAATTCACATTATAATGTAAAACCACTAAATTTTGGCTTACATTATTATTAACATAAAAAGCCAGCAGCCAGTTAATAATATTTAAAGCCAGCAGAAACAGCAGATATATTTTGACAAACATAAAACTAACCAGGCCAAAAACTGCTTGGGCCAATTTTTCGCGGCTAAAATATATATAATTCAGTATTTTCTGGCCGTCAATCGCCATATATTTAACTTAACATACTTTTGCTTAAAAATAAATCCCTTATCCCGGACTATTGTTTACTTAATTTATAATTTTATGTTATAATATGATTAGACTAAATCTTCTTTGATTGCGCTACTTAACCTTTTTAAATAATTACATGCTGTCAAACCAACAACTAAAAAAAATACTGGAAAAATCCGATATCATGCCGCCGGAAGAATTTGAAAAATTTTCCGCGGAAGCGGAAAAATACGGCAAAACTCTGGAAAATTATTTAATTGAAAAAAAGATAACAACCGCCAGCTCTTTATATGAAGACGCGGCCAACTACTTTAAAGTGCCTTTTATCAATTTAAAAGACCAGATTATCAGAAAAGATGTTTTATTCAGCATCCCGGAGCCTATCGCTGCGACTCATCAAATAATCGCTTTCGCCTCTGATGATAAAGAAATAAAAATTGCCACTTTAGACCCGGAAAATATTGAAATTTTTGAATTTATCAGAAAAAAAACCAATTTAAAGCCGGTTATTTATTTAACCACCCCGGAAAGCCTTAAGGAAACCGTAAAGCAATACCATAAAAGCTTAAAGGCCGAATTCAAAGAATTGGCCGATACCAAAATAAACGACAGCGATGAAAATCTTAAAAAATTAGCGGAAAATCTGCCGATTGTCAGAATCGTTGATACGCTCTTGGAATACGCGATTTTCGAAGGCGCGTCGGATATTCATATTGAGCCGGAAGAAAAAGATATCATAGCGCGCTACCGCGTTGATGGCATTTTAAGAACGGTCATGACCTTGCCGAAAAACGTCCAGCCGGGAATTATCGCCCGCATAAAAATATTGGCTAACTTAAAAGTTGACGAACATCGCTTGCCGCAAGACGGTCGCTTTAAAATAAGCGCCAAAGAATATAAAGTTTCTTTCAGAGTTTCTATTATTCCGACTTTTGACGGAGAAAAAATCGTCATGCGCCTCTTAAGCGAAAAAGCCCAAGTTTTAACTTTAGAGCAATTAGGGCTTCAGCCTTCAGCTTTAGAATCTGTCAAAAGGAATATTGCCAAGCCGCATGGCATGATTTTAGTAACCGGGCCTACCGGTTCGGGAAAAACCACAACGCTTTACACGGTCATGAATATTTTAAACACGCCGGAAGTCAATATTATGACTATTGAAGATCCGATTGAATACCGCATGCCGCGCGTCAACCAATCCCAAGTCAACCCGAAAATCGGCTATACTTTCGCCGCCGGTTTAAGAGCTTTTTTAAGGCAAGACCCGAATATTATTATGGTCGGAGAAATCCGCGACCAGGAAACCGCCGAAATCGCCATCCATGCCGCCATGACCGGCCATTTAGTGCTGTCAACTTTGCATACTAACGACGCCGTAACCACCCTGCCCCGCCTCTCCGACATGGGCATACCGGCCTTTTTAGTGGCTTCAACCACTAACATCATAATCGCCCAAAGATTAGTCAGAAAAATCTGTCCCAATTGCATCCAAAGCTTTAAATTAGATAAGCAAACCGTAATTGAATTAAAGCAGCAGCTTGATCTGGAAAATATCATGCGGACGCTTGAAGAAAAGAAAATTATTGTTAACGCCAAGCAAGGCATAGAAGCTTTGCTGTTTTATCGGGGCAAAGGCTGCAAACAATGCTCCAACTCCGGCTATAAGGGCCGGCTTGGCATCTACGAAGTTTTAGAAGTCACCAAGGAAATGTCGGAATTGATTTTAAGAAAAGCTTCGCCGTCCGAGCTTAAAAAACAAGCGGAAAAGCAAAATATGCTTACTATCATTGAGGACGGATTTATTAAAGCCAAAAACGGCATTACCACGATTGAAGAAATTATGAGAGTAACTAAAGAATAAAGACTTTAAAACCTTTTTTAGAAAAAGGTTTTCCCCCTCCGGGGATAAATAATATTTTCAAAAAATATAATGTATCGAATAAAATTTTATAGCGAGCAAACCTGCCTGCCGGTAGGCAGGGCTCTACGGCCATAAAATTTTTATTCGATTATAATTTATGACCGTAATTTTACCCGAGCAAAACGAACCGGCCGATCAGCCGGAAAAAACCGCCGAAACCGCGCCGCCGACCAGCCGGGAGGAAAAGCCGATCGGCCAGAAAAAAAATATCATGGGAGCAATTAATCATTTTTTAGAAAAATTTTCTTCCATACCAATCTCTGAAAAATTATTTTTTGTCCAGCACTTAGGCATAATGCTTAAAGCCGGAATTTCTTTGTCGGTGGCGCTAAAAACTTTAACCAAGCAAACCAGCAATAAAAGATTCGCCAGAATAATAAGCGACGTTTCAAAAAACGTGGAAAAGGGCGTAAGCTTTACCGAGAGCTTAAGGCCGCACGAAAAAGTCTTCGGCCAGCTGTTCATCAGCATGATTGAATCCGGAGAAATTTCCGGAAAGCTGGAAGAGGTTTTAAAAAGATTATATATCCAATTTAAAAAAAATCACGAGCTGGTTTCCAAGGTTAAAGGAGCGCTTACTTATCCGGCGGTGATTTTATTCGCCATGTGCGGCATCGGCGTTTTTATGATGATTTTCGTAATCCCCAAAATCACCGCCATGTTTAAAGATTTTAACGCCGAACTGCCGTTAGCCACGAAATTATTGATTAAATTATCCGACAGCTTAGTCGCCAACGGCCCGCTTTACTTTATCGGCCTGGTTGTTTTCATATTAATTTTAGTCCAGTCGATAAAAACAAAAAAAGGCAAATATTTTTTCCACGGCCTACTTTTAAAATTGCCGATTATCTCTCCGATCATTAAAAAGGTAAACCTGGCCCGTTTCGCCCGGACTATCAGCTCGCTTTTAAGAACCGACATTATGATCATTAAAAGCTTCCAGATTACGGCCAATGTTTTAGGCAATGTCTATTACCGCGACGCCTTAAATGATATGAGCGACAAAATCAAAAAAGGCGGCACCATCAATGAAGTTATCGGCAATTATCAAAAATTATTTCCGCCCGTAGTCGTGCAAATGATCGCCGTGGGCGAAGAAACCGGCGAGCTTGATTATATTCTTGAAGAATTGGCCGAATTCTACGAAGGCGAAATCGACCAAACCATGGACAATCTGCCGGCGATAATTGAGCCGATTTTAATATTAACCCTCGGCATCGTCGTCGGCGGCATGGCCATAGCCGTAATTATGCCCATGTACTCTTTAACGTCAGCCATCTAAATGGCTAAGCCAAAATATATTATGCAACTACGCCGAGACAATAAAGGCACGATGCTCATGGATTTATTGGTTGTTATTGGCATTATCGCCCTGCTATCAACCATAGCCATGCCTTATTTAAGGAAATACCAGCCTAATTTAAAACTTAGCGCCACCGCCCGCGATTTAACCACAGACTTAAGATACGCCCAGCAGTTAACCGTAACCGAGCAAAAAATCCACCTTGTGGCTTTTAATATAATGAATGATAAGTATGAAATATTAAAAATAGACTCTGCTACCACCACGGTTAAAACCGTCATTCTTGATCCTGAAGTGAGTTTTAAACAAATCACTGATTTAACCAACAACCAAGTTGTTTTTAATTTTTACGGCGGCGTCAGCCAGTCCGGGCAGATAGTCTTAACCAATACCAATGGCGTCGATGCCACCATTAATATAAAACCGTCAGGCTATATCCAGCTTGGGCAATAAAGATATTCACCCTGGTAAATTTTCCGCTTATTTTTTCTGCCCGGATATAAATATAATAATAAAAAATACACATGGAAAACTTTAATTTTATTAAAATATCCAGCCGGAAAAATTTTAAACTGAAAAAAATATTCATTAACCAAGCCGGCATGAGCCTTTTAGAAATAATGGTGTCATTATCTATTTTAGTCGTCACCTTTATTGCTCTAATGCAATCATTTCCCATGGCTCTAACTATTAATAAAACCTCGGAAAATTCCACAAAAGCCTCATATTTAGCTCAAGAAAAACTTGAGGAGCTGAATTCGCTAGGCTATAGCGGCATCGCCGTCGGCACGATTGAAGCCAAACATCGCCTCTCCGATAGCCAAACTGATTATTTATACTATTTCCAAAGACAAACTATAGTTGATTATGTTGACAGCAATTTGCAAAAAAGCCTTTCGGACGCCGGCTTGAAAAGAATTTCCGTAACAATTTATTATACCAACGCCTTATCAAAAACTGAAAAAAGTTATTCAACGGTCACCTTAATAAGCCAGTGGTAAAAATAAAATTATGTATAATATGAAACGGGGCTTATCGGTTATAAATATAATAATCATCATCGGCTTGATATCTCTGGCCTATTTAAGCTACACGCGATATTTGGATAATAAAATTAAACAAATTTTAAATAATCCTGATTACCCGCCCAAACATGTAGCTTTAACGGATGCGGAATCAGCGACATCAACCGGTTCGCCCATTAAAACTCCAGCGATTCCCGCGAAAACCGCGCCGCCGAAAATTCAAACTCCCGAAGCGGGAGAAACCGCGCCGGCGGCGAAAAAAGGCTATTATGAAAATAATACTTATTTTTATCAAATCAGTTTTCCCGAAAACTGGCCCATAAGAGTCCGGGCGGAAAATAACGTTTCTCTCGGCACAGTGCCGCCGAAAAACGGCCAGGGCGCCATAACCATTGAAGTGTCGCAAGGCGGAAGCAATGAGCTTGAACAAGCTAAAGCAGAAGCTAAAAAGTATCCGGGAATAATATCAATAACCGAGGAACCGATTACTTTGGCCGGAATCAATGGTGAAAAAATCATCTTAAATAACCTTATGGCTAAAACCAAAAGTATTAATATTTTATTAAAAAAATCAAATTTAAATTATATTATCCAATACAGCGAGGAGTCGTCGGAATTTACCGCTCAAGTTAATAAAGCTTTAACAACATTTAAGTTCACTAAATAATGCATAAGCCAATAAAAAAAATCTCGACCGCCGGCTTTACTCTTTTGGAAATTATTGTCAGCATTTCTTTGTTTACTATTATTATTATTCTGGTAAGCGATATTTTTTTAGTAACTCAGCGCGCCTACAATAAAAATTCCGACATCGCCGAATTAACGCAAAACGCCCGAGTTTCTTTTGACAGAATCTCCCGCGAATTAAGGCAATCAGCTAATATTATTACCGCTCTGCCGGCAACCGACGACGATCCTGGCAATCCGCCGGTTAATCAAATTTTCTTCCAAGACGGCCATAATATAAACCAAATAACCTACCTTAGATATTATCTTAGCGGCGCTGATTTAATGCGTGAAAATAAGGCTTATTATTTTATTCAAGAACCATCGGTCTACGTTGCTTATAACAGCGTCGACCAAGGCGGCGCGGCGCCTTTGGAAACCATAATTGATGATCGGGTGGTTGGAGAATATTTTACCGAGCTAGAATTTTGGGGGGCTAACGGCTTAATTAACATTTCTTTAAATTTGGCAAAAAATCAAAATATATTTACCATAGAAACTTCAATTTTTTCAAGAAACCAATAAAATATGAGGGCCAGAATATCCAATAATATAAATAAATATTTTACCGTAAAACAAAGCCGAGGCATGGCTCTTATTTTAACCATTCTTTTAATGTCTTTGATTTTATTTTTATCTTTATATCTTCTAAGCTTCACCTTAACTGAAAACCGCATTGCCAAAAGCCAGTCGTGGGGGGCTAAAACCTATTATTTGGCCGAAGCCGGCATTCAAGAAATGGTCTGGCAATTAAAAAATAATTCCGCCTATAAGCAAAATTTTGAAACCAACCCCAGCTGGACAGCCAGCTTTACCCGAACCAACCCTTTTGGCTCCGATAACGGTTCTTACACTGTAAGCATAGCCAACAGCGGCTTGGCGCATGGCGTAATTACTTCTACCGGAACGATAAATATCGGCAGCGGCAAAACCAGCCAGCGCATAGTGAAAACTTATGTTTACCGAGCCATGGGGCAGACCGGCGTGCAAAATAATGCCGGCTACGCCGATGGCAACACCGATATTACGGCCAGCCAAATAAATATTCTAGAAGGCGGCTTGCATTCAAATATAAATGTGCTGGTTAAATTAATCAGCACGGTAAATATAGATGATAACTTGGATGTCGTGAATAATTATAATAAAAGCGATTTTTCAACCGTTAACGTCGGCGGAACCATACATTCCAAGGAATATCCTCCGGAAGCGGCGTCCATCGCCATGCCGGCGGTTGATTTTGATTCAACCAGCCCGAATTCGCTAAAAAACAGGGCTACAGTAGTTTACACTAAAGCGCAATTTGATAATTTAATCGCGGCTAACCCAAATTTAATCTTAAACGGACCGATCACCTATGTGGACGGAGACATTGAATTAAAATGTGATCGCGAAATAACGGTCAATGGCCTCTTAGTATCAAGCCGAGATATAAATATTGGCAAATTCTCATGGGGCTGCCTATTCCAGTGCGGCCAAAGCGACATTACGGTCAACCATGCGTCAGGAGTAGCTTCCGGCTTGCTGGCTAAAAGAAAAATAAATTTTGACCCTTGCACGGGCGAAGTAAACGTCAACGGAGTAGTTTATGCCAGCGACGAATTTAAAACTTTAAGCCTGCCGCAGGAATTCAATATTATTGGCGGCTTAATCGGCCGCAAATTAACCATGACCAGCATCTGGCAGCCGATAAATATAACCATTAATAACCAATATTTAAGCGAAGTTTTAGGCGTAACTGAATTTTCTCCGATTATTACTGTTGAGCACTGGGAAGAAGAATATTAGAATTTGCTGATTTATGCTATAATTTATATTAGAATTAAACAATTGATTATGCTATTGACTAGCAACTCAACCCGCCCAATCGGTTTAGATATTTCCGATTTATCATTAAAATTAGTCCAGCTTAATAACCGCCGGGGCAAAATAAAAATTCAAGCCTTAAGCAAATTAAACCTGGCTCAAGGCATTATTGTCAATGGCGAAATAAAAAACAAGCTTGAGCTTATTAAAGCAATTAAAAAAATAATATCCGATCCGCTCTACGGTAAAACTATCTCCGAAGAAGTTGTCGCCTGCCTGCCTGAATCAAAAACTTTTATTAAATTAATTGAGGTGGAAAAATCGCCTAATCCCCTGGCTGATATTATCGGCTCGGAAATTGAAAAACATGTTCCTCTGGCGCTTAACGAAATCTACTTTGACTGGCAGATTATTGAGGAACTGGCCGATAAATATTTTGTGCTAATCGGCGCCGCGCCTAAAAACATAGTCAACCAATATACTGACTTGCTTGATGAAGCTAAACTATCGCCCATCGCGCTGGAAATCGAGCCCCTAGCCATCTGCCGCTGCCTTTTAAAAGAAGAAACGTCAAATTTAAAAATAACAACCTTTGGAAATAATGCTAAAACAGACGCTAGCCTGAATTATGGCCTGATTGATATCGGCGCCAATCACACCTGCATGATTTTTTATTCCGGCAACGCCATACTTTTTACCGTCAGCATGCCTATTACCGGAGAAGAAATCACTTCTAAAATTTCGCGTTCTCTAAATCTAACCAAGGAACAAGCGGATAAAGCAAAAATTATTTGCGGCCTGGACGAAAATAAAGCTAACGGGGTAATTAAAGACATACTAGCGGATAATTTAAAAAATTTAGTTGAAAAAATAAAAGAAGCAATTTCCTTTTATGAAAATTATTTTCATCAGCGCGGGCCATTAAATAAAATCTTACTGTGCGGCGGCGGAGCCAATATACCTAATCTGGAAAAAATTATCGGTAAAGAGCTTCCCGTTGAAGTCAGGCTGGCCGACGCCTTAATTAATTTATCCGAGGCAAAAAATAAATTAGATGAAATCTTTACGGAAAAACATACCCTTGACCTTAAGTCGGCCAAATTTGATACTGGCGATAAACAAAAAAGTTTATCGGCCAAACAAAACTCCAGCTCTACTTTTACTACCGCCTTCGGGCTGGCTCTAAGAGGAATTTTCATAGATGAATTATAGCCAGGCAATTACAAAATTACTATGCTTACTCTAAACCTTATTTCAGAGGAATTAAAAAAAGAAATCAAGCTGCGGCATCTTTACTTATTTATAAAAAAAATCAATCTGACTTTGATTATTATTACCATTGTTATTGCCATTATCCTTTTAGCCGCTAAAACCATACTCCAGTTGAAATTCAATGACGTTGTTGACCAAACAACTTTAGTGACCCGAAACAACCAGGGCTATAATGATAAAATAAAAGGCATAAACAGCAAAATAGATTTTGTGGCAACCATACAAAACGGCTTTATCCCCTGGTCAAATCTATTGAAAACCGTGGCCGACATAACGCCTGAAGACGTTAGTTTATATTATCTTAAAATTAATTCTGAAGAAAAAACAATAAAAATTAACGGCCGAGCCGACCTGCGCGACAGTTTGCTTAATTTTAAGCAAAAAATGGAAACTACAACTATTTTTGAAAATATTGACCTACCCGTCAAAAATATCTTAGAAAAAGAAAATATTAATTTTGAAATTAACGCCAAAATAAATTTAGCAAACTTACTAAGCGCATATGGACAGCAGTAAATATTTAAAATTTAATCTAAAAAATAAAATCACCGCCAGCCTGGCCGGCTTTCTAATAGTAATTTTATCTTTGATTTATTTTATTGTCATCCCTACCGTCAGAGAAATTAAAGCCATGGGCCAGTCGATAGAAGCGCAAAGAGAAGATTTGGAAAAAAAATATATTAAAGGCCAAAGCTTAAAGCAATTAACTAAAAACTTAAATGAAATTGAGCCTAAGCTTGAATTATTAGATCAAATTTTTATCAATAAAAATCGCGAGCTGGAATTTATTACCAGCCTAGAGGATAAAGCCGAGAATAACCAAATAAGCCAGAAAATAAATTTAAGCCCGCCTCAAGCAACGAAAAGCCAAGATTTCCAAAAAATTGACCTCCAGCTTTCCACAACAGGCAAATTCACCAAACAACTAAAATATTTAATAGATTTGGAATCTTTAAATTATTATATAAATATGAAAACGTTGGAGTTGTCATCTTCGGGCGGCAGACAAACAGCGCCAAATATTAAAAATAACGGCCAAGAAACTCCAGCTCCCGAGAATGAACCCAATAACATTAATCTATTCGTCATCGCTGACACTTACTGGAAATAATATGATAATAATAAAACCGATTAAATTAACTCCTAAAAAATTATCCAGCCTAACGGCAACGGCGGTTATCATTATAACTTTAATAATTTTAACTTTTATATCATTATTTTTATATAAAAATTTTTATCAAACCATAACGCAAACTAAAGAAATTTTAATCCTTAAAGAGAAAGTGGCCATAGATACGGTTAATATAGACAAATTTAATATTATAATAAATAAATTAGCGGAAAAAACCGCGCCCAAAGAATTAAAAAATATTGTCAGCCCTTTCCGCTAGATAACTTCCTATAAAAAAACAGGCGCTTCGGCAATCCGCGGCGCCTATTTTTTATTATAATTCCGGCGCCATGCGCCTTAATTTCTCGATGAGCGGGGGCAGAATTTTCAAAGCCGCCGCTATTTCCGCCTCGGTATTATTTTTCCCAAAAGTAAATCTAATAGTGCTATGGGCGATTTCATCTTTTACGCCCATGGCTTTAAGCACGGGCGAAGCTTTTAGGCTGGCCGAAGCGCAGGCCGAGCCGGTAGAAACGGCCAAGCCTTCTAAATCCAAAGCGATTAAAATCGCTTCGCCCTCGGCTTGGGCAAATGAAATATTGGCGTGGGACGGAGTAGAATTTTTTATATCAGTATTAATAATGACTCCGGGGATCAGGCGCTTAACTCCGGCGATAAATTTATTTCTTAATTTCAGAATTTTCTTGTTATTTTTCTCGCGGTTTTCGGCGCAGATTTTAACCGCTTCGCCCAGGCCGACTATGCCGGGCACGTTAAGCGTGCCGCTTCTTAGATTTTTTTCATGGTGCCCGCCCAGTTGCCGGCCGTTAATCGGCGTTCCGGCTTTAACTAAAAGCGCGCCTATGCCTTTAGGGCCGTAAATTTTATGGCCGGACAGGGATAATAAATCAACGCGCAAATATTTCAAACCGCAATTTAAAAAATTTAAGGCCTGCACCGCGTCGGTGTGAAAATATATTTTATTCTTATTATTATCTTTTATTCTGGCGCTATTTATTTTTTTAATAATCTCTCCTATTTGCCTAATCGGCTGGATAGCGCCGACTTCGGAATTAACGTACATTATGGAAACAAAAACCGTATTGTCTTTCACCGCTTTTTTAAAAATTTCCAAATTTATTACGCCGTTTTTCCCGACCGGCAGATAAGTAACTTCAATGCCCTTGGCTTCAAGCTGATGGAAAGGCTCTAAAACCGCCGGGTGCTCTATGGCCGAGGTGATAACATGCAATTTTTTGCCTTGATTATTTCGGCTTAAAGCGCCGACCACGCCGAAAATAGCCAGATTGTCCGCCTCGGTCGCGCCGGAAGTGAAAATTATTTCTCTCGGCGCGCAATTTAAAACTTCGGCCGTTTGTTCCCTGGCCTTATCAACCGCGGCTAAAGCCGCCTGGCCGAAGCTATGGAGCGAAGAAGGGTTGCCGTAAGTTTGGCTGAAATACGGCAGCATGGCTTTTAAGACCGCTTTATCCACCGGCGTTGTGGCGCTATGATCGAGATAGATCGGTTTTGCTCTTTTATTCATAAAATCATAAAAATTAATTAAATTTAATTTTACATTTGAACGGCTTTAACCTCTTTTACCTCTTTCACCGCCTTCGTGATTTCCGCCTCAATCCCCTGCTTTAAGGTTATGGAGGACATGGGACAATGAGCGCAATGGCCCATTAATTCCACTTTTAAAACGCCTGATTTAACGTCAAAATCAACGAAATGCACATCGCCGCCGTCCATCTGCAAAGACGGCCGGATTGTTTCTAAAACTTTTTTAATTTCATCTTCCGTGCTACTTTCTTTAATTTTCTTGATTATTTTTTTAGACATATTTTTACGTTATGAGTTATGCGATTTGTTATATTTCTCTATTGCCTGGTGCAACGCCTCAACGCCGAGCATTGAGCAATGCACTTTAACCGGCGGCAAACCGCCAAGATTCTTAACTATCTGATCTTTGGTTATCTCTAAAGCCTTTTTAAGCGTTTTGCCTTTAACCATATCGGTTAAGGCCGAAGAAACCGAAATCGCGGCCGCGCAGCCCAGGGTCTCAAATTTAATGTCTTTGATTATTTTTTCGCCTTTTTTTACTTGCCTCGCCGTAGCTTTAGCGGAGGCGGGTTTTCCGATTTTCAAATAAATTTTCATGACATCGCCGCAAGACGGATTGCCTACCTGGCCGATAGCGTCGGCGCCGCTAATCCTGCCCTGGTTATGGGGATTTTTAAAATGCTCAATGACTTTTTTAGAATATTGCATAAAAATTAGTTAAAAATTTAAATTTTAATATATCTTTACTGGCGTGCCGATCGGCGCCCAATTATATAAAAATTCCGCCGGCCCTACTCCTAGCCTGACGCAGCCATGCGAAACCGGCGCGCCTAAATGATTTTCCCCTTCTTTAACCCCGTTCGGCCACTCGGGCAATTCATGAATTCCGAAATAACCGTTTTTTAAGCTCATCCAGTAAGGCATCCACAGGCCGTATTTTGACCAGGCGCGCGGCGCTTTGCCGTCTATTTTAAAATTTCCCAGAGGAGTGCGCATACTTGATCTGCCTGAAGAAATTTTAAACTCTCCCATTCTGACGTCATTTAAAAAATAATACAATTTTTGCTCTTGGCCCGTGTTTATTTCTATTTTTTTAGTTAATTTTACTTCCCCTGGCTTTGTCGGATCGTATTCAGCATTAACCTCTTCACCATCCTTAAACCCATCGCCGTCAGTATCGGGATTACTTAAATCAGCATGAAAATTTAACTCCATTTTATCCGATAACCCATCGCCGTCAGCATCATTATTTTCTAATTTTACTTTTTCTGGATTATGCGGAGAATAACCATTATTTAATTCTATCCAATCGCTACGGCCGTCGCCGTCGGTATCAGCCCTAAACGGATCAGTATGATATATTTTAATTTCATCCTCGTCTGGAACGCCGTCTTTATCGCTGTCCGGGCCGGCCAGAGCCGAGGCCGGCAACGCCAATAAAAATAAAACTGAAATTATAAATATTATCCTCATAATAATTGTCCGAGCTTAATATCTTTCAGGGTTGAGTTAATCGCCTGCTCGACTTTGGTTAAAACCAAAGTTACCTCGCATTTGCATTGATTACTGCAAAAAATTTTTTCTTTGTTGCCGGTGCAATGGAAGGCGCTTAATTTACCCTCTAAGGCTATAATTATATCATAAATATTAATTTGCTTAACCGGTCTGGCCAATTTATAGCCGCCGCCGGCTCCGATTTCAGATTTCACCAAACCGGCCTTTTTCAGTCTGGCGAATAATCTTTCCAGATATTTTAAAGAAATATCCTCCTCTTCGGCGATTATGGCCAAAGAAACGCTGCCCAGCTTTTGGCGCTTGGCTAAATTTATCATCGCCCTTAGGCCGTAAGTTGAACGAGTGGAAAAAATCATAATTACCCCGTTAAATAGCGCCCCGCGCTAATTTTGCCGAAGACAAAATTATTTAACGGGGTGAATTCCTACTAAATTAGTTGGTATTAATATACTAACATACTATAATTAGCTGTCAAGCCCTGCCGGCCGGCCTGCAAACTTGACATTAAAATGAACTTTTGTTATATTTAAATAGTCAAAAATATTTTTATTTTTGATATTTTATTTTTAATTTTTTATAATATGGCACATAAAAAAGCCGGCGGTTCTACAACCTTAGGCCGCGATTCGCAAAGTCAGCGCTTAGGCGTAAAACTTCAGGACGGAGAATACGCCAAAGCCGGATCAATTATTATCCGCCAGCGCGGGACAAAATATCGGCCGGGCAAAAACGTCCGAATCGGCAAAGATGATACTTTATTCGCCGGCATCGCCGGTTTGGTAAAATTTTCCACCAAAAAAATCAAGAGATACGATAATCGCCTGGTAATGGCGAAAACCGTCAACGTAGTAGCGCAAAAATAATCTTAAAGTTATAAAAAAGACAGCGGAAACGCTGTCTTTTTTTATGTAATATTTACTTTTTCTGCTAGTATAAAATATTACAAATTTTTATCATCTCTCCTATACTAGAGGGAAAGGAACCCGTGCCGCGAAATATCGGAGTGCGATTCCCGGCGGTTCTGCCTCAATGTGAGAAACAAAGCGAGTATGCCCGCCCGAGGCTAAACTCCACCGACGTGACCACTCTGCGTATATTTTTACAGAGAAAATCGTCTATTCATTAGAGGAACTAATTGTATATGAGAGAGGAAAAAATAATATAAACATTTTATTAGTCTTATTCTATACAATAGGAAAGGGAAATCATTTGCTTAATGATTTATTTTATATTTTTAATTCTTATGAATTAAAATTCCTAAAATGTATGCAATAATCAATAATGTTAATAACCCTATCCCAACTTGATTAGCTACTTTTTTACCACTAGCAAAAAACAAACCAAAATATAAACCTAAAATCGCTAATCCATACGGTATTAGCATTTTAACCATATAATTTAAGTTTTTATACTGTATATATGTACCAGATTGATTAAAAAATAAAATTGAGAGAAAAAAAACAATTACCGTAAAACATAAAATTATCAATCCTATTCTTTTATTTTTTGTTAAATCATTCATATTATTTTTCTTTAATTTTATTATAAATTGAACGAGCTATATCTACGGCCCCATTTACGATTGTACGATAGAGATTGGCTGCTTGAGATCCTACAGCGGATTTTGTAGCAGAATTTATTGACATACTTTTTATTGTACCATTTACTGTCTTTGTTCTCATTGATTCACCTATTGCGTTCATATTTCCGCGGCCAGAAGATAGCCCTGGAACTTTTGCATTCGGTAATACACCTTGCGTTAAACCACCTGCACCCGCAGTAATAAGAGTATTGGAGCTAAGCTCGTTACTATTAATACCACCTTCCTGTTTTCCTGTTGCTATATTAATTCCTTGTTTTGTTAAATCTCCATAAAATCCTCCCAAAAGCCCTGTTATAATAGCGGCAGAAATTGCATTTGATGCGCCAAGTGTTTCAGGAGAATTAATAGCTCCCCATCCTATAATTCCTCCAGTTACAAACGAACCTGAAAGTTCAGCTAATTGGGGAGTCTGCCCATTTATAATAGAGCTAACACCCTGAACAACTGCCCCAACTAATCCTCCTCCCAAAAAACCGATAGCATCATCTACGACAAAAGCTTTTCCTGTTAAGTCTTTTTTGTTTATCGGATTATTTACTACATAACTATAACTATTTAATTCTTGCGGATTAGATAATAATGCGGCCATATCTTTATCATATTGCTGTTTAAATATCGCTTTATCTTTTCCAACATCAAAAAACATCGGATCAATAGATAAAAATTGTCCGATGTTTCCATCTTGATATCTCGCATTCATATAATTGAGTCCAGTTTCTGCGTCATATTCATGACCGGTAAACTTTTTCTTTTCATCAAATAAACCGTTCTTTTCATCGAGCCGTATTCCGCCATACGGATAATAATCCAATAGCTGTACAACGTCGCCGTTTTCATCAGTAATTACATTTGACCCGCCAAGGTGATCGGTATGGATATAATATGTGCTGGTCGCAATTCCATTACCCTCTATGGTAG
>Ga0172379_10000361_pt1 | contig 116647 bp, 101 predicted proteins | sample GrowelOW334metaG_FD_119756 | JGI IMG/M metagenome (GOLD analysis project Ga0172379, IMG submission 119756) | Groundwater microbial communities from an aquifer near a municipal landfill in Southern Ontario, Canada - Groundwater well OW334 metaG | ecosystem: Environmental > Aquatic > Deep... | reverse complement strand
CTACAATATTGTAACGGCCTCATCATCATATTGGGATCTGGCGCATGGTTGGGGTAATCATGCCTTGGCCGGTTACCTCACCGCCTACACCGAGACTGATCCGATTTGGAGCGCGGTGTCGTCGAGTTATTTGACGGTTTTAGACGCTTCTTCCACTTATCTTTCGATTGCTAATGCGGCCGGTGTTTATTTGACCAGCGCTCTGGCGGCGTCTACCTATATCACCGACGGCAATACCGGTTGGGATAATTCATACGGGTTCATTACCACTTCTACCGGGCTGACTACTGCAAATTTTGCCACCGACACCATTTCACAATGGACGAATAACGCCGGCTACCTCACCGCTTACACCGAGACTGACCCGATTTGGATGGCGGCATCCTCGAGTTATTTGACGGTTGCGACAGCGGCATCCACTTATGAACCGGTTTTTTCTGTTTTGTCGATCGCCAAAGGTGGAACCAACACCACTACCTTGGGCGCGTCGGGAGCGTTGGCATTTTCCGATGGCACCGGTTACGCGTTTTCCAATACCGACAATTTATTTTGGGATAGCGCGAATGGGCGATTAGGCGTCGGTACTTCCATCCCGAGCGCGGTCATGCAGGTCACGCAAAATAATATCGGCGCCACCGCGGTCACTTCCACTCTTTTGTTATCCAATACTACCGCCGCCATCCCCGGTGCGCAGCAAAATTCTCCCAGTTTAACATTTCGCGGCAATGGGTGGGGGACAACTGCCAGCACTTCACAGATTATGGACTGGAGGATGTTTAGTTATCAAAACCAAAGCACGGTGCCATCATCATATTTTAATTTGGAATTAAGTACTAATGGCGCCGCTTTTTCCCCTAAATTAAAAGTTTATTCCAATGGAACGGTAGAATCATTAAATGGTGTTTATACCACGATATATTCCGGTACCTCCGCGTCATTGAAAGGCATACCCACCGACGGCGCCACCGCGGTCGCGACCGTGTTGGACTCCACTACCGGCCTGACAACCGCCGGCGCGAAAATCACCAGTTTTCGTAATGCGGGGGTAGAAAAAGCGTTTATTGATAAAGACGGCCTGGCTTATTTTGGCAACAATGTCGGCATCGGCACCACCACCCCCAATAGTTTGTTAGAAGTTTATAGTACCACCGCTTCTTCGTCTCTCACCATTACCGCCGCCTCGTCATCCACCACCATTGATCCCTACATCGCCTTTCGCACCGGCGCCACTCCGGCGACTAAATTTGCCATGGGGGTGGACTCATCTGATTCCTATAAATTCAAAATTTCTTCATCCACCGGTTTGGGGGTAACCGATTTTTTGACGATCACGAGCGCCGGGTTGGTGGGGATTGGCACAAGCTCGCCCTCCGCCACCCTCACCGTGCTCCCCGCCACCTCCACCGGCAATATTTTGACCGTGGGGACGAGCACGAATAGTAATATTTTTAATATTGGGGCGAATGGAAAAATTGGGATTGGCACGGCAGCGCCCAGTTCTATATTTGAGATATCTAATATAAATAGTCCGGAATTATCACTAACCAACGCATCTTCCTCCGATGCAGACGGCGGGCGCTCCAGCAAACTGGCTTTTTATGGCACGCCGGCTGGTGGATCCAATACCAATCTGGGGTATATCCAAATGGCACATGATGGCACTGGCGCCGATCGCAAAGGCGTGATGCAGTTTTTTGTTAATAAATCTACCAGTCAAGCTACCACATTCACCGCCACAACACTTGATTTTGATCTTTATTTATATTCGACCAGTTATAGTGGCACTCATTACCAGTCATTTAAAATAACCAATAGTACCGGTTCTGATAAAACACTGAATGGGTTGTATATTAGCTTTTATGATAATCAAGATATCGGTTCTACCCACGCCTTCATTCTTGAAGCGTATAGTGACGATAATGGCGTTCCCGGCACATTGTTGCAAACACTTTACAGTTTTAGCGCCAGTGACGCTACCATAAGAGGTCAGAGCAGTGGTTGGGCGAGTATAGGAGAAAACAGATATAGGAAATATGTGAGTACATCCTATACCATCGCCAATCTTGCGACTGTACATATTCGCATGAGTGTAAGTCTAATGTCTAACACATACCACGCATTTCCCGGTGTTGCTAACCCAACTCGTCCCACCAATATGACCATTAGTTATGGCTATTCCACCAATGGCACTTCTTACACTTGGAACAGTTCAAGTGGATATACCGCCTATACAATTATGGATTTTTCATCGTCGGATCCGGCCGCTGAAGTCGCCCGCATGAATAGCAGTGGGTTTATGGGGATAGGCACCACCACCCCCAATAGTTTGTTAGAAGTTTATAGTACCACCGCTTCTTCGTCTCTCACCATCACCGCCGCATCATCGTCTACCACCATTGATCCATTCATCGCCTTTCGCACCGGCGCTACTCCGGCGACCAAGTTTGCCATGGGCGTTGATTCGTCGGATTCCTATAAATTCAAAATTTCTTCATCCACCGGTTTGGGGGTAACCGACTTTTTGACGATTACGAGCGCGGGGTTGGTGGGGATTGGGACCAGCTCTCCCAGCGCCACCCTCACCGTGCTCCCCGCCACCGCCACCGGCCAAATTTTGACCGTGGGGACGAGCACCAATAGTAATATTTTTAATATTGGGGCGAATGGGTATGTGGGGATTGGGACGAGCACTCCGGGTTATAAATTACAAGTGTATATTGATGCCAGCAACGAAGGGCATGTTGATTCGGACGGCTCTTGGGCGCGCACTTCGGACGCGCGATTGAAAAAGAATGTTAGCACGATTGGCAACGGACTTAGCACAGTGATGGCGTTGCGACCGGTATTTTACGATTCACTGTCTTTGTCAGGTAATTCCGTTTCCGGAACCAACGCCGGTTTTATCGCGCAAGAGGTGGAACAAATATTTCCGATGGCGGTGGGTACCAGTGAAATCTCCGGATACAAAGCGATTTCTTATGACAAATTTATTCCCCTGTTGACTGCGGCTGCTCAGGAACAACAAGCGCAAATTCAGCAGTTGTTTGCGGGGTTGGGAAATATGTCCACCGACACGGCTTCGGTTTTAAGTATTGCCCCCACGGTGTTTAACGACAAAATCTCGTTTAAAAATCATGTCAGTTTTGATGAAGACAGCGTTGGTTATGGAAAAATTTTGACCGGCGCGACCAGTACTTATATCGGTTTTCGCGATGCGTATGAAAATTTGCCGGTGATTACGATGACCCCGGTGGAATTTGTCGTCGGACAATACCGCGCGGTGGTGAGTTCGACCGCCGGGTTTTTGATTGAGCTCGCGCAAGCGCAAGATAAAGATGTGAGTTTTGGCTGGCATTCTTTTGCTTCAAATAAATTACAGAGTCACGATAGCGATGGCACGGTGAATCTGATTACTTTTACAGCCGACGGGGGAGCGGTGATACCGGAAACTCCGGCGAGCGAGTCATCTGGTGGTGGTAGCTCCGCACCGGCTGATGAGCCGGTTCAAGAAGATGCGCCAGTGCCGGTAGTCGATGAAACACCAACGGACGATGCTATTGAAGATGGAATAACACCCAGTGATGAGATGCCGGTAGCCGATGAATCAGTGAGCGAAGAGCCAGCCGAAGAACCGGCGAGCCAGCCGGTTGTCGAACCAGAGCCAGAATTACCTTCCGAGCCAGCACCGGAGCAGATTTCCGAACCAGAACCAACGCCCGCGCCGGAAGTAGTGCCAACACCCGAACCAGTCGTAGCAGACATCACGCCAGCTGAATAATCGCGGTTATTATGTTTTTAAGGAACATAAAATTTAATCTTTTTTTATCGGCGATCATCACAGCGTCGCTTTTTTGTGTTAGCGCGGTTTGGGCCAGCACGACCGATGGTACGATTGATCCGGTCGCCAAATACGCTTGGGGTGAAAATATCGGTTGGATAAATTTCGGCGCGACTAATGGCAATGTCCATGTAACTGACGCGACTGTGACCGGCTATGCATGGAGCCCAAATTATGGCTGGATCAATTTGTCTCCGACTACCGACGGAGTCGCTAATGACGGCGAAGGTAATTTGAGCGGTTATGCTTGGGGTGAAAATTTGGGTTGGATAAATTTTGCCAATATTACGATTAGCTCGAGCGGGCTTTTTTCCGGTATCGCGTCTGGCACAGTAGCGGGGCAGATTTCTTTTGATTGTCTCAACTGCGCGGTGGTGACCGATTGGCGGCCGGCGAGCGCGCGTCAAGAATGCGGCAATGGTATATTGGAATCGGGCGAAGCCTGTGACAACGGCGCGGATAATGGCGTATGTCCCAAAACTTGCTCTGCGAGTTGTGTGGTAAACAGTTGTCAGGCGGCGGGCGGAGGCGGCGGGGGGCAACCGCCAATCTCTATCCCGAGCCAAAATGGTCGGTATCAGATTGGCTTATTGAGTGGAGATATGCAGACTACAGATAATCCTGTGCGTTTATTGCTATCTACCGATAGTAGTGCGGTTAATTATATTTGGTTGAGCGACAACTCAAATTTTATTCCGGCCACACGCGCGTTTTTTTCTTCCGGTCAAAAGCAAGTGGAAGTTAGCTACCAATTAACGGGCGGATATGGCGACAAAAAAATATACGCGCGATTTTGCAATCAAAACAATGAATGCGGACCGGATGTTTTTGCGACTTTTGAGTATAAAAAAGCGGAGCCGCCGCCGGATAAAAATGCGGATGCGCCGACCAGTTCATCAGTCAAAATTATATCCGAGGAATCAAGCGATAACGGTGACCAAAATATCGATTCATCAAATGTTTTGACAAATTTTTTTACCAACCTTTGGTTGCCGGCGGAAAAAATGATTGGGGTGGTGTCGGAAATCGGCGCCGGCGTGAAAGATGCGGTCAAACAATTAGCAATCGACATTCGCGAGTTTAGCGCGCCGTCCGTGCCATTGGCCGGAATATTCAAAAAATTAGAATTTTTGGTGCCGCCGTTCATGCGTTCGGTCGCTCCGGCGCAGCCTTTGCCGTCCGCGGAAACTTTGATCGCGCGTCTGGCGCCCGATGCTCTCAATGGAAAGTGGAATATTATGCCGCAAAAACAAATTCGTGAGTTTGTGTTCGCGCCTTTACCCGAAGACTTGCGCGCGTTGTCCGCTAAATTTGCCGGCTTGCAAAATACTTTGAAACAAGTCGGGGTAGAACGAATGGCGCAAGCCAATAAATTGGAATCCGTGCAGTTAAATTTGCCGGGGCTTACCAACGCGTCCGGTGTCAAATCGCCTGATGTTGCCGGGCAACCACCGACTGCCGTGTCTTTGCGGTCGCTTTCTTTAATTGAAAAAAAACAAATCCCGAGCGAAGTGGTATTCGCGCGTTCCAACGGCGATTTGATTGATTACAATATTTTACTAACTATTTCCGACACCGGCCAACCGGAGCAAAAAATCGCGACCATTGCCGGCAAAACTCTCGATCTGGTAGTGCGGCCGGATATGCCGGCGGAGAAAATCATGGGATATTTTGTGTTTCGATCACGCGCCATTTCGGCGGCGATAAAAGTCAATGTCATGTCTTGGGTGGAATCGCTCGTATTCGCGTTGCCGGCTTTGGCGCAACCGGTGGAAAAGCCAATCACCGGCGAAGATCGTTTGGTTTTGATGTCGTTTGAATACACCGATCCTGATCACGACGGGTTGTATACGGCCAGTGTGCAAGCCCCGGTGGCATCGGGTGAATATGAGGTTATCACCGTGATCACCTATAAAGATCGCACGCTTGGCGCCAAAGAACTGCGGTTGGTGACCGTAGTGGACCCGGAAGGATATGTTTATGAAATGTCCAAAGGTCGGGAGGTGCGCTTGGCCGGAGCCAATGTAACGATAGAATGGTTGAATACTAACAGCGGAAAATATGAGTTATGGCCGGCAAACAATTATCAACAGGAAAATCCGCAAAAAACCAATCATAGCGGTAATTATTCTTTTTTGGTGCCGGAGGGGACATATCGACTGCGCGCGCAAGCCGATGGTTATGATGGTTATTTCGGTCAGTCGTTTGATGTGCGCGAAGGCGGTGGGGTGCATTTCAATATCGCGCTTAGTCCGATCAAAAAATGGTGGCGGATACTTGACTGGCGGACCGGTTTGGTCTTGCTGATGGCCGTGCTTTTGGTGTATAATTTCTATCGTGATAATAAAAGAAAAAAACTTTTAAAATAATTTTTATAATTTATATGAATATCAAAAAATTTCTTGGAGCAATCGCGGTGATATTTTTAGTGGCGGCGGTGGTGATTGGAGGATTGGGGTATTACTCTTTAAATAAGGACTACAAAGGGTTGCAGGCGTATGCCAATTCTCAGCGCACTCAAATTCAAACAGTCGAATTTTTAAAATTGTTCGTGAAGAGAGTTTTGAAAGCGCAGGGGGAAGTGGATTTCGAGACCCGTCTCAAGCTTGAAAATGCCGTGCGTGATTTGGGTGATGCCAATGTGCTCGCCAAGTGGCAGGCATTCGTGAATAGCGCCAATGAAGTGGACGCGCAGAAAAATGTGAAAGATTTACTGGAGGTGTTGGTGGATAAGATTAAATAAAGATGTTGAAAAAATTTAAAAGACGGAAAGCCTTTTCAGAACAAATGCTCGACTCGGATAATTTGCGGCTCGTTGTCGCTTTTGGGCCAAAACTCGCTTCGCTCAAACATTGGCCCAAATCCTGCGGAACGCGCCCACTCGCTCGCAAATTATCTCCTCGTCTCGCAATGTTCTTCAAAGATTTTCCGTCTTTTAAATTTTCTTGACTATTTTTGGGGTGGTTGTTATAATTCCCGACAGCTAAATTAGCCATAATTACAGTCAAATAATTTATATGAAATCCTCTCAACTCAATCGCGTCTTGCGCCTCGCGCGTCGCACCGGAGATAAAATAATTGTTTTAGATCAAGATACCGACGCCTCTTTTGTGGTGATGGATTTGGACAATTACGAAGAGTTTTTAGACGAATCGTCTTTTGGTCCATCGGCGGATAATACCGAGTGGCGCGATAATTCGGCCGATCCGATGTCAGAGCCGGATTCGTGGGAAGACGACGAAGATGATTTCGCGCCCGCCGGCGCCGTGCTCAAAAATCGTTGGGGCGGACTTTCCAAAGAAGAATTGCTTGGCATAAAAAAATCCGAACAAGATGACGAGGTGGCTTTGCAAGAAATTTTATCCGAACCGATCACGCCACCGCTCGCCGAACCGGAAATCGTGACTGTGCCCAATGCCAACGGTCAAGGAGCCGAAGAAATATCTCTTAGTGATGTGCCTCATGACGAGCAAGATACTTTTTTACTGGAACCGGTCGAATAGGCTCTATCCCCAAATCGTCCCCACCCCCTTCCGCTCGGGCTCTTGACAAAAAGAGTGGTTTTGTTTATAATAGGCAACATCAAACTTGCCAATGGTTTACCTTGGTAGGTGTTTAATAATCTTTTTAAATAGTCTCTAAACGGCTGGACAAAAATCTGACTCGACCACTCGGGGCAGTGCCGTGAAGCATTAATTCTATGGCTGAGTTTCAAAGAACTAAGCCCCATGTTAATGTCGGTACTATCGGTCATGTCGACCATGGTAAGACCACATTGACCGCTGCGATTTTGCAGGTTTTAAACGCCCATGGCGGCGTCGCCCAGAAAAAGGGTATCGATGATTTGGACAAGGCTCCCGAGTCCAAATCTCGCGGTATTACTATTTCCACCGCGCATGTGGAATATGAGTCCGAAAAACGACATTACGCGCATGTAGACTGTCCGGGCCACGCTGATTATGTCAAAAACATGATTACCGGCGCCGCTCAAATGGATGGCGCTATTTTGGTGGTGTCGGCCGCTGATGGTCCGATGCCTCAGACCCGCGAACACATCGTGCTCGCTCGTCAGGTAGGCGTGCCTTATATCGTGGTATTCCTCAATAAAGTCGACCAAGTGACCGATCCGGAGCTCATCGATCTCGTCGAGGCCGAAGTCCGTGATTTGCTCAATAAATACAAATTCCCGGGCGATACCACCCCGATTATCCGCGGTTCGGCTTTGCAGGCCTTACAAAATCCGGCCGACGAAACTGCTTCCAAGCCGGTTTTAGAGCTTATCAAAACTTTGGATTCATATATTCCGGATCCGGTTCGCGTCACTGACAAACCGTTTTTGATGCCGGTCGAAGATGTGTTTTCGATTGAAGGCCGTGGCACCGTGGTGACCGGTCGTATTGAGCGCGGTATTATCCACCTCAATGATGAGATCGAAATCGTCGGTTTGAAAGAAGAAGTCCAAAAAACTGTGGTTACCGGTATTGAAATGTTCAACAAGTCCCTCAAGGAAGGTCAAGCTGGCGATAACGCCGGTATCCTTTTGCGTGGTACCAAGAAAGAAGATGTCGAACGCGGTATGGTGCTCGCCAAAGGTGGCACCATCACCCCTCACACTGAATACGAGGCCAATATCTATGTATTGACCAAAGAAGAGGGTGGCCGCCACAAACCGTTTTTTAACGGCTACAAACCGCAATTTTACATTCGCACCACTGATGTGACCGGTGAAGTCTCGTTACCGGCCGGCACTGAAATGGTCATGCCGGGCGATACCGTCAATATCACTGTCAAATTGATTGCTCCGGTCGCTCTCGAAGACAAGATGAACTTCGCTATTCGCGAAGGCGGTCGCACCGTGGGCGCGGGCGTGGTAACTAAAATTATTAAATAATTCATCGGATTGCCGAAGCCTCGACTATGTCGGGGCTTCGGTCTATCCGCGTTCCTTATCGTTCATTTATGACCACTCAACATCCTCAACCCAAAAAAGAAGAAGGCAGCACTCGCATTCGCATCAAGATTCGCGCTTACGATAATCGTATTATCGACCAAGCCACCAAAACTATTTTGGAGACCGCCGAGCGCAACGATGCCAAAGTAGTGGGTCCGGTGCCGCTTCCGACCGAAAAAACCAAATTCACCGTCAATCGCTCCACTTTCGTGCACAAAGACGCGCGCGAACAATATGAAATGCGCGTGCACAAACGCTTGATTGATATTTTGAACGCGAGCCCGAAATGCGTGGACGCTCTCATGAGTTTGAGTTTGCCGGCCGGTGTGGATATTGAGGTAAAAATGTAATTGGGCGGGGGAGCGCTTAACCCCTTGACAAATAATTTAATTAGTAGTATAGTAGCGCCAAGAAATTGCCAAGGCTAATCGGTCAATAAGATCGCGCAACAGCGTGAAAACATTTACCGCGCGGCCCGAGGCGAGGAGATAATTTATTGAAAATTTTTTTGTCACAAGTCATTTAAGTTCGCTTGTTGATTTAAAGGTGGCGAACCCAAGTGGCTAGAAGTAAAAACATTGTTTTTTTCAGTGTTTTTGCTTCTAGTTTTTTGTTAAGTAACAAATTAGAAAGTTATTAATCAACTTCGCCGCCAGGGATGGGAGTCCGCCTCAAAAACGGATCAAGCGAAGCAATGATAAAACTACCCGTATGAAATTTATTATCGGACAAAAAGTCGGCATGAAGCAGGTGTTTATGCCCGACGGCAATGTAGTGCCGGTTACCGTGGTAAAAGCCGGTCCGTGCCAGGTCACTCAAGTGAAAAGCGATCGCCATTCAGTGCAAGTCGGCTTTGGAGCGGCCAAAGAATTTCGTTTAAACAAACCGGATTCCGGACATTTGAAAGGTTTAAATCCGGTCAGTCATTTACATGATTTTACCGTTGCCAAAATCGACGGCATTAACCGTGGAGATGTGATTGCTCTGGATACTTTTTCGGCCGGAGACACTATCGAAGTCACCGGAACGAGCAAAGGTAAGGGTTTTGCCGGTGTCGTCAAACGCCATCATTTTCGCGGTGGTCCGGCTTCACATGGTCACAAAGACAATTTGCGCATGCCCGGTTCTATTGGCGCCGGCGGTGTTCAGCGCGTATTCAAAGGAATGCGCATGGGCGGCCGTATGGGCGGAGATCAGGTGACAGTGAAAAATTTACAAGTGGTAGAGGTGCATGCCGAAGCGGGAGAGCTCTATATTAAAGGCGCGGTTCCGGGCGGTCGCAATGGCATCCTTTTGATCAGGGGCGAAGGCGAGCTCAAAATCGCCAAACCGGAAACTCCGGTCGAGGCGGTGGTGGAAGCTCCGATGGCCGAAGTGGCGGCCGATACCAAAGTTAGCGAATAAATTGAGTAAATAAGACTATGAAAACCAAAGTTTACAATTTAGAAGGCCAGGCCATCGGCGACATTGAATTGTCTGATAAAGTTTTTGGCGTTAAAGTCAAAAACAGCGTTGTGCATCAAGTTTTTGTCCAACAAACCAATAATCAACGCGAGCCGTGGGCTGACACCAAGAGCAAAGCGGAAGTGAGCGGTGGCGGCAAAAAACCGTGGAAACAAAAAGGCACCGGCCGCGCTCGTCATGGTTCTATCCGTTCTCCGATTTGGAAAGGTGGCGGCGTGATATTTGGTCCGCGCACCGATCGCAATTATGATACCAAGATCAATAAAAAAGTTCGTCGGTTGGCGATCAAGATGTGTCTCACCGACAAGGCGGCCAATGAAAATTTGGTAGTAGTGGACGATTTTGATTTTTCCGCTCCGAAAACCAAATTATTCGCGTCCGCCCTCGCCAAGATGCCGTTGCGCAAAACCTATTTGGTGTTAACTGACGGTAAAAATGAGGGGATTATCAAAATGACTGCCAATATTTCCCAAGTGCGCACCGTGCGAGCCGAGGATATCAATGTGATGGACATGCTCAACTCGACCGCGATTTTGACCAACCGCGCGGGCGTCAAAAAATTGGAAGAAGTTTTTGGAAAATGATAGCCGCATGATCTATCACTAAATGTTTCAAAATTAGAAATTAAAAATTCGAAATTCAATCGTATGGGATTACTTGACCGCTGGACAAAAAAGAAAGAAGACGAAAAATTAAAAGATTTGGATAAAAAGCCGACCGCCAAGCCGAGAAAATCTTCGGTGGTGGTGAAGGATGTCAAACCGAAAGCAAAATCCGAAACCAAATCCGAAATTATCGCGGCTGAAAAAAAATCAGCCGGTAAAATGAGTGATTTCGCTCGGCGTATTTTGGTCAAACCATTGATTACCGAAAAAGCCGCCGGAGTGGAAAGCATCGGCAAGTATAGTTTCATTGTCAGCAGAAATGCCACCAAGATTCAGATCAAAAGAGCGGTGGCCGAGGCCTACCATGTGAAACCGGTGTCGGTCAATGTCGCCAATTTTGATGGCCGGCGCGTTCGTTTTGGCCGATCATTTGGCCGTCGCAGCGATTATCGCAAGGCGATCGTTTCGCTCGCCAAAGGTCAGCATATCAGTATTCATGAAGGGGTGTAAGTGTGAATTTTTAATTTAAAATTTTTAATTTCTAAACAATATCATAATTTTCAACAATTAAATTATTGGAAATTGAAAATTAGAAATTAGATATTATCGCAATATGGGTATCAAAGTTTACAAACCAACATCAGATGGTCGCCGCAAATCCAGTGTGGATGATTTTTCGGATATCACCAAATTTGAGCCGGAAAAATCTTTGACCACTGTTTTAAAAAAACACTCCGGACGCAACAATCAAGGTATTATTACCGTGCGTCATCAAGCCGGCGGTGTGAAAAAACTTTATCGCTTGGTTGATTTTAAACAAAATAAATTCAATACTGAAGCGGTCGTGCTCGCGATCGAGTATGATCCGAATCGCAGTTCTCGTATCGCTCTCATCCAATATGTTGATGGCGTCAAATCATACATTTTGGCTCCCGCCGGTCTTCAAGTAGGGGACAAAGTGTCTTCCTCGGCCCAAGCGATCGAAGCCAAACTTGGTTGTCGCATGCCTTTACAATTTATTCCGGTTGGTTTGTTTATTTACAATATCGAAATGACGCTCGGCAAAGGCGGGCAGATCGTGCGGAGTGCCGGTATGGGCGCTCAGCTCGTCGGTGTCGAAGGCAATTACGCTCAAGTCAAATTACCATCCGGCGAGATTCGTCTTATTTCCAAAGAATGCAGCGCTTCGATCGGTATGCTTAGTAATCCGGAACACAATCTGGTGCGCTGGGGTAAAGCCGGTCGCATGCGCCATCGCGGCATCAAACCGCGCGTTAAAGGCAAGAATATGAATCCGGTAGATCATCCGCACGGTGGCGGCGAAGGCCACTCTCCGATCGGTCAGAAACGCGGCCCGCAGACTATTTATGGACGCACCGCTTTGGGTCAACGCACTCGTCAGCCGGGTAAATACAGCGATAAATTTGTGGTTCAGTCTCGTCGCAATAAGATTAAATAATCAAAGAATTTATGTCTCGCAGTCTTAAAAAAGGATTATTCGTTGATGAAAGAGTTCTGGAGAAAGTCAAGAAACTTAAAGTCAGCGGCAAGCGTGAAGCGATCAAGACTTGGTCGCGCGCCTGTGTGATTGCGCCGGAAATGGTTGGCGTGAATTTCGCCGTCCACAATGGCAAAGATTTTATCAATGTTTTGGTCGAAGAAAACATGGTTGGACATCGTCTCGGTGAATTTTCGCCGACTCGTAAATTTGTCCGTCATGGCGGTAAGATGGCCAAAGACGAAGAGACCGCCGCCACTGCCGGAGCCGCCGGGAAATCGGCTGTCGCCGTTGCCGCACCGGCCAAAAAGAAATAATCGCTAATTATTTATCAATATGCAAGAAGTTACCGCCAAATTAAGATTTCTGCGAATCGGTCCGCGCAAAGTGCGTTTGGTGGCCGATCTTATTCGCGGTCGCAAAGCGCTCCAAGCGGTTAACGCGTTAACCCTGCTCAACAAGATCGCCGCTCGACCGGTTTTGAAATTATTGCAATCGGCTTTGGCCAATGCCAAACACAATTTTCAGTTAGACGCGGAAAATTTGCGCATCAAATCGATCACTGTCGATGGCGGACCGGTACTCAAACGCTGGATGCCGAAGGCCCATGGCCGCGCTACCCCGATTCGCGAGCGCACCAGTCATATCAATTTAGTGCTCGAGACTTTTGAGATGCCGGTAAGAAAAGCTGACAAGAAAATCAAAAAAGTCGAAACTAAATCGGCAGTTAACAAAAAATAATTTTTACAATAATTTTTCGAAATTATAAATTCGAAATTAGATATTTCAACTGTATGGGTCACAAAGTCCATCCCAAAATTCACCGCATTCCTTTCGTATTCCCATGGGATTCTCGTTGGTATGCCAAAAAAGATCAACTGCCTTTGTTTATGAAGCAAGAGGTGGAGATCCGCGCCTATCTCAATAAAAAAATGAAAGACGCCGGCATTGATTCGATCTCGATCGAGCGCAGCCCGAAAGAAGTGATAGTCAATATTTTGGCGGCCAAACCGGGCGTGATCATCGGTCGCAGCGGTCAGGGGTTGGACGGTATTCGCAAAGATATCGAACGGCAGATTTTACAATACAAATTTAAAGTTAAATTAAATATCATGGCTTTGGCTCAGCCGGCCTTGTCCGCTCAAGTGGTGGGGCAATCCTGTGTCGATGAGATCGAACGCCGTATGCCTTTTCGCCGAGTGATGAAACAAACCATCGAACGCGTGATGAACGCGGGCGCGCAAGGAGTAAAAATCAGAATGTCCGGCCGTCTGAATGGCGCTGAAATCGCTCGCACCGAAAAATTATCCGCCGGTAAAATGTCTTTGATTACCATGCGTTCCAATGTGGATTACGCGATCGTGGAGGCGCTTACGCTTTATGGTAAAATCGGCGTGAAAGTTTGGATTTACATGGGTGAAACTTTTGGCCGTAAAGATAAGTTCGCCAAAAAAGAAGAAGCCGAATCAAAAAATGTTAAAAGTAAATAATGCTCGCATTAAAAATTTGAAATTCGAAATTGATTTATATGTTGTTTCCTAAAAAAGTAGCACACCGCAAATGGCAGAAAGGCAAGCGCCGTCAATTGGGCGTGGCCACTCGTATTTGCTCCTTGTCTTTTGGTGAGTTTGGACTCAAAGCCGTGGATCATGGTTGGGTGACCAGCCGTCAGATCGAATCTGTCCGCCGTGTTTTGACTCGTTATGTGCGTCGCGGCGGCAAGGTTTGGATCCGCATTTTTCCGGATAAACCGGTAACCATGAAAGGCAACGAAACCCCAATGGGCGGAGGCAAAGGCAGTCCCGATCATTATGTCGCTGTCGTTAAACCGGGCACTGTGCTTTTTGAGATGGGCGGCATCACGCTGGAGTCAGCCCGCACCGCCTTGGAATTGGCTCGTTATAAATTGGGTGTTAAAACAAAATTTGTCGAAAGAGTCTAAAATAATCCCTAAAATCACCATTCTATGGAAAAGAAAGTACAAATTTATCGTGAGCAAACCGGTATTGTGATGAGCTCGGCCATGGCCAAGACCATTGTTGTTAAGGTTGACCGCAAAAAGATGAACGAAAAATACAAAAAAGCGGTTCGCGTTACCACCAAGTATCATGTCCACGACGAAAAGGGATTAGCCAAAGAGGGTGACACCGTTCGTTTTGTCGAGTGTCGTCCGCTGTCCAAGACCAAACGCTGGCGCTTGGTGGCGGTGACCAAGAAAGCCGTATAAATTGAAATATTAGATAATTTTTTTGATATGATTCAGCATCGATCCATGATCCAAGTAGCCGATAACACGGGCGCCAAATTGCTCCAGTGCTTGCGGTTGCATGGTGGTTACAAAAAACGCTATGGCCGTCTCGGCGATATCATCACTTGCGTAGTCAAGATTGCCGCTCCGCGCGGTTTGGTCAAAAAATCCGATGTGGTGCACGCCGTTTTGGTTCGTCAGCGCAAAGAAACTCGTCGCGCCGATGGCACCTATATTCGTTTTGACGAAAATGCCGCCGTGATTATCGACAAAGATTCCAAAGAACCGAAAGGTTCGCGCATCTTTGGACCGGTCGCTCGCGAATTGCGCGCCAAAGGTTTTCAAAAAATTATTTCTCTCGCGCCGGAAGTATTATAATATCCATTATCTGTGATTTTATCACAGATAATCTAATTCGCTCGGAAATGAACTCGTTCAAAAATAATTAAATTAATTTAATTATTTTCTCGCGAATTCATTTCTCTCACTCATTACGATTATGAAAATCAAAACCAACGACAAAGTAAAAATTTTAAGCGGTAAAGACAAAGGCAAAGAAGGCAAAGTTATTCAGGTTTTTCGCGCTGATGATAAAGTGGTGGTGGAAGGCGTGAATATCATGAAGAAACATTTGCGTTCCCGTAAAGCGGGCGACAAGGGCCAGGTGATCGAATTATCCGCGCCTCTCGCTGTCAGCAAAGTGTCTTTGATCTGTCCGAAATGCAATCAATCAGCGCGCGTTGGTTATAAACTGGAAGCCGGTGTTAAAAAACGCGTTTGTCGTAAATGCAAAGAATTAATTGATTAAGTATGCCTACTTTACACGAACAATACAACAAAGTCATGGTACCGGCCCTCATGAAGGAGCTTGGCTACAAGAGTATGATGCAGGTGCCCAAGATCAAGAAAGTCGTGGTCAATGTGGGCTATGGCCGTTCGATCAAAGAGTCAGGTTTTGTTGACAATGTCACCAAAACTTTGACCAAGATCACCGGCCAAAAACCGGTGCACACCAAATCCAAAAAAGCCATTTCGAATTTCAAAATCCGCGAAGGGCTCGAGATTGGCGCGATGGTTTCGTTGCGTGGTCCGCGCATGTGGCATTTTTTGGAAAAATTACTTAAAATCACTTTCCCGCGCGTGCGCGATTTTCATGGTATTTCCCCGAAAAGTTTTGATCGCCAGGGTAATTACACCATTGGTTTCAAAGAAAATTTGGCTTTCCCCGAGGTAAAAGTGGAAGAAATCGACAAGATTCATGGGCTCGAGATCGTGATCAATACCTCGGCCAAGGATCGCTCTGAAGGTCTCGCGCTTTTGACCGCCCTCGGTTTTCCTTTTGCAAAAAAATAATTTTAATAGATTCCCAATTACTACCTATGGCTACGCAATCACAAATCGCCAAATCCAACCGCACCCCGAAATTTTCCACTCGCATAGTGCGTCGATGTTGGAAGTGCGGACGCGTGCACGGTTTTTTCCGTCGTTTCGGTCTGTGCCGCATCTGTTTTCGAGAGCTCGCCAATTCCGGCAAGATTCCGGGCGTGCGTAAGTCCAGTTGGTAATTTTTCTTTTAATAATATCTTATTATCAAATCTCAAACATTATGATGACTGATCCTATTGCCGACATGCTCACCCGGATTCGAAATGCCTCTTTGGTGCACAAGAAAGAGGTTGAGCTGTCTTTTTCCAAAATCAAACTGGCCATTGCCACGATCCTCGTGGACACCGGTTACTTGGCCAAAGTTGAAGTTCGCAAAGACGGCAATAAATCTTTTTTGCTTTTGATCCTCAAATATAACGGTCGCGACAGCGCGGTCCATCATTTGAGTCGTATCAGCAAGCTCGGCCGGCGGGTGTATGTCAAAGCGAATGAGATCGATCGGGTGATCAACGGTTTTGGCATGGCTATTATTTCCACTCCGAAGGGTCTCATGACCGATACTGCCGCTCGCGCCGCGAAATTGGGCGGGGAAGTGATCTGCGAAGTATATTAATTTTTTTATCAAGCGTTGTTTAGACTGTCATTCTGAGCGAAGCGAAGAATCTTTATTCGATTGAGCTCAGATCCTTCACTGCGTTCAGGATGACAACATAATAATTTATCCAAAATATATGTCCCGTATCGGCAAAAAAATTAGAATCTTACCAGTGGGCGTCACCGCTTCGATGAAGGGGAGTGTGCTTGCGGTCAAGGGTCCGAAAGGCGAGCTCGCCATGACGATTCATCCGCGCGTGTCGCTCGTGATCGCGAATAATCAGATCGAAGTCAAGGTCGCCAATGAAACTCTCGGTGATGATCGCGCTCTCTGGGGGACATTTTCCAGTATTATCGGCAATATGATCGAGGGCGTGACCACCGGTTTTAAAAAACAACTTGAAATCAACGGTGTCGGCTATAAGGTGGCTCTCAAAGGCGACGCTTTGGCTCTTGAAGTCGGCGAGACCAACACGGTGAATATCAAACCGCCGAAAGGGATCAAATTTTCCGTGGAAAAAAATATTATCACCATCGAAGGATATGACAAGCAATTGGTGGGTGAAACCGCCGCTCAAGTGCGCGCCACCAAAAAACCGGAACCATATAAAGGCAAGGGGATCAGATATATCGATGAAGTGATCCGCCGCAAGGCCGGCAAGACTGCCGCTAAGGCCGCCGCTTAATTTTAATCATGTCATCCTGAACCCCGCTCAGTCGAGGTGAAGGATCTATCAATTCGTATGAGACGATTAACCAACAAAACCAAAAATTCTTTGCGCCAAGTGCGCCACGCGCGTGTGCGCGCCGTGGTCAAAGGGACTATCGATTCACCGCGTTTGTCGGTGTTTCGCAGTTTGCGCGGTATGACCGCCCAGCTCATCGATGATGGCTCCGGTAAGACCGTATGTAGCGCCGCCACCAAAGAAATTACCGCCAAAAAAATCGAGGGTAAATCCACTAAGGTAGCGATGAGCTATTTGCTGGGAGAATTGATTGCCAAAAAAGCGCAAGAGAAAAAAATTACCAAAGTTGTTTTTGATCGCGGAGGATACAAATATCATGGCCGCGTTTCCGCTTTGGCCGATGGCGCTCGCGCCGGCGGATTAAAGTTTTAAAAAATACCATTACATATGCCAAGACCAAACAACAGAAAAGGCGGCCCGGGCCGTGGTCGGGAAAAAAGTGAATTCGACCAATATATTTTGGATTTAGCGCGCGTCACCCGCGTGACCGAAGGCGGCAAGCAGATGTCTTTTCGTGTTTGTGTGATTATCGGCGACCGCAAAGGCAAAGTGGGTTATGGCGTGGCCAAAGGCGCTGATGTCCAGCTCGGCGTGGATAAAGCCGTCCGCCAAGCGCGCAAAAATTTGATCACTGTTCCGTTTATTAGAGAAACTATTCCGCATTTCGTAGTGAGCAAGTTCAAAGCCGCCACTGTCATGCTAAAGCCGGCTCCCCGAGGTTCGGGTATTATCGCCGGCGGCGCCGTGCGTTCGGTGCTTGAGCTCGCGGGTGTGCCGAATATTTCTTCCAAGATTTTGGGTAAAACTAAAAATAAAATAGTAGTTGTGAAAGCTACTTTTGAAGCCTTAAAGAGTTTCAAGCGCTCGGCTGTGGAAAAAGCCAATCAACCCAAACGCTCGGCCGTTCCGATGGCCGCTCTCGCCGAATTAAAAAAGTAAACCATTGATTGAAATTTTATGTCGTTACAACCCCATACAATCAAATCCGCCACCGGTGCTCGCCGTTCGCGCAAGATGCGCGGTCGCGGTAATGCCAGCGGTCACGGAAATTATTCCGGTCATGGCGGCAAGGGTCAGACCGCTCGCAGTGGCGGCAGTCGCGGTTTGCGCGTGAAAGCATTTCGCCGATTGATGCAGTCCACTCCGAAGCTCGGCGGTTTCCATTCTCATTTTGTCCGCGCGACCGAGGTGACTCTAAAATCTTTGGAAAAATGCTTCAAAGCCGGCGAAATCGTCAATCTCGAATCTCTCAAAAAAGCCGGACTGATCAAGCTTGTTGATCGTAGTGCCAAAATCCTCAATACCGGCGAGATCACCAAAGCCCTTCAAGTCGAGGGGATCAAATTTACCAAAATCGCTAAAGAAAAAATTGAAAAAGCCGGCGGCAGCGTGAAATAATTTCAAAGTAAATTCAGCCATAAGCTATTTTCTATGTTAGATAAATTATTGCAAGCTTGGAAAATCAAAGATGTGCGCAATAAATTACTGTTTGTGGTTGGACTGCTCATCATCTTTCGCGTAGTGGCCCACATCCCGATCCCGGGTATCGATGTAGCGGGGTTGCGCAGTTTGCTCGCCGGCAATCAGCTGGTAGGCATGTTGGATTTGTTTTCCGGCGGGACATTGATGAGTTTTTCTATCATCATGCTTGGCGTTGGTCCTTATATTACTTCCTCCATTATTTTTCAGTTGCTCGCGATGATCGTGCCGAGCCTCGAGGAGTTGTCCAAAGAAGGCGAGCAGGGTCAAGCGAAGATCAATATGTATACGCGCTGGCTGGCTGTGCCTCTGGCGTTTTTACAGTCTTACGGCATGATTCGTTTGCTCGGTCAGGGTGGCCGACATTTGCTTGGTAATATGGATATTTGGCAGTTGGTCGTCACTATGACCACCATCACCGCCGGTACCATGTTTCTCATGTGGATCGGCGAACTCATCACCGAGAAAAAAGTCGGCAACGGCATCTCGCTTTTGATTTTCGCCGGCATCGTGGCTGGTCTTCCGACGATGATTCGCACCGCGGTGGTCAATTACACCTCGGCTGATTTTTATACTTTTGTTTTGTTTGGTCTCATAGCGATTTTGACCGTGGTGGGCGTGGTATTTATCAACGAAGGCCAACGCAACATTCCGGTGAGTTATGCCAAAGCCGTGCGGGGCAACAGTGTCTATGGCGGGGGCAACACTCATTTGCCGTTGCGCGTCAATATGGCCGGCGTGATTCCGATTATCTTCGCCATTTCTTTAATTCTTTTCCCGCCGATGATCGCGCAGTTTTTTGTGAAAGCGCAGACTGCCTGGATTGCGAACTTCGCCCTTGGCACGATTCAGTTGTTTCAAAATCAGATATTTTACGCGGTTGGTTATTTCCTTTTAGTGTTTGGTTTTACTTACTTTTACACCGCGGTGATTTTTCATCCGCAAAAAATTGCCGAAAATCTCCAGCGCCAGGGCGGTTTTGTGCCGGGTATTCGACCGGGCAAAGAGACCGAACACTATCTTGGCCGCACTATGACGCGCATCAATTTGATTGGCGCTACTTTTTTGGGATTGATTGCGATTTTGCCTTTGATTTTACAAGGCGTGATGGGCACGCAATCGCTTGCGATTGGCGGCACCTCGCTTCTCATCGTCGTGGCCGTGTGTATCGAGACTGCCAAGCAGATCGAGGCGCAGGTGACGATGCATGAGTACGATCGGATCTAAGGAGTAAACGGCAAGTTGTCATTCCCGCGAAAGCGGGAATCCAGTCAATTGTCATTCCGAGCGAGCATAGCGACGAGGAATCGCAGTCTTGTCATCCTGACCTGCCTGCCGGAAGGCAGGGCGAAGCGAAGGATCTATTACAACAACAAAAGAGTGGTAAATAATATATTTTTGCCCAAGCTCGTCCGCTACGGCGGACTCGTAAGTGTCAAAAATATAATATTTACCACTCTTTTTATTTACAACAAACTCGCTCGCAAATTATTACCTCGTCTCGCAATGTTCTTCAAAGATATCTCGTTTTTTTGTTTGAAAAATTGATTTTTCCCTTTTTGAGTTACGAAAATTTGGATAAAAAAATAGGCCGGACCCGATGTGAAATCGAGCCGGCCTGGTTGCCATTTAATTTTTTTTGGGCGGTAGGCCGGCTTTGACGGCCAGCCAGATTCTTGTTATGGAGTAGGCGATTTGGCCTACCGCAACGATCGTGCCCATGTATGCGACATGGGTCCAAAACCAAGTGGCCACCCCTTTGGGTTCGGGGACACTTTCCATGACCCCACCCATAATCGCCACACAGAGCACAGCGATTATGGCAAGCGCGCTTCTTTCCGCGCGTTCATGACTGTTTGCGAACAGCGCAAACCGCTCGTTGTAAGCCGCGCCGACCGCCAAGATGGCGGCCACCACGGACATGATCAGGGTCGTAAGTCCTGTGATCTCCATTTTCTCCTCCCCATTTTTAGGCATTGGCCTTGGGCATGGGTGCCCACGAGTTTACCGCGAATTTGCGGCGAGTCGGATTTAGGGTTCGTAGGCCAAACACTTCAACGCCCATGCCCGCCTCATGCATTCCTCCAGTGCCGTCGGCACCACGAAGTCGCGGTGACCATCGATGATGTCGCTCGGCAGTTCGTCCACCGAGAACCAGGCACCGTTGGCCGCCGTCGGTTCTCCCTCCGTTTCGATATGGTAAACCATGTCGAGCAGGGTGGCGAACCGGACTTCGTCGGTCACGAACTTCTGGCCGGCAAAACCGAAGTAGATGATCTTGGTGCCGAATTCGGCCACGGAGAGGCGTTCAAACACCTGCTCCAGTGTTTCCCCGCTCCTTAAGAACGAGCCGGGGACATGCCACTGCCCCGCATATGCCTCGCCGTCTTTCCGCCGGGTCAGGTAGACTTCGTTGCACTGTTTCTCTTCATTTCCACGGAAGAGCGCTGCCTCAACGGCGATCCCGGGGAAGCGTTTGGCGCCCTCCTCGAATAGGTCCTTTCCGAGCGGACCTTCGGGCACTTTTTTGAGCGCGTCGGTCGCCTGCTGTCGCAGGCTCATGTCATTCAGCGCGCGGAAGAACTCCGCAACGCTCACGCTCTCGCGCACGAGATCATGCGCGAAGGTGACGGTGAATCCTTGGACTTTGTCCTGGTCCTCGAATCCCAGGTCGTCCAGGAAGGGGCCGAAATGCTCGGCGTTGATGACGACCGGCTTCCGTCCTTTGAGCTGAACGACGAAGACCATTCCCCGTCGTTCGATGATCTCAATTTTGCTGCCGTCGGCGCACGGGGTGCGCGAAAGCAGGATCCAGCCGCCATTTGGTTGTTCGTTTCCCATCGCTTTTTTCTCCTCGCGATTTTGTTTGGGATTGGGCTTCTTTAGAAACCCGGGGTAGATTTGAGCGTCTTTTTTAAAACACCCCAATTCACCCCAGGCACAAATAGCCCATTATCAAAGAACTGACTTTTCAGTATAGCACAAAATCGCCCCCTTGTCAAGGGTCCTGGTTTTTGGTATACTAATTTTGCCTTATCTTAGCCAAGTTGGAGCTTATAGCTTGTAGGTGACAGACAATGTCATTCCCGTGAAAACGGGAATCCAGACACCGTGCGAATGGATCCCCGCTTTCGCGGGGATTACAACAACAAATATATCACCCCTAACACCTTTTACCTTCCACCTAACACCTATCACCATGTCTATTTTCACCCTCTTTGGCCCGACCATTAAATACTCCCAGCGCGAGCATCCGCTCCCGACCCTTGATCTCAAAAGACTCCTGATGCAGGTGCATATCCGCCCGGGCACGACGGTCAATGATCACGATCGCGATTTGGCATTTGAATCAATCGAAGCGCGTCGGGGAAGCGATGGCAAAATTTCTTTACAACAGATTTACGAAGTCCTAAAAAAATTTAAAGATCAGCGCGCGCTTACCAAAATCGATTTTCAAACCTTGATGAAGGCGTTTGAGGAGTATTACGCCGGACATTTTAGTGAATAGGCCGTAGGTGTTAGGTAAAAGGTATCAGGTTGTGATTCAGTAATTACAATCACCGATATCGTCCCTAATACCTTTTACCTCACACCTTATACCTATGAAAAAGATTATAATTTTTCTCGGCCCGCCCGGATCGGGCAAAGGCACACAAGCCAAAAAAATCGCCAAGAAATTTGATTTCGGCCATATCTCGACCGGTGATTTGTTGCGTCATTTAGCAAATGACCCTCATGCCGACCCCACTGACAAACAAAAATTGATCGAGATGAAATCAGGCAAATTAGTATCGGACGATCTGATTTACAAACTCGCTTTTCGCGAAATTGAAAAATATCTGTCCGCCGGCAAAGGAGTGGTGCTCGACGGCGCTATCCGCAGTGTGGCGCAAGCGAAAAAATACCAAGAATTTTTCATCTCCAAAAATTTGACCGACGAAGTGGCGGTCGAAATTGCGCTTAGCGACGAAGAGGCTTTCAATCGCCTGACCAAACGGCGTGTTTGCGCGGGGTGCGGAGAAATCATTCCGTATTTACCATCGACTCGATCGCTGACAAGTTGTCCCAAATGTGGGGGTGAGCTCAAAGTGCGCAAAGACGACGAACCGGCGGTAATCAAACAGCGCATCGTCGATCAGGGCAACGCCGCGCTCGCGCCGATTTTAAAATATTACGAGAATTTAGGCATGCTTAAAAAAGTTGATGGAGCGGCGCCGATTGACGAGGTGGAAGAAAAAATCACCCACGCGCTAAAATAATTTACTTAGTTTGTCATCCTGAGTGGAGCGAAGGATCTATCGCGATAGATGTTTCGCTTCGCTCAACATGACAGTTATATATGTTAATCAAAACCCCGGAAGAAATCAAAAAACTCCAAGAAGGCGGAAAGATCATCGGTGGTATTTTGAGTAAACTTGGTAAAATGGCTCAAGTTGGTGTCACCACCCATGCGATCGATGTCGCCGCCGAAGAGATGATCATCGCCGCCGGCGGACGCCCGGCATTCAAGGGTTATATGACGCGTCCTGATGATCCTCCGTTTCCCTGCACTATTTGCGCGTCGCGCAACCACGAACTGGTGCATGGTATTGCCAAAAAAACCGATGTTTTGCAACCCGGCGATATTTTTAGTATCGATATTGGGATGGAATACCCTGTTGGGAAATCCCAAATTTCAAATTCCAAATCCCAAATAAATCACAAATCTCAAATCACAAATCTCAAATCACAAATTACACGAGGGTGGTTTACTGACACCGCCATTACCGTGGCTGTGGGGGAAATCGACCCGCGGACGCGCGAGCTGATGCGGGTGACGCGTCAAGCGCTCGAGGTGGGTATTAGGGCGGTCAAGCCGGGCAAAAGCGTGGCCGAGATTGGCCGAGCGATCGAGACCTATGTGAAATCCCAGGGTAAATATGGTATTGTGCGCGATCTGGTGGGGCATGGTGTGGGGCACGAGGTGCACGAGGAGCCGAGAGTGCCGAATTATTATGACAAAAGTTTGGAAAAGTTTATTTTGAAACCCGGTATGGTGATAGCGATTGAGCCGATGATTTCGCTGGGCGGTCACGATGTCGCCACCGGTCCCGATGGTTGGACTATCGAGATGAGTGACGGCAGTATGTGCGCGCATTCGGAGCATACGGTGGTAGTCACGCGCTTTGGGCGCACGGTGATCACCCGTCGGCCGGGCGAGCGGTTTGAGAAAATTTAACATGAATATTTTAGCCATCGACTTTGGCACAAAAAATATTGGGTTGGCATGGTGCGACACCGGCATCGGCGCGGTTTTGCCATTTGGAAAAATCAAAAATGAAAGATCAAAGATGAAAAATAGTGAATTGGCAAAGATAATTATGACTGAAAAAATAGATAAGGTTATTCTTGGTTTGCCCGTGGGATTAGATGGAGCGGATAACACCAACACAGCAAGAGTCAAGCAGTTCGGTACAGAACTCGAAGCGGAGATATCCGCGTCGGTGGAATATTTTGACGAGCGGTTTTCTTCGCAACAAGCCGATCGCTCGGTGGGCGGAGTTTCGCGCGACGAGAAATCGGCGATGGTGATTTTGGAGGGATATCTGGAAAATATCAAATCCCAAATATCAAATAGCAAATAAATTACAAATCGCAAAAATCAAAATTTTGTAATTTGGCATTTGGAATTTTTATGAAAGCGGTAATCCTCTCCCGTCGCGACTGGCGCGAGCACGATCAGATAATTTCTCTTTACACGCGCGAACATGGCAAGATCGAGGCGCTCGCGCGCGGAGTAAAAAAGATTTTGAGTAAAAACTCGGCCTATTTGGAGCCGGGTTGTTTTGTGGAGGCGGAAATTATTCCCGGCAAAAAGGATTGGGCGCATTTGGGGTCGGTCACCCCAATCAATATTTTTAAAAATATGCGAGCGGATTTATCGGCCAGTTTGGCGGTTGGTTATGCGATGAATTTGGCGGACAAAAATATTCACGCGGGCGAAGCGGACCAAAGAATGTTTGAAATGATTAGCGGGTGGTTAAATTGGATGGATTCAACGACTGTCATCCCGAGCAAAGCGAGGGATCTCCAACCGTTATTTCTCATAGTTTTTATCACTAAATTTCTCGCTTTATTGGGCTTTGACCCGTCAACTGGTATATCAGATAACAATTTTCATGATAATCTGAAAATAATCACTTTTGGCACCTGGGAGGCGATTGGCCAATTAGAGCCAATTATGACCGACATGATCAAGATCCAAAAATATCTATATCATTTCGCCAATCAATATCTGGAAAGTAAAATCAATAATTGGGCTAAAATCGGCCAAATATAATTTAAATATTATTCCTTGCCAATTAACAGTTTTTTTGGTATTATTTGAGGGTAATAAATATTTTTTTATGCAAACATTCATCAAAGATTTGGCGCAAAAAGTAGGGCAAGAAATCACTGTCAAAGGCTGGCTTTACAATAAACGCACCAGTAGTGACTCGCTCGCATTTTTGGAGTTGCGCGATGGCAGTGGCTGGACGCAGGCGGTGGCGGTAAAAAAAGAAATGTCTGAATCCGCTTGGGCCGAGGTAGAAAAAGTCGGACAAGAATCATCGATTGAAGCGACGGGTATTGTGAGTCAGCACCCAAAAAAGACGGATGTTTTCGAGATTCAACTAAAGGATTTTAAAATTTTGCAAAACGCGGTCGATTATCCGATCGCGCTCAAAGATCACGGTCCGGATTTTTTGTTGGACAATCGGCATTTGTGGCTACGCAGTAAAAAGCAATGGGCGATCATGCGCGTGCGCGACGCGATCATCACAGCGATCGGCGAGTATCTGCATCAAGAAAATTTTGTTCGCACCGATAGCCCGATTTTCACCCCCAATGCTTGCGAGGGGACAACCACCCTTTTTGGCGTGCCGTATTTTGACGAGGGCACGGCGTATCTTTCGCAGTCCGGTCAGCTCTACATTGAGGCGGCGATCGCGTCGGTGGGCCGGTGTTATGATTTTGGGCCGGTGTTTCGCGCCGAGAAATCCAAAACCAAACGCCATCTCACTGAATTTTGGATGATGGATGCCGAGGCGGCATTTGTCGAGCACGAAGAAAATTTAAAAATTCAAGAGGGGCTGGTGCGTCACATTGTGCGCTATTGCCTCAAAAATTGTTTGCCCGAGCTCGCCATACTCGAGCGCGATATTGAAAAACTCAAAAAAGCCGACGCGCCTTTCAAGCGCTATACCTATGACGAGGCTATTCCGAAATTAAACGAGCTCGGCAGTGATATCAAATACGGCGAGGATTTGGGCAATGACGATGAGGGACTACTAACCAAAGACAGCGAGGTGCCGGTGTTTATTGAGAAATGGCCCAAAGAAATCAAACCGTTTTATATGAAGATTGATCCGACTAATCCCAAGCGAGTGTTAAACGATGATCTGATCGCGACCGATGGTGGTGGTGAATTGATCGGCGGTAGCCAGCGCGAAGACGATGCTGATTTACTCGCCAAACGAATCACTGAATTTGATTTGCCCTTGTCGGATTACCAGTGGTATTTGGATCTGCGCAAATACGGATCCGTGCCACACTCCGGATTTGGTATCGGGCTCGAGCGCGCCGTGCGCTGGATCTGTGGTATCGAGCATGTGCGCGAGTGTATTCTTTTTCCGCGCACGATCGGGCGGTTGAAGCCGTAATCACCCTGTGCTATAATTAAATTGAGATTGGCAAGCTCGCAAAAACTTCCAACTTAATTATTAATGCGTAAAATATGAGTGATATAATAGAAGGACAAAATGAAGAGGGAAGAAGGAAAAAATTTACACCATCGCCAACAGAAAGTTCCACTGTTGTCAAAGCCAAACAAGCGTTGGCGGATGCTTTGGGTCATCCGGCGGAAGAACAATTTGATTTAGAAATAGCAACGAATAAAGAATTGGATGAGGCAAAAAAGGAGGCAGGCGTTTCCAGCGAAAAAGAAAGTCTATTACGCAACTTGCGCTTGGCTTTAGATAGCAGTGATATGGGTTTGTTGTATAAAGCCACTGAAAGATTAAAAAATTTGCGGGAAAAAGGCGAATACATTGATCTTATTCCGGTTTCAGTCGTACATGGGGGAAAAGCCAATGAGGTCAGTGGTCTTGATGATTCACACCCGGCTTATCAAGATTATGGGCCTACTGCCCACATGACAGGGGCCGAAAAGAGGCATTTTATTGGTCAGCATAGCGAAGGAGTGGACAAAACCACTCGTGATTTTAAATTTAAAAATTGGGAGCCAACAGAAGAAGACAAATACGAGGCGGGGGTAGAAAAGTCGCCAGGCCAGGCGTTAGAAAGACGGCTAATTATTGATGCCGCCAGAGCCGAAAAATTTGAAGAGATTCACAAAAAAGTCATTGACACAATATTAGATAAAGAGATTCTCAATAACGCTTTACTATTAGCCAGTACTCGCGAACAAGGACCAAATTTGGATTTTATGAAAGCGATAGTAAAAAGACTCGATGGTTTGGAAAAGTCGTCAAAGAAAGATAAGAAGAAAAAATAGCGCCACTACTAAATAATTATCAATGAATATCATCCACTCACTCATTGATTTTACCAAGCTGTGTCAGGCGACGCCCTTGTTTTTGTTGGATGAAAAAGTGAAGACCGAGGCGGTGGCGAAGTTAAAAATAGCGGCCGGTAAATTGCGCGAATTGATGTCGAACGAAGAAAATAAAGGAACGTCGGCGGGTGATGCGGTAGAAATGTTATGGCAGAGTGTTGGCAAAGATGATTTGGACGAGCAGGAGTTATCAGTGGCGCTCGGTCAGGTATATGAGGCGGTTAGTGGTACCAACAATCCTGCGATTGCCAATGATTTGGAAGAACTAAAAAAATATTTGGATGTTTTCAAGTATCGCGCCTTGCACCACAAAATTCGCAGTGAATATATAGAAAAAACTTGTCAAAATTTGCCGCCGGAAAAGCGCGCTGAGCATGATCAAAAAGTTTTGAAAGAAAAACTGATTTTTTATGTGGTGGAATATTCGTTGGAAGTGGCGCGGTGGCTGCGGACGATGACCAGCGATGATCAGAAAAAATTAATTGAAACCGGGATGAAAGTGGCGAGTGGGAATTTGCCCGGGCTCAAAGAATTCATGAAAAGCTACAAAGAGGAAGTGGCCTATACGGTTTGTGATGAGGCCGAACGCCATCATTTACTTAAAATATTTTTGGACTATGAACAGACTTTAGCCGGAGGTGATTATGTCAAAATTATCAAGGAATTAGATGTGTTTAATCGGGAATTACTCAAGGTGGCGTTGAAATTTGGTATTACTGCTTTTACCGGTTTGATATTAAAACCCTATCCGGATAATACGCCGATCGAAAGGATTATTAAAGAGTTGGCATAAAATATCTTTCAATATTTTTTAAAACCCGCTAATTGGCGGGTTTTAAGGTTATGATAGAAATCTCCGGCAGTGTCCAAAATCTCACCGCCCCGCCGGACTCGCCGATGCCGACAGAGGTGAAAATAGGGGATCTACTTGACAAAATTTGGAAATCGTGTATATTTGTAATGGTGGCGTTCAAAAACAAAAACAATGGGGGAGGAAAGAAATGACAAAGTCAGTCATTTCTCGGGGGTCGTTAGAGCGGCTCCTGGAGGCCTGGAGCCCTGAGGGCTACAGGCGGGACGGAAAGCGGCTGGTGGACACTCTCATGTCCGCCACCCCTCTTTGGGAGGGTGGTGGTGGACAGAAAAGGGGTATAGTCACGATACCGTGGCTGTACAAGTTTCAAGTTGAGAAGAGCAGCACGGACCCCGTTCTCTCGTTGGTGGAGAAGCTTCGAGGGGAGGGGTTTCAGTGCCCAAATATTGGGCAGTCCATCGGCTGGTTGGCAAACGCCGTCAGTTTGATGGACTCACGGAATCCATTTTCAATGGTAAGTGATGTTTGCTTGCCGTTGGTGTTGGGAAAAAATATCCTCCAGTCAAGTTGCCACTGGTGTGGTTACCACCAGCTGCAATTGGGGTGGACGGATTTGGGGTTTTTCGCTGGAGAAACTTTCGGCGAGAAAAATCTATTGGTACTCAAAACCTTTTAATCTTTGAAGCCCAAGCAATTCAAATGATTAAAAGGTTTTTTTATTTATAGTGATAATCGCGATTTCGGGCAGTGTCCAAAATCTCACCGCCCCGCCGGACTCGCCGATGCCGACAGAGGTGAAGATAGGGATGGTGGTTGTTGAAGATCCTTCGCTGGCGCTCAGGATGACAGTTGGGGTGAAATAATTTAATCCGCGATAATATTTTTGGTCCAATTGCAAGCCGGCCGATCCGAGTGGTCCGATAAATGGCAGATATACCTGACCGCCATGGGTATGGCCGGCGAGAGTCAGATCAGGGTAGCGCGTATTTTTTGGCCAAGACAAAATCGCGTCCGGGTTGTGAGCGAGGAAAATAAGCGGAGTATCGGCTGACACGCAATTGTCATTCCCGCGCAGGCGGGAATCCAGTCGGTCGGTGTCTGGATCCCCGTTTTCACGGGGATGACAGATAGCGAGAGCCGAGTAATTCGGATTAGGGGCGTGCCAAATATCATCAATGCCGAAGAGGCATATTTTTTGTCCCTTAATTTCCGGGCAAATCAAATCGTTGCGCAAAAGCGTAATCCCGATTTGCGTCATCCGATCAATCAGTGACGCCGAGCGATCGCCGGTATAGATGATCGGCGGTTCACCGTAGCGATTGCTGATGCCATACTCATGGTTGCCGAGGATATAATAAATCGGAAATTCACCCACTAATTTTTTTAGCGGTTCTAAATGAATACTTTCGTCATCGGTGTTGCCTTCGTTATCTATGAGATCACCTCCGAGTAAAATCAAATCCGGTTTTTCTTGCTGTATGCGTTCGACCACTTTTTCCACCCAAGCGGTTTCTTTGTGGTTGCCGACCTGAAAATCTGAAATAAAAGCGATTTTAACCGAAGCGGATAATTTGCTTGTTGCCAAATTCACAGTCGTAGTCTTGATCGTCCACGGTTCGATAAAATGCGCGTCAAACATGGCGATAATGCCGACAATCAAAATCGCAATAGCCATCCAAGCGAATTTTGACTGTCGGCCAAAAAACACGCGCGGATTTTTGCGATCGCGATTGATGAAAAATATTCCAAGCCCCGCCAAGCCAAAAAAACCGTAGATAATGATGTCGAAAAGTAGATACATAGCGGAGATATTTTAGCATCAAATCGACGCATTGTAAATATTCTAAGCTTGTCGCTGTGTAGTTTATTTGGTATAGTGTTTACAGAGGTTATAGGTATTAGGTAAAAGGTAAAAGGGGCGAATTGTTGACGCCGATTTTTATTAAGTATCTTTTACCCCTTACCCAACACCTTTCACCTCATACCTAACACCTCATACCTTTTACCTTCCACCTCATACTTAACACCTAATATATGCCCGACAAATACACTGCCACCTGGGTTTCGCATAGTTCTATCAGTGACTGGTTGGCCTGCCCGCGCGCGTATTACCTCAAAAATGTTTACAAAGATCCGCGCACCAATCACAAAATTAAGCTGATGTCGCCGGCGCTCGCGCTCGGGAGCGCTGTCCACGAAGTGCTTGAGTCGCTATCGGTGTTAGCGAAGGGCACGCGTTTTTCTGATCCATTGCAATTGAAATTTGATGAAGTGTGGAAAAAATATACCGGCAAGCGCGGGGGATTTGTCGACGAAGAAGTGGAGAATAAATTCAAACAACGCGGGGCGGATATGCTTCGGCGGGTGTATAATCACCCGGGTCCGATCTCCGGTTTGGCGGTAAAAATTCAAATGGACCTGCCCTGGTTTTGGTTGTCGGAAGCAGAAAATATTATTTTATGCGGTAAGGTGGACTGGCTTGAATATTTGCCCGAGACCGATAGTGTGCATATCATTGATTTCAAGACCGGACGGAGTGAAGAAAGCGGGGAGTCATTGCAGTTGCCGATTTATCTTTTGCTGGTGAATAAGTGCCAAAAAAGAAAAGTGAGCAAAGTTAGCTATTGGTATCTGGATTCATCTGATGTTTTGACCGAGCGTCCTTTGCCCGATCTCGAGACGGCTACCTCAAAAATTTTGGCGATCGCGAGTCAGATCAAATTAGCGCGTCAGATCAATCGTTTCAAATGCCCGGGGGGCGAGGAGGGGTGTGGTGTATGTCGGCCATATGAGGCGATCGCGCGCGGCGAGGGCGAGCTCGTGGGTCAAGATGATTTTGGGGCGGATGTGTATATCCTCGCTCGACTGACCACGACCGAGGATCGCGAGGGTGTGATTTTGTAAATTTCACTTGTCAGGACTTTAATTGCCTTCGAGCGGGTTATGGTCCCACAGGACCATCCCCGAGCGCTCGCGCGCGAGGAAAGCAAGAAGGCTGTTAAAATCCTGACAACTTTCACAAAAAATAAAACACACCCAATTAGGTGTGTTTCGCGTTGTGCCGGCGGTGGGACTCGAACCCACAAGCCCGAAGGCACACGATTTTGAGTCGTGCACGTTTACCAATTTCATCACGCCGGCATCGTGGAAATATTATATAATATCTTGGCATGATTGTCAATAATATGCTATAATATCTCCGCTATGTCTACCATCATTTCCGTAGTCAATCAAAAAGGCGGGGTCGGCAAAACCACTACCGCCATCAACCTCTCGGCGGCCTTGGCCGAGGCCGGTAAATTCGTGCTTCTCGTCGATTTGGACCCCCAGGGCAATGCCACTTCGGGGCTAGGGATCAAGCACACCGAGCTCGATAAGGGGCTTTATCACGCCATTGTCGGCAGTCATCGTCTGCACGATATCGTCAGTAATACCGCCCATGCCGGACTGCGGGTCGCTCCGGCCACGCCGGATTTGGCCGGCGCCAATATCGAGCTCGTCAATGTCGAGGGGCGCGAAAATAAATTGGCCAATATTTTGAGCGAGGTGAAGCATGCTTATGATTACATCATCATCGACTGTCCGCCGTCGCTTGGCATTTTGACTCTCAATGGCCTCGTGGCCGCCGATCAGGTGCTGATTCCGGTGCAGGCCGAGTATTACGCGCTCGAGGGACTGGGACAACTTTTAAAAACCATCGAACTGGTGCGTGACAACATCAAGCCGGAGTTAAGTGTGCTTGGCGCCGTCGTCACGATGTTTGATAATCGCAATCGTTTGTCCGGTGAAGTTTTGCAAGAACTAAATAATTTTTTTCCGAATAATATTTTTCAATCGATTATTCCGCGCACCGTGCGTCTCGCCGAGGCGCCCAGTTTCGGCAAAAGTATTTTTCATTACGAACCCAAAGGCAAGGCGGCCAAAGCCTATGAAGCGTTGTCGCAAGAGATCGTTAGTTTTTTTCAAGATAAGCTTCCGCAATAATTAATTGGATAGTATTTTGATCGGCCTCGTATCAATTATTCAAAATTCTAAATTCAAAATTTAATATTGTATAATATGTCATTAGGCAGGGGACTGGGAGCGTTAATCACTCCGACCACGAGACAAATCAAACATTTCGCCACCGGTGGCGATAATCTTAGCTCGGAAAAAGTGTGGCAAATACCGCTAACAAAAATTTCCGCCGGCGTTGATCAGCCCCGCAAAAATTTTGATCCCGACGAATTGTCCGAATTAGCCGAGTCGATCAAAAAACACGGCGTGTTACAGCCGGTGATCGTAGTCGAAAAATCCGATGGCGGGTATGAGCTGATTGCCGGTGAACGCCGGTTGCGCGCGAGCCAACTCGCCGGCTTCACCACTATTCCGGCGCTGATCAAATCTTTTGCCGCCCAGGAAAAACTCGAAGTGGCGCTCATCGAAAATATCCAGCGCGCCAACCTCAACGCGATCGAAGAAGCGTTTGCCTTCAAACGACTGATCGACGAATTTGGCTTGACCCAGCAAGAGGTGGCCGATAAGGTCGGTAAGAGCCGCCCCGCGGTCGCCAATAGCGTCCGTTTGTTGGATCTGCCCGCCGAGGCCCAGACGGCGCTCATTGATGGTAAGATCAATTCCGGCCAAGCGCGCGCGCTTTTGAGTCTCGATACCGTCGATCAACAATTAAAAATTTTATCCTCAATGCTTGGTACGCACATCACGGTGCGTGAGCTCGAGCAAGAAGTGGCCGAAAAGCGCGATCCGAGCAAATCTCGTCGCGATCCCAATCTCATGTATTTAGAAAAAAAATTACGCGATAAATTTGGCACGAAGGTTTTTATTACCCAAAAAGGCGAGCAGGGGACGATCGTGATCAGCTATCATTCGAAAGAAGAGCTGGGTGAGATCATTAAAAATATCGGAGAGTAATCATACTTACACTATCAAAATATATGACAAGAGAAATTAGAAAAAAAAGAGAAGACACCAAGATCGGTACGATTGAAAAAAAATACGACCGTGATTTCGGTGTGCGTTCCGATAAAAGACTGGGCAATTATTTGTCAGAAAAAGGCTTTCCATCACTAAGTAAATTATTAAATGCAACCAGAAGCAAAAAAAGATAGCAGTGTTGTTGATGATTTGATGCCAAAAGATGCCTTTGAGAGAAGGTTTGTTTTTATTGATAACGATACATTAAAGAAGAATATCGCGATCGCTTTTGAATATATTGTTTTCTTAATTGATACCGCCAGTAAAGATGGGTTAAAAGAATTGATAAGGAGTTCGTTGTACAAGGATGCTTTACTGTATACGGGAACTGTTGTAGAAGCATGTTTATTATACGCGCTTTTAAAATATTTTTCCGCAAACAAGCTGGTTAAGTCCAAAGTGTTAAGTCCGGATTGGAAAGTGGAATCGCAGGGAGTAATTCATGCTTTTAGCAAAAAGAAAAGGATTCGATATGTCATAGAGCATTTGGTATACGACGATATCAGAAATTCGACAAATTTTGTTGAAATTAATCGAGCTTGTTTGCGTGGCCATATTTTAAACAAGTCAGAATACAATATTGCGGAAGAGATTAGAGAAGCAAGAAATAAAATTCATGTTTTCGCCTTAAAATATATCGATAATTCACATAAGAAAGAGTATCTTGATAAAATGTTTAGTAAAGCCGGCATGATTATTAATAAAGTTGAAAAAAAACTTAAAAAAATATCATCATAAACTGACATCATTTTTTCCAGCCCCAAAATCAGAACAAAAGAAACAGCCACTACTTTGAAAGATGCTTGGAAATGAACGGCGCATTTTTTAGTAGCTTACTCCAATAGCTTCATCGCGTTGCCAAGCAGTGAAATCGTTTGTCCGGTCACGGTATCTTCGGCCGTGATATGCGCTTCACCCACCATCGGATTTGCGGTTGGGTTTTTTTTGTTGAGCGCGATTGAAAATGGCAACGCGAGCACATCCACCGAATCGGGCATTTCCGGTATGGTCCACGATACTTCGTTTGTTGATTCGTTGTATTTCAGTTCTCCGGCCGGCGCTTGACCGCCGAGCCACGAGATATCGCCCAAAAGTTTCGCGCTTACCGAAATATTTTTAAGCGGATGAAACGAATTATTCAAAATCCATTTGATGTCGTATTGATCTTTGTCGTTGACGATAGTCGCGGTCTTGCGCGCTTCGAAACTCAAATCGGAGTTTATCGTGATGTTGATGACATTGGTCGGTAAAGATTGCTCGGCGTTGTTCGCATCGAGATAAATCAGATTGCCGGTAACGGTAATTTTATTTTCTTTGAAATCCGATAATGTCACTTGATCGGCATCGCGAATCGGCAAAGAAAAAGAAATGTCGATCTCGTCATTGGGCTTGATTTTAACGAGCGCCGGCACATGCGCGCTGTTCCAGGTGATTTGTCCTTGGCGCGCGGTGTCGCTAAGAGTTTTGCCGACAATGTCGCCGTCAGCGCCGTCTTTGATGTTTTTCCAATCAAGTAAAGTTTGTTTGTCGGCATACGGTCCGGCCATAGTCAGCTCGATTGACGCTTTGTTCAAAATATCAGTGCCGGTATTTTTGATGTTTAGCGAAACAGTGAGAGTGTCTCCCGGTTGGGCCGAAAAATCCTTCATTGATCCGTTGATGGCCGTGGTAAAAGCAATCGCGTTTTTGGACAAGACCGTCGCTAAATTTGATTCGGCGATAGCGATATTTTGATCGAGCTCCGGCACCGGCAAATACAATATGGCCTTGACCGCGGTATTTTCTTCGGTCGCATTGGCGAATTTACCGCGCATTCGCAGGATGACATCAGACAGAGGAGTGGAAGACGGGTTCGCCAAATTTAGCACCCAGCGATTTTTGTTGAGCGTGGGAGTCGATGATACTACCGTAAAACCGGCCGGCAAAACCAATTCTAATTCCAGTTTAGCCGGTTTCCAATCAGATTTGTTCTCAATTTTAAACGAATAGTCAGCGTCGGCTCCGGCCGAAATTTTATCCGGACCGGTGGCGATGATATTTATCGGTGACGCGTCAAATTTGATATTTAGCACCGATGTCTTTTGATATTTGGAATTGACATTGGCCGGTTGATAATCCATCAGCGCTCGCCATGACTGGGCGTCGGCGGGCGAGCCATAGGCGCGGCCGCTGATCGAAAACACTTTTTTCTTGTTAGCCAAGATTTCACCCAAAGTCCATTCGCTTTTGCCCGCGTTGGAGGGGGCGATAGTACTATCGCCAAATACAAATCCGGCCGGATAGCGAATATTGACCGTGACATTTTTGAGCGCCGCGGGCTGGCGATTGTAGATAGTGACCGTGTAGGTGGAGGTGGCGCCAAGGGTGAGAGTGTCGGGACCGGTAACGCCAAACTCGAGATTGGATTCGGCGAATCTGTCGGTCGGCCAATAAATAAATTTGGCCCAAGCGCCGGCCGCCACGAGCGCGCCAATAAAGATGAGCCCGATAAAAAAATTCGCGATTGGATGGTGTTTTTTAATTTGAATTTTTTTCATGTTGGGCAGATGTCCGTGGTCGTCTTGAAAAATGGAATTGATGGTGCGATTTATTTCTTGCGTGTTTGATTTGGGAGCGGCTTTGCGCGCCGGTTTTTTGCGCGGTTTGGGCGCGTCGGCGAGCGGTTTCACGGAAAATTCGGGTGCGTCGGACATAAAATTATATCAAATATATTAAATACCTACTATATAATCTAATTCGCTCGGATATGCCCAAACAAGTTTGTGCATATCCTCGCTTATTTCGATTATCAAAAATCAAAAATATTTGTTTGGCCGAATTAAAGAGCTTTAATTTTTAGCCACCACGCTCCAGATTTGGTTTTTCACCAAAGGCTGGTTCGCGATGGTCACGCCGTTGGCCGCGGATTTGATCTCTGATCCGCCGTACCAATCGGGTGAAAAATCATCCGGAAAAATAATCTGACTCTCGATGCTGCTGTCGCATCCGGATTGGCGTTCGGCCACCAGCTGGTAGCTAAATGATTTTTGCGCGCCGGTCAAAACAAAGTCGGTCCATTTTTTATCGGCGCCGTTCGCGGTGGAAATTTTAAAGGGTAAACGATAAATAAATTGCACCTGCGTAGTTTGTCCGGGCTCGGTGATGATCCAGTTGCCAAAAGCGGTTTTGCCAAATTCATTGGTGACGCGCGTGCCGGTTCTGTTATCAATGGCGACCTCGGCCTCGGCGACTGCGAGATCGCTATCTTTGGTCACACCGACCGCAGGCGAGTGGAAGCTCGCGTCATCGGGCCAGGTAAATCCACTCGCTTCAATCAGCTCCGATCCTTCGGGCACATAGAGGCGAATGTAATCGACATTGTGAGTGCCATACATTCCTTCCCAAGTATTGCCGGTATGAGTGCGGGTAATAATCACGGTATCGACAATTGATCCGTCCGCGTCGATCATCGCCTCATGTGATATTATTTGTTTGATGCGCGCGTCGCTTTTTTGTCCTTGGATATTAGTGTTGATTACCATCAGATAGTCTTGGTTGGCGTTGGTCGGCAAAATATTTCCGCCCCAGCCAAAGTTTTTTATTTTGGTTTCGGTATCGGAATTAACGAAATAGGCCTGAATATCTTTTTCCGTAAGAGATTTTTGCAATTCCGTAAGCAACGGCAATAGTTTTGCCGGCGGAATATTTTTTATCGAACCCAAGAATTGCGGCGCTAAATCGGTAATAATTTGTTTGGGTTTTTTGGTCGCGCGCGCCTCGGGAGATTCGACAGTTTGCTGGATGGTGGCGATCGCGTTATCCGCAGATAGCGTCAGTCCGCGCGCTGTGTCTGACATGGGGCCGGTCACCGCTAATAATTTCTCGAGAACATTGGCGTTGATCGCGATCACGCCGTCCACGGTCACCGCTCGACTCTTGCGATAAAAACGCATGAGCTTCTCGGCGCTTGCCGGGAAATCCGGAAACCAATTGGCGTCTTGAAATTCCCAGCGCGGGCGCAATAGCAATAGCGGAGTGGGTGGTTCAACATTTTCACTGAGTTGTCCCTGGAGCGCGTATGGTCCGCCCGGCGGAATTTCGAATTTTTCGATCGCTCCGTCGCGAATATCGAGCACTGCGAAACTCCCGATAAATCCGCCGGTCGGACGAAGCTCGGCCGGATTTTGAAATACCAATAAATAACGGCGAAAACCTTCTCCGCCAAAAATATCCTGGAGCGAATCACTCAAATCAGTCAAATTTCGCAAGTCATTATTGAGTGCGGAAAAAATCGCGCGAAAGTCCTCGAATGGTTGCCGGTATGACGCTGGCAGAGTATCGGTTTTGACCGCGTTCAAATTTTTTGACGCTTCGGCGTAGTTCGGGATAGCGGATTGGAGATTGGCCGATAGCGAAGATAGGCGCGCGGTCAGAGTGGTCGATGCGTTTTGGGCGGCGCTTAGTCCGTGAATCAAATAGCTGTTGCCAAGAGCGATCTCTTGGCCGGCCAAGAGAATTTTTTGCCGACTGGTGACGGCATCGCCAATGATCGGCACGAGCGCGACGATCGATTGCAAGATTTTACTTTGGTTTTGCATGGTGTCGATAGCGCTCGCGAATTTATCGACGGCGTTGCCGATCGTCGTGTCGGCTCCGCTGATATCGCCGTGCATGAGAGACACGGTCGAAGCTTGAAGTGCCATAAATCCGGCGGTCGAGTTGGAGCTGATATCACCGACCGCGATCCGTGCTTGGCGATAATATGAGTTCGCCTGAAACGGCGCAATCAAAATAACAGCGAGCGCGGTCACGGCAAAAGCCAATTTTTTCCAGGGGAATACTTGGGCGAAATAGCGATAAAGATTGTCAAAAAAATTCTCCACTGCCGACCGAACGCGCGCGGGAATTTCGGCAAGCGCGGTAAAAAAATTATTTATGCCACCGAATATTTTTTGGAAAAATAAAAATTCGCGTTTGGGTTTAATCGATTTCGATGTCGGATTTTTTTGGTAGAGTGGTCGGCCGATGAGCGGTGTCTTGGATAGTGTCGTTGGAGCGACATTGGTGGTCTGGTTGTGATGAAAGTGAAAGGCTGAATTGGCATGCGCGGACGGAGCGACCGATTGGATATTGGCAAAAATATTTTGCTTGGACTCGGCCAGATCCAAAATATGCGGCGAGGAAGCAGGGGAATGGTTGACATGATGGACAAAAAAATGAAGCACCGGATTGCTCACGGGGGCGGGATTGGTCGCGATGGGCGCCGGTTCGGAATTTTGTTTCGGACAGCGCGAGCGATTGTGTCCGACCTGATTGCAGATGGTGCAGGCGCGGACTTGCGGGCGTTTGCGCATGAGATTTTTTACTAAAAATACATGGCTATATTATTTTGTGGTTAGCCGACAATTTGTACTCATATTATACCATTTTTTATCTTTTCTCCCAAGCGTTATTTGGCGTTTTTGGCCTTGGCGGTTGTGGATAAGTCGAAGAGCATCAAGTCAGTCGATAGAATAGTGGCCGATATTGGCAAAAAGGTGTATAATATAGTCGTAAAGTCACCGCATATTTAATTTTTGATTTTTTATATTTGATTTTATGCCATATTCACTCCCTATCGATCCATTTTTGGAAAATTTTGAAGACACCCCTGTTTCCGGGGGTGGCGATTCACTGCATACGCAAACCGAAGAGGGTCAGCTTTCACTCGATGTGGCCGAGACGGCGGAAGAGGTAGTGATCGTCGCCACTATGGCCGGCACCAAACCAGGGGATTTCAGCTTGCATGTGCATGGCGATTTGTTGACTATTCGCGGGGCGCGTCGATCGCCCATGCCCGCCGGCGCCGGATTTTTGTATCAGGAGTGTTATTGGGGCGGTTTTTCGCGCACGATTGTTTTGCCGACAGAGGTCAAAAGCGAACTCGCGCGCGCCGAGTATAAATACGGTGTTTTGACCATTCGTCTGCCCAAACATCGTCACGACAGCCAGATTCAGATCGATGTCATCGAATAAATAAATTTGTTTGATTAGACTTTAGTTTTCGCCAGAATTTTGACAAAATCAAAACCACCCCCGACTTAGTCGGGGGTGGGTTGTTTTTGTGCCCCAATAAGGGGCGAAACCGCATCCAAGAAGGTGTATTCATGGAGAAGGCGAGCCGAAGCCTGCACTATCCATCAACACACCCCCATGCTTGTCGTGGATACGGAGAATTACGCGCTAATTTAACATACTTTTCTGTATAGCGCCTATTTCCCCGAAACCACTTCTTGCCCCGCCTTCATGGCGGGGTCGTGGATACGGAATAGTACATGCTAAGCGATAATAATACCGTTAACAGATACTGCTCCACATCCAATTTTTCTTGACTGGCAATTATAGCACAAAAACCTCATTTTGTCAAGGGATGGCCAGGGTAGTTATCCACAGACAAAATATTTGGCTAATTAAAGCCAAAAAAACTCCGACCAAGGCCGGAGTATTTTTAGTATTTTATTTATTCAATCACCGTGTCGATAATGCCGTATTTTTTTGCTTCTATCGCCGTCATGAAATAGTCGCGATCAGTATCTTTTTCAATCGTCGGCATATCTTTGCCGGTGTGTTTGACGAGGATTTGATTGAGGCGATCTTTGATGCGCAAAATTCTCTCGGCGCGAATTTTGATGTCGCTTGCTTGGCCTTCCATCCCGCCCATCACTTGGTGAATCATGATTTCGGAGTTGGGGAGCGCGAGGCGCTTGCCCTCGGCGCCGGCCGCGAGCAATACCGCTGCCATGCTGGCCGCCATGCCCACGCAGATGGTGGATACATCGGATTTGATAAATTGCATCGTGTCGTAAATAGCGAGTCCGGCGGTCACTGATCCGCCCGGAGAGTTGATATACAATTTGATATCCTTACCCGGGTTTTGATTATCCAAAAATAAAAGCTGGGCGATCACCACATTGGCGACATGATCGTCGACCGCTGATCCGAGAAAAATAATCCGGTCTTGGAGCAGGCGCGAATAAATATCATAAGCGCGTTCGCCAAAATTGGTTTTTTCGATCACGGTGGGGATCAGGTATTGTGATGAGAGAGAGGTTTGAGTTTCGAGGTCTTTATTTGGCATAGGAATGAATAAAATATTTAATTTTGCAATTGCCGGTTCGCAGCCGGTATTTCTAATTTTGAATAAAATCAGAATATTTAATATTCGAATTTCGATATTATTTATTTATTCAAAATTCTAAATTAAATATTCAAAATTTATAGCCTAATATTATCACCGCTTCCTCCTTTTGTCAATTTTGCTCGCCTATTTGAAGCTTTTTACTGCATCATGGTCGGGGTATTGCTTTTTTCTCAATTGTGTTATAATATACGGTGTCTAAAAAAACTTCTATGCCTACAAACCAGCCTGTCGGTAAAATCCGTTGGTATGAGACCTGGCCCGGCCTCACGATAGCGGGGCTTGTCGCTACAGTCATCATCGGCGCGATCATCTTTGCGGTGATTGTCGGTCGGTATTATTGGCTTATCCGCCACGGAGCCGGAGCCGAGCTTTATGCCAAATTTCATGCCGAGGATATCGCCAAGATCGATCCGGCGCTCGCGGCCCTGCGCACGCGTCTCGAAACCACCGTTAGTCCGTATCTGGGCAAAAACGGCGCGCCGGTGACTATTGTGCAGTTCATGGATTTCAAATGTCCATATAGCAAACAGGCGGTGGCGATCATGTATCAGCTGGTCAATAAATATCCGGACAAAGTAAAAATAATTTTCCGTCATTTTCCACTGGAATCGCTTTATCTCGGCACGAGCAAATTATCCGAGGTATCTTATTGCGCTTTTCGTCAGGGCGCTTTTTGGCAAATGTTTAATGCGATTTATGATAAGCAAAGCGAATGGTCCGAGATGATCACGGACGCGGAAATCACCGCGCTCGCCGACACTGCCGGTGTGGATAAAAATTTATTAAATGAATGTCTCAAAGATCCCGCGACCGGCGTGGCGGTGCGCGCGGATTTTGCCGCCGGCGTGCGCGAGGGCGTGAAAGCGACGCCGACTTTTTTTGTCAATGGCGTCCGGGCGGCGGGCGTGATCCCATTTAGTATTTGGGAAGGGTTTTTGAAAAAATAATTTTTTAAATTGTCATTCTGAGCGAAGCGAAGAATCTATATTCAAATTGTCATCCCGAGCGAGGATTCGCATCCGAACGAGGGATCTCCAAAACAATTAGCAATTTTCGAGTGAAGATTCCTCACATTCGTTCGGAATGACAAACAAGGATTTATGTATGTTTAAATTCAAAATAATTATTTTGACCATCATGGTATCGGGGCTTCTCGCTCCCACTTTCGCACTCGCGGCCAGTGATCTTTCGCCGATGTTTAATCCGCTTTGTTGGAAGCAAAATGCCGGCACCGGTGGGGATGAGCGCAGTAATCCCACGAGCTGTCTTGGCGCTCGTCAACGCTGGCTCGGAATAAACGATCCGACTGCGCCTGAGGGCTGGGTAAAAGATACCGAGTGTGGCGGCACTGGCAAAGATGCGCAATGGGGCAAATGCCTGCCACCCGGGCGCACGGTGGCGTCGATCGCTCTCGGCGGTAAGCGCACTTTTTATAATATTGGAGATTACATTAGAACTGTTTATAAAATCGGTATTGCCGTGGCGAGCCTCCTCGCCGCCGTGATGATGGTGATCGCCGGTCTCGAATGGACCGCGTCTGGAGGCAACAGCGAAGCGATCGGGCGCGCCAAGAAACGCATCGGTGGCGCCGCGGTCGGGCTCGTGCTCGCCATGGGTTCGTATCTGATTTTAAACACCATCAATCCGGCGCTCGTGAATTTGCGTCTGCCCCAGACATATATGATCCGACAGATCGCGATGCCGGCGTATTGGTGTAGTGAGTTTGCCGATCCGGCGAAGACTTCCAAAGAATCCGATTGGGTGAAAAATTTCGCTGATGCGGGACTTTCTTCAGCTAATCCCAGCAAGGATATGTATGATAAATTAGGCGATAAAGATTTTAAATACTCTACTTTGCCCACTAGTACCCAGCCCAAAACCATATGCGGTAAGCAATATTTCCCCCAAGGTGGTGGTGGAGCGACTTGTTTTGGGGATAGTTGTGAAGAGAGTCAGGTATGTAGAGGCGAAGATTGTAAATGTTTTCCTCCACCCATTGTGAATCCAGATGAAAATGATTGCAAATCAGCAAGAATAGCGGTTACACTCTCTGGGTTTGAACTTAATTACGAATTTCCCTGGGCAAACGATGTTCGGTTGGTCGCCTTAGTGAATAGAAATGATGACTACCCCGGAATAGATGCGGTTCAGTATCGTGTCGTAAATTTATCCGAAGCTTCTCGTTATGATGATAGAAAAATTATGGCATTTACAGGGAATTATACTGATTCTGATATTTTGAAAGCAGAACAGAGTTATGGTTTCCTTGGTTTTGCCGTTGCTTTTAATATCAATATTAATTTTGACCCAGTAGACGATATCGTTATTGTGGACAAAAATGGGAGCAAGATCGCGAAGTACTGTACGAGCGATAGTAGTTACCGAGAGTTAAATGGGCGAAAATGTGATAATGAAAATATAACCGCTTTAACTGATATTAAAAAGGTGAGTAAAAACAGGCTATTTAACAGCGATCAAATTAACAGTAAACAAGGAGCATATTTAAGAGTTTCAGTCAATGGTTTGTAAAAAAACAATCCAAATCACTATAATTAAAAAGTAAATTTGTCATTTCTTTCACCACCTATGGACAAAATCGTCATCAAAGGAGCGCGTGTACACAATCTGAAAAACATCAATATCAGCATCCCCAAAAACAAGCTCGTCGTCGTGACGGGCTTGTCCGGTTCGGGCAAGTCATCGCTCGCCTTTGACACCATCTACGCCGAGGGTCAACGCCGGTATGTCGAGTCATTGTCGTCCTATGCCCGCCAATTTATGGATGTGCGCGACAAGCCGGATGTGGATAAAGTCGAGGGGCTGTCGCCCACGATCGCCATTGATCAAAAAGTTTCCACTCAAAATCCGCGTTCGACCGTGGGCACAGTCACCGAGATTTTCGACTACTTGCGTCTGCTATTCGCGCGCGCCGGCACCCAGCATTGTCCGGATTGCGGCGCCGAAGTCAAAGTGTATTCGGCCGGTGAAATCATGGAAGCGACTCGCACGCTCGCCCGCAAAAGCGGAGAGATTTTGGTGTTGTCTCCCTTGGTGCGCTCCGGTCTCGTCACCGATGCCAAAGAGCTTCTCGAAAAAGTGGAGAAATCCGGCCTCGAGTGGGTGCGCGTCAATGGCCAAGTGATGAAAATTAACGAGCTCGCTAATTTTTCTTTTAATAAGCAAGCTAAATATTCCGTTGATTTGGTGACCGGAAAAATCACCGACATCAAAAAACAAGATCCGGCCAAGATGGTGGATACAGCGCTTGATTTGAGCAATGGTCTCGTGACCATCGCCACTAATTGTCATCCTGAGCGAAGCGAAGGATCTAACTTTGTTTTTTCCACCGTCGGCCTGTGTTCCGAATGCGGTAATACCATGCCCGTGCTCGACATTCGCAATTTTTCTTTTAATAGTCCCTACGGCGCGTGTCCGCGCTGTACCGGCCTCGGCGTGACGATGGAGGTGGACGCCGGTTTGGTTTTACCCAATCCTCGCCTCACTTTGGCCGAGGGTGCTATTCAGCCTTGGACGCGCATCACCGGCAATCAAAATGGCTACCAAAAGATCCTCACGGCGGTGGCGCTCAAAAATGGTTTTTCGATGGACACTCCGGTTTCGCAATTTCCCGAAAAAGTTATTAAAATTTTACTAAGTGGCACCGGCAAAGACACTTATTTGGTGGATGGCAAGCAACAAACATTCGCCGGCGTGGTCGCTGATTTGGCCGAGCGCCACCTCAAGACTGATTCGGATTATGTGCGCAAAGAGATCGAGCAGTATATGCGCGAGCAAGTGTGTCCGCAGTGCCACGGTAAACGCTTGCGCCGTGAATCGCTCGCGGTCAAATGGGGTGGGCATAACATTGCCGATTTGGCCGGTCAAAGCATCGACGAATTACTCGCGCTTTTGGGTAAAAATAAAAATGAAAAAAACAAAGGCAAACCCGGTCTCGCCGAGTCGATCATTCGCGAGACTTTACCGCGCCTCGAAAATCTCGATAAAGTCGGCTTGTCGTATTTGAGTCTGGATCGTTCGATGAATACTTTGTCCGGTGGTGAGGTGACGCGCGTGCGCCTCGCGACGCAATTGTCGTCCGGTCTGACTGGCGTGATTTATATTTTAGACGAACCGTCGGTCGGCCTCCATCCGCGCGACAACAGCAAACTTATTTCTACCCTTAAATATTTGCGTGATCTCGGCAATTCGGTGATCGTCGTCGAGCATGATAGTGAGATGATGAAAGCGGCTGATTGGGTGATCGATGTGGGCCCGGGCGCCGGCACCAAAGGCGGTGTGATCGTGGCCGAGGGCACAGTCGCTGATATTAAAAAAGTAAAAAATTCTTTGACCGGCCAATATTTGTCCGGTGTGGCGCGCATCGAACGCGAAGGTAAAAATACAGCCGATCCCAAAAAATCCAAGTCACCGGCCAAGAAAAATCTCGCGTTGTCAATCCTTGGCGCCAAGGCGTTTAATCTGAAAAATGTCGATGTCGATATTCCGCTTCAAAAATTGGTGTGCATTACCGGCGTATCCGGTTCGGGCAAGTCGTCTCTGATTATCGACATTTTAGGCAAGGCGCTCAATAAGCATTTTTATCGTTCCAAAGAAGAGCCGGCTGAACACAAATGTATTAAAGGGTTTGAAAATATCGATAAAGTGATCGCGGTCAATCAAGATCCGATCGGACGCACCCCGCGCAGTAATCCCGCCACCTATACCGGCATTTTCACTTTGATTCGCGATCTATTCGCGGCTTTGCCCGAAGCCAAGATGCGCGTGTTTGACGCCGGCAAATTTTCTTTCAATGTCAAAGGCGGCGGTCGGTGCGAAGCGTGCGCCGGCGAGGGATATATCCGCATTCCGATGCAATTTCTCGCTGATGTATATATGGAGTGTGCCGAATGCAATGGCACGCGTTACAACCAGGATGCTTTGGAGATTCATTATCGCGGTAAAAATATCGCCGAGGTTTTGGCGATGACTGCCGAAGAAGCCTGTTTGTTTTTTGCGGGCATACCGTCGCTCGCGGAAAAATTGCAAGTTTTGCGCGAGGTGGGACTCGGCTATGTCCAGCTTGGCCAACCCGCGACCACGCTCTCGGGCGGTGAGGCCCAGCGCATCAAGCTCGCGACCGAGCTCGCGCGCCCATCCACCGGCAACACTTTGTATATTTTGGACGAACCGACCACCGGTTTGCATTTCGAGGATATCAAGCGACTACTCGGTGTCTTGAACCGCTTGGTGGAAAAAGGCAATTCAGTTTTGATTATCGAACATAATACCGATGTCATTCGCTGTGCCGATTGGGTGATCGATCTTGGTCCGGATGGAGGCAAACACGGTGGCGAGATCATTGCCGAGGGCGTGCCCGGGGTGATCAAGAAATGCAAGAAAAGTTGGACGGGGAAGTATTTGTAATAAAATAAACTAAACACGGATAATAATATTCTTCCAAATTGATGACTGACTCGAAATTTGTGACTCGCGGTCGCTTTTGAGCCAAAACTCCCCGCCGCGAGGCGGGTCACACATTGGCTCAAATCCTGACGGACCGCTCCCGCTCGTCTACAAATTTACCTCGTCAATCATAATTTGTCAGAATATCATTATCCGTGTTTTTTATTTTCTCAACAAAAAATCCGCCTGGTGAGCGGATTTTTTTGTTTGATGAAATTTATTTGACTTCCTCGATCTTGCGTTTAAAATTCTTGTCGCGCAGGAAGTGAAGTTTGGCGCGGCGGACCGCCAATTGTTTGACCGGTTCGATCTTCGCGATGACCGGGGATTTGATCGGGAAAATTCTTTCCACGCCCACGCCCTCGGAAATTTTGCGCACCGTGAAAGTGGCGCCCTCTTCGGATCCGTGGCGGACCGCGATGACCGTGCCTTCAAAAATCTGAATGCGCTCTTTTTCTTCGCCTTTGGCGTTGGTTTCTTTGATTTTGGTATGGACCTTAACTACCAAGCCCGGTTTAAGCTCCAAAGCGGTTTTTTCAGTCATATTATTAGATCAAATATAAAAAAGCAAAAATCAAAAATACTGGTTTTTGATGATTAATTCTTCATTTTTTATATCTTAAAAAGTGGCCTTATATTACCGTAAATCGGTTTTTTTGTCAAGTGCCGGATACCACCGCTAAACAGGGTTGGATAATAGTGGCGATTTTGGCCACTGTTTCTGCCAGTTTACCCTCACCATTGACGATTTGGTGTTGAAATAGCCCGCTTTGCGAGAGCTCGCGCTCGGCTGACTGGAGGCGATTGGCAAAGTCCTTTGGGTCGATATGTCCGCGCCTCTTGATGTGCGCGACCATTTGTTCGTGCGATTCGGGAAGTAGAAAAATTGTGATCAGGTTTTTTGGCTCAAAGAATTTCGATAGTTGGAGCATGCCTTGGACATCGATATTAAAAATCACGGGATTGGCTTCAAGTAGCGCCATGGTTTTAGCTTTGTGAGTGCCGTAATAATTTTCATGTACTTTGGCCCATTCCAAAAATTCTCCGTCCGCAATCATTTTTTCAAATTCACCGGCGTTGACATAAAAAATTTGTTTATCCTCTTTGGCACCCGGACGCGGGGGGCGAGAAGTGTAGGTGACACTCGCTGATAAATTTGGGAATTGTTTTTGCAAAGCTTTGGCGACCGTGCTTTTGCCGACGCCGGCCGGTCCGCTGATGATAATCGCTGGGTGCATAGATTAGGTGAGAGTAGTGAGAAAATTGGCGAGGGGAGTGGGTAGTGGGGAAGAAAAAATTTGTTTGGCGCCAGTGAGATCGGTGAAACCGAGTTTCGCGCAATGCAAAAATAATCGTCCGCATTTTTCGTCCCATTTACGCGGGCGTTTTTTGGTGAAATACATCGGATCGCCCACGACCGGATGGTTGTAAGCGAGGAGGTGGGCGCGAATCTGGTGCATGCGTCCGGTGTGGAGCACGACGCGCAAAAGCGCGAAATTCACAAATCTTTTTTCCACAAAAAGTTCGGTGATCGCTTCTTTGCCCTCCTCGGTGTCGTATCCTTTGTTGGTCTTGGGCAGGGCGGCCATGCGATCGTTTGTTTCCGAGCGGGTGATAGGGAAATTGATCGTATCCCAGTCTTTGGGTAGGCGACCGTGAGCGAGCACCGAGTATTCTTTTTCCACTGTGCGATTTTTGAATTGTTCTTTGAGATGGTCAAACATCGGTTGAGTGCGAGCCACCACCAGTAGTCCCGAGGCTTCGCGATCGAGGCGATGCACGATGCCCGGGCGATTGTATTCGTCGGGGATTTGTTTGCCCCATTTTTTTGCCACTGTCTTAGGCGCGCTGTCTTTTACTTTTTTTATTTCCGTATATTTTTGCGCGAGCAGGGTCGCGAGCGAGTCGGACTCATTTTTGTTTGTAGAGTGAGTGAGCATGCCGGTCGGTTTTTCCACTACGAGGTAGTCCGCGGTTTCGGCGATGATTTTAATATCTTTGATGGTAAAAAGCTTGGTCGCTTTTTGGGCTTCGGCGCTGATTTTTGTTTTTTTCGGCGCGCTGATTTTTATCTTGTCGTCGGCTTCGAGGCGCGGTCCGGTTTTCTGCGGTTGTTGGCCGTTGAGCGCGACTTGTCCGCCCTCAATCATTTTTTGAGTTTGCGAGCGCGAGATTTTCAGTTTTTCCGCCAAAAAAACATCCAAGCGGACGCCGGCGTCTTTTTCGGTGGCGATAAAGTTTGGGGTGGCGGGCATAGGATAGGATGATTATGTGGTGATGAAAATTGCGCTGTGCGCCTGGATGGAATCGAACCATCTACTTGCACCTTATAAGGGTGCCACTCTAACCGATGAGTTACAGGCGCGAGTGTGACTATCATACCACAAATTGAATATTTTTCAAGCTTTTCGGGTGTTTTCGATGGGTGGACAAAATCCAGTGAATTTGTTAGAATATTAGCGCTATGGACCTGAATGTATACATATTTCAAAAAATAAACGGACTTTCCGGCAAAAATCGCTGGCTGGACGCTCTCGCGCGCGCGGGCGGGGAGCTGGTAATTTTTGGTATGCTCGGTTGGTTTGTGGTGTCGGTTTGGATGGTGCCGGATTTCTCCGGTCAATTTGTCGGGCGCGCTATTTTGACACTGCTGGCCAGTGGCGCCGTCGGCTGGGCGATGAATTGGATTTTGGCCGCGATCATCCGAGAGCCGCGTCCGTTTTTGGCGATACCGGCCGACAAGGAGATGTTTCGTCCGCTTTTCCCCAAATTATTTACCTGGAAATCTTTTCCGTCCGATCATTCGATGTGGTCGTTTACGATTTTTTTCACCGCGCTGGTATTGCATCTGCCGTTGGCATGGCCATTGGCTTTGCTGGCGCTGTGGGTGGGGATTGGTCGCATTTTTGCCGGCGTGCATTATCCCGGAGATATCGTCGGCGGATTTGCAGTGGCGGCGTTTGTGGGAGCAGCCGCCAATTATTTGATAAATGTTGTGAAATTTTGAATTTAGAATTTTGAATAAAATCTGAATATTCGAATTTCGAAATTGTATATTCAAAATTGATTCGAAATACCGGCTGCGAACCGGCAATTGCAAAATTAGATATTAAATATTTCCGATGAAAGCCATTATCCTCGCTGGCGGACTCGGCACGCGCCTTCGTCCGCTCACCGAAAATACACCCAAACCACTTTTGCCGATAAAGAATCGTCCGATTATCGAGCACGCGATTTTGAATTTTAAAAAACATGGCATCACCGATATTATATTATCAGTCGGATTTTACGCGGAAAAAATAAAAAACTATTTTGATACCGGTGAAAAATTTGGCGTGAAAATCAGCTACAGCATCGAAGATCAGCCACTCGGCACCGGCGGGGCGATCAAAAAAGCGGCTACCGGTATCGACGAGACTTTTTTGGTGATCAACGGCGATAACCTCGCGGATTTTGATTGGACGAGCGCGGTCGCCACCCACAAGATCAACAACGCGCAAATCACCTTGTCGTTATTTCCCGTCGAAGATGTGACTCAATACGGCATCGCTCATTTAGACAATGGCAAGATTTTACGATTTATCGAAAAACCAAAAATCGAGGAGGCGCCGAGTAATCTAAATAACGCCGGCGGGTATGTGCTCGAACCAGAAATTTTGAATATCCTGCCCGATGGTGTATCATCAATTGAGAGGGATTGTTTTGAAAAAATGGCCTTGCTGGGGGTGGTTTTTGCCCATACCCATGCCGGCCAATGGTTTCCGACCGACACCCTTGAGAAATATCAGCACGCCGACGAGCATTTTGCCCCGCCGGACGATCAATCGGTTGACTAACCTTACCCCCAGCCCAGACTTGACATTTTTTGCGAAATATATTATCATTATGTCCACATTACCCGGTACTCCCAAATCTGAAAATTGGCGCCTGGCGCTTAAGTTTTTGAACCAGTGTCCGGTCTGTAGCGCCCCGTATCGCGAGGGTGAGGCCAAACTTTCGGCTCAAAAAAATCAAGTGCATCTGGTGCATATCACTTGCCACGCCTGTGGTGGATATTTCATCACCATGGTGATGCAGATGGGAGCGGGCATCAGCTCGGTGGGCACGGTCACAGATCTCAATCACCAGGATGTGCAGCGCGTAATGTCTCTACCACCCCTTACTCTCAATGAGGTTTTGGATGCTCATCAATTTATTCAACAGTTTGAATTTTAAAATAACGATATGGCCTATACTCTAAATGCTACGAAACGAACACTTCAAGGAGAAAAATCCCGCGTGGACGGTTTGATCCCGGCCGTGGTTTATGGCGCCGGCTCTACGACCGAGAGTTTGAGTGTGTCATACAAAGATTTTGCCAAACTTTACAAAGAAGCGAGTGAATCCACTTTGGTGGATCTCATGGTTGATGGTCAGCCGACCGGCAAGATCCTCGTGCATGAAGTTCAATTCAATCCGATCAATGATCAATTTATCCATGTTGATTTCCGTCGTATCGATATGAATAAACCGATCACCGCGACCGTGGTTGTGAAGTTCACCGGCGAAGCTCCGGTAGTGAAAGCCATGGGCGGTACCTTGGTGCACAACATCAATGAAATTCATGTGAAGTGTTTGCCGAAAGATTTGCCCGAGCAAATTATCGTGGATGTCTCGGTGTTAAAAACTTTCGAGGACATGATCAAAGTCAAAAATTTGGCGATCCCCGCCGGTGTCGAAGTGCTGTCGCCTCCGCTCGAAAATGTGGTGGCCAAGGTCCAGCGCGCTTTGACCGAGGATGAAATCAAAGCGATGGAAGAAGCCTCGAAGACCGCCGATATCAGTAAGATCGAGCTTGCCAAGAAGAAAGAAGCGGAAGAGGGCGTGGTTGAAGGCGAAGAGGGCGCCGCCACCGCTAAACCGGGCGATAAGGCTCCGGAAAAGAAAGATGAGAAAAAAGGCGATAAGAAATAATCGCAATAAGCAGATTTTAAAAACGCAGAGGCGACCCTTCTGCGTTTTCGTTTTTTGTGATAAGATACCATGAAATCTCAAATTCAAAATTTCAAATCACAAATAAATTACAAATATCAAATAATAAATCCCAAAAAATAATTTGTTGCTTGTAATTTATTATTTGAAATTTCATTTATGTTGTCCAAAAGATATTTCGCGTATATTATCGGTGCGCTCTTGTCGGTGTCGGCTCTCATGCTCGGCTATATTTTATACAATTATTTTTTTTCTCAAACAGTTTGGAAAAATAGCATCTTGCCGGAGCCGGAGAAAGAATATATTTATTTTAGCGCGCTTACCGGCGAGGGAGTGGAGACCGAGGCACAGATTTGGCCGCGCGCGGTGGCGGTAATGATCGACAATCACCCCGTGGCCTATCCGCAATCCGGCCTGGACCAAGCGTCGATTGTTTATGAGGTGCCGGTAGAGGGTGGGTTTACGCGTTTTATGGCGATTTATTCCGCGAGCGATTTGGCGGTGGAAAAAGTCGGTCCGGTCCGGAGCGCGCGTCCGTATTTTTTGGATTGGCTTGCCGAATATGGTGATGGCGTGTATATGCATTCGGGCGGTTCGGCCGAGGCGCTGGATTTGATCAAAGAAAGAAAGATTTTTGATACCAACGAGTTTTGGTGGGGAGAGTATTACTGGCGCGATGACCATGCCAATGCTCCGCATAATTTATTCACCAAAAGCGAGAATTGGCAGAAAATAATCGCGGATTATGGCGCCAAGCACACCGGACAACCATGGAGTGGCTGGGCGTATAATGACGAGATTTTACCGGCCAGCACGACCCAGGGCGTGCGTGCGTTTAGTATTCCTTATCGAGTTGGCTATAGCGTGGCGTGGACCTGGGATAGCGCGAATAAATATTTCGCGCGCACTGTGAGCGATGCTTCGTCAAAAGAGCAATTGGATATTCACGCCCAAAATGTGATCGTGCAGTTTGTCAGCGTGCGTTCGCTTGATGAGGTGGATCGCAAAAAAATCACCACTGTGGGTGGTGGCGAAGCGCGCGTCTGGCGTGATGGCGTGATGGCGCGCGGAACTTGGAAAAAAGAATCTGTTTCGGCGCGTACGCGATTTTATGATAGCGCGGGGACGGAAATTTCTTTGCGGCCAGGCGTTATTTGGGTTCAAATTGTGCCCAAGGAAATTACGCTGGAGGTGAGTAGGTAATGGAGATAACCGCCACGCGATCATGGCCGGCTAAATCTTTTTTGATTAAAACACTTGCGGTCGGCAGGTGTTTTTTTACAAGTGTTTTTAACATGACAGTTTGGCGCGGATCAAATTCAATGAGAAGGATTAAGGAGCCTGCCTGTCCGGTAGGCAGGTAAGGATTGAGGAGTAAAAGCGATTTTATTTGTTTGAATAGTTTTTCGTACAATTCCAAACCTTTTTTTCCGGTGTATAGCGCGCTGGCCGGTTCAAATTTCAGTCCGCGTGTTGCCATTGAGCAGTTATTTTTCCAGGCTTTCCAGCCATAGGGGAGATTGGCGGTGATGATTAGGTGTGAGGTGGTAGGTTTAAGGTGAAAGGTTTTAGGAATAAGGAATTTGATAACCGGCGACAGCAGGTCGCCTTGTAAAAATTTGATTTTTACACCATGTCGGTGGGCGTTTTTTTTGGCGACAGCGAGCGCGTCCGCGGAAATGTCGGTGGCCATCACCGTAGTGTCATTCTGAGCGGAGCCCGTTCGACTGTGCTCAGGGTAAACTCCGCGAGTCGAAAGCCTGCTCTGAGCGACAGTCGAATGGGAAGCTATCACTTTTTTGGCAATGGCAATCGGCACGCACCCACTGCCAGTGCCGATGTCGATTAGCACCGTATTATTTTTGATATTAATATTTCGAAATTTATTCGAAATTCGAAATTCAAAATTCAAAATTATATCAATCGCTGTCTCCGCCATCAATTCCGTCTCCGGTCTCGGCACCAGCACTCGCTTGTCCACAAAAAAATCCAGTCCGTAAAATTCTTTGCGGCCGGTGAGATAGGCGAGTGGTTCGCCCGCTTGACGCCTATCGAATAAAGCCAAAATTTTTCTTTCTTGCGCCTTGGTTACAAAAAATTCTGGATGCGTCAAAATATACGCTCGCGGTTTTTTACAAACTTCGGCGCAAATTATTTCCGCGTCGAGCGCGTCAATTTTTGATTGTTGAAGTAGGGTTTTTAGGGTGATCATACAACATTAAGGCCCGCAAGTCTCCCAATCGTCCGACAATCCCCCCGTCAAAATGCCACCGATTGGTAATTAGCGTCCAATCAATATCAATACCGACGCCGATTTCTTTTAGTAAAAATATTTGATCATATGTTAGCAGATTATTATCTCGGTACCATTTGAGCATCTCAATGTCAGGATGAATGTAGCGATAATAATTGGTTTTTATCAGTAATTGATCCCAATTTAGACCCGCATCATCTGGTCCAAGATACGGCAGAGTATTGATTGGAACTTTTAAATATCGTTCGAGCAATAGCTTGTCCACAAAATGATTGTATATTAATATCTGATTTTTGTCGGGATCACGATGTGATTGTAAGTAGCTGTTAATTCCCGACCAATCATTTATTGGCAAAGCACGAGCAAATATAATAAGTCCAAATAAACTGATTGCAATAGCAATTGTAATCGCGTCTTTAATTTTCGGAAAATATTTATTTAATATATATGCTAACAATATTAAAAAAAATGGCAGAGCTATTGTAAAAAATTTAACTTGCCATAAATGCAAAATGATCGCGATAAGAATCGGCAAACCAAAGAACAAGGAAATGATTTGCAAAGTTATATCGGCAATCTTATTTTTTACTTGATAATAAATACAAATACCGACACTCGCACAAAATATCGCCATGATCACCAATAATGTTATCCAAAAAAACGCAAAAGGAAACGAAGCAGCGATTCTTCGAGCGGGGATAGATGTCAGGCCAAAAATTAATGTTTGAAGAGAAAATAATGCGTTAAGCCAATCGTTATCGATATTAAAAAACCATGATTTACCGGCTGTATTAATATTGGCTTTTGATATAAATGACGGTACTGCCCAGGCCAACCAAAGAAACATCGGGGCTAATCCCGTTTTTATCCATAGTATAATTTTTTTTCTATTTAGTCCCGAAAGAATAATTAATTCAGCCAAAATTACCAAAGCTCCAGTAAGATGAGTAAGCATTAACAGTAAGTGAGTCGCGGCAAAAATCAGCCGGTTTTCACGCGAGTCGTCGTTGTCAATAAAAATTTTAAAAAAATAATTTACCGACAAAATAGTCAGTAAAATCAAAAGAGAATATCCACGCGCAGTGGCGGAGATAAAAATGTGATAGGGAGAAAATGTGAGTAAGACGCTGGCTATCCAAGCGGTATTGTTATTGAATATGCGTTTAGTAAAATCATATAGACAATAAATCGAGGCAACACCAAAAATCATGCTTGGCACGCGCGCCCAAAATTCAGTCGCCGGAAGTATATACCACCATAATTTCAAAATAAACATGTGGAGCGGCGGATTTGTTTCCCATGTCCAAAATTTAAAACTATCCATCCAGGGCATTTGGCTGTAGTGGAAACTAAATAATTCGTCCCAAGAAAAAGCGCCATAATTAATAATGGTGTAAAATCGCCAACCAGCGGCGAACAATATGATGACGGAAAGCCACAGTTTAAGGTGCTTCGTAGGCATAAATATTTTTTAAGAAATGATTGCTGTTGATAATTTGGTTAAATTTTTGTTTATCAATTATAGCAAAATTCGCGCAAATGCTATTTTTTTCTCCGGGGTCACGAAGATGGTCGAAGCATCGCAATCCCTCAATATTAGAAAAAACATAAGCCAAATTATCAATGGTAATCCCAAAGCCGTCTTGCGACCATGATCGCCAATCATTCGTGTTAAGGGTAATCATGGGCCGATCGGGCGCAATGGGCGTGAACAGGCTTTGGCCGCGTAATAGATTGGTGATGGATTGATTTTCAGCGCCCACGCCCATTATTTCTAAAATAGTAGGGGAAAGATCGATATTGGCAACATTGACGGTAGTATTCGTCGCTACAGTTTTCATTTTATTCGGATAATCATTAAAAAAATTAGTTGGGAATTTGATGATTAGCGGTATGGCTGTCATTTCATTATAAAATGAAGCTAAACGGCCGGGAATATGGGATCGTTTTTCCATATCCGCATGATCGGCAGTGATAATAATAATCGTATTATCGTATCGGCCATTCTTTTTAAGAATATCGATGGTTTGGTTTAATGTTTTATCCAATAAGAATAGAGCGTTATCATAGCGTGAGTTGAAGTCTGGGGGGGGTTGACGAAGTCGCTTGTTTGTTGGTAGGGCGCGTGCAGCGCGTTGGTGTTAATTACCGCCAAGAATTTATTTTTTTTAAAATTATTTAAAAAATTATCAAAATTTTTTATAGTGATACGATCGTCGATGCCGGTATCATTAATAATGGGCGCGCGACTATTTTCGGGCGAGAAAAGATAATCTAAAGACGGGGTAATGATGAATTGATCCAAATTCGCCCAAGCAATTTTTTGAGATGTCAGGTAGGCGGTTTCATAACCGGCGGCTTTCGCCCAATCCCACAACAGCGGCAGGCGGTGTAGTTTATTACTGCCTTCTTCCGGGCCAACGCCCGTAAAAATTGAAGGCATACTAACATCGGTGGCTGTGGAGTTGGTAAATGCTTTTTGAAATAAATACAAATTTTTTTCTTTATTCACCCATTCTGATAGCCAAGGCGTGGTAGCAATCGAATATCCGTAACATGATAGATTGCTTTTTCCCAAAGATTCATTAATAATTAACAAGATGTTATAGTCATTTTTCGGAGCGATCGGATTGATTCGGAAGCGCATGGCAGATTGGTGCAGTCCTTTATTTTTGATAAACGGTCTGATAATAGTTGCTTTTATGGTTGCCACATCGAGGGTGGTATTATTAATTGATTGCGAGGTTGCGGATAATGCCATAATTAAACCGAGTAATAAAGGAATGGTAAATATGTAAAGACGGTGATTGTTAAAAGTACTTAACAGTGGTGGCCGCCAGATCAAATAAAATAACACGATTAACACTGCCACAGGAATTAAGTTTTGTGGCTTTAGCCAAACAAATGATCTGAAGCAGTCGATGATATAGAAGCGATTATGCCTTAAAAAATTAGTAATATCAGAATTAATATAATTGCCAAAATATTGATAGATCTTTAAGTTAATGCCAATGATAAGTGATGCGGTGATGGCAATGATACCGGCAAATATTTTTCGCAGTGCCATGCAATTAGTTAGATTGAAAATCATGTGAATCCAGAACCAGAATATCAAACTAAAAAAAATATTTACTCCATACCAAGTAAAATTTGAGATGGGAGCCGAAGGGAATAGTCGGCGTATAATTAGGTCGAATAAAATAAAAATACCAACAGTAATCAGTGCTGGCATTTTTTGTATTTTATTGAACATATATTTTTGAGCAAAACCAAAAGTTGGACAGTTGTTTCAGAATGTCTCTATTTTACTCCGCCTCCTCGGCCGCGCGCAGGGCCGAGACGATCGGCGCGAAATCGCCGTCGAGGATCGCCCCGATATTATTCCAGTTGGCTTTGATGCGGTGATCGGTGATGCGATCTTGAGGAAAATTGTAAGTGCGGATTTTTTCACTGCGATCGCCGGTGCCGATTTGGTTTTTTCTTTTTTCAGATAATTCTTTTTCTTTTTTTTCGCGTTCCACTTCGTAAAGGCGCGAACGCAATACGGCCATCGCTTTTTCGCGGTTGGCGGTTTGCGAGCGTTCGTCTTGGCACTGCACGATCGTGCCGGTGGGGACATGGATGATGCGCACGGCGCTATAAGTGGTATTGACGCTTTGACCGCCATGACCGCCGGCGCAAAAAGTGTCGATACGCAAATCCGCCGGATTGATTTTGAATTCGGTTTCTTCGATCTCGGGCATGACCGCTACCGTGACGGTCGAGGTGTGAATGCGACCGGATTTTTCGGTGTCCGGCACGCGTTGGACGCGGTGCACGCCCATTTCATATTTCAGATCTTTATACACATGGCGTCCTTTGACACCAAAAATAACTTCTTTGTATCCGCCGATGCCGATGCGATTGGTATCGAATAATTCCACTTTCCACCCGCGTCCCTCGCAGTATTTGGAATACATGCGAAACAGCTCGGCGGCAAATAACGCCGACTCATCTCCCCCTACGCCGGCGCGGATTTCCATGATGATATTTTTTTTGTCCAAGGGGTCATGGGGGCGAGTGAGGTCGCGCAGTTCTTTTTCCAGCTTAGCGACGCGATCTTCGAGATCTGGCACCTCGGTCGCGGCCAGTTCGCGCATTTCCGCGTCCGTCTCCGATGTCAAAATTGCTCTGGTTTCGGCTAGGCTTTTTTCAAAACCGTCGAGCGCGAGAATTTTATCGCATACCGGTTTTAAATCCGTGTATTCCTGCGATGCTTCTTTTAGTTTTTTTTGGTCGTTAATAATAGCGGGGGATTGGAGGTCCGCTTCGAGCGCGAGAAATTTATTTTTTAGGTCTAAATATTTTTGGAGCATAATAGGCGAAATTACAAATTCAAAATTTCAAGTCACAAATAAATTTCAAATAACAAATTCCAATCGCTTTGAGTTTTTAAATTTGGGATTTATTTGTAATTTAAAATTTGATATTTTCAATATACGGTATTATAACAAAAAAACAGACAGTATGAAATACCCGTCTGTTTTTCAATGTTTTTGCTAAGCCTCGGTCTTGGTCGCTTTCTTGGCGGCTTTTTTTGCGGTCGCGGCGGCCTTTTTCACTTTTTTGCCTTTGCGGGTCGCGGCGGCGGCATCTTTTTTGCCAACGCGTTCGGCGAATTTTTCAACACGGCGAGCAGTATCGACAAATCTTTGTTTGCCGGTATAAAACGGATGGCAAACATTACACATTTCCACGCGGATTTCTTTCATGGTCGATCCGGTGGTAAAGGTGTTTCCACAGGCGCAGGTCACCTGGCAATTGTGGTATTCGGGATGAATTTTGTCTTTCATACAAATTTAGTTTGAAGCGATTAATAATGTGGGCTAATATTATCACGGGTCTTGCAAATTGTCAATAGTTAGCTCGCTCCGCCCCCACCACCGCCTCCACCGCCACCCGAGCTGCCCCCGCCGGCTCCGCCCGACGATCCGCCCGCGCCCGAGGACGCAAAAGCACTGCTAAACGACGAAGCGAACGACGCGCTAAAGGCTGTGGCGGAAAAACCAGAAGTCATCCCAGACATTGAGCTATTCGACCCCATGTGTCCGGCCACAAATCCGGCATGATACCAGTTTGGCGGTGGCATCTGCATGCTCGCAAACGGTTTGGCCCATTTTTTTTCAATGCCAAACACCATCGCGTAGGGCAAAAATTTTTGAAACATGTCGGGCGTCAAATTTTGCAGGCGATAGCGTTCGGCGGTATAAAGAAACATCTTAAATCCGAGTATTTCTTCTTTGAGTTCATGGCCGGTTTGATTGAGCGCGGCTTCAAAACGGATTTGCGTACCAAGCGCGACCAGGGAAACAATGATGGCGCAAACCAAATAACCCCATTGAGGTAATGTTTGGAGTGAACGAATAAAAAATACTGACAAAAATACCACACCGAATATGATGATGAATTTATATTTTTCTTTGGATACCGGTTTAGCGAAAGCGCCGGTTTTCAATTCAGTGTCTTTGAGAATCTGTTCGTCAACTTTTTTAATTTTTTGATAAAGCATTTGCTTTTGGGTGTTGCCGGCACGCGCGGCTTCTTTGGTGGAAAAAGTGTCTTTAAATGAAAAAAGAGCGGATAAAAACAATCTTTCGTATTCGGTCAAATTGTCGTCGCCGGCAAACTCTTTTATTTTTTTAACTTCAAAATCTTTGACACCCCAAGAAAATTTTTTGGTTAGTCCATAGAATATAAAAAAGATGAAAAGTAAATACAAGATAGCCGGCAAAGGCATTCGGTTGAACGATCCTTCGGTATTGATCATCACCGCTGCGACCAAGAAATAGGCGAGAGCGAGCGCCAGCAAAATTCGTCCGATTATTTTTATGATCGGGTGGTCGTTGTTAATTTTATCCAACCATCCGGGCGCGTTTTTTTGTTCGATCGATACATATCCCCGCACCGCGAGATCGATGATGGTGGCGGGGAGAGCGCGGGTGTCAGTGGATTCTTTAAGGACGACCTGCATGATCGCGGGTGGAAGATTTTTGGGTGGTTCGTATTGGGGGATAATCACGCCTCGCCCTTTGACCCAAACCTCGGTGCGCAACCAATAAAATAACGCGAATAAAAACGCGAACAATATTATCAGCGCTCCGCCGATATATCCATAATATGTTTGGGCAAAATCCAATAGATAGGCGCTGCGATCAATCGCTCCGCGCGGCCAGTCGATGTCCACGGTGAAGCTTTCTTGCTCGGCGAAGGTGCTCGCAGAAAATGAAACTACTCCCACTGCGGGGTCGTATTTTTTGGTTGCGCCTTCATCACGGGTCGAATAGCGCCCACGATAAGAAAAATAATTTACGGATGGGAATTTTTGCGGAAGGGCGATATTTACTGTGGCGTTTTTTACCGGCACGGAATAATCAGTAAAAATATTCCAATATAGTTGGTCATTGTTTTGGTTAAATGTTAGTCCGCCATGCACGCGGTATTTCAAGATCCATGATTTGTTTTCATTTTTAGCATTGAAATACCATTCGATATTCACCGCGCCGTCTTGTTTGAAAAAAGTGTATCGCCCCCAGCTCGCGGAATTGGTTTTGTCGAGACGACTCGCAGAGTAGGCGAGGGGGCGACCGGTGGCGGTATCGATCACGGTGATGTCGGTCACCGAGTCGATTTTATTGAGAGGTATCGTGCGCCACCCTTGATGATACTCGCCGGTAAAGGAGTATGTCTGGGTTTCACTGACATCAAACGAGGTGTCGGTATTGACCGCTATGTCGGTTTTGATATTTTCATAAAAATATCCGCGCGCGGCGTAGTTGTCGAATTTGATCCCTTCGTTTGATCGAGTCGTCACTTGGGCCAGCGCCGGCGATGATAAAATAATTAGCGATAGCGCGATCGACGCGATGATGGTTTGGAATTTAGGCATAAAATTTGGAATAAATAACAACTATTATAATACCACAGATGGCCAAATCTTGACAAAATGAGCAAAATAGCATAGAATGGTGGCGGAATCGAAAAATCATACCTGGGGAGGTATCAGGGATGGTCGAAGGAAAAAGTGTGCTGGTGGTTTTTCGACAGCAGGGGAAGCGAGCCAATCTCGCTTACTTGATCAGAACAATGGGGTGGCAAGTGGTGGAGTGCGACCTTGATCATCTCAACAATGTGCTAGCCAATGGGGTGGTTGGCTCACTCCATGCGGTGGTTACCTCGACTGAATTTGGCGACGAGGTTCACCAAACGGTTCGCACGGTGTTTCCTGGCGCCAAAGCGGTTTTTTTTGAACCGGAGGATAAACACCCCCCGGAAAAGAATTTTGTGCCAAATCGGAGCGCGATGTGGCCACAAAATGTTCAAAACGGGGTATTTCGGCTTCCGAGCCCCGTCCCGATTGTTTGCCTTCAAGAGGCTCTCCGCCTCCTCGCCGAGGGCAAATAGTCGTCCAGTCCTTTCTCTCGCACCTCTCCCTCGAGGTGCTTTTTTATTTCCAAATACCCGCCACACTTGACAAAAATCGCTCATTTGGGGTATAATCACCCCACGATTATTTATCTCTCACCCGTCACTATTTTTCCTCTCCGGGCCATTCCCGCGGGTTGGACGGGGAGGCTAAAAGGAAAAAATATGGTAAAAATCCCCACATTGTTGGAGATGCTTTCGGCCGGAGCGCATTTCGGCCATCAAAAGTCGCGCTGGCACCCGAAGATGGAGCAATACCTCTTTGGCAATCGCAATGGCGTGCATGTAATCAATTTGGAGAAGACCCAAGAAGAGCTCCAAAAAAGTTTGGAATACATCAAAAACCTTACCGCCGAGGGCAAGGTTATTTTATTTGTCGGAACAAAAAAACAGACCAAAGGTTTGATCCAGACCGCGGCCGATAGCTGTGGTATGCCGTATATTTCCGAGCGCTGGATCGGCGGGCTACTTACTAATTTTGCCGAAGTTAAGACTCGTTTGAAAAAATATCGCTTGCTCAAAGATCAATTTGCTACGCGCGAAATCGAACGCTATACCAAAAAAGAACAGGTGCGCAAACAAAAAGATTTGGACAAGATGGATCGCTATTTGCTCGGTATCGCCAGCCTCGAAAAAATGCCTGATGCCCTATACATCTCTGATATGCGCACCGAGAAAACCGCTTTGGCCGAAGCCAATCGCACCGGAATACCGGTGGTCGGTGTTTGCGACAGCAATGTCAATCCGCTCGATGCCACCTATATTATCCCGGCCAATGATGACGCGGTGAATGCCATCAAAATGATGGCTGATCTCGTCGCCGAAGCTGTCACTGAAGGCAAAGCCGAATGGGAAAAAGCCAAGGCCAAACAAATCGCCGATCGCGCCAAAGAAGAAAAAGCCGCGCCGGTAAAAGCCAAGGTGGAAAAAGCGATTCATCGCGCCGCGACCATCGCGGAGAGCGTATAGCGATAAATCTCAAATATAAAATTACAAATTCCAAATAAATAACAAATCTCAAATAATAAATTCCAAAATCGCAAAATTAACAATTAAATATAGTTCGAAATTCAAAATTCGAAATTAAATATTTTCATATGATTACCGCTTCCGACATTTCAAAATTGCGCGCCCAGACCGGCGCGGGTATGATGGACTGCAAGGCGGCCCTCGAGGAGGCCCAAGGAGACATGGAAAAAGCCGGCGAAGTTTTGCGTAAAAAAGGCGTGGTCAAAGCCGCCAAGCGCGCGGATAAAATCGCGGCCGAAGGCGCGACTGTCGTCAAAGTCGCGGGCAATACCGCCGTCGTCGCCGAGATCAACTCGGAAACGGATTTTGCCGCCGGTAGTGATGATTTCAAAAAATTGACGGATGAAATCATCGCGGATTTGATTACTAAAAAACCGGTTGATTTGGATAGCGCCCTTAGCGGTGGACTCTCCGACAAAATCGCGACCGTAGTCGGCAAGATCGGTGAAAAAATTTCTTTGCGTCGCTTTGCGGTGGTGGAGAAGTCCGACAATGAAGCCTTTGGCGATTATCTGCACATGGGTGGCAAAATTTCTGTGCTGACCGTATTGACCGGCACGACCGACAGCGCGCTCGCGCGCGAAGTTTCGATGCATGCCGCCGCTGCTTTTCCCAAATATCTCAACCGCGGTGAAGTGCCGGCCGAAGTATTGGAGAAAGAAAAAGAAATTGCTACCGAGCAATTAAAGGCGCAAAATAAGCCGCAAAATATTATTGAAGGAATTCTCAAAGGCAAGATGGAGAAATTTTACAGCGAAGTATGTCTCGTGGATCAAGCGTTTGTGAAAGACGAAGACAAAACTATTGCCAAGTTTCTTGAGTCCAAAGGTGCCGGCATCGCGGTGAAACAATTTTTTCGCTATGAGCTCGGCGAGGGGATCGAGAAAAAAGCTTGCGATTTTGCGGCCGAGGTGGCGGAGCAGATGAAGTAAAAATATCATTAAATACCAAACTAAGGTGATCCGGTAATTTGATCGGATTAAACACAAAAGGCGACTGTTAAGTCGTTTTTTGTATTGTCTTCAAAATATTTATAAAAAGTTATCCACAGCTTGCGGGTAGTGGTTTTTATTATTTATAAAAATATGATATAATAATGTAAATGAAAATTTTTTATTTTATTTTTAATATAAAAATATGACAAGACGAAATATTGTGCTTGCGTTTTTGTTGTTACTGATTATCGGTATGGGCGTGGGCGCGTTTTTGTTCGGCCAAACTGTATTGGCCAGCGTGGGAGCCAATTTTACACTGGCTCCGCAAGCAAACAATACTGACAATCTAATTGCCGCCACCAGCGCCAATTGGTCGTTTACCATGACTACCACCGAAGATTTGGCGCGCGGCGATGTGGTTCAGTTCATTTTTCCCACCGGTTTCTCGGGGTCGCCATTTGTTTTGACCGGTGTGACCACTACGGCTACCAGCGGAATTCAGCTATACAGCGCTTTGGGCGCCAGTTCAGCCAATTTGATGTCCAATCCCAGTTTTGAAACTTGGGATGACGCCAATACTCCGTCATCTCCATGGAGTTTTTCCGGTGCGGGTGGCGCGCCACTGACGGATGCTGTGATGACCGCCAGCACCTCTGAATATGTTCATGGCGCTAAATCATTGCGATTAGAAATGATGGGCGCGGATAGTCTTTGGGTTTCAAATGTTAATACAGCCATTCTAACCGGCGCTACCAATACTACCTTTACTGTGTCAATATATATGAAGGTGGTAACCGGCAGTCCGTCCACCGGTTTGCTTATTAAGTCAGGTGGCGGTGGTGGACAGTTTTTTAATTTTAATACCACCACTCCGGAAGCTTTTTGGGGTAGTAGTGGTGATTATACGGATATTAGCAAAACTTTGACTCCGGTAGCCACAGAGAATGGTTGGAGTCGTTATGCTTATTCAGTACCTCAATTAAATACTACCGGAGATAATTTGATAGTAATGTGGGTAGTGTCCGGCGCGAGCTCCACTGTTTTGATCGATGCGGCGCAAATTGAACGCAATTCAACCACCACCGTCTTTTCTGCCGAGTCAGTCGCTGATACTGCCGGTGTTTCTTCGGGTGGCCCTTTGACCGTCTTTGGATATGTTGGCACTACCACTGTAGCCAACGGCACTCAATTTGGCATTACTTTGGGCGGGATTTCCAATCCATTGGGCGAACGATCCAGCATGTCGAGCCTGACTTGGACCGCCAAAGCCGGGACATTGGCGAATGGCCAGCCCGGACATGGCACTTTGGAAACAGAAAAATATAATCAAACCAGCACTTCCAGCGTTACTCGGGCCGGCGGGAATTTCATCGTTGATGCCAACACGGGAATATTTTTATCAAATTACACTACCGGTACCGCGGCCAATTATACTTTTAGATTTACCCCCACATCCAGTGTGCCGGTGGGTGGGAAAATTGTGATAGATTTTCCATCTTCTTACGCGAGCCTGCTTGGCGGCATATCTATTAGCACCACTCAATATATCAGTTTGGGCGAAACATCCACTTCGACTATTGGCGCGATGGCCACTTCGACCACGAGTGATAGCGCGCGCCGCCTGTCTTTGACCGTATCCAGTACAGCGACCGTTGCCGGCGATCCTTTAAGTGTAACTATCTATGGAGTGACCAACCCGACAACTGCCGATGTTTATGGCAGTGATAGCGCCGGTCCGGGCAATCGTTTCGCGCAATTTACCGCTAAGTCCAACAATGGTTTGCTTGATGGTTCTTTGTATGGTAATGAGGGTAGTGATTTTGGCGGTGAAATGGGACCGCCACCGCCATCATCGGTAACCATTGGCGGTAAACACACATTGAATGTGTTGGTAAGGATGAATACCGCTACCACCACCAGAAATCTTACCACCGAAGAAAGTGCTTTTATGAAAGTGGCGCTTGGCAACCCGGATAAGGGATACTTTATCGGTTCGCGACGATTAGACACTAATTCATCCGCCCAATATGTCGGTTTGCTCGATGGAACTTATATGGTGGGCGCGGAGTTGTTGAATAAAAGTAGCGCCACTGTCTATGATTACGCGTTGACTCCCGGTATGCGCAACCTATCTTTATTGAGCGCGGCCGGAACTACTGTTACCACCACTATTTATTTTGGAATTCCCGATGCTACCACCACCATCCACATGACGAATGGCGTAATAGGACAAAATGCTTATGTCCTGGGAACAAGCGCTAATTACCAGTCGTTTGCGCCGGTGTATACCACAGCTGGCGGCAGTACGCCCGGGTTTGATGCTGACGGCAATGGTTATGCTCGCGTGAAGGTGAAGAGTGGCGAGAGCTGGAGTTTCAATGTAATGGGCGGAGAAAGCAACGGCACCAATACCAACTTTTCTTCCGGCACCACCAAATATTGGCCGCCGGCGATCAGTTCGGCTTATATCGCAGTTTCAGGCACGGTGGATTTGGGTGATTATGCCTATGTCGCGGCCGACAAGACGCTGACAATCTCATTGTTGTATGCCGGCGGTTCAACCCCGGTTACCAATGCCTGTGTTGGCGTGAAACGCAGTGGCGGAGGTATGTTTATGGGGGCGCAAGATACTATTTGCCAACCCAATAGCGGTAATAACTATCAATTTAAAGTTCCGGCTGGCGCCATCTCCATTTCTGTTAGCCGACCGGGCGCCGGTCAACCGGCTGAATTTCCAGTGGCTATTTCCAGTAATACGACCACTAAAACAATTTATTTAAGTGGCGCGGAAAATTATATTAATGTCACGGTGCAGGATAGTAGTGGCAACGCAATCCGCAATGCTAGTATTTTTGCCAACGGAAATGGTGGTTTTGGGCAGGGTATGACCGGTTCGGCCGGCACTACTACTTTGTATGTTCCAATTGGCACATATCGCGTTGAGGGTTTCGCTCCCGGGTTTGGTTCGCTTACCGCTCAAGCCGGGGTGGCGGTCGCCAATGGATCAAATCCTTCTTTAACATTCACAGTTAATACCGGTAATTTACGCACTGTGACCGGCCAGGTGACTGTGGGTGGATCAGGTTTGGCCGGCGTAAAAATTGGCGCGCGCGGTATCAATGGCACCAATGGAGGTAACGGCGCTGAAACTGATTCTTCCGGTAATTATACTTTGTATTTGTCTGCCGGTACTTATGAAGTAGGTGGCTGGTCTCCGGATACCGGTGGACTGTCTCCCCAATCAATTGATGTTACTGCCGGTAATGCTACCGGTAAAAACTGGGTATTTAGCGGTGGTTTTGGCACAGTGAGAATTAATATCGATAATTCGTCAAATTTAAGTCAGTTATTTGCCGGTGTGTTTAATACCAGTACCGGACATGGTAACGGCACTGATTCTTGGACGGCAAGCGGAACATCAAAATATGCCAATATTCGAGTGCCGGCCGGTATTTATGTGGTTAACGCCGGTTCTCCTGTGACCGGTCCGATCATTGAGAGTGAAGTGGTAACTGTGGTGGCGGACGAGACTGTGGTGGTTAGTGGTAATGCCCAAGCCAGTGTGGAGCTAATAACCATCAGCGGCACTGTTAGTTTGAGCGCAGTCGGGGTGCAGAATATCAATGTTTGGGCCAGTCGTTTGGGTAGCCCGAGATTTTTTTCAGCTTTGACTGATGCCTCCGGAAATTATACTTTGCATATACCCGCTAATGGTACTTATCGTTTGGGCGTTAAAACACCGGTTTACATTGCTAGCGAAGGTGATGTCAATGTTACGGTCGCCGCTGTTAGCAGCACGGGCAATAATTTTACTTTGGTAACCACAGCGTCGTCAATTTCCGGTCAAATTACCAGTGGCGGATCGGCAGTGAGCAATGCTTGGGTTTCGGCTAAAAAATCGGTTGGTGAAGTATGGTCCGGCGCCCCCACCGATGACAATGGCAATTATACTTTGAATGTCGATAATGGCACTTGGACGGTGTATGCGGAGGGTCCGGGATATGAGCGATCATCCGGTACTTCTACCGTAGTCGCGGATAGCGCCACAGTAAATATCGCATTGACCGCTCGTAGCGGATGGAGCGCTCCGGCGCCGACCATGCAAAGCATCACCGATACTTCCGGCGGGCAGATTTCCAACGCCAATACTACTCTGGATTTGCCAGCCAATGCTTTGGGCGCCAACAGTTCCATAGTCACGGTTTCAATGGTTTCAACCACTCCGCGCAATGCTCCCAATGCTACGGCTTTAAAAAATTCCACTGTTAGCATTGCCGCGCAACATAGCTCCGGTCAAGCAGTGAGTTCATTGAGTAGTAATGCCACTTTGTCGATAACCTTAAATGCCGATGATCTGACAGAGTTAAAGGTTCCGGAATCCAGTTTACAATTTGCGTATTTTGATGAAACCTCCGGTCAGTGGGAACCAATGGCGGCGACTATCGATACCGTCAATCATAAAGTGACGGTGCAAACTGACCACTTTACAGATTTTGCTCCGGTAATCGGCGGTCCGGATGCGCCTTCCGGATTAACATTGGCCACTACCACACCCGGACAAATTAATTTAAGCTGGTCGGCGCCGATTGCGACCGTTACTTATTACGCGGTTTATGCCACTACGACTGATATTTCAGCGTTTCCCACCAGCACTTTGTTGGCCACGACTACTGTCGCTTCATACAATCATACCGGTTTAACCGGTGGCGCTACTTGGTATTATAAAGTGGCTGGCATCAATGATGTTGGCGAGGGTCCGAATTCTGATCGCGCCACCGCCTCTGCTGTGTCGCTGGGTGTGCCATCAGGTTTATCCGCTACCGCCGCTTCCGCGAGTACCATGAGTTTGTCATGGACGGCTGTCTCCGGCGCCACATCATATAATGTATATCGCAACACCGATAGTTACACGACTGCAATCGGTAGTCCCAGCACGAATAGTTATAGCGACTCCGGCCTGACCGCAGCTACCAGTTATTCATATAAGGTTTCAGCGGTAAATAGCAATGGCGAGGGATCAAAATCCGATGCTGTTTCAGCCACCACCAATTCCAGCAGTTCCGGCAGTAGCGGCGGTGGTTCGATTACTACATCGATAGCGCCCGTATTGGGCAATATCCCGGCATCTATCAACGGACCGACTACAGTGTCTACCAGGGAAATAAATCTAAATTTAAGCGCCACCGGAGCCGATTATGTGGCAATATCGGAAAATGCCAGTTTTGTTGGATCGGCTTGGCTTACTTATGGCGCCAATAAGAACTTTGTCTTATCTGAATCATCCGGAGTCAAGAAAATTTATGTGAAATTTCGATCGGCTACCGGCGGTGAAACCGCGGTGCAATCCGTGACGGTTACCTATAACGCGCCCAATGCTCCGGCTGTAAGCAGTTCGTCGGGTTCCACTGAGCCAGCTGTTTCTACCGTTGCTCTAAACCCGGATTCTAATATAGCGATAGGCTATCTTAATTCAAATTCTTTCCAGCCCGGAGCCGCGTTTAAACTCACCTATACTTACACCAACACCACCGGCAAAGTAGCCAAGGTGAAAGTGGTTCGTCAGTTGGTGAATAGTAAAAATAAAGTGGTGAAGTCGGCTGTTGCCAATAAGTCGCTCAAAAAAGGCGAGGCTTTCACCGGTAAAATCAATGAAGCCGTGCCGAGTAATTTACCCGCTGGCGATTACACTGTAAAAATCACCATCTATGATGCCAAGAACAAAGCAATCGACCAAAACAGTTTTAGTATCACAGTGGAGAAAAAGAAAAATAAATATTTTAGCTTGGGCGAGATGACCGGCGCGACCGACATCGCGTTTGATGCCGGAGTATGGGCCAAGATCAAGACCAATGTCAAAATGCCGGCTTCGTTTAAGGTTAAATATAGTTATATTAATTCGACCGATGCAAAGCATACGGTGAAGATGGTGCGCGAACTCATCGGTCCGAGCGGCAAAGCCGTTCAGACCAAAACCGGCAAGTGGGTGATGAACGCGGGCGAAGTCGATTCTCTAACTTTTTCTCAATCTTTGTCCGCCAGTTTGCCAGCCGGCGACTACGCTGTTCGTATCCGCGCCTATGATTGGACAACCAAAGAATTGCTCGCTGAAAACAGTTTTGGATTTAGTGTGGAATTGAAGTAGGTCTCACGAGAACATGGACAAATCGACCACCCTGTGATATAATCGCCGGGTGGTTTTGTATTCATAAATATATGCGCTTCGATATTTTAACGCTTTTTCCGGATATAATTTACAATTATTGCTCCGACAGTATTTTGTGGCGCGCCCAGCAAGCGGGTCATATTAAAATTCACGCGTACAATTTTCGCGAATACTCCAAGGATAAACATCGTAAAGTAGATGATACACCCTATGGGGGAGGAGCGGGGATGGTGCTTTTGGTTCAGCCGATTTACGATTGTCTGAAAAAAATTAAGGCCAAATCGGGCGCAAAAAAATCTAAAATAATTATTTTGGATCCGGCCGGGAAAAAATTTGATCAAACCATGGCGCGGGAATTTTCTCGGCTCGATCGTTTAGTTTTGGTTTGCGGTCGTTACCAGGGATTTGATGAGCGCGTTTATGATTTGGCCGATGAGAAAGTTTCGGTGGGGGATTTTGTTTTGTCAGGCGGTGAATTACCGGCTCTGACGATCGTCGAAGCTGCGAGTCGTTTAATCCCGGGGGTGCTTGGCAATCAAGAGTCTTTGCAAGACGAAACCGGTAAATTATCCGCCGAAGCTCCTCTATATACGCGGCCGGAAAATTTTTTGGGGAAAAAGGTGCCGGAGGTGCTGTTGCGGGGGGATCATAAAAAAATTGCCGAGTGGCGAAAAAGCCAGGCTGCATGAATATGGCGGGCCCGACCGATGGTCGGGCTTTTTGTGTGGATAAACAGTGGACGGATGGTGGGGTGCCAAAGTTGACCGCTTGTCGCAAACGAGATATGATTACTGTCCAAGACCCGGAATCGAGAGCGGACGCTCTCAACGCGCCATCTGTTTTGGCTTACCGGACAGGCATAGCCGAAACTCCATATGGACGGTTAAGAGAGTTCGCTTTCGGAGTCGGGTTTTGTATTTTCGGCTAATTTTAGCCATTTCTATTTAGCCACACCAATGGTTAGAACGAGTTGTGGATAATTGTCAAGGGTGGCCCTTGACAGACGATGTGACTTTGGTAAAATGGTCATACTGTTATCACTCGATAGTCGGGAGTGATAACAAGCGAAATTTTTAATCACTAATTTCTAATTATTAAACAATTTCCAATTTAGCAATTTTTAAACAATCAGATATCCAATAATTGTTTAGAAATTGAAAATTGAAAATTGAAAATTGTTCACTATGTCTATCAAACCGATCGGCGACCGCGTGCTCGTGTTGCCCAAAAAAGAGGAGGAAGTAACCGCGTCCGGAATTGTTTTGCCGGATACCGTCGGCAAAGAAAAGAAAGCCGAGGGCGAGATCGTCGCCGTGGGAAATGGCGATGCCGTCAAGGCGCTTGGTCTCAAAGTCGGCGATAAAATTTTATACAAAAAATGGGGAGGCGAGGAAATCAAAGTCGGTCGTGGCCAAGATGAAGTCGAATACAAAATTTTGTATGTCGGTAAAGACGATGACAAGAGTGATGTGGTGGCGGTGATTGAATAATTTTCAATTTCTAATTTTCAATTTTAAAACAATGTATCAATGTCGCAATTTAATAATTTTGAACATTTTGAAATTGAAAAATTAGGAAATTGGAAATTGTTTAGAAATTAAAAATTGAAAATTAATAATTTTACAATATATGGCTAAACAAATTCTCTATTCCGAAGACGCTCGCCACAAATTACTGCGTGGCGTGGACACTTTGGCCAACGCGGTCAAGACCACTCTCGGCCCCAAGGGCCGCAATGTAGTGCTCGACAAAGGTTATGGCGCTCCGACCATCACCAAAGATGGCGTGACTGTGGCCAAAGAAATCGAAGTGGAAGATAAATTTGAGAATGCCGGTGTGGAACTGGTCAAAGAGGTTGCCAGCAAAACCAATGATGATGTGGGCGACGGCACCACCACCGCCACTGTGCTCGCGCAAGCGATCGCGCGCGAAGGGGTGAAAAATGTCACTGCCGGCGCCAATCCGGTCGCGGTGAAACGCGGGCTCGACAAATGCGTCGAAGCGATTGTCAAAGAATTAAAGGAAAAAATTTCCAAACCGGTGACCGATGACGAGATCGCCAATGTCGCGGCCATTTCCGCCAATGACAAAGAAATTGGCGCCAAAATCGCCGAGGCGATGAAAGCGGTCGGCAAAGACGGTGTGATCACTGTGGAAGAATCGCAATCCTTTGGTATGGAAATCGAAACCGTGCAGGGGATGCGGTTTGACAAGGGCTATGTGTCGCCCTACATGGTGACCAATACCGAGCGCATGGAAGCGGAGTATAGCGACCCTTACATTTTAATTACTGATAAAAAAGTTTCATCAATTCACGATATTTTGCCATTGCTCGAAAAGATCGCGCAGTCCGGCAAAAAAGATATTGTGATTATCGCCGAAGATGTGGATGGCGAGGCTCTCGCGACATTTGTGGTGAATAAATTGCGCGGCACCTTTAATGTGCTCGCGGTCAAGGCCCCGGGTTTTGGCGACAGACGCAAAGAAATGCTCCAAGATATCGCTGTGCTTACCGGTGGTACCGTGATCACCGAAGAAGTTGGTCGCAAATTAGATAGCACCGAACTAACTGATTTGGGCTCGGCTCACAAAGTTATCGCCACCAAAGAATTCACTACCATTGTCAAAGGCAAGGGTGATGAAAAAATGATCAAAGAACGCGTGGCGCAAATTAAAAAATTCATCGAGCAATCTGATTCGGATTTTGATAAAGAAAAATTACAAGAACGCTTGGCGAAACTCGCCGGTGGCGTGGCGATGATCAAAGTAGGCGCCGCTACCGAAACCGAAATGAAAGAAGTCAAACATCGCATCGAAGACGCGGTGGGTGCCACCAAGGCGGCCGTGGAAGAAGGTGTGGTGCCGGGCGGTGGTGTGGCTTTGCTGCGTGCTGTTAAAGTGCTTGATAGTTTGACCTTAGAGCCTGAAGAAATAGTAGCAATTAGAATCATGAAGCGTGCCCTCGAAGAGCCGGTGCGTATGATCGCTCAGAATGCTGGTGTAGACGGTGCTGTCGTTGTTAATCGTTTATACGAAGAGCACAATGCTCATGTTAATTTAGGTTACAATGCGGCCACTGGTCGATATGAGGATATGGTTAAAGCGGGCATTATCGACCCGACCAAAGTGACGCGTAGCGCTCTCCAGAATGCCGCGTCTATCGCCGGTATGTTACTCACCACTGAATGTGTTATCACCGATATTCCGAAAAAGGATGATACCCAAGCGCACGGCGGTGGTATGCCGAGCGGCATGGGTGGAATGGGCGGGATGTACTAATTTTAAATGTCATCCCTTCGACAAGCTCAGGGCAGGCTCTGAGCGAAGCGAAGGATCTTTATCTCAAATTATTCGTAATTACAAAAGAACGGGCTCACCCCGTTCTTTTTGTGTGCTTGTGGATAAGCAGTTTGACACCAATGCCAATCTGTATTAAAATACCTACAAATAAGCGTAATTTTGTATAAAATTTTCTACAAATATGCTGAAACGATTGCTTTTTTACGATATATTAGCCAAAATTGAGCATAAAAATGCCATAATTATCACTGGCATGCGTCAGGTGGGTAAAACTACGCTGTTAAAGCAGGTTTTTACTGAAACTTTGGAAAATAAGCCCAAATTGTGGTTTGATTTTGAAAACCCCATTGACACCAAAGTGTTTGAAGAAACGGATTATCGCAATGTTTATGAACGCTTGCGTCAAATGGTCGGAACGCCGGATGGCGAACGGTTGTTTGTGTTTATCGATGAAGTGCAAAATTATCCGGAAGTCACCAAAGTGGTGAAATATTTGATTGATCATTACGGCGTCAAGTTTTTTATTACCGGCTCGTCCAATTATTATCTCAAGAATTTATTTCCGGAAAGTTTAAGCGGGCGAAAATTTTTATATATTTTACCGCCCCTATCGTTTCGCGAGTTTTTATATTTTCGCGGGCAATTGGGCGCGGACGAAGCGCGGGCGCGTGATCTGAATAAGATTTTGCGACCGGCCGATTATATTTCTGCCAAGGGTTTGGAGCCGGAATACGATGAATATTTGAAATTTGGCGGGTTTCCGGAAGTGGTTAGCACTGCGGGCGCGGAGACCAAACAAGAGATTCTCAAAAATATTTTTAAGTCGTTTTTTGAGAAGGACTTGAAGGTGCTGTCTGATTATCGCGATGTGCGCGAATTACGCGATCTGATTCTTTTATTGTTGCCGCGAGTGGGTTCGGGATTGGATATTACCAAATTAGCGGCCGAATTAAGCGCCGACCGCGCCAAAATTTATAATTATTTGGAATTTCTGCAAGGCACCTTTTTGATTCGTCTGTTGCCCAAATTTTCCAAAAGCATTGACCGCGCCGTGGCCGGCGGTAAAAAAGTTTATTTTACCGACAATGGAATTTTAAATGCCATCGGCCGCGTGAACGACGCGCAGCTTTTGGAGAATACAGTCGTAAATCAACTGGCGGAGTATGGCGAACTGGGATTTTACAATCGTCGTAATACCGCGGAGATTGACGCGATTTTAAATAAAGAAATAGCGTTGGAAATCAAAACCACCGGCACTACTGCCGATGAGGCGCGCTTATCCGAATTGGCGCAATCAATCGGTTTAAAAAAATACTTTATCATTTCCAAAAATATTTCCGAACGAGGTAATTTTATTTCTCCAACCCAATTATAGTTTGGAGTGATGTTTGGTCATTAAAAATAAATTTATGATGGGGTCAATTTTGCACTTTTTTTCTCAATTTCCACCCGAGATTGCCACAATGCTCATGGCGATGACGCCGGTGGGCGAGTTGCGTTTGGCGTTGCCGGTGGCGGTATTGGGGTATCATTTGCCCGGATGGGAAGCCTTGATCTGGTCTATTGTTGGCAATACCATTCCGGCAACGATAATCCTCGCCTTTGCCGGCCCGTTTCATCGCTGGATTGAAAATAAATCCGGCTATTTTGCCGGTAAATGGATCCGGGCGCTCGCGCGCGCGCAAAAAAAATTTGAGGGCGATTTTGCCAAATATGGACTGATCGGATTGATGATTTTTATCGGCGTGCCTTTGCCTGGCACCGGCGCTTATACCGGCGCATTGGCGGCGTTTGTTTTTGGTATCCCCATCAAAAAATCTTGGCCTTTTGTTTTTGGCGGTATTATTATTTCCGGCCTGATTACATTACTCGTAACCGTGGGAGCGGATAAGATTTTTTAATTTATGCCGGATATGTTATTTGAATTGCGAGCCAAAATCATCGCGGCGATGCAGTTGTTAAAAATCGCCGACTTAAAAAACAAACTGGCGCAACTCGAAGCCGAGATGTCAGCGCCGGATTTTTGGATCGATCAAAAAACTGCGCAGACGGTGTCGCAGGATTTTAGTGATATCAAAAATGAAGTGGACAAATGGGAAAATATTTCCCGGCGTGTCGATGATCTGATCGAACTCGCGTCATCAGGCGATGAGTCGCTCGCGACCGAGATCGAAAAACAATCTGTTGAACTCGCCAAAGAATTTGAAAGTTACGAATTGTCTCTTTTGCTTGATGGGCCATACGACAACAACAATGCCATCGTGGCGATTCATGCCGGCAGTGGCGGTACCGAGGCGCAGGATTGGGCCGAGATGCTCACGCGGATGTTGTTTCGATTCAGCGAAAAGATGCGCCACCGCCAAGGCGGGGCAAGCTGGAAAACGGATATTCTTGACGAGTCGCGCGGACAAGAAGCGGGTTATAAATCCATCATGTTTAAAATCAGCGGTCGCAATGTGTATGGCTATCTCAAATCCGAAAGCGGCACTCATCGTTTGGTCAGGATTTCTCCATTTGACGCCGAAAAAATGCGCCACACCTCGTTTGCGCTGATTGAGGTTTTGCCCGAGCTCGATGAGCGCGTGGAATTTGAGATCGATCTCAAGGATCTGCGCATTGATACTTTCATGTCCGGCGGTAAAGGCGGCCAAAGCGTGAATACCACCTATAGCGCCGTGCGTATTGTTCACCTTCCGACCAATATTACGGTATCGTGCCAAAACGAACGATCACAACAGCAAAACAAAGAAACCGCCATGAAGGTTTTGAAAGCGAAACTGCTCAAATTGGAAGAAGAAAAAATTGCCAAAGAACGCAATGAACTACGCGGGGAATACAAATCGGCCGAGTGGGGCAACCAGATCAGGAGTTATGTTTTGCATCCATATCATATGGTCAAGGATCATCGCACCGAGTATGAGTCCAGCGATCCCGAGGGCGTGCTCGAAGGCGAACTCTTACCGCTTTGTGAATCATATTTAAAATGGATCAAAACTTAAATCACAAATCTTAAATTACAAATTCCAAGTAAATTTCAAATCACAAATTTCAATGATGTCTATGATTATGATGATTTACAAAGCAGAACAAATCAAAGAAATCATCAATGCTTTAATCGAAGGCAAGGTTTTGGTTTTGCCGTCTGAAACCAGCTATGGATTTTCTTGTGATGCCACCAATCAAACGGCGGTGGATAAAATTTTTAAAATTAAAGGGCGAGCCAGCGGCAAGCCGGTGTTGGTTTTGGTGGACAGTATTTCGATGGCCAAAAAGTATTTATCGTGGAGCGCGCCGTTAAAAAAATTAGCCGGAAAATATTGGGATCAGGATGCTCGATTGCCGCTGACGATAGTGGGAAATTATCAGAAAAAATTTTTGATAAAGAGATTGGCGCCGTCCGCGCTTTCGACCGAAAATACTTTAGCCGTGCGCGTCACTCATCATGCTATTCTTCAGGATATTTGTCGGCGCTTGGGTCGTCCGGTTATTTCTACTTCGGCCAATATTGCCGGAGCGCAGGCGCTTTATAATCCGGACGAGATTTCCAAACAATTTTCCGGACAAGATATTTCTCCCGATGCCGTCGTTGACGCCGGTGTTTTGCCGATTAGACCGGCCAGCACAATCATTAGTGTGGTCACCGGACAAACGCGAATATTGCGCCAGGGCGATTTAAAAATCGTATGAAGAGCGTTATCGAAAAAAAGTTAAAGAAATTACCAGATACTCCCGGTGTGTATCTGTTTTTCAATTCCGAGCGTGAATTAATTTATGTCGGTAAGGCCACCAGTTTGCGTGATCGGGTGCGCAGTTATTTCACCGGTCCGCGCACTGTGCGTCCGATCGAAGCAATGATTCATGAGGTGGTAAATTTAAAAACACAATCCACCGACTCGGCCTTGGAAGCGATAATTCTCGAAGGAAATTTAATCAAAAAATTTCGCCCGAAATATAATATTGATTGGAAAGACGATAAAAGCTGGAATTACATCGCGATCTCGAAAGACAAATATCCGCAGGTGAAATTTGTGCGTGAGCATGAAATCAAATCAAATATAAAATATCAAAAATCAAATATATTGTTTGGTCCTTATCCACATTTAAAAATGCGTGAATTTGAAAAAATACTGCGCAAATTATTTTCGGTGTCATTTTGTCAGCCACAGCAAGGCAGGCCATGTCTATATCGTCAGATTGGACAGTGTCTCGGGGTGTGCAGTGGAGAGATTAGCGCGCTTGATTATCGTCAAAAAGTGATTAGACCGTTGGTGCTATTTTTGTCCGGGAAAAAGCGGTCGCTTCTGAATCAATTAAACAATCGCATGAAGCTCGCGTCCAAGTATGGAGATTTCGAAGAGGCGGGCCGGTTGCGCGATCAGATCGAAGCGCTTCGTCATATTCAAGATGTCGCACTATTAAACAGTGGGTTTACCAACGCTGTCATCCCGAACGAAGCGAGAGATCTCCACTTTTTCGGTCGAAATACGGGGCATATCCGCATCGAAGGCTACGATATTTCCAATTTGGGCGATACGGATAAAGTGGGGAGCATGGTAGTGTTTGACGAGAGTGGGCCGATAAAATCAGAGTATCGGAAATTTAATATCAAAACTGTAGTGGGGCAAAGCGATGTCGATTGCTTAGCCGAAGTTATTTCTCGTCGTATTCGCCATGACGAATGGCCCATGCCGAATATAATTTTGATTGATGGCGGTGTGCCTCAAGTGCATAAAGTTAAATCGATTTTATCTTTCGCAAAAATAACGACCCCGGTGATTGGCATTGCCAAAGGACCAACACGAAAAAACAATGAGATTATTTTTAGCGATCGCGATCTGAAAATCCAAAAATGGGCTTATGCCAATGTTAAATTATTAATTCAGGTACGCGACGAAGCGCATCGTTTCGCGATTAAATTTAATCGGTCTAAAAGGAAGCTTAGATAATCATTTTGTGGTGAAGTATTGTGCCAAAGCGACACTGCGAAGCACAAGGAGCGTGGCACAATACTTCACCACAAAATAGCACACCAAGATAAGTATGCCTGAATTACCGGAAGTGGAAACTATCAGGCGCGACCTTTCGACGCGCGTAGTTGATAAAAAAATTATCGCGCTTGACGCGCGCGACCATAAAGTGGCTGATAAAAATTTGGCCAAAATTTTGGTTGGAAAAAAATTTATTAAGATTGAAAGGCGGGGAAAGCTTCTGGCATTTTTATTGTCCGATGGCCAATATTTGCTCGCGCATCTCAAGATGACCGGTCAGCTCATATATAAGGAAAAAAGAACAAGGAGTAAAGAAAAGATTGTGGCCGGCGGACATAAAATATCCCCCAGTGATTTGCAAGTGCCCAATAATTTTACTCGGGTTATATTTTCATTTGTCGATAAATCACAATTATTTTTCAATGACATGCGCCGATTCGGGTATTTGAAACTGGCGAGCGCCGATGAAAAAGAAAAAATTTTTAATGAAAATTTCGGCATCGAGCCATTGACTGAAAATTTTAAATTCAAAAATTTTTCAGCTTTGTTCGCGAGGCGAAAAACCAATCTCAAGGCGTTGCTGATGAATCAAAAATTGATCGCCGGTATTGGCAATATTTATGCTGACGAAGCTTGTTATTGCGCCGGACTATTGCCGTGGCGAAAGGCGGGAAGTTTGACTGCGGGTGAATTAAAGAGACTATTTAGCAGTATCACCGAGGTGTTGAAAGTAGCCTTAAAAAATCGCGGTACTTCATTTGATGATTTTGTCGACGCTCAAGGGGAAAAAGGCGGGCATTATAATTTTCTCAATGTATATGAGCGCGATGGCGAGAAATGTCGCCGATGCAAATCAATCATAAAAAAGACGCGCCATGCCGGGCGGGGGACGCATTTTTGTCTCAAATGCCAAAAATAGTATTGAGACATATTTGTTTTTCGCTTTTTTCGCGCGCGAGCGCGAAAGGATGCGCCTGCGGGCGCATATTCGAAATGAGTGAGTATAATCATTAATTATTTTAATGATTATCGAACGAATGAGAATATATCTTAATATAACCCGCTCAGAATCAAATATGTCTCAATGCTATCTAATATGAGAAATTTTTCAGTAATTATTCCCGCGTTTAACGAAGCCCGGACCATCAAGGGAGTTATTGAGGTTGCAAAAAAATGCGATTATGTCGACGAGATTATCGTTGTCGATGACGGCTCATCTGATGAGACTGGCACAATCGCGACCGGTGCCGGCGCTCGCGTCATCACACTCTCACCCAATCGCGGCAAAGCGCAGGCCATGGATGCTGGGGTCAAAGCTGCCAAAAACGATTATATTTGTTTTTTGGACGCGGATTTAAAAAATTTTTCGATTGAAATTTTAAATAATATTATTGCGCCGGTAGTGGATGGTCGATATGATATGTTCGCGGTCATCTTTGGCCGATCAATCTGGGGGATAAATTGGCTGACACCGCATCTGCCGATCATCAGCGGCAATCGCGCTCTTTCGAAAGAAACATGGAATCTTGTCCCCGAGAAATTTAAAGTAAAATTTCAAATTGAAATCGCTTTGAATTATTCCGCTAAACGCGCCGGCAAAAAAATCGGCGCGATATCGTGGCCGGGATTTTCTCATGCGATCAAAGAAAAAAAATACGGATTATGGCGCGGATTATATCGGCGGGTGAAAATGATTTGGGATATTATTTGGATTTTTGCGCGCGTGCGAATTGAGAAATAATCTGTATTTTCGCTAAAAAGTCAAAACAATCATGATTTGCTTTTTTCCCATAATTTAGGTAAAATACGCCCATAACCAAATATTATGAATCAATACCATCCGGCCAAAATCGAAAAAAAGTGGCAAAAATATTGGGAGAAAAACAAAACTTTCAAAACCAGCGATTCATCCGACCGACCGAAGTTTTATGTTTTGGATATGTTTCCGTATCCGTCGGGCGCCGGACTCCATGTCGGCCATCCCAAGGGCTACATTGCCACCGATATCGTGGCGCGTATGAAAATGATGCAGGGCCACAATGTGCTTCACCCGATGGGTTGGGATGCTTTTGGGTTGCCGGCCGAAAATTACGCGCTTAAAAATAAAATGCACCCGGCCGAGTCCACGGAAAAAAATGTCCAGGTTTTTAAAAAACAATTGGGACTTTTGGGGTTCACCTATGATTGGGATCGGGAAGTGAATACTACCGACCCGGAGTATTACCGTTGGACCCAATGGATGTTTATCGAGATGTATAAACGCGGTTTAGTGTTTGAATCAAACGAGCCGATCAATTGGTGTCCGAGTTGCAAGACCGGTCTGGCCAACGAAGACCTTGATGACGGCAAATGCGAACGCTGTGGCAGTATCGTCGAGCAAAAACCGATGCGCCAGTGGGTGATCAAAATTACCGATTATGCCGAGCGACTACTCAATGATATTGATAAATTGACCGAGTGGCCGGAGCCGATCAAAGAAATGCAGAGAAATTGGATTGGCAAAAGCGAGGGCGCACTCGTTAAATTCGCTGTCATTCCGACCGAGGCCCAAGGCCGAGCGGAGGAATCTTTGTCTATCGAAGTATTCACCACCCGTCCCGATACTCTTTTTGGGTGTACTTATTGTGTGGTAGCGCCTGAACACGAATTATTGAGAAATCAAAAATTTAACATCAAAAATCAAAAAGAGGTAAACGAATATATTGCAAATGCCAAAAATAAAACCGTGATGGAGCGCACGGAATTGGCCAAAGAAAAAACCGGCATTGAAATCCAAGGAATAAAAGCAGTTAATCCGGCGAATGGCGAGCAGGTGCCGATTTTTGTGGCCGATTATGTTTTGGGCAATTACGGCACCGGCGCCATCATGGCCGTGCCGGCGCATGATGAGCGTGACTGGGAGTTCGCGAAAAAATATGATCTGCCTATTAGATGTGTTGTTATTCCAGACGCGTATTCAGTAGAAAGCGCCAGTAAACCTTTTTCGGATAATTTTCAAAAAGATCAAGATGTTGAAATGACTAAAATATTGTTAGGTGAAAAATGTAATGTCAGCGGTGGTATCTCCACAAATTCTGATTTTCTCAATGGCTTAAAAACACCGGAAGCCAAACAAAAAATGATCACTTGGCTCGAAGAAAAAAACATTGGCAAGAAAAAAACTCAATACAAACTCCGCGATTGGGTATTTTCGCGTCAGCGCTATTGGGGCGAGCCGATCCCACTGGTAAAATGTGAGGCGTGCGCGAATAAAAAATTTAATTATATTTTAATTCACGGTTTTACCTCCAATTCAAGTCGTGGTTTCAAACCGTGGCTCAAAACCGAGCTGGAGAAAGATGGTCATCGGGTCTGGAATCCGGATTTGCCGAATACCACCAATCCCAATGTCAACGAACAAGCAAAGTATGTTTTGGAGAACTCGCCATTTAGCATCGATGAAGATACGGTTTTGGTCGGCCATAGCTTGGGCGGTCCGGTGACTTATCGAATTTTGGAATCAATCAATAAAAAAATCGCTCGTACGGTTTTGGTGGATCCGGTGGTGCGGCCCAGATTCAATGATCAGGATCGTCCGGAAGTGGTGGCGAGCTGTGATTGGCAATTTGATTGGAAAAAGATAAAAATCAACGGTGGCAAAATTGTGGTTTTAGGGGATATCCATCGACCGATTATAAAAAAAGAGCACTTAGTTGAGCTGGAAAAAAATTTAGGGGCGGATTTGTGGTGGGTTATTCCGCAGAATTATCATTTTAGCAGTCGAGGCGGGGCCGTGGAGTCGGAGCCGGCGGTATTGCGAGCGTCCATTGACTCGGGTTGGTCGGTAGTGGACGACGAAGAACTTCCTCTTGAGCTCCCCAAAGTCAAACACTACGAACCCAGTGGCACCGGTGAATCACCACTCGCGACTATCGAAAAATGGGTTAATACTAAATGCCCGAAATGTAGCGGGCCGGCTAAGCGCGAGACCAACACGATGCCTCAATGGGCGGGGAGTAGTTGGTATTATTTGGCCTACGCGATGCCGAGAGTCAAAGGAAAATACATCTGGGACAAAAAAGTGATTGAATATTGGATTGGATCCGGCCTTGCCCCGCGAAGCCCAAGCGAAGCGCAGGGCGAAGGCGGGGTGGATTTTTATGTGGGCGGAGCCGAGCATGCCACTCGCCATTTGATTTACGCTCGTTTTTGGCACAAATTTTTATTTGATATCGGTATGGTGGCGCACGACGAGCCGTTCAAACGCCTACAAAATCTGGGTGTAATCCTCGCCGAAGACGGTCGCAAGATGAGTAAGCGTTGGAATAATGTCATCAACCCCAACGACATCGTCGCGCGTTTTGGCGCGGACGCGATGCGGGTTTACGAGATGTTCATGGGGCCGTTTGATCAGCCCTGCGCTTGGAATATGCAAGGAGTCGTGGGCGCCAAAAGATTTTTGGAAAAAGTTTGGGATCTATTTCCGCGCTTGGATAAAAATTTTACCGCTGACGCGTCTGTCGGCATCATGCACAAGACCATAAAAAAAGTCACGGAAGATATCAGTGAGATGAAATTCAATACCGCGATTTCACAGCTCATGATTTGGGTCAATGAATTGCGCGCGCAAGAAAAAACCAGCTTTGATGAATTAAAAAATCTCACCCTGTTACTCGCGCCGTTTGCTCCGCATTTATGCGAAGAGCTGTGGGAAATGCTTGATCAAAAAAGTAGCGTGGTCAATGCCGATTGGCCAAAGTACAATCCCGCCAAAATTCAAGACAACGAAATCACTCTGGCCATTCAGGTCAATGGGAAATTGCGCGACACGATCGTCGTGCCGTTTGACATTTCCGACACGGACGCCAAAGACCGAGCGCTCGCCAGTGAAAAAGTGCAAAAATGGCTCGAGGGCCGGGCGCCCAAAAAAGTTATTTATGTCAAAGGAAAATTAGTGAGCATTGTGGCGTAGTATTTAGTATGTAGTATTTGGTATTTAAGTATGAAAGGGGAGGGGATCAAAAAATTTGTCAATTCAAAAAGCAAAGCGTTTTTGGCGCTTTGTTTTTGTTTCATTACCGGTGTTTCCATTTTTTCAGTGTTTGATTGGGAAAAATATTGGCTATTTCGATTATATATTCTTTTGCTCGCATTAATATTTTTGTTGATATTATTTTGGTATGATTGGCGGGCGCGTTGCGCGTTACTGATGATAATATTTATTATTCTCGGAGGGGTCAGGTATTTGTCAGCGACACCAATGATAACAGAAAAACAAATCGCGTATTACAATGGAAATAAATGGGAATTTGTCGGCCAGGTGGCGCAGGAACCAGATATTGGCATCGCCGGAGCGAAGTATGTGGTCGGAAATATTAGCGGTAAAAAAGGCCGTGTTCTTATCAATGCTCCGCTTCATCCGCAATATCGATTCGGTGATGTGTTGCGTATCAAGTGTGATTTGCAAGCGCCCAAAAATTCAGATGATTCCCGATTTAATTATGTAAAGTATTTGGCTAAAGACGGCATCTATTCGATTTGCTATCGACCGTCCATCACCGGCTGTCATTCCCTTGAAAAAGGGAATCCAGTCGCGACCAGCCAGGCATCGAGTGAATGGTGTCTGGATCCCCGCTTTCGCGGGGATGACAATTGGTGGGGAACGCCGCTAAAATTAATTTTTTCTCTCAAATCCAAAATCAACACCCAAGTAGAAAAACTTTGGCCCGAACCCGAGTCATCGCTCATGGCCGGATTGCTCTATGGCGCGCGCGCCGGATTATCACAGGAATTAAAAGATGATTTCAGCCGGGTCGGCATCACGCATATCATCGCGATTTCCGGATATAATATCAGTATCATCGCGTCTGTTTTGATGACCGCGCTTATCACTATTGGTTTGTATCGCCCGCAAGCTTTTTGGGCTTGTGTCGCCGGAATAATACTATTTGTAATATTTACCGGCGCTTCGGCCTCGGTAATTCGCGCCGGAATCATGGGGATTATTGTTTTGATTGCCCAGCAAATGGGCCGGTTATCAAAAATGGGTAATGTGCTGGCGTTGACCGCCGCCGTGATGCTTTTGATGAATCCGTATATTTTGATTTGGGACGCGGGGTTTCAGTTGTCATTTTTAGCGACCATGGGCCTCGTATATTTGAGTCCGGTTTTAAAGTCTGTCATTTTGAGCACATTCGCTCCGCTCAGTATAAATTCCGCGAAGAATCTATCAAATAGATGCGAGTGTGACCAGATCCTTCGCTCCGCTCAGGTTGATAATGTGATATATTCTGCGATAGTTGAAACTTTTATTTCTACTCTTTCCGCGATTATCATCACTTTGCCCCTAATCCTATTTCAATTTGGTCGATTATCAATCGTCGCGCCCGTCGTCAATGTGCTCGTACTGTGGATAATTCCCTGGCTGATGCTGTTTGGTTTTATTTCCGTCCTGCTTTCGTTGGTATTATTTCCTTTGGGGCAAGTCGTAGCTTGGATAGCCGGCATCGGTCTAAAGTATGTTATAATATTGACGCAGTGGTTTGCCGGGTGGAGTTTGGCCGCCGTTGATATGCGAGTGGGGATAGCGACGATGGCGATATCGTATGCCGGTATAATATTTTTAATTTATGAAAGCCAAAATAAAAATTCTCGGGTCAACGCCTGGCTACGATCTCGCGGCCGGTGATTATGATGCGCGCGAAGCATATTTGGACGGTTTTGAAAAAGAAAAATTTTTGTCATTGCTTGGCGATATAAAAAATAAAAAAATATTGGATGTGGGAGCGGGGACCGGACGACTATCGGTGCGGTTATCAAAAATGGGAGCGTCGGTAACAGCGCTTGATGTGTCGGAAAAAATGCTCGCCAAATTAAAATCCAAAAGCAATAAAATCGAATCGGTGATTGGTGATGCCGAATCACTGCCGTTTCCGGATAATTCTTTCGACATAGTGGTGGCCGCATTTTTGATTGTTCACCTCAAAGACCCGCGTCGGTTTTTTGACGAAGCCTACCGGGTGCTTAAAGAAGACGGTGTTTTGGCGGTGACCAATATCAATCAAAAAGAACCGCCGGAAATAAAAACCCAAGACGGTGTAATCAAAATCGAATCATATTATCATCGGCCGGAAAGAGTGCGCGGCCTCTTGGAGGAGTTGGCGTTTGGAGTGGAGCGCGAGGTATTTGTTAGAACGGGGGAAAATTGGGTAAATCAAATTTTAATCGCCAAAAAGTAACAATATTTTGTGAAAAAATCATTGATTGTTTTATTTGTTGGCGCTGTTTTACTGCTTGGCTTATTTTGTTATTATCATTTTTTTCAATTCACCGGTTTTCGCGTCATATTTTTTAACATCGGCCAAGGCGATAGCGCGCTCATAAATTTTTCCAACGGCCAAAAAATGCTCGTCGATTGCGGGCCGGATAAAAAAATATTATCAAAGTTGGGACAGTATTTGCCATTTTATGATCGTACTATCGATTATCTTTTGATTTCTCATCCCGACGGTGATCATTACGGAGGTTGTGTCGATGTTTTGCGTCGCTATGATGTCAAAAATATCATTGAAAATGGTCTGAGCAAAGAAAACGATCCATATTGGCAGGTGTGGAACGAAAATATCAAAAATAAAATGTCAAAAATCAAAAATATTACCAGACACGAGTTGTGGACGATTGCCGGTACATCATTAGAATTCTTTTCACCCGATGGGGCGCTTGGTTTGGCCGCCAAGGAAAAGGACAGTAATAATTCTTCGATTGTTTTTAAATTATCCCATGAAAGTAAAAGTTTTTTGTTTATGGGCGACGCCGAGGTGTCGCTGGAAAACGCTTTGGTCGATAAGCATTGCACGGCATCATCGACTTGTCCGGCATTGCGCGCCACTTATTTAAAAGTTGGACATCATGGCAGCGACAGCTCCTCGGGAGATGATTTCATTCGCGCAGTTGCTCCGCAAATAGCCATCATATCGGTCGGAAAAAATACCTTCGGCCATCCATCGTTGCGCGTCATGCGTCATTTGGAGCGGGCTTTGATTGAAATCTGGCGGACTGACCAAAAAAATGATATAATACTGCGGTAAATCCAAATATAATTCAGATGACGATCATACAAAAACCAAATGCTATTTTAGCGTCCATCGTTGTCGCGGTTATGACCGCCGGTTTTTTTATCAGTCAGCCGGTTTGGGCCGCCATTGTCGATGCTGATCAAGATGGATTATCCGATGCGATTGAAATCAAACTGGGCACAGACGCCAATAATCCCGATACTGATAACGACGGATATTACGATGGCGCGGAAATCAAAAATGGTTTTAGTCCGTTTGAGGGCGGTCGCAGTAGAAAAATCACCCGCGCAGTCGAGACTGACCTCACCACCCAAAAATTTTATTATCTGGTCAATGGCGTGCGCATCGGCGAGATGCTCGCTTCGACCGGCCGGCCGGGAGTACCGACGCCGACCGGAGAATACAAAATTTTGAAAAAAATTCCGGTTAAAACTTATCGCACGGTGACCGGCGGGAGCTATCCCAATACCAAATGGAATATGTTGTTTGAGGCCAAGCGCGGATTGTATTTGCACGGCGCGTATTGGCATAATGATTTTGGCATTCGACCGCGCAGCGGCGGGTGCATAAATCTGACCACCGCCGACGCCAGTCAAATTTACAAATTTTTAGATGTGGGGGATAAGATCAAAGTTTATGGCAAAACCCCGTCCGGCAAGGTTAAAATTACATCGGCCAAAAATTAAATTGGCTATTGACAAGCGCTGTCTCCCGTGCTATACTATTGACAATATAGCATAAAGCGCTTAATCGAAGGCGCCTTTTTTAAATCAAATATAAAAACTCAAAAATCAAATATTTTTGCTTTTTGATATTTTATTTTAAATTTTTTATATGTCCGACATCACCAAAGCAATTCAGGCCTTGTGCGACGAAAAAAATTTGTCGTATGATGTGGTTTTGGCCACCATTGAGACCGCGCTCGCGGCCGCCTATCGCAAGGATTTTGGCAACAAACAGCAAAATATCAGAGTCAAATTTAATCCCGAAACCGGCGATATGCAGGCTTGGGATGTAAAAACCGTCGTCGAAGATATCGACGAAGAGGTGTTGGAAAAAGCTCAAGTAGAGTTGGCCGCGCGCCGTGAAAAAGCCAAAGCCGAAGGCCGTGAACTCACCGAAGAAGAAACGGCTGATTTGGCGCACTTCAATCCGAAATTGGAAATGATGATCAAGGACGCCAAATTTTTTCAGAAAAAAGTCAAGGTAGGTGAAACTCTTGAGATTCAGCTCGAGATCACTCACGAGTTCGGTCGCATGGCCGCTCAAACCGCCAAGCAAGTGATTATTCAAAAATTACGCGAAGCGGAACGAGGCATGGTGTTTGAAGATTTCAAAAAACAAGAAAATCAAATTATTGTCGGTTCGATTCAGCGCGTGGAAGGACGAAAAGTGCTTATCGATATCGGCAAAGTGACTGGTGTCCTTTTGTCCGATCAGCAAATCAACCGCGAGCACTACAAGCCCGGCGCCAAGATGAAATTTTATGTGATGTCGGTGAATATGACCGCGCGCGGACCGGAAATTTTATTGTCCCGCAACCATGTAAATTTGGTCAAAGAAGTGTTTACTCAAGAAATTCCGGAAATCGCCGATGGTACCATCATCATCAAAGGGGTGGCTCGCGATGCCGGTTGGAGATCAAAGGTGGCGGTGTGGACGAGCGACGAATCGATTGACCCGATCGGATCATGTATCGGTCAGCGCGGCAGTCGTATCAATACCATCATCGAGGAGCTGGGCGGAGAAAAAATCGATGTGATCGCATACAATGAAAATGCCGGCGAATATGTGGCCAAAGGTTTGTCTCCGGCCAAAGTCCTGCGCGTCGAATTGGAAGAAAAAGAAAAATTGGCCACTGCTCTCGTCGCGCCCGATCAATTTTCGCTCGCGATCGGACGCGGGGGGCAAAATGTGCGCTTGGCTTCCGAGCTTACCGGTTGGAAAATCAAAGTGAAAGAAGAAGGAGGAACTCAAGAAGTGAGTAGCGAAGAAGTGTTGGCTGGTGAAGCCCTGGTCGAAATAAAAGACGAAGAAGCAGTCGTCGAAGAAACAAAAACAGACGAAAAAACGGTCTAACCATCAATAATAAATTATGTTTTCTCAAATTTTTAATGCAGCGCTCTATCAGCCGATCTTTAATATTTTTGTCGCTTTGTATAATTTCATTCCGGGCCATGATGTCGGTCTCGTGATCATCGCGATGACAGTGCTCATCCGAGTGCTCGTGTATCCCTTGACCAACGCCGCGATCAAAGCGCAAAAATCTCTCCAAGAGCTCCAGCCCAAGATGGATGAGATCAAAAAACAATACGCGGGTGATCAGCAAAAACAATCACAGGCGCTGATGGAATTGTACAAAAATAACAAAGTTAATCCGTTTGCTTCCTGCTTGCCTTTGATCATCCAGTTGCCGATTTTGATCGCGCTCTATATGGTATTGCGCGATGGTTTAGCTTCGCATAATTTGACTGAGCAATTATACTCTTTTGTAGCGAGCCCGGGCGTTATCAATCCGATTTCATTCGGACATTTTAACATGCTGAAGGCCAACTGGACTTTGGCTGTGATGGCTGGCGCCGCTCAATATTGGCAAGCGCGCATGACAGTGAGCCAGAGACCTCCGGCGAATGCCGGCACCGGATCTAAAGACGAGAGCATGATGGCGATGATGAACAAACAAATGACCTATATGATGCCGGCGATGACTGTGCTTATCGGTCTTAGTTTGCCTTCCGGCCTCACTCTTTATTGGTTTGTGAGCACAGTGCTCATGGGCGCGCAACAGGTTTGGTTGTTCCGAAAAAATAAGCCATCTTCTAAAAACATAATCGAAGGCGAAGTGGTAAAATAATTAACTTCCAAATATATGTTTATGCCGGTCAAAAAAATTCTTTCTTTGCCGGTGGTCACGGCGTCCAATGTCAAGCTGGGTATGGTGCTGGATGTGATTTTTGATATCGAAAATCATAGCGCGCGTCAATACATCGTGGGAAGGCGCTTGGTCGGCAAAAAGTTAGTAATCGGCTCAAGCCAAGTTATTTTAATTAGTAATGAAAAAATGGTGGTGGATGACGCGGTGCTACGCGAATCAAATCCGTTGTTAAAAAATATTTCTATCAGCCAAACAGCGGTTTAATTATTATGGAAAGCGCGATCATAAAAACTTTGGCGTATTTCGACATTTTTAATTACCCGCTTAAGTTCGATGAACTTAAGCGATTTTTGTGGTCGATGAAAGTGATAAATGACGAGGTTTTTAAAAAAAATATCGAAAAATTGACAGCGGATAAAAAAATCGAAACCAAAGATAGTTATTACTTTTTACCCGGGCGCAGTGAAACGATAGCGCTGCGGCTCGAAGCCAATCGCCAAAGCGAGCAAAAAATGCCCATCGCGATCAGGGCGGCCAAACTGATTCGCTCGGTGCCATTCGTGCGGTCGATTTATATCTGCAATAGCGTGGGTTTCGGCCAAGCGTCGGCCGATAGCGACATCGACTTTTTTATTATTACCGCTACGGGGAGGATCTGGATCGCGCGCTTATTCACGAATTTGATTTTGCGATTATTTCGACTGCGCACTTATGGCGGACATAGCGCCGGGCGAATTTGCCTCTCGTTTTATCTGGATCAAAAAAAATTAAATTTAGCGTCATTGCGAATTTCCGAGCCGGATATTTACCTGGCCTATTGGCTTTTTAATTTGTCTCCATTATATGATCCGAGTCGATACTACGAATCACTGATCGGCGCCAATAGCTGGGTCGAAAAATTATTGCCCCATGCTTTTGTGAATAATTTCACACCCGCGGTAGGCGAGACGCGCTGGGGTAAAATTTGGAAAGCGATCTGGGAAAAAATGTGGGGCGGTGTATATGGTGCCATGGTTGAAAAACAAGCGCGCGCGCTTCAGTGGCAAAAATTTAAACTATCATTAAAAAACGCGTCCGAGCGCCGTGATCAATCTGTCGTGATCGATAGCAGTGTGATCAAATTACACGAAAACGATCGCCGCGAGTATTATCAAAAAATTTGGTTAGAAAAAATTATTGCTTTAAATTTGAAATAATTGTGTTTAAATTGCATTCCACCTATCAGCCGGCCGGCGATCAACCCCAAGCCATTGAGAAACTGGTTTTTGGTTTGAGAAAAAAAATGCGCCGCCAGACACTGCTTGGCGTCACCGGTTCGGGCAAGACTTTTACCATGGCGAATGTGATCGCGCAAGCGCAAATGCCAACACTCGTGATCGCGCACAACAAAACTTTGGCCGCTCAATTGTGTAATGAGTTTCGTGAATTTTTTCCCGATAACGCGGTGGAGTATTTTGTGTCGTATTATGATTATTATCAACCCGAGGCTTACTTGCCGGCGAGCGACACTTATATTGAAAAAGAGGCGATGATCAACCAAGAAATCGATCGCTTGCGCCACGCTTGCACCCAGGCGCTGCTCACACGCAGTGATGTGATCATCGTGGCGTCGGTATCGGCGATTTACAATCTCGGATCACCTCAAGAATATTTAAACAAAGTATTCCAAATCGCGCGCGGACAAAAATTTGATCGCGTCGGTCTCACGGCTGCGCTTATCGATATGCAATTTGAGCGTACCAATAGCGATCTAACTCGCGGAAAATTTCGCTTGCGCGGTCAAGTGTTTGAAGTGATGCCGGTCGGGGAAGAGGTGATTTATCGCGTCGAGGTCAGCGATCAAATCGATCGCATTGAAAAATTGGACGCGGTGACGAGAGCCGTGAAAAATCAAGAAGAAATAATTTGGCTGTTTCCGGCTAAACATTACGCCGCTTCCAAAAGCGAGACTGAAAAAGCGTTTAATGATATTTATCGTGATTTGGATGAGCGCCTCCAAGAGTTCGAAGATGCCGGCAAGGTACTCGAATACGAACGCCTTAAACGACGCACGCGCTATGACATGGAGATGATAAAAAATACCGGCTTTTGCAGCGGGATCGAAAATTATTCGCGCTATTTCGATGGGCGCAGTCAGGGCGAGCCGGCCTACACCTTGCTCGATTACCTGGCGCATTCTATCGATCAAAAAGGCAATTTTTCCTCCGACAAAAGAGACTTTCTCACCATGATCGACGAATCGCATGTGACCATCCCGCAAATTCGCGGTATGTACGCCGGCGACCGAGCGCGCAAGGATGTGCTTATCGAGCATGGATTTCGATTGCCGAGCGCGCGTGATAATCGCCCTTTGAATTTTGCCGAATTTGAAGAGCGAGTGGGACAGTGTATCTATACTTCGGCCACACCCGATGACTTTGAGCTCGCTGCGAGCGATCAGGTGGTAGAGCAAATCGTCCGACCGACCGGGCTCGTGGATCCGGCGGTGATTATTCGGCCGGTTATCGGCAAACAATCGCAAATCGCAGATCTAATTATTCGCATCGAAGAGCGAGTCAAGATAAAAGAACGCGTGTTGGTGACGACGCTCACCAAAAAAATGGCCGAAGATTTGGACGAATATTTGCGCGCGCGCAAAATAAAAACTAAATACCTGCATAGCGATATTGATACTTTAGAGCGTATTGAAATCATTACTTCATTGCGCCGAGGCGAGATCGATGTGATCGTGGGCGTGAATTTATTGCGTGAGGGATTGGATTTGCCCGAGGTTTCGCTGGTCGCGATTTTGGACGGCGATAAAGAAGGATTTTTGCGCAATACCACCTCGCTCATTCAGACCATCGGCCGGGCCGCGCGCAATGTCAATGGTCAAGTGGTGATTTACGCGGACAAGATCACCGGTTCGATCGAGCGGGCCGTCGCCGAGACCGATCGCCGGCGCGCTATTCAACTGTCATATAATCAAACCCACGGCATTACTCCCAAAACGATTGAAAAAACCATCAAAAATATTTTGGAAGAATTTGGTTTGACCGGTTCCAAAGTCAAAGGACTGAAAAACAAAACCGCCGAGGCGCGGGCGCAAGCGATCTTAGATTTGGAAATTCGAGCCGATGATCGACCGCTTAGCGAAATTATCAAAGACAAAGAAAAACAAATGCGCGCGGCGGCCAAAGATTTGCAGTTTGAGCTGGCGGCGATACTGCGCGATGAAGTGGTGGTGCTAAAGCGACAAAAATAATTTACGACAATTTATCTCTTTCGCTTTCCTCGACCGCGAGGTCTCGGGGATGACGCTTCGGCGTCATAACCCGCTCAAGAGACAAATTGTCGTAAATTATTTTTGTCGTTAAATATGATGGTTGTGATAAATTGTTGACAATCTCATACTGATTTGGTATTATACCCACGCTCTTTTCATGGTAGTGTTTTAGGCGGTTCGATTTTCGGGCCGATTTGGCGTTTCAAAACAAATATGAAAGACAAGATAATCATCAAAGGCGCGCGCGAGCACAATTTAAAAAATATTAACCTGGAAATACCACGCAACAAAATGGTGGTATTCACGGGGTTGTCAGGCTCGGGAAAATCGAGTTTGGCTTTTGATACTATTTTTGCCGAGGGCCAGCGTCGATATATTGAATCTCTTTCCGCTTACGCCCGTCAATTTTTGGGTGGTATGCAAAAACCCGATGTCGATGAGATCGAGGGTTTGTCGCCGGCGATTTCCATTGATCAAAAAGCGCACTCCGGCAATCCGCGCTCGACCGTCGCTACCATCACCGAGATTTATGATTATTTGCGCGTATTATACGCGCGCGTGGGCGTGCCTCATTGTCCCCAGTGCGGACACCGAATAGAAAAAATGACTGTCGATGAAATGAGCGCTGTCATCCTGAGCGAGGCCCGCCAATCGGCGGGCCGAATCGAAGGATCTAAAAACAATGGAAAGCGAATAGATTCTTCGACTCCGCTTCGCTCCGCTCAGAATGACAATGTTGGTGAGTTGACGATATTATCGCCCGTGGTGCGTGGTCGGAAAGGCGAATATTATCAGATGCTTTACGATTTTTACAATAGCGGATTTCTGGAAGTGCGCGTCGATGGCAAAATAAAAAGTTTACGCGAGCGCATAGATTTGGAAAAAAATAATAAGCATACGATTGAGGTGGTGGTGGATAAAATTTCGTATGACGATTGTCATTCTGAGCCTTGCCTGCCGGCAGGCAGGCGAAGCGAAGAATCTCCAAGACACAAAAAACGAACGAGTGGAGATCCCTCACATTCGTTCGGGATGACAGATAAAGTGAGCCAGCGTCTCGCCGAAGCGGTGGAAACGGCGGTCGACTTGTCCAATGGTTTGTGCGCCGTGATTTATCCCGATGGCCATGAGCAGATTTTTTCCACCCAGTATTCGTGTCCGAACGACGGTTTTTCTTTTCCTGAAATCGAACCGCGCCTGTTTTCATTTAATAGTCCGTATGGATATTGCGAGGCCTGTACCGGTCTCGGCACCAAAGAATTATTTAGCACGGAAATCTGTCCGCAGTGCGCCGGCAAACGCCTCAATACCAACGCGCTCGCGGTAAAAATTCATCAAAAAAATATTTGGGAAGTGGCCAATTTGTCGATCGCCGAGGCGCGCGAATTTTTCGCGCAGGCGGAATTGGACATGGATCCGCGCGAATTGGAAATATCCGGCATGGTACTAAAAGAAATCCAAAATCGTCTGCAATTTATGTATGATGTGGGACTGCATTATCTCACCCTCAATCGGCGCGCCGGCACTTTGTCTGGCGGCGAAGCTCAACGCATTCGGCTCGCGTCGCAAGTCGGCACCAAACTCGTGGGCGCTCTGTATGTGCTCGACGAGCCCACGATCGGGCTTCATCAGCGCGACAATGATCAGCTCGTCAAAACTCTGCGCGCGCTGTGCGAGGCCGGCAATACTATCATCGTGGTGGAGCACGACGAAGATACGATTCGCGAGAGTGATTGGATGGTGGATATTGGTCCCGGCGCCGGCAAACACGGCGGTGAGATCGTCTATAGCGGTCCGGTTAATGTCATCCTGAACGAGGCCCAAGGCCGAGTCGAAGGATCCAAGGGCGTCAAAAAGCGAATAGATTCCCATTCGACTGTCGCTCAGGGCAGGCTTTCGACTTCGTTTCACTCCGCTCAGAATGACAATTTTGGGACAGCAATTATCGGCGACGCGAAAAAATCGCTCACCGGTCAATATCTCCGGGGAGAAAAGAAAATCGAGCTCCCGCTTCGACGGCGCGATGTCGGCAGTTCGACCCCCAAATTAAAAATCAAAAAAGCGTTTGAACATAATTTAAAAAATATTTCCGTGGAGATTCCTTTGCGCCGTTTTGTTTGTCTCACCGGCGTGTCCGGTTCGGGCAAGTCCACCCTCATGAACGATGTTTTGCGCCAAGCGGTAATCAACAAACTTTTTCGCACCGATAAAGAAGTTAAATGTCACAGCGTCACCGGCACGGAATATCTCGATGGCGTCATCACGATCGATCAGGGCGCGATCGGACGCACCAGTCGTAGTAATCCCGCCACTTATACCAAGGCTTTTGATCATATCCGCGATTTGTTCGCCTCGACCGCCGAAGCGCGCATGCGCGGGTTTAGTCATAGTCGATTTAGTTTCAATGTGCCCGGGGGCAGATGCGAAAATTGCGAAGGCAAAGGCACGCTCGAAATCGAGATGCATTTTTTACCAAGCGTGCAAATTGTTTGCGATGTGTGCAAAGGCAAACGATTTACCAACGAAACTCTGGCTGTGCATTACAATGGTAAATCAATCGCCGATATTTTGGAGATGACGATTGCCGACGCCGAAGATTTTTTTCGCGACATCCCGATGATTTACGACAAATTAAAAATATTAAATGAGGTCGGTTTGGATTATTTGACTTTGGGTCAAAGCGCGCCGACCCTATCGGGCGGCGAGGCTCAGCGGATCAAACTTTCGCGCGAGCTTGCTCGCTATGGCACGACCAAAACTTTGTATCTGCTCGACGAACCCACGACCGGATTGCATTACGAAGATGTCAAAAAATTACTTGTGGTTTTACAGCGACTGGTGGATCGAGGTAATACAGTGCTGGTGATTGAACATAATCTCGATGTGATCAAATCTTGTGATTGGATCATCGATCTCGGTCCCGAAGGCGGGGATAAGGGCGGAGAAATCATCGCCATCGGCACGCCCGAGGAGGTGTCCAAAAAATCCGTGAGCTCGACCGGCCACTACCTTAAACGCGTACTTTAAAAACCAAAACCCACCGGGTAAGGGTGGGCATGGATGCCGTGGACCGAGGGGGAATCGAACCCCAAAGCAGGAATGGTAGGTCCGGCTGTAAGAACCACTTACACTCGGCCCGTCTCGGTGACAGCGCAATAATTATATCACACAATATAAAAACCAAAAACTCCCTTGCGGGAGCTTTGGAGTTCGGAGCGTAAATGTTCTTTACAGCTAAACCTACCATTACTTTAATACTACAACATTTTGTGGTGATTGTCAAGATGGTTTATCCACAGTATAATACACAAGCTATGTCCGGCATCGACCAAAAAACCATCTGGATAGTATTTGTGTCCACGGCGATTTTTGCGTGTGTTTTTGTGGTCTCGCTATCCGAGATTTCAGTCGCTCAAATCGACGATCTAAGTACCATGACGGCGTTTACCGAAAATTCGCTTGGTCAAAACCAAGCACGCGCCAAGCACGCGCCGATAAAAGTGAAAGGACTCTATCTCACCGCTTATTCCGCCGGCAACCTCAAAAAAATCGACGAGATCATCGGCCTCATCGAGCGCACCGAACTCAATTCCATCGTTATCGACATCAAAGATTATTCCGGTTATGTTTTGTATGATTCGCAATTGCCGTTTGTGATAAAAAATAAACTTAAAGACACGCGCGTAAAAAATATGCGCGCCTTGATCGCGAAATTGAAAAGCCATAATATTTACACCATCGCTCGCGTTAGCTCTTTTCAAGATCCGATTTTGGCGGAAAAAAAACCGGAGTGGGCGATCAAATCAAAATCCGATCCGACCAAGTCATGGCGCGATAAAAATAATTTGGCTTGGGTCAACGCCGCTCGTCCGGAAATTTGGGATTATATCGTATCGATCGCGAAGGAGGCGGCTAAGCTTGGTTTTGACGAGATCAATCTCGACTATATTCGTTTTCCCACTGACGGCAACATGAGCGATATTTTGTATGAGCTCGGCGGGCGCCAACGCTACGAAGTGATCGCGGACTTTTTTAAATATTTTTCCGAGCAGATGAAAGATCAACCCGTGTATCTTTCGGCGGATTTATTTGGCCTGACCACGGAAAAATACGGCGAAGACGATATGCGCATCGGCCAGCGCCTCGGAGACGCGGTGAAATTTTTTGATTATGTGTGCCCGATGGTATATCCGTCGCACTACCCCGCGAATTATTTAAATTTTAAAAATCCGGCCGACCACCCCTATGAAGTGGTGTATAGCGCCATGAGCGCGGGAGTGAAGCAGGCGAGTGGTCAAAAAGCGCGTCTGCGCGCCTGGGTGCAGGCGTTTAATATGGGGGCGATCTATGATAGCGACAAGATCAGCGCGCAAATTCGGGCGAGCGATGACGCCCGTGCCGATGGGTGGATACTGTGGAACGCGCGCAATGTTTATAGCGATGTCGGTTTAGCTCAATGACAACTGTCATTCTTAAAATCACAAATCTCAAGTCGCTTTTTGAATTTGTTATTTATTACCTGCCTGCCGGTAGGCGAGGTTTATTTGGAATTTGTAATTTTATATTTGTAATTTTGTCTCCGATATTTATTATATGAGTATGCGCGAAAAGCTATTCAATCCCGACTATTTATTACACTTATGCCAGCAGGCCGGATTGCGCCCAAGCCGTCAATATGGGCAGAATTATTTGATCAACCCGGAAGTGATCGATCAAATGATCGCGGCCGCGGGGGTGACAAAAAATGATACCGTGGTCGAGGTTGGACCCGGGTTTGGCGTACTGACATTTGCGCTCGCCGAAACCGCCGGTCAAGTGGTCGCGTTTGAGATTGAAAAAAAATTACAAAAATATTGGGCTCGATTTTGTCAGTCTGATCAAAGCGAGGGATTGGCTCCGATAAAAAATTTACAAATTATCTGGGGGAATGTTTTGCATGCGAATTTTGATTGGGGCGAGAATACATCTTGTTCGCTTTTTTCGCGCGCGAGCGCGAAAGGATGCGACTGCGGTCGCATAACCCGCTCACAAGAAATATTCTCGCCCCAAACAAAATATAAGGTTATCGCGAATTTACCATACCAGATAACATCTCAAGTCCTTCGTAAATTTTTAGAATCAAATAATCCGCCCGAGACGATGACCGTGATGGTGCAAAAAGAAGTGGCCGAAAGAATTTGCGCGCGACCGGGCGATATGTCGCTATTATCTTTGGCTGTGCAATATTACGGCGAGCCAGAGATAGTGGCAGTCGTGACCCGAGATAATTTTTGGCCCGAGCCAAAAGTGGATAGCGCGATTATAAAAATCAAATATAAAAAATCAAATATAAAAAATAGTGATTCGGTGATCGGCCATGTCTGTCATTCTGAGCCTTGCTTACCGACAGGCAGGCAAAGCGAAGAATCTCCAACAACAAGTAAAACCAACGAAGATCCCTCACATTCGTTCGGGATGACAAGTGGCGGTGAGCCGGCAATTGATCCCACCTGTCATTCTGAGCGCAGCCCCGCCGACTGGCGGGGCGGAGTCGAAGAATCTGTCGCGTTCACCAAACGCTTTTTCGATATCGCTCGCCTCGGTTTTGCCAATCGTCGTAAATTTTTGATAAAAAACTTGTCATCACTCGCCAAAAAATCGGAATTAGCCAAAGTTTTTGACGAAATGGGGCTAAAAAACACCGTCCGAGCGCAGGAGTTGTCGGTCGAGCAGTGGAAAATATTAGCAGAGAAGCTTTAAATATCGGTAGTAATAATTATGAAGGTTATCCACAGCCCCAGGGCTGTGGTTTTTTGTAAAAAATTATGGTATAATAATTTCGTAACTATTTGGATTATGGACGATCAGGCATCGCCCCAACAATCTATCCGAAAACTTTCGCATGAACAGAAAGTGGGTTTTGTTTTATTGCTGGTTTTTGCCGTATCCGCGCTGGGCCTCGGGGTGCTCCAACTGCGCAATACCATGTATAGCCCGTTTCAGCTTGGGAGCGGCGTGCCCGCCGAGGTGAGCAATGAAGTCAATGGTGTGGAGACGCTCGCGTATCGCGACACCGACAATGACGGCCTTAGTGATTTCGAGGAATTGTATGTCTATGGCACGAGTCCGTATCTCGCCGACACCGACAGCGACGGCATCGCCGACAAACAAGAGATTGTCCAAAATGAAAATCCGCTTTGTCCGCACGGCAAGTATTGCTCGACGCAGGTAGCGAGCGCTTATGCCACAGCCAGCGCGAGCGGGACATTTTCTTACGCGCAATTATCCGGTGGATTCGCGTCTGATCATGATTTCACTGCCGACGCGCGCAATGCTCAGATGAATTTCCTCAATCAACTCAAAGACGATCCGACCGCGGTGCGTAATTTATTGCAAAGACAGGGGACGAGCGCCGATGATTTGAATAGTCTAAGTGACGCGGATATCAAAGCGATGGTGGCCAAAGCAATCGAAGAGAGCAATCGGGATTTTGCCGCCTATAGTTCGTCCAGTCCATCGATTTTGGGTTCGCTCACCGCGCTCGCGCTTAGCGGCAAAATGACATCGAGCTCTGTGTCGGCAGCGATCGCGCCGACAGTGACGACACCGCCCGCTACCGCGCCCAATACCACGGTCGGAAATGTATCGTTGCCGGCTGACCTACTCAAGCAATTATCCGATCCTACTACCGCGCGCGTTTTATTGATCAAACAGGGGATGGATAAAGCGAGCGTGGACCAGATGACCGACGCGCAAATCATGACTACAGTGCAAGAAATATTAAACGCGCTGGCCCAGTCCACCGCCGCTCAATAATTTGTTTATGCCCAACACACTCAAAAAAATCGTCTATTGTTTCGCGGTAACGGTATTTTTGTCGGTGTCGGTTTTTGGGAGTTTGGCCGTGCCGGCGTCGGTGAGAGCGCAGGTGCCCGGGGCACCAACGACAGTTGTCTCACCAGGCCCCACTATTGATAATTTTCAAAATTTACCCTTAATCAACGAAGTCCTCCAAGCCCTGCGCGCCAAATATTTCGCCAAAGAAGTGGAGATGAAATGGTATGAAGTGATGCTTTTGGCCGCCTATATGGGCATCACGCAGGCGATTCAGTCGTTTATCACGCGTGTCGCCTATGATAGCGCGGTTTATCTCGCCGCCGGTGGCAAGGGCGAGACGCCGTTTTCACATTACAACAATTTCGGCGATTATATGGCGAGTGTGGGCAACGACGCGGCCGGTTTTTTTTTACAGGGTCTTGGTGAAATATTGGGCGTCGATTTGTGCGCCCCGCCGACCTTGTTTTTGGATTTGGCTTTGCGGCTCGGCCTCAAAGGTAAATATTTTCCGGAAAAACCAAAATGTACTTTTACCCAATTTTTGAGCAACTGGAAACAAGTAGGGAGCAGTCGCTATTGGAAAAACATGGCGCAGAATTTTAATTTTTCCATCAAACCCGATCAAAGCGACCTTGGCATTTATCTCGATGCCAGCGCCAAAGTCGATCGCACCGTCAAAGAGAATACCTATGGAGCCGAGAAACAGCGCGATGAAGGCCAGGGTGCTATCGGCATGTCGGATATTATCTCGGGCAATGTCAAGACTCCGGCGCAAGTGATGCAAAAAGAATTTCAAAATCAATCGGCTTCGGAAAAAGCCAAGACCAACACGCAGGTGATCAATTCGTCGATGGCTTCGGGGATGAAGGATTTGCTAATTTACACGCCGGCAGTATTCTTTAATACTTTTTTTTCTCAGGTTCTTAATAACTTCATGTACAACGGCATGCTTTTTGGATTTTGCGTGTCCGATGTCTGTAAAAAACAAGAATTTGATTGGCCGGAGATGCCGGAATTGGGATTGGATGAAATCGGCAATGATGACGGTAGCTGGGAACCAAAACCAGAGGATGACGATGGTGGTCCGGATCCTAAAGATCCCGACGCTACCACGGCATCCGGCCGCCAAGTCGCCGAAGCGATGTTTATCGATCTGCTCAAATCCCCAATCAATTCGATCGATGAATGGAATTTAGTCAATCTTTTTGGTGCTTGCCCGGCCAATCCCACGCCGGATAATTGTATCATCGATTACGCCCTCGCCTCCGCGCTCAACGAGCCCAACAGCACCGGTCGCTATCTCACCATCACCCAGGCGATGCAACGCGATCTTTTGCACAAAAAATTCAAACTGATCCCGCCCACCAATAGCGAGGACACCAGCCCGCAGTGCTATCAAAAATACTATTGTTATAGCAATGTCAAAAAAATGCGTCAGGCGCGCATCTTACCGCTCGGGTTTGAAATTGCCGCCCGCAACAGCAACCCGGACGCCCCCTGGACCCTCGAAGATGTGGTCAACGGGTTTTATGATTGCACCTATGACGCGCAGGGCCATGTTGTCCATGATGCCAAGAAACCGTTTTGCCACCTCATCAATCCGAATTGGGTGATCAAAGTCCCGCCCCACCGCTGTAACGCGCTTGTTTTCGGGTCGGATATCGAGGTGCCGGGCTCGGGCAATCGCTCCAAAGAATGCGCCGATTTGCAGGGGTGCGTGGGCTACAGTCTCGACGGCAAGAGCTGTCAGAGCTATGGTTATTGTCTCAAAGAAAAAAATGTCTGGAAATTTAACGCCGACAATTGCGAGGAGCAATACGCGTCTTGTGTCAGTTTCAAAGATGTCTCGGGCAAACAAGTCGGCTATCTTTATCGCACGCTCGACACCGGTAAATGCAACGCCGACAATGCCGGTTGCGCCATTTATAGTTTGACCAAAGACGATGCCGGTAATTGGCTCACCGCGAGCGCGCCGACACCATCAAATAATTTTCAAAATACCGCGATTCATTTCAACGGCAAAGTTTCGACCGATTGTACCGGCAATTCCTCGGGTTGCACGGCCTATACCGCCACGCTCGACGATGCCTCGCTTTATTTGCGTCGGGCGCCGGACTATCTCGGGTGCTACAATGCCCGTCCCGAATCGGTCGCGACCGTCTGGCCCGATTCACTTTCTGATCTCAATGGCATCAACACCAATTTATTGCCCTGGAAAAAAACCGAGTGCGCCAAATACGCCCAGCCCTGTATCGCAGCCGAGGAAAATTGTAATATGTATACGGCCTCGGCGAGCGGGGAGCAGATCCCGGGCAAATTTAATCCGGCGGAAATTGCCAATGGCCTGGTGCTCAATTGGAACGACCAATGCGACGCCAAATGCGTGGGCTACGCGTCTTATCGCGAGATGCCGAGCAATTATAGTCGTGGCCAAAATTTAGCCTATATTATCCCCAAGTCCGGCAATACCTGTTCGGCTGTCGAGGAGGGCTGTAGCGCCTTTACCAATATGAGCGCTCTCGTGGGGCAAATGGAAAAAATCGACTACTACGCCTATCTGCGCCCATGCATCACGCCCGATCAGGCGACAAGCGGGAAATTTTTCACTTACGAGAGCACGCAAGCCGAGGGTGTTCAATTAAAAAGTTATGTTTTGAAAATAGATAAATCCGGCGAAGCGGACGCGGACGCGATCAAAGACGGCCCGGCGTATTTTTATCGCACGCAGGCTGATTTGGATTATTTCAAACTGGTTTGCAATGCCACGGTGTATGCCCAGGGGTCAAAAAGTGTTGACTGGGACGATGCGGTTAGTCCGGATTGTCGACAATTTACCGACGATAAGGGTCATACCTATTATCGCATTCTTTCGCAGACCGTGCCGGTGTCGCAGACCTGCACGCCTTATAGATTAAATACCGCCGAATTGCAGGCGTTGCCGGCGAAATCCGAAACCGACGGCTTGGACGCAACCGAATGTAGCGCCAAAAAAGGCTATTGGAATACCGATCATTGCGAGCTCTGTTTCAATAATGGCGAGTACAAAGACGGATTTTGCTACTACAATGGCTTGCCGGCCGGTGAAAATAACACCGCGGGCGTGAGCCGAGTGTGCTCGGCCGCGGTTGAGACCTGTCGCGCTTACAAAGGCAATGCCGGCAATAATGTCCGTAATATTTTTTACGATCAATTTGAAAATACTTCTACGACCGAGGCGCTCGCGGGCTGGGTCACGAATAATGGCAGTATTTCTCTCGTCAGTGAATCAACCAAGACCGGCGAACACTCGCTGTCATTTTATGCTTCGGCCGGCAGTGCCGTTGTCGCCAAAAATCTCAAACTCAATCCGGAAAAAGGCTATGATTTGACATTTTGGGCCAAAGGCACGGGTGCGAACGGTGGCACGCAAAAAGTTTCTATTAGCTTGGCTAATAATGCCAATACAGCGCTCGGCGATGTGGAGATCGGCGATTCTTGGAGACATTATCATCTCGGGCCGGTGGAGCTCGCCGGCGCCACTTCGACCGCGCAATTAAAATTTACTCTCAATAATTCCGGTCGAATCTATATTGACAATATTAAACTGATGGAAGTGGTAGACTATATTTATCTCGTCAAAAAATCTCTATCAGTAAACACTCTTTGCGATAGCAATCCTCTCGACAATTTGCCGGGCGAGGCCCTTGGTTGCGCGCGTTATCAGACGCCAAATAACAATCCATTTTATCTCACTAATTTCAGTTATTTGTGTCGCGAGGATGCGGTCGGTTGTACCGCGGTGATCGACACCCAAAATACCCAGAGCGATACCGGCGAAGGGTATTATAATGTGTGGTTGCCCGGGCCAAGAGATGCCGGAAAATTAACGGTGACGGTTGGTGGAACTGAATATTCGTGTATCGCGGAAACCGGCGCTTATGGGTGTTATACCAATATCTCACATCAGAGTTATGCGGATATTGTCGCGACTACCGCCCAAATTACTTCCTCCACCATCCACATTCCGGCCGACACCCCTTCGACCACCCCGATCTATCTCGTAGCCGACAAGAAATCCGCCTGCACCGCCGCTAATGTCGGTTGTATGGACGCGGGCAAACAAACAGACACCCCATCCGGTCCGAAATTCACCGCTACGCGCGTCAAAAATTTGCCGGACGGTTATTTTGGATCAAATAATTCCGCGGGCACCTTGTGCACCAACGAGGCAGTCGGTTGTAATAAATATGGCTCGTCCAAAGGTGATTTGTATTTTAAAGATCCCAAAGTCATCGGTCAAAAAATCTGCAGTTGGCAAACACGCGTCGAAAAAGCGCCCTATGGCATCACTTATGGCTGGTTTTGGAAAGGCGTGGGTAGGTGCGACCAAAGCAGCGAGCAGTCGCCCGCGTATTGTAAAGTCGACTCAGATTGTTCAGGCGCCGAGGGGACCAAATGCATCGACACCGACAAGCAGGCCTGCTATCCGGATTATCTGGTGGATTATCAGAAATATGATCTGTGGTCGTATGGCACCAACAATAAATACAACGGTTTCGTGGGCGAGTGTCCGCTTAGCCAAAACAGTTGTACCGAATTTACCGACAAAAACGATTGTCAGCCGGGCAAACCCTGCCAGAGTTATTATTTACTAATGAACGAAAAAATCAAACCCAGCCTCGGCGCCTGCAATGGCATGGCCAGTCTCAATCTCGGGTGCGTGCTTCTCGACCAGACCGATATCGTCAATAAATATTGGAACACCGGATTGACTTATCGCGACAGCAATCGCCAGAACGGCGAAAAAGTGGCGCCAATCGCCAGTGGCACGCTCGATGCCAATATTATCGTCCAAGCTTTGCCCGACCGCGCTTGCGCCGAGTGGGATTATTGCCGGCTGGCGAATTACCGGTTTAATCCGATTACCAATAAACAAGAACAAGAGTGCTACATGCTCGGCGTGTGCGATAAATTTCTCCCCAGCTCGGGAGATAATAAATGCGCCCACGATGTCACCGAGACCCGCGCCGACAAAGACAAGGTGATCGTCGATCGCGCCCTCAGCGTGCGCGCCGGCATGGTCAATTATCTCGATCGCGATATCACCTGGGGCGGGCCCGACTACACCGGTTTTTCGATGTTTACTGATCGCAGTGACCAGCCGCATTTTTCGCCGTCCGATGTCGAGGTGGTGACGAGCTCATTCACTTGTCGCGGTTATCCCGAGGCAAATTCGCCGTTCCCGTTGTCGGTATTTAAAAATTCTCTGTCATCGAGCGACGGCTCTTGGCCGGGTTTCGATAATGTCAAACTGTGTGAGGACAAGTCCAACGGCGGGAAGGATTGTGATTGTGGATATTACAAGCTCGGATATGGCGCCGAGGGGAGTAGTCCGTCCAATCAAAAAATTGTTTATTGGCCACAGGTGCCGACCAATGAGCTCGATAGTAGTGGCGCGCCCAAAGGGTATTGGAGCGTGACCGGGGAGCCGTGGAATTGTGCAGCAAATGATGCGTCAAATGTTGGTAAGACATATTATCGATTTAGCTCGTCAAGTTTCGGAATAGCGACTACTGGCTTGAAGTACCTTGCATTTCCAAGAAATTTGTATGCAAAAGATGGTGATTCAGTGTCATTGAAGAATTATAGTTCACCGCCGACTTGCGTGTATTCTTGCCTTGTAGCAGGTGATCGCACCGATAAAGTCTATTATCATGATTGTGAAGGATCAGTATCTATATCAGATGGTGTTTCTGAAAAAATGCAAATCGGTGACTCTTCATTGATATTTAGGTGTACAAATAGTGGTTTGGGTATACAGCAAACAGTTGAAGTGTATGAGAACCCCACCCTCGCCGGCACCTGCCTCCCGCGCCAATCCACCCAAGAAATCCCAGGCTGGAAAGGTTATTGTCTGGAGCATGATTTGCGCCGTCCGCTCAATGGCACGGCCATGAGCAATGCGCCCGATTACGCGTGTCTTAGTTGGTTGCCGGTGAATAGCCCGGCCGGGGTGAATAATCGAGCTACGGCAAACGAGAGTGGAACATGGTACAATAATAGTAATATTGGCGATACTTTTGATGGCGATAATTCTCGTTTTAAATGTATCGAAAGCAGTATAAATACCATTACAAATCTACAGCTTGGTGATCCATTCTATACTGCGTTGGTCGATATTGTCGATGGAAATATTTGGAAAAATGATTGCATAGGACAGGGTTTGGATGAAAATATTGGAGTGGTATTTCCACAGTCGTCGTCGATAGTCCCAGATGCGCAATTAGCATGTATTCACAATTCTGAACCTCAAAGCACAAATGTTATATTTCGTCGCACGGAAAGTAAGTTTAATACAGTGTTAGGATCGGGCACGGTTGATCCCGGTAGTGGCAAGCTACAAGTACTGAATAATTTTACTTGGGACAAAACAAAATATCGCTTAATAAAAGCTGAAGTATATTTGACGAGAGCAATCAATCTTAATTCAGACCCAGTCTGGACACTCGAAAATATTAATGGCATGTGGGAGCACGGCAATTATCCGATTGCTCCGGGAGTAGTGGTGTTTGATTTTGACAAAATTAGCAGTGATCACAACTTGTATTCCGGTATTAAAGATCATACCGTTTCCACACTTTCCAATACAAGACAAAATGTGGAAATCAAGAGCAAATTTGAGCAGCTAACAGAAACTTTGGACGGTTCTTCGTCGCCTCCAATTCCAGTATATCAGTGGCGAGCCATACGAGTTGATAATACATATAATGCAGTAGGGACAGATGCGATTTTAACTAACGATCAAGTTATTAGTCGTCTACAAAAGAATATCGGGGAAACCACTCAACCTGATCGCTCGACAATAATTGATGATCATGAAGGACTAAATGCTATTAAATATATTTTACTTCATCAAACTTTTTCGCAGCCTCAGATGTCAAAATACAAAACTTGTATGACGACTGGCGTAGAAAGCAGTGGGTCATTTTGCGAAGAAAATATAAATGCTGAAAGTAGCGCTGACAACGGTATTTTTCAGATATACGATGTTTTACCTTATTCATCTGTTCAAATTAAAGTTAGCGAAACTAATATTGAGAGCACAAATAACAAAGCGCTTGTGTTTCAAATAGCTAATGGAGGATTTTATCATAAAGAGGATGCTGGTTTGGGAGCTGGAATCACAAAATCAGGATCAAGATTTCGTCGGATGTCGTATACTTGTTCAATAGAGACAGGATTTCCAAATCAAACATCGTATGTAAATGTCGATTTATGTAAAGGGTTTGATGTGCCACCGGATTGTGATCAAGGTAATATCCCGCCGTTCATACCTGCTCGAGAAAGTTATTGCGGATCGTTGGATAATGAAATGAAATTGGGATATGTTGTAGTCGGTTATTTTGAAGATATCACTCTCGGATATTGTCGCAGTATCGCACAAGTGAAAGCAGGTAAAAATAATTTTTTACTAAGTACCTGGCGCGCGCGTCAACCTTATGATTACCGATCTATTTCTGATACCGTAATTCAAAAGAAATTTATTATTCCATGGTCAGTATTTGTCCCCGATAAACCATATGGCTTGATGAAGGATGTTTTTGAGATCGGGTATTTGCGTTCAACGGGCAGGCCATACGATTTTACTTTTAACAATTATTATCGCGGTGATGTTGGCGACACAATACCGTTGGGTTGGTTTGATATTAATAGTAGCACAATTCGTGACCAGGTTAGTCTTGGAGTATCTTATGACAGTAGTTTCAGTGAATTTGGCGATAGCGGTATCCCCTTGCTTATTAATCGTGACTACGAAGCAAGTAATTTTGTTAAAACCGAATGTTCAGGTTTCAATGTAAACAGCTCGCCCAGCATAGACAGTATCTATTGTTTGTGGGTGGAAAGATTGTTCAGACGAATTTACGGTATTTATGAATTAAATAGCCATATAGTTAATTATACTGAAAGGCCGGGAATCTCAGAAACAGTAGTTGATTACCCATTAAAATCAAATTCATATTTTGATACTGCTGCCCCGGGAGCGACTCGTTTCACCCGTTTTCCGCCGATCGTCGCCGCGCCAGATTTGGATCGTTCACATTATGGCGATGAGGAGCAAGGTATCTACCAGGATTGCAGCGAAGATCAAGGACGAAATTGTAAAATATCCGCATTGGACAGATTTTCCGTGAATAATCAAATCCGCGGAGATATCTTGGTCAAAGCCGGCGCTGAAGTGAAGATTCGGTATTATTCTTGGGCGCATCCGAACCAAATGCCGATCACTTCGATGGAAGTGGATTTTGCCGATACTTTCAAAGATGTGGATCAGGCTACTTTGCCGTCAATCGGTCCGCTCGCCAATCGCAAACCGCGGTGTTTTGCCAGTAATGCAACAAAATATTTTTGCACCAACTATCCGGAAGTGCCATGTGCCAGCGCAAAAGACTGCGCTATCGGCGAATCTACCGGGCAGTGCCATGCTTACCTATCCAATGTTCCGTCCGATGTCGAGACATATTTTGGCGGTTTTGGCAGTTCCAACGATACCGGTTGCGAAGCGGGCTACACCGAAGTCGGTTACATCTACGAGTGCCCCATGCCATCGACCACCTGGGATAATATCCCGCAACACAAGAAATTTCCGCAGGGGCCGTATGCTCTCATGAAAGTCGGCGCCAATCCGCTCAAGCCGGACGAGATCGAAATTTCCGAAACCCACATCGGGTCGTTCCTCAAGACCGGCGACATCGTCTGCGCCTATCGCCCCCGCATCCAGCTCGTGGATAATTGGGGTTGGTGCACGGGCGGGTGCTACGCTTCGACCGCGGCCGGCGATGCCAAAAACGCGCGTGGTATCCAACGAGGTTGCTATAATTTCCCGGACAATCCCAATACGATCGCGCGCGAATCCGACGGCACCCAATATTGCAGTAAATACCAAAATAGTTTGAATTTGAATTTCCCCGATGCCGGCAATTATTCCTACATTCCGTATGATGGGCACATCATCGTGTTGCCGTCGGAGATGAATTAGCCCAACCACGCTGTCATTCTGAGCGACCCGCCCGCAGGCGGGGAGTCGAAGAATCTGTGGATATACAGTAATAGATCCTTCGACTCGGCTACGGCCTCGCTCAGGATGACAATGCCGTGTGTCATTGCCGTGTGTCATTCTGAGCGCAGTGAAACGGAGTCGAAGAATCTAACAAATTATGCCAAATAAAACCCGACAATTTATCCAAACACTCGTCGTCTTCGCCCGCGCGCATCGACGGCTGTTTGTGTTTGTCGGCGCGTTCGCGATCGTGGTGACACTCGGGTGGGTGGGGCATGTGTGGGCGCAGGCGGATACAGCCGGCACCGCCACCGGTGTCGCCCCGACTTCAGACACTACCCTCGAAGATGCCAAAAATTGGATCACCCAAGGTGTCGCTCAAATGGCCATCTGGCTCACCGGCTGGGTTCTGCGTCTGATCATGTTTTTCCTCCAATTTCTCATCCAAGTCGCGTCCTACAATGACTACCTCGGCTCGCCCGCGGTCGAGATCGGTTGGGTCCTGGTGCGCGACATGGCCAACATGTTTTTTGTCATCATTTTATTAGTCATCGCTTTTGGCACCATCCTCGGCATCGAGCAATACGAATACAAAAAAATGATCGGCAAATTTGTCATGGCCGCTATTTTGGTGAATTTCAGCCACTTGATTTGCGGGCTGATTATCGATGTGGCGCAGGTGTTCACTATTACTTTTGTCAATGGCATCGCGGCCGCCGCCGGCGGAAATGTCATCAATGCTTTCAAACTCGACGGCGTGATGAGCTTCGCCAAGGCCACCAGTTACAAATACATCACCGGCACCGAGGTGTTTATCGCGGCCATCGCCGGTTTGGTTTTTTCGATATTAGCGCTCGCCACGATGGTGGGCTATACCGCGATTTTAGTGGCGCGTATGGTGGTGCTGTGGGTGCTCATCGTTTTGTCGCCCCTCGCGTTCGCGCTTGGTGTTTTGCCGCAAAGCCAAAAATATGCCGGCCAATGGTGGTCGCAATTTACGACCAATGTAATCGTGGCGCCGATTTGTGTGTTTTTTTTGTGGCTGTGTTTCGCGACGATTGGCGAGGGGGATATCAATTCCAAAGTGGCGGCCAATAATCCGGGCGCGATGGATATCACGCAGGTCAATACCGAGGGTGACGCGTTGCCGTCGGCCGGTATCACCGATGTGATGCAGTGGGGCAATCTCGGCAGTTTCGTGATCGCGCTCGCCATGCTTCTCGCCGGCATCAAAGTGACCCTCGAGATCGGCGCGGTGGGATCGAGTGCTTTGCAAAAATCGGTGGATTTCGCGAAGACCGGCATGAAGAAGACGCTCAAGTGGGGCGCGATGAATGCTCCGCTCGTGGGTGGCAAGTCCTGGATCAATCGCGGGTTGGCTCTATATACGGGTGTGCAGGGAGCGAAAGTTGTATATAACGATATGATGGGTAAGGTGCCAGCCAAGATAGCTGGTGCGTTGCCGGGCGGTGCTGCATGGATTGCCGGCAAAGTGGCGGGAAAGGTTACTGGAGACAGTACTACTGCTGCGCGCTGGCAAAAAGGTGTGTCTGGTGCCGTGGGAGTACCGACCAATTGGATCGCTCGCCAACTCAAATTTGGCGCCGCCGAAATGCATGAAAAAGAATACAAAGCCCAGCTCGAAGAACAAAAAAAGAGCATTGAAAAAAGTGTGGGTATGAGCACTTCGGCCGCTGGTGAGCGCACCGCCATGCTCAAAGCCAAAGCCGAGATCCGCGTCAAAGGAGCTGATGCTCAGCGCACGCTCAATGATGTGGAAGCAATGCAGCAGATCCGTCTCGGCGAAGAGGGGCATGGTTGGCATGCTCGCCATGAAGCTACGACCGAAAAAGAGGCGAGGGCGCAATTTGCTAAAGAGGGCCTGCATTTTGCCGAAGAAAACGACATGCTCGTGGTCAAGACCGCTATGTCGGACGAGGAGCTAAAAAAACAACAAGCGGAGGAAGCTCGACTTGAAGATAGGCTCGCGGCCGAGCGCGCCAAGAAGCGTTTGGAAAAATTAAAAGATTCGATTGGTACAGAAAAAGTGGCAGTCACCAGTATTGACGCGGAAGGAAAAGTGGCCACTGACAACGAAGGAAAGCCAACAACAGAAAATGTGACATATGGCGCAGTAACCAAAGACATCCAATCCACTCAACAGCGCATCGAAAATAACAAGCGTTTACGCGAGAAAACCAAAGACGCGGAAGAACTCAATGATTTAACCAGTGCAATAAACACAGATCAAAATTTATTGAGAAATTTACGCCATCAAGAAGCGCAAATTTTGACGCATGCCGAAGAAGCTGCGCGCGGTCAATTTTCCACCAGACTAGAAGTTGGCGAGGTTGATGAAAGCGCCCAGTATATTAGCGCGCGTAATAGTATTACAAAAACCACCGCCGACATCGAAACGCTCAATGAATTAAAACGGATTGAAGAAAAATTAAAGGAGCTAAGGGTTGAGCCGGAAAAAAACAAAAACATAATTAGTACAATGGAACAAAGCAGGGATAAAGCAATAAGTGATTTAGGTACTCGTTTTCCCGAACTTGATGAATTATGGAAAGGCAATAAGTTTGACTCCGAAGCCGTCGCCAAAGCAATCGACGCCGCCCAAGGCCAACTAACGCGCGCCACTTTGCAACGCAATGCCATCGAAGGTAAATATGGCCTGAATTTGGAAGGCAATCAAGGAGCCTATGAAAATGAGACCAAAGTTTTGGAATTATTGAAAAAATTAGCCGATGCCAGAGAAAAAGGCGATGGCAAGGCGCAGGACAGTATTCAAAAAGAGATCAATGTGCTGATGCCCGGGTCGTCTTATTCGCAAAAAGCGGCCGATATTGTCAATGCCAAGTCACTCAAAGAAATCAAAACCAAATCAGCGGCCATAGTCAAAGAATTAAAAACTATGAATTCTCAAAGACAAAAGTCCAGTGAAGCCGGCCAGAGAGAAAAATTGTATGAAAGCAGTTTGCGTCACGCGCCGGCTTTGAGTTATGCGGATGCTTGGGCCAAGCGCGATCATAGCGCTCGTTTTCAACGCGCCGGTATCGAGGATTTGCGCCACCGCGCGTCTCAAAAGCGTATTTGGGAAAAGAAAGGACTGTCGATGCCCAGCACCGCTTATGTCGATGCCGCCGAGGGTTTGGGCAAAGAAATGAACGATATGAATTACGAACAGTTATTATCCAATCTAACCAATTTTTCCGAAGCCATGCTCAAAAAACGCGAGAATGGCGAAGAGATTTCTCTCGAAGACAACCTGGTGTCAATCGCTATTTTTAGAAAATTATTTCAGAATGGTTGGATTGATGACGCCAACACCCAATTTTTTAAGCCAGCCAAGGATCAGTCGCAGAACCAGCAATTCGTGCAAGCCCGCGATGTGCTCAAGCAAACAATGGGTAGCCAGAAATTTGGCAGTATGGAACAAAGCGCCAAGATGAATGTCAATGTTAATGTGGCGCGTTTAAATACCGAACAAGAAAATAGCTTGGAAGATATTTTAAATGCCGCCGGTGTTTCCAAAGAATTATTAACAAAAATTCAGAACAATCAATCCGGAGCGGATATTGAGATGCAAAGATTGTTAAACACTCTAAAAAATAGAGGTGGGCAATTTTCTCTGCAGATGCAACGGCTGGGGATAAAAGATGCCAACGAGGTCACTGAAAAGATAATCAAAAGATTAAATACCGCCGATTTTAAGCGAATGGCGGATCGACGAGGGGCAAAGTAATTTTAATATTATATGGCCAACAGACCACCAAATCCGGAGGGTAAAGAACAAGAAAAAAAATCGGAAGCCAAACAGCCGGAAAATCAATCACCGCAGTTGTTGTGGCAAGAACCGGTGCGCGCCGAGATCAGCGCGTATATCAGCCGTAAGAAAAAAGACATGCCCAATCTTAAGGAAAGATGTGAAGCGGCTCTTCGAATTTATAATAATATACCCGAATTGCGAGCGGCCATTGCTGACGCCATTGAAAATGAAAAAAACCATTCGCCGGAGCGAGTGAAGGAAATTCGGGAATATTTATTTAAATTAATCAACGAAGATCCGTCTGTCGTGGACAGGCAAAGTGTGTTTGAACAAGCGACTGAAAAAAAACCAGCCGAGACGCTAACCGAGCTTGCGAAATCGGCAGTGCTTGATGAACAAAAAAAGAGCGATAAAGCGCTGGCCGGTGAACCGACTGCCAAAGAACTCGATCTTGATGATGAGGATGCCATTGATAATAGCTTGATTCAACGAGCGGGCATAATTAGCGATGATCCGGCGAATTATCGGGGGTTGCTGTCTCGCGTATATGATAAGGTATATTTTCAAGGGTCTTCTTTGGGTGAAAAGTTGGGCTGGAAAAACACCACCAGCGATATCGACAAAGTTAACGATATTGAGCTGTTGTTGGCGACCTGTTTCGATGTTGACTTGGTGAAGCAACATCAGACGATGCGCGGTTTGCTGGAAGGAAACAAGGATGACAATAATAATATCGCCACTATTTTGGGTATTTTAGAGCGACGATCACGAGAAATTAAATTGACCGTTGAGGAGCAGAGGGTTTTAGAATTATCTCGTTTGACTAAAATGCAAAGACGCAATAAGCATTTGGGCGCCGGTGTTGACGGTGGGTTATCCGAAAATCAATTGGAAACAAATTTTGGCAGTATTGTTGATGAGCTATCGCAAAACGGCGGATACGACGAGTGGTCGCGTGAGGACAAAGAAAGAATCAAGCATAAATTAATCGATTTAAAGCTTATTCGTAAGTTGCCTATTCCCGGCACAACCGAAGAAGCCGAGGTCAATCTTTTGGATGCCTGTCCCATTAATGATGCCACGAATTTTAAATACGAAAACTACATGAAAGGGGTGCAGAAATATCAGATTGGTTTACAGATTTTGGGTGGTTTGCGCGACGATGCCATTACCGGCAAGCACAGTGAAAACGCCGGTCACAGTCAGTTTCAAGAAATAACCAATCACGATGGTGTGGTTCAGAAGTTTTGGATGCCGGTGAGCGGCACCATGGCCATCAATTACTGCGATTCCGATGTCGTGAAGCGCAGTGCGCGCGAAAAAGCCGGCAGTCATGTGCATGAATGCGGGGCATACGATGAAAGCCGTGGTCTTATTGTTAAGTTTAATTTCAAATCATTGCGCGATCGCCGTAAAGAATTGATGGAAACTCGTGATTTCAACTCAACCAATACGCGCATGATGAAAAGCGCTTTGGGTATGAGTTCGCGCGAAGAGCCTTATGTTGAGGAAAGAGAAGAGGATGGCAAGATTATGCCAATATTTTGGCTGGGCGGAAAAAAACAAGCAAATGGAGAGGGGGGCGGATATATCTATCAAGCTCTTCATAACACCTATGACAAAGCGATGATCGATGAGCGGGGGTATCCGCTTACACCGGATGAGGCGCATGATTTATTTATTAACGATGTGATCGCACCGTTTTTAGCCAGCAATCTTTATGATTGGAATATGTGTTTAGGTTCGGTCGTTGGTGGTAAAGTCGGCTACAAACCCAGCGAAGCCGTTAAATTGGCACCATGGGCCAAGGCCGGTGAAAACGGATTTCGAGTAGCCATACATCAAAAGGGCGGCAAAACGATTGAGTTTCGCGACATCCATGAATTAATTGACTATGTGAATATTCGTATTAAATCTGACTTGATAGCCGGTGTCAAAGATTTGATCGCCAAGCCGAAGCCCGGAAAAGGCGATGCAAATGACAAATAAGTATTTTATCCAAAGGAAGAAATTATTATGCAGGTAACATCCGAAAAATTTAGTTGGCAAAATGATTTTGGTGTCGCTGTCGACGATTATATCAAGGGTTTACAGCTCAAAGATTGGGAAGTGGGCTTGTTGTGGCGTGTGCTAACAATTGCCGACACTGTAGAGCTTTCGCCGGAAGTGGCAGTCGAACAATGTAGAGATTTTTTGTCAATAATGCGAGGCGAACCAGATAATTTTCCGGCGCTATCTTTTGCGGAGTTGTCCGGTCTGACCGTTGATAACGAGCTTTTGTCTGACAGTAATTTCACTCGTCGATTATTGCGAACCGTGTATTTTATAATTAATTACGGCGACATCAACTTGGCTGGTGTTTTGCGGGCTAAATTAGAAGATGCTTCGGGCGGTGATTTGTCGTTTTCCACACTTGAAGAAAGTGAACAAAAAGATTTTTATCGCGCATTATATTTGGAACTGTGTTTCGAATTTATGGATTCTGTTCCAGAAAACAAACAGTTGTTTCTTTTATCGTCTGATTTATTTCCGTTAATAGTGCGACTGCGATATTCCGTTGCTGAAGCGCTCGCTAAATACCTTGATTCATATACGATGTTTTCACGAAGAATGGATTTGTCGTTGGACTATGCCGCTTTTCTTCTTATCAACGACACCTCGGTCGGCGAACGCTCCGGCGAGCCAGTGCCACTGATGAAATGGATGGAGTTGTTTCGCACTTATTCCCAAGAGACTTTGGGAGCGATGGAATTGATGAAATTTTTGGACGATGATACTTATGCCGGTCAATGCACGCAAGGGGAAAAAGAAATTATCCGAGCATATATTGAGCTCTATGTGCGTCTCGTGAGCGGGGCGCTCGCTGTCCCCGGCGGCGATCTGGATGCGATCGAGGCTGACGCGCTCAAAATGATGAAAAATACGATTAAGACCGGCCCGAATTGGTATTATATTATCAATAGTCCGGCAGTTGCTGAAAATCAGCGTATTGAAATTCGAGAATATTTAGAAAATGAAATTGACGGGGGTGCCACCGCGCAAAAAATAAAAACCGCCATTGCCAAAATTTTGGATTGGAATTTGGGCCACAAATTAGACAATATTTTGACGATCAACGATCTCTACGAACAACATTTTGGCGCCAAAGCTGAACCGCTCGTGTATTTCGACGAGGCCAGCGGAAAATTTGTTTTGAGTAAATAATTTAACATGACAGATTCAAACACCCAAACAATGATCACCGTAAAAAAACCCGACGGCACGACCGAACGGATTTCTTTGGCTGAATTAAAAGCGAGGCAGGTGAAAGTGGCAATGAAAACATCAACACCTAAATATCCAATCAATTTGGGAGTGACAACGGCGACCAAGAGATCCTTCGACTCCGCCCCGCCAGTCGGCGGGGCTCCGCTCAGAGCCTGCCCTGAGCTTGTCGAAGGGATGACAACGAGTGGGGTGGCGAACGATCTGCCAGTAAAAAAAATGCCAGCGCGTGAATTTGGCGCCCCGATAGAAAATGCTTTAAAAAAATCGGGTTTGTCGCCGGTTAGCACAGCGCGTGGCAGTCAAGTGGATGCCATTGAATCAAATTTGAGTTTCAAAGTTCCTCCGCAATTTAGCAACCGCCTACGCAGTGTGATCCAGCTTCGCCTCAAAGACATTCGCAGTCTTGACGAGACGCGTGATTTGGCGTTGCGTTCGCTTCGGGATGGCGGGCTCGGTCTCACCGAGAGTCAGGCCGACGAGCTGATCAAAAGTTTGGATCATTACGCTGGCAAAAGTCCGGTTTTACCGGTGGCTGGCGTGCCCGCGCTCAAAAAATCCATGTCCGCACTGCCGATGATCGAGCCCAATCTCGAACCGGCCATCGCGACGCCGTTTAATTCATTTGTGCATCAGGATTTCTCATCCCGTATCAGCGGGATTCGAAATGACAGTGGGGCTCGTCCGCCGGCCAAGTTTTCAAAACCGCAAATGAGTGATATAATATCTCCACCCCATGAGATGGGCCCGCTTGATGAGCTTCATTATTTTACGCTCACTGATTTTCGCCGTCTTTCCGATAATGCCGTCGAAGCGGCCAATCGATTGGGGCAAAAATTTATCAATCAAAAAGAAGAATCAATCGTTTTGTATTTCGAAGCGTTAAAAAATTGGCGCTTGAGTCCGCTGTTTCGCGAATATATCGCAGTCGTCTGTGGCGCGGTCGCTAAGGGGCAAAAATTATCCACGGCTATCGGTGACAAGACCAAGATCCAATTGCCGGAAATAAAAGCTCTCGTCGCGATGGAAGGAAATTTGGAATAATATGGCCAATACCAATCGTTTCGTTATTCCGCAATTTATCGATGTTGAAGACAAGATTTTTGGCCCGATTACCACGCGCCAGTTTCTGATTTTGCTCGCCGCCGGCCTGATTTTATTCGTCGCTTACAAATTGGCTGATGTCGCGTTATTTATATTTTTACTGGCGATTATCGGCGGTTTTGCTCTGGTGCTCGCGTTTGTGAAGATCAACGGCCAGCCTTTTCATTATTTTATTTTAAATATTATTCAGACTTTGCGCCGTCCCAGCTTGCGTGTTTGGAATAAGAATCTCAATCCCAAAGAATTGAAAGAGCAAAATAGCGCGCCCAAAACCGAGGTGATGGAGGCGGTGCGCGAGATCCCGCGGTTGTCATACAATCGCATTCGCGATTTGTCTCTCGTGGTCAATACGGGCGGATATTATCAAAATGAGTAGACCGTATTTGTATGAAAAGTAAAAAAGCGTTAAAAAAACAAAATTCCATGCCATCCACCCAGCACAGTCTCGCGGTGGCGGAGATCAAAAGCGATACCCTCATCATGAAAGACGGCACTCTTCGGGCTGTGCTCATGGTCAGCAGTATTAATTTCGCTCTAAAGACCGAAGACGAGCAAAGCGCCATCGTCGGTAGCTATGTTTCTTTTTTAAATTCACTCGAATATCCTTTGCAGATCATTGTGCAATCGCGTAAATTAAACATCAAACCCTATTTGGAAAAATTGGCAGTGAAAGAGCGTGAGCAAAATAATGACCTTTTGCGCACGCAGATCGCCGATTATCGATCGTTTGTGGCCGAGCTGGTGTCGCTCGGCAATATTATGAGCAAGAATTTTTTTATTGTGGTGCCGTATGATCCGCTGTCCAATAAAAAACGCAGCTTTTGGTCGCGCCTCGGCGAACTCCTCAATCCGGCCATCACCGTTCGTCTCAAAGAAGATCGTTTTCAAAAACGCAAACATGATCTCGATATGCGCGTGCGCATCGCCGAATCCGGGTTGCGCAGTATGGGTCTCGAGGTTGCCCAGCTTGATACCCAGTCTTTGATTGAATTGGTGTATAATACTTTCAATCCCGATCTGGCGCTGGCCGAGCCTCTGCCATCACTCAATCAAATTCAAGTCGAGAAATAATTTATGGCTTTTAAATCCATTGACCAAATCAAAGAATCCCAGCGCCAAAAGTCGCTCTACGAGACTGAAAAAGGCCAGATTGCCGCGGCGCAGGAGACCGAACTCATTACCCTCGAAGAAGAAAAGGTTTTTCGCGAGGGCGTCGTTTCGATTCGCGATCTGATTTCTCCGTCGGCTTTTCGAGTGGAGTCCAGTTTTGTTCAACTCGGCACGATTTTTTGCCGGACGATTTTTGTGGTCAGTTATCCGCGCTATATTTCGGTCGGTTGGAGTTCACCGGTGATCAATTTGTCCACCACGATGGATATTAGCATGTTTTTTTATCCGGTGAAATCGGCGATTATTTTGAAACAATTAAAAAATAAAGTCGGCGCGCTCGAAGCGCAAATTTCGGCCGATAGCGAAAAAGGCGCTCCGCGCGATCCGGTTCGCGAGACCGCCCTGCGTGACATTGAGCAATTGCGCGACGATCT
>Ga0172379_10000360_pt1 | contig 116967 bp, 120 predicted proteins | sample GrowelOW334metaG_FD_119756 | JGI IMG/M metagenome (GOLD analysis project Ga0172379, IMG submission 119756) | Groundwater microbial communities from an aquifer near a municipal landfill in Southern Ontario, Canada - Groundwater well OW334 metaG | ecosystem: Environmental > Aquatic > Deep... | reverse complement strand
TAGACCCCGGGCTTGCCCGGGGAACCGACGGAATGAGGATTCCAAAGGAAACATCCTTTGGCCGCCAGGCGTGGTTTCAGACCACGTCGGGCGGAATACCGCTTAAAATATATTTTTGATTTTTTCTTATTGCTTTTCTCGCTTTCTTGCTTACTAACTGATTTACTATGAAATTCGTTATCATCGGGACGGGATTTATTTTTCGCAATCATCTCCAGGCGATCCGCCAGACCGGGGGCGAGATTGTCGACGTGTGCGATATTACCCACGGGCGGGGGGAGGAATGGAAAAAAGTCGTTAAAAATCCCGAAGCGGATTGCGTGGTTATCCTTGCGCCGAACTATCTGCATTATCCGATCGCGGTTGCGGCCAATGAAGCGGGAAAGATAGTGCTATCGGAAAAACCGTTGGCAATAAGACCGGCCGACGTGAAAGATCTGGCCCGTCGGAAAAATATTTTCGTGGTCCAACAGCTCCGTTACCATTGCGAATATCAAAGATTGAAAGCGGAAATTTCACCGGACAAGCATTACAACATCAAAATGGACATTTCAGTTTATCGCGACCAGCATTATTTTGACGGCTGGAAAGGGAATGCGCAAAAGTCCGGGGGGCCGCTCTTTACGATGGGGCCGCATTATTTTGAAGTCCTTTTGAACTTGTTCGGCCCGGCGCGAGAGATTTGCACTTCATTTTTTGACGGGAAGACCGGTGTCGGCCGGATCAGCGGCGCGAATTATGATTGCGATTGGCGCGTCAGCGTGGCGGCCAAGATTGATGAACCATGGAAACGGGAATTTATTATCAACGGGATTGCCACGAATTTTTCCAAAAAGGAAAACCTTGCCGAAGAAAATTTACATCATTTTGTCTATCAAGATTTGCTGCAAGGCAAAGGCGTAACGCCGTCGGAAGTTTTGCCGGTCATTGAACTGATCGAGAATTTGTATTTGTCGTGCCAGGAGGGTCAGCCGATAAACAAAGCGGTTACATGAATAAAAAAATCAAGATATTAATAACTTCCGCCGGGTCAACTCACGGAATTAATGTAATCAAAGCTTTGCGCGGGCAAAAAGAACTCGGTGTTTTTTTGATTGCGGCCGACATGAATGATCCGTCCGCAGCTTTTTATCTGGCCGACCGGTATTACACGGTTCCGCCTGCCGCTGACCTTGGTTTTGTTGATTTTATATTAAAATTGTGCAAAAAGGAAAAGATTAAGATAATAATTCCCACATATTCGGCCGAACTTCCAATTTTTGCGAAAAACAAAAAATTATTCCAAGAACGCGGAATCCTAATGGCGATTCCCGGAATCGAAACATTGCTTATTTGCGAAAATAAAATCACTGCCAACGAAGAATTTTTAAAATTAGGCGTTCCGATCCCAAAAGTTTATTCCGAAATTGAGATTGTTTCGGGAAAAATCGAATTCCCCGCGATCGTCAAGCCGGTGCAGGGAAGCGGCAGCAAGGGGGTGGTCAAAGTGAATGATAAAAAGGATCTTGATTTTTTTAGAAATTACGTAAAAAACAGTTTTGTCCAAGAGTTCGCTGCCGGTCAAGAATACGGTATCGATGGCATTTGCGATCTCGAAGGCCGCTTGATCGGGGTTTCTCCCCGGATCAGGAACGAAGTGCGGGGCGGATTGGCGGTAAAGAGCGCGACCGTGAAAGACGGCCGGTTGGAGGAATACGCGAAAAAAATCGCGGAAGGGCTAAAGATTATCGGCCCTTTCAATATCCAATGTTTTAAGGACGGGGATAAAATCAAATTCATCGAAATTAATTGCCGCTTTCCTTCCGGCGGATTGCCGCTGACCGTGAAGGCCGGATTGAATATGCCGTTGATCGCGGTGAAACTTTTGCTTGGGATGGCCATTGGCAAGCCAAAAATAAAGGAGGGGTTGGTTATGGCGAGATATTGGGATGCCGTGATCTTGAAAAAAGATAATAATGGCAAATTGAAACCGATATGAAAAAAGGAACGATCTTTATTGATCTTGACGGGACAATTTTTGATGTGTCCGAGAAGATATACTTGGTTTATCGCGACATATTGGCCAATTTTGACGCAAAAATTCTTCAAAAAGATGAGTATTTGCGCTTGAAAAGGGAAAAAACGCCGCTTGATGCCATATTGAAAAAAACAAGCGCCGGCGATTTGCGCGGCCAGTTTGAGAAACTGTGGGATGGCTTGATCGAGTCCGATCATTATTTGGATTTTGACAAATTGGTCCCGAAAGCAAAAGAAACCCTGGCGACTCTTGGCGGAAAATTTGATTTGGTGCTGGTTACTTTGAGGAACAATGAACTTGGTTTGGAAAAAGAGCTGGAAAAAAATGGATTGAAAAAAATATTTCGCGCCGTTCTGGTTGCCTCCGGTCGAGGCCGTGAAAATAAGCATAAATTGAAATCAAAAATGATCAGCGGCCTTGACATCTCAGGAAGGAAATGCGCTATTGTCGGCGATACCGAAACGGATATTCTGGCGGGCAAAGATTTAAAGATTAAAACCGTGGCCGTTTGCGGCGGGATGCGCCGGCGGGAATTTTTAGCCGCCTATAACCCGGATTTTTTATTAAATAATATTTCCGAAATGGAAAATTGGTGTAATTGCCAATTATCGGATTAAATCAAGAATACATTGCTGTCGAGGTATAAAAATAATAAAAAAATGGATAACGAAGACGAATATTCAAGATTAAAAAAAGTCGCGGGCTGGTATCAGCCGTCGGCCAACCGGATGGAGTCTTATTTGATAAACCGGCGGATACAAGTGATGCTGCCTTTCGTCGAGGGGCCGCGGGTTTTGGAGTTGGGTTGTTCCGAGGGGATCATGACCAAATTTTTGGCACAAAAGTTTTCCCGGTTGACAGTGATCGACGGTTCAAAAAAATATATTGACAACGTGCGCGCATCAATAAAAAACGAAACTGTAAAATTTTCCGTTTCACTTTTTGAAAAATTTGATACCCAGGAGCGGTTTGACGACATTATAATGGCAAACATCCTGGAGCACGTGGAAGATCCGGTTTTGATTTTAAAAAAAGCGGGAGAATGGTTAGACGGAGGCGGAAGAATCCATATAATGGTGCCTAATGCCCGGTCGTTGCACCGCCGTCTCGGCCAAAAGATGGGAATTATCGAAGATGTGGCCAGTCCAAGCGAGAACGATAAAAAAATCGGCCATCGCCGAGTATATACGCAAGAAACATTGGAATCAGACATTAAAAAATCCGGCTTGGCGGTAGTTGCGAAAACAGGTATTTTTTTGAAACCGCTTTCACATTCCCAGCTTATGGATTCGGATGCAAAGTTGCTGGACGCGCTGTTCGAGATCGGCAAGGAGCTCCCCGATTATTGTTCGACCATTTATTTCGTTTGCGGGAAAAAGCAATAAACTACCCCGGGGCAGAGCCCCGAGGTTTTCCTTCCGCTCCGCTTACGCTACGCGGTGGGAAAAGTTTGTTCAACCTTCGCTTCGCTCCGGGCAGACATTCATCCCCGAGGCAAAGCCTCGGGGTATTCTGCCAGTTGAATAAAATATTTTTAATAAAATGGAATTTTTCGATTTGAAGGAGCAATACCGGAATTTAAAAAGCGGGATTGACGCTGCGGTTTTAGATGTACTCAAAAGAGGTGTTTTTATCGGCGGCAGCGAGGTTTTAAATTTCGAAAGAGAAGCCGCGGAATTTTTGGGGTTGGAATACGCGATCGGGCTGAATTCCGGCACGGACGCTTTGATTTTGGCGCTGAAAGCGCTGGGGGTCAGGCAGGGCGACGAAGTGATTGTGCCGGACTTTACTTTTATCGCCACGGCCGACGCGGCGGCGCAATGCGGCGCAATGCCGGTTTTTTGCGATATTAACCGGTCATCGTTTAATATCGATTCGGATAAAATTGAGGAAAAAATTACCGCCAAGACCAAAGCGATCATCCCGGTGCATCTTTTCGGCCGGGCCGCGGATATGGACGCAATCCTGGCGATCGCGAAAAAACATAATTTATTCGTCATCGAGGACGCGGCGCAGGCGATGGGCGCGGAATACAATGGCAAGCTTTGCGGAACGATGGGGGACGTCGGATGTTTTTCGTTCTTTCCTACGAAAAATCTGGGCGCTTTCGGGGATGGCGGGATGCTGGCGACGAATAACGTTCAGGTTGCGGATAAAATAAAGTTGCTGCGGTCGCACGGATCGTCCCTGGAAGATAAATACCGGCATATTGAATTGGGGTTCAACTCGCGTTTGGACGCGGTCCAAGCGGCCATTCTGCGCGTCAAATTGCCACATTTAAACGAATGGAACGCCCGCCGGAATGCCCTGGCAAAAAATTATAATGACGGATTGTCCGGGATCGGCGATATCGTTTTACCCGAAGTTGGCGGCGGCCGGTCATGCGTCTTCCATCAATACGCGATCAGGACAGACCGGCGCGACGAGCTGGCCGGGTTTTTAAAAAAGGAGGGCGTGCCGACGATGGTTTATTATCCGACACCTCTGCACCTGCAGCCGGCGTTCGGATACCTGGGCGGTCAAGCGGGCGATTTTTCCGAAGCCGAGGGCGCCGCAAGAGAAGTATTATGCCTGCCAATTTACCCGGAATTCGGGGAGAATCACCAGAGATTGATTATCGGGAAAATAACGGAATTTTTTAACAAGTAGTGTTGGAAAAAATATGACGAGCCGCGGACGGTTGAATTTATCCCATTTTTTTTTCGGATCGCCGACAAGAAAAAAGCTGTTCGGGAATTTTGCGGCGCTTTCGGTTCTGCAGGCGGTAAGCTATCTTTTTCCTCTCCTTACCTTGCCGTACCTTGTTCGCGTGCTGGGCCCGGAAAAATTCGGTCTGGTCGCGTTTGCCCAGGCATTCATCGGTTATTTTGTAATTTTAACCGATTATGGATTCAATCTTTCGGCGACGAGGCGTATTTCGACCAACCGGGGCGACAAGGAAAAGGTAAAAAGGATTTTTTCGTCGGTGATGGCGATCAAGCTTTTCTTTTGTTTGGTTAGTTTTGCCGTCCTGGCCTTGGTTTTGCTTTTCGTTCCTAAATTTCATAATGACTGGCTTGTTTACATTTATGCTTTCGGAATGGTGCTTGGAAATGTAATGTTCCCGGTTTGGTTTTTCCAGGGGATGGAAAGAATGAAATATATTACTTTTTTGAATATTGCCGCCAAGTCGCTGTTTACCGTATCAATTTTTATTTTCGTAAAAAAATTATCAGATTACGAGCTCGTTCCGTTGATAAATTCATTGGGGTATATTGCCGCCGGATTATTGAGCTTGCGGCTGATATCCAAAGATTTTGGCATAAAATGGGCGGTGCCGATGCTTTCCGATATCAAATACCAACTGTCCGATGGCTGGCATATTTTCATATCGACGGCGGCGACCAGCCTATACACGACCAGCAATTCGTTCATTTTGGGATTATTCACCAATAATACAATAGTCGGTTATTATTCGGCGGCGGAAAAATTGATCAACTCCGCGCAGGGACTGTTTGGCCCTTTGTCGCAAACCATGTATCCGCATTTAAGCAGTCTGGCCCGCCGGTCAAAAAAAGAGGCGGTATCTTTTATCGAAAAGCTAACGAAGCTAACTGGAATTTTGACTTTTATATTATCTTTCGCTGTTTTTATTTTCGCGCCTTCAATTATCGGAATTATTCTCGGAAGCCAGTATCAGCAATCGATAAATGTATTGAAGATCCTTTCCATTTTGCCTTTTATGATCGGATTGAGCAATATATTCGTCATCCAAGGACTTTATGCATTTGAATTGCAGGGCGCAGTTTCAAGATTTGTCATACCGCTGGCCTTTTTGCACCTGATATTGTCGGTTATTTTGACGAATTCCCTGTCATTGTATGGCACCGCTTTCGCGGTGGCCATAACGGAAACATTGGTTGCCCTTTTTTCCGTTAAATATTTTTTTAAATATGTAAAGAATGATTTTTATCTTGTCCGGGATAAAGCATCTCAAAACGGTGCTAAAACGATATTTATCAAGAAGAAATGAAAAAAATATTAATTGTCGGTGCGGGTATTACCGGCATGGTCTTGGCCCAAAGATTTGCATCGCGGGGCGGCAGGGTGGTATTGGTCGAAAAACGGGATCATATCGGCGGTAATTGTTATGACTGTGAAAACGAAAATGGGATATTGGTCCATCAATACGGACCCCATATCTTCCATACCGATGACCGGCGGGTTTGGGATTATTTGTCGCAATTTACGAATTGGATCAACTATAGCCATCAAGTGCTGGGTTTCATCGATAACAAGTATGTGCACTTGCCGTTCAACCTGAACACCCTCCACGGTTTAATGCCGGATGCCGCGCCGGTACTGGAAAAAAAACTTGTCGCGGTTTTCGGTATTGGTGCCAAAATTCCGATCCTGAAATTGCGCGAATCCAGCGATCCTGATCTGAAGAATTTGGCGGATTTCATTTACGAGAAGGTTTTTTTGCATTATACTGTAAAACAATGGGGTTTAAAGCCGGACCAGATCGATCCGGCGGTGAGCGGCAGGGTTCCGGTGGTTATTAGCCGCGATAACCGCTATTTTAGCGACAAATTCCAGGGGATTCCCGCGGCCGGTTATGCCAAATTGTTTGGCGATATGATGGAATCGGGCGATATTGATGTTATTTTAAAAACCGACTATAAAGATATTGGCGATGCCGGCAGGTTTGGCCAGGTTTTTTATACCGGGCCGATTGATGAATTTTTTGGATATAAATTCGGGAAATTGGATTACCGAAGCGTAAAAATCGACCTAAAAACTTTTGATTGCGAAAACTACCAGGAAGCCGCAGTAATCAATTATCCCAACGATAATGAATTCACGCGCGTTACCGAATTCAAAAAACTGACCGGTCAAATTAATAAAAAGACCGTCATTGGATTTGAATATCCGGGAACGGAAGGCTTTGCGGCCTATCCGGTATTGGACAAAAAAAACCGGGGAATTTTAGCAAAGTACCAAAAAGAAGCCGAGATACTGAAGGCGCGCGGGATTTACTTTTCCGGCCGTTTGGCGGAATATCGTTATTACGATATGGATGACGCGGTAAAAGCCGCGCTGGATTTGTCGGCAAAAATCGTTTGAATAAATCAGGATAAATTATGGGCGAAAAAGAGAGGATTGCGGCGGTAATCGTAACTTATAACCGGAAGGAACTTCTGGGCCCGTGTTTGGATTCGGTTTTATCGCAGACCATGCCGCTTGATTCGATCGTTGTCATTGATAACGCTTCAACTGACGGAACTCCGGATTTCTTGCGGGACGCGGGGTATCTGGGGAAAAAGGCGGTCGATTACGCGAGGATGCTAAAAAATATTGGCGGCGCGGGCGGGTTTTATGAGGGGACTAAGCGCGCATACGAATCCGGATTTGACTGGTTCTGGCTGATGGATGACGATGCGATCGCGGATCGGCGCTGCCTGGAGAATATGATCAATAACGGCCGGTCCGCCGGAGCGATGGTTTTATCGCCGTTGGTGGTGGACAAGGACGGTAAAAACTTATTGTCATTCGATGTTTACGACAAAAACCGCGGTAAATTGCTGAAAAATGCCGGTGACGCCGAGGGAAGCGGTAAAATTTTTGAAACCACGGCCGTGTCTTTTAACGGGATATTGATCAACCGCGCGGTGGCCGCGAAGATTGGTTTTCCAAGAAAAGAATTTTTCATATGGAGCGACGATGTCGAGTATTCGCTGAGGATCGTTAAAAATGGTTTTAAAATAAATGTGGTGCCGCAGAGTATATTTTACCATCCTCGGTTTATGAACCGGTATAAAAAGATTATGGGCGGAATATTCGGGTCGATGCTGGTCGGAAGCGAATTGTATTTTTATTGCCGGCAGAGGAACTATGCGGTGATTATGATGGAATACAAGGGATTTTTGGCCACGGCCTGTTTTATGGCCAAAGAAGCCATCAAGATTTTTTTTTATTCATTGCAGGAAAGGAATTTCGCGTTTTTAAAACTGGCGTTGTTTGCGTTTTATCACGCGATCGGCAAGCGGTTCGGATATGAGCAAAAATTTTTGAAACCTTAGGCTTTGGGCGCGGAGTAAATTTCCCCGCGGCCGCGCGGGACAATTGCCAGATCAATAAAATGAAAATTGCTTACATTACCGCAAAGACGCCGTGGGGGGCGGGCGAAGCGTTCATTTTGGAAGAAATGATCGAATTAAAACGGCAGGGGATCGATTTGTCGGTAATTCCCCGCAATCCTCCCCGGGAGATTTTTCATAACGCGGCGAAAAATTTTTCGGACAATGCCGTTTGGCTGCCATTGTTCGATTTTAAGATCGGCGGATTTTTTTTGAAAAGCCTGTTCTTGAATAATTTAGTATGGGCGGCGGCGGCGGATATTTTTCGATATTCCCGAAGTCCGCTGATCCTGGCAAAGAATTTGGCGGTTTTGCCTAAAGCGGTTTATACCGCCCGGATAGTTAAAAAACAAAGAATTGAACATATTCATTGCCATTGGGGATCAACGACGGCGACAATGGCCTTCGCTGTTTCCAAGTTAACCGGCATCCCGTGGAGTTTTACGTTGCATCGTTGGGACATACGGGAAAACAATATGCTGGCGGAGAAGACCGGGAGCGCCCGATTCGTCCGTTGTATTTCCGAACATGGAAAGAAAGAATTTATAGGAATTGTGGGCAAAGCCGGGGATCCAAAAACAAAAGTTATCTATATGGGAGTGGCGGTACCCGCTGATGTCGGCGCGCCGCGGGGCGATAGGGGGGATTTTATCATCGCGACACCCGCGAATTTCGTTGAAAAAAAAGGCCACAAATATTTAATCGAAGCTTGCGCGAAAATGGCCGGGGCGGGCTTAAAAAACTTCCGGTGTGTTTTTTTAGGCGCGGGGCCGTTAAAACCAGAATTAAAAAAAGCCGTTAAAGAACGGGGATTGGAAAATTATATCAGCATGCCGGGGCCGCTGCCTCATGAGAATCTTTTTGAAAAATACCTGAATAAAGAGATCGATCTGGTGGTTTTGCCAAGCATTATCGCGCGCGATGGGGATCTTGAAGGGATTCCCGTGGCGCTTATGGAGGCGATGGCGTACGGGCTTCCGGTAATTTCCACGGATACCGGCGGGATTCCGGAATTGCTGTCTGGCGGCGCGGGGGTGATGGTAAAAGAAAAATCGAGCGCTGATTTGGCGGCCGCGGTGAAAAAGATCATGCTGGACAGTGAAACCGCGGAAAAAATGGGGCGGGCGGCGCGGAAAAAAATAGAAAATAGCTTCAATGCCGCCAAAAACGTCCGCGCATTGCTGGAATTAATTAAAAATTGACAATATCATGAACAAATATTTGGTTACCGGCGGCGCGGGGTTTATCGGGTCGCATTTGGTGGATAAATTAGTGGCAATGGGCGATTCGGTTACGGTGATCGATAACCTGTCGTCCGGAAAAAGGGAAAACTTGAATCCCGGGGCGATATTTTACGATACCGATGTTTGCGATTACGAAAAAATCGCGCCTTTATTTGAAGGGATGGACTGCGTTTTCCATTTGGCGGCGATTCCTCGCGTCCCGATTTCGGTCAAAGACCCGGTTGCGACTTCAAAAGTTAATATTCTGGGGACGGTCAGTGTTTTCAAAGCCGCCATTGATAAAAAAGTAAAACGGATAGTTTTCATCTCTTCTTCGTCCGTTTATGGAAACCAGGAAAAGCTTCCGTTCAAGGAAGATATGGTTCCTGAACCGATCAGCCCTTACGCCCTCCATAAATTGGCCGGAGAAAATTTTGCCGGATTATTTACCAAACTGTATGGCGTCCCCATTGTTTCTTTGAGATATTTCAATGTCTACGGCCCCCGGATTGATTCCGCGAGCGATTACGGGCTGGTGATCGGCAAATTCATAAAAGCGAAAAGAGAAGGCAAGCCTTTGACGGTTTTTGGCGACGGTTCGCAGACCCGAAGTTTTTGCTATGTCGAAGATACGGTTGCCGCGACGATTAAAGCCGCCCAAAGCGATAAAATAAAAGGCGGGGAGGTGATCAATGTCGGCAGCGAAAAATCATATTCGATCAATTACCTGGCGAAGCTTATTGGCGGGCCGGTTGAGTATCTGCCTCCAAGATTGGGAGATGCCTTTCATACTCAGGCCGATATCGCTTTGGCGAAAAATCTTCTCGGCTGGGAGCCCAAAGTCGCTTTTGAGGAGGGAATCAGCAAAGTTCAGGAATGGTTTGGCGTTTGATGGAAAAAAGACTATGGACATTATCATTGTTTGCCATACGGAATTTGGTTTTGTCAGCGATAAAAAATTTATCCCTGATAAAAACCGGAAAGAAGGCGTGACTGCTGGGGTTAATAATCTGGTGTCTCTGGCGGAAAGGCATAAAGCAAAAATAACTTTCGCCGTAATGCCTGAAGCCGCGCGCGATTTCCCGCGGGATACGGGCCATGAAATCGGTTTGCACATCCATTCCGGTTGGCAAAAATTCCATTTGAACGGATTAAATTTTGACGTGGGGGACGCATATTTAAGAAAAAATTGCCGGCAGTCGAGCAATTCAACGGTTTTGCGCGATTTTTCTTATGAAGAGCAATCGGGAATGATTATCGCGGGGAAAGAGCTGCTTGAAAGGGAATTGGGCGTCGAACCAAAAGTATTCGTGGCGGGAAGATGGTCAATAAACAACGAGACCGTCAAAGTGTTAGTTGAGCAAGGATTTACCCATGAGTGTTCCGCGCCGGCGCATGCCAAGTCTGATTATTTCGATTGGAGCCAAATTCCCCGGATTTGCCTTCCTTACCATCCAGATAAGGATAATTACCAAAAAAAAGGCGATTTACCATTGTTGATTGCGCCGATTTCCCAGTTTTTCCGGTTGGGAAATGTTACCCCGGAAGTCATCGGCCGGGTAGGATTAAGCTGGTTGAAGGCCAGTTTTCAGGAATACTACCGCCAAGGGGTGCCGCTTTTCCATATTTGCCTCCACTCGCCGGTAATGACCGATTCGTATTATATATCGGCGATGGATGAACTTATCGGCCATATTGCCCGGCATAAAAATATTAATTTTAAGTTTGCTTCGGAAATTAAAGAATATCCCGCTAAAAATTATCGTACCGATATTTTCCCTTATTTATTAAACGTCAATGGAGAAATTTTTAAGAGGATTTTCACAAGGCTGAAACATCAGGCTTGCAATACGGGATGATGAAACATTTCTTTGCTGAAAAATTTTGCGGTTTTTACGAAAAAATTTTTAAGGAAAAAATTTCCACCGGGGTCGGAATATTCGTTAAAAATCTTTTTTTCGTGGCGATCGGATCCGGGTTTGCCACGGTTTTCGCTTTTATTTTCCAAATTCTGGCGGGCCGGTTTTTGGGTCCGGCCGAATACGGCAAATACGCTTTGGTGCAGTCAATCGCCATGTTTTTTTATATCCCGATGACCCTTGGGATAAATACGGCGCTGGTAAAATATAACGCCGAAAAGGAGGACCGCCAAAGGCAGCGCAAGATTATCGCGGCGATTTTCTCGATTGTTCTCGTCTTGTCATCGGTTTCCGCGGCGGCCATCCTGTTTTTAACTCCGGGTTTGGCGAAACTTTTTTCGGTTTCGGTCCAGGTCATAGATCTGGCGCTGGTTTTTTGTCTTTTTTATGTCCCTTACGTAATCTTGACCGGCAGTTTGCAAAGCCTTCAACAAATGAAAAGGTATTCTTTTTTCCAAGCGTGCTACGGTTTTCTGGCGCTGGCATTTCTTTCGCTGTTCTTTTTCAATAAAGAGGTTAATTTCGAAGCGGCGGTGCTTTCCGTCTGTTTTTCATTCTTTGCCGTTTCGGCGCTGATCATTTTCAGCATTAGGGATTACTTGTCGTTTTCGGTTGACGCTTATTGGGTGAAAAAAATCATGCGCTACGGGTTGTACAGCGCCGTTGGCGGGGTGGCAGCCATCTTTTACATGAACATCGACAAAATTTTGATAAATAAATATATATCGATCGCCCAAACCGGGATTTACCGGGTTTACTACGGCGCTTTTATTACTTTGGCACTGTCAGTTTTCAGTATTTTTAACACAGTTTTTTTTCCGGTTGCGTCCCGGAATTCAAACAAAAACAACCTGTTTAAAAAAATAAACAAGGTTGCTCCTTATTTATTGGTATTCGGCCTGCCGTTCCTGATGATTTCTGGTTTTATCGTCATTAAGCTGTACGGGAGGCAATATCCTTTCGACTTTAGCCTGGCGGCGCTTTTTAGCGTCGCCGCGATTCTTATTTGTCTTGACGGAATGTACTGTTGGCTGATGAATTCCGTTGGCGTTGCCGGGGCCAAGGTTACTGCCGCCGGAGCGGCGATCCTTGCCTTAGTAAACGTCAGCTTTAATTTTTTGTTGATACCCAGGATCGGATTCGAAGGTGCAGTCATTTCGATAATTCTGGGATACAGCGCTTCGATCGCGGTCGTGCTTTCTCAAAGAAAAGTGTACCGGACCAAAATTAACGAATGATATGAGCTTGGAAGCCAACCAACAATTTTTTATTTTCAAGAGAAAGGATGTCTGGTTTGCCGATTTTCCGTACGATGTCGTAAATGCGGACAGGGTTGTTTTCAACGACTGTAAAAACAAAGTTGATCTGCCCGGGTTTGGTCGCGAGGAATTTTCCACGATAGTTATCGATTTGAATAAAGATTTGGGCGAGATTTGGGCAGGTATCGATGCCAGGTCAACCCGGAGCAGAATTAATCGCGCGGTCAGGGAAAATATTGCGATAAAATCAAGCGATGATTACCGCGAATTTTATAAAATAAACGAATCATTCAGGGAAAAGAAAAAATTAAATGTTTCGACAGATATCGATATGTATAAAAATAATGGAATTTTATTCTATGCTTCTATGGGTGGGGAAATTGTTTCCTGCCAATTTTATCTTTATGATAAAAATACCATAAGATGGCTGATTGGCGCTTCAAAGCGGCTGGAAGCGGGCAAAGAGAAGGCGGCGCTGATCGGGTGCGCCAATCGATTGATTATTTGGGAAGCGATAAAATTCGCCAAAGGAAAGGGATTGAACGAATTCGATCTGGGCGGAGTTGATTTTAGCGGCGGCACCGGCGACCCGAAATATTCAATATCAAAATTTAAAGAAACTTTTGGCGGTAACCCGGTTGCGCGCTATATTTACCGGAAAACATATTCAAAGGAATATAAATTTTTGTCGGAGTTAAAAAACGGATTAAAAAACTTTTTCAAAAAATCATGAAAAAATTATACGATAATTATCTGGATTCCCATTTTATTAAATTGAATTCGGCGAAAAACCAATTTTCGCCAGCCACCGTCAAGCTATACAATAAATGGTATAAAAAATTTTTGCCGCCGGTAAAAACGGCAAAAATACTTGATTTGGGCTGCGGCATGGGACATTTCCTTTATTTCCTGAAAGAGGAGGGCTATACTAATTTTACCGGTATTGATTTGTCAAAACAGCAAGTTGATTACGTCAAAAAAAATTTGACAAATAATGTTTTTGCCGCCGACGCGTTCGATTTTTTGAAAACCGCGGGCGGGTTCGATCTGATAGTGATCCACGACGTGATCGAGCATATTGCCAAGGACCGTTTGTTCGATTTTTTGCGTTTGGTTTCAGCTTCTCTGAAAGGGGGCGGTAAAATATTCATCCGGACCGACAACATGGCCAACCCTTTCAGTCTGAAGTCGAGATATATAGATATCACCCATGAGATTGGTTTTACCGAATACAGCTTGGACGCGGTTTTAACCACGGCGGGATTCCGCAATATCGAATTATTTCCGGCCGGCTCCCTGTCTGATTCGTTCGTGTCGTTTTGGCAATCGATTGCCGCCAGAGGTATCTATGCCGTTATGAGGCTATTGTTTAAAATCCAGAGCTATCCTGCGCCAAAAATCCTGACCCCGAATATAATCGCGGTGGCGTCCAAGCCATGAAAATCATAATTTTGACCATCGCGTTCCCGCCCAAATGGTTGGGAGGCGTGGAGATCGCTTCTTGCAATCTTGCCCGGGTCTTGGCAAAAAACGGCCACGAAGTTCATGTCCTGACTTCGCACGACGCCGGGATTGCGGTTGAGAGCCGGGAAAATGGTTTTTGCGTCCATCGAATAAAATTTCCGAGGATTTGGATCGGCTGGTTTTTTATATTTGCTTTTGAAGCGATGATTTTGTGCAAAAGAATAAAACCGGATTTGATCCATGCGCAAACGATTCAGATGGGTTTTTGCGCCCTTATCGCCAAAAAATTATTTAAAATACCTTTCTTGGTTTATGGCCATGGTTTTGATGTTTATTTTGACTGGAATTTTAAGGGATTTATTTCAAAATCGGCGATTAAAAATGCCGATGCCGCGGTTGCCTTGACCAATGAAATGAAGCTGGAAATGCAAAAAATGCATCCTCGGGAAATATCGATCATTCCCAATGGCGTTGATCTGGATAAATTCCGCGATTTGTCCAAGGAAGATGCCCGGAAGGGGCTGGGCTACGCCGCCGACGAAAAAATCATCATTTATGTTGGGAGGCTGCACCCGGTAAAAGGCTTGGATTATTTGATTGAAGCGTTTAAGATGGTTGAAAAAAAAATCAAAAGGGCCAAGCTTGTTATCATCGGCCAAGGCAACCAAAAAGGATATTTGGCCAGTCTTGCCAAAAGTTTTAATTTGGAGGATAACATAATATTTCGGGGGGAGATTGCCAACAATGAAGTTCCGAGACATTTGGTCGCGAGCGATGTTTTTGTTTTGCCCAGCCTTTCGGAATCGTTTGGAATTGCAAACATTGAAGCGATGGCCGCCGGTTTGCCCGTTGTGGCGACAAAAGTCAGGGGAATGGCTGAAATCATCAAAGATGGTGAAAACGGGTTTTTGGTCGAGCCGAAAGAGCCGGAACAAATTTCCGAAAAGATCATCCTGCTTTTAGAAAATGCCGCGTTGAGCGATAATATTTCCCGGAATAACAGGAACAAGGCCAAAGATTATTCTTGGGAAATGGTAGTCCGGCTTTTGGAGGAAGAGTATTCAACGATCGTAAAATGAAAAATCAAAAAGAAAAACCGGAAATAAGCGTGGTGATGAGCGTTTTTAATAATGGGACGGCGGTGGCCGGAACAATTAAAAGCGTCCTGGACCAGACTTTTACGGATTATGAATTCATTATTGTTGACGACGGGTCTTCTGACGATACCCGCGAAATAATCGAGACGTGGACCAAAAAAGATAAAAGGATCGTTTTTTTGGAAAACGGAATTAATTTAGGGCTGACAAAATCATTGAATCGGGGGCTGCGGGAGGCGTCGGGAGCCTGGATCGCCCGGATTGACAGCGGCGACCTGTGGAATAACGGCAAACTGGCGGCACAGAAAAAATTTTTAACGGATAATCCGAAAACGGTATTGCTGGGGACGCAGGGAATTTTAACCGATGACTGCAATAAAATCATCGGGAGGACCGATCTTCCGGCCGACGATCGAACCATCAGAAAATGGTTTTTGAACGGCCGGAACCCTTTTTTGCATTCATCGGTAATTTTCAAAAGCGGTTTTTCGTATGACGATCGTTTTTACAATTCGCAGGATTTTGAACTTTGGACCAGGCTTTTTTTTGAAGGGAAACTTGCCAACTTGGAAGATTGCGGCGTCATTTACCGGGTTTCTTTCAATTCTTTAAGTTTCAAGAACCGCCCCAACCAAATTTATTATTCCTTTTTGATATATAAGCGGTTCATTGGCCGGTTGGGCGGAGATTGCGGCGATTATTTTAAAAATCCCGGTTTTTCCAGGCGTTTTGCCGTAATTTTTGTCAATATCTACTGTTGGGGTTATAAAATAGGCAAAAAAAATGCGTTGGCGGGGAAAGTGGTCAGTTTATCCGCGTTTTTATTCTATCCGCGGCTGTTTTGGATAAAAATTGCTTATTGTTTTAACGTCAATTCGGCAAAATTAAAATTCAAGAATATGGATATGGCCGAAACGGCGGAGGGCGCAATAAAGGTTTTAGCGGTGATTCCGGGGGAAGAAAACGGCGCGGGAATGATTTTTGCCAGGCGCCAGGTGTTATTTCTTAAGAAAATCGGTATCGATGTCCAGCCTTTTTATCTGACGTCGCGCACCAACCCGGCGGCGATTTTTTCCGATTTCATCAAATTCAGAAAAAAGATCAAAGAATTCAATCCCCGCATCATCCATTCTTATTCCGGAACCGCGACATCCTTTTTTGCCGCGTTTGGCGGCGCGAAACCGCTGGTGATCACGTTTATCGGCAGCGACCTGAATCCGGTGCCAAGCATGAATCGGATAAGAAGTTCATTCGGCAAATTTTTATCTCAAATGTCGGCGTTGAAGGCAAAAAAAATCATTTGCTTGAGCGGCGGATTAAGGGACCGTTTATGGTGGAAAAGCCAAACCGCCGCGGTTTTTCCCACCGGAATTGATCTGGAAATATTTTTTCCCCGGCCCAGCGGGTCCGCAAGAATCAAGCTTGGATTTTCTTTGGATGAAAAAATTATCCTGTTCAACGCCGGCTGGAGTCCGGAGGTTAAACGGCTGGATATCGCCCAAAAAGCGTTTGCTTTGGTGAAAGCGGAAATTCCCAACTGCCGGCTGGTTGTTTTGAAGGGAGATATCGCACCCGATTCCGTGCCGATTTATATGGCAGCTGCCGATGTTCTTTTGGTGGCCAGCGATTTTGAGGGATCTCCGGCGATCGTCCAGGAAGCGGCGGCATGCAATCTGCCGGTGGTTTCAGTCGATGTGGGCGACGTAAGGGAAGTATTGAAAAATGTTAATCCGTCAAAAATCGTCAGAAAAGATGCTTCCGAGATCGCGCGCGCGGCAATTGAAATAATAAAATCCCAAAAACGATCCAACGGATTTGAAGCGGCAAAATTGATTTCCAAAGAAAACATTGCCGCAAAAATCATCGCGATATATAAAGAAATGATATGATTTTTTACCTTTTGTTGGCGGTTTCCACCATTATCACCGTTTTCCTCACTTTTTTGCTGTGGCGGCGCACGAGAAATTTTGCATTCGTGTTCGGTTCTTTCGCGTTGTATTTTTGGAGTTTGTACGGCGCCTGGCCGATTGTTTATAACAAGCTTACAAACAGCCATATTTTCCATTATCAATATTTGGAAACCCGGCTTTTTCCGATCAATCTCGATTATGATTATTTTGTCGCGCTTCTTATTTATTCTATTTTTATATGGACGGTTTTGGGGGTTTTGGCGCTGTTGGTCAAGCGGCAAAGGCCGGTTGAGGGCCAGGGATTGTTAAAAATTTCTCATGCGAAACTTATCGCAATAAGCATTATTGCCGGGGCATTGAGTTTATTGATCATTTATCAGGATTTTTTTAAAGCTGTCGAAATGGGAGAATCGGTGTATGCTTATACCCGTTTCACTTCCAATATTTTTTTTACCTGGCATCAGATTTTAAATCGCGTCGCCCTTTTGCCTTTAGCTTTCGGGCTGGCAGTATTTTTTTCCGGAAAAAATCCTAAATTTGTGATCGGGGAAAGGAACAAGATTTATTTTTTCGCCTATGCGATCGTGCTTGCGGCGATGTCGCTGTTCTGTCTGTATTTAGGCAATAAAAACGAATTATTTTTCGCTTTTATCGCCGGATTTTTATTTTATTTGGCGAATGTCAGGAAAATTCCCGTTGTTTTGCTGGCAATCGCGGCGGTTGTCGGTATTTCTTTCCTTGGTTTGGTAGATAAGGTGCGGGGTTTGCCGCCTCAGCAAATCGCGGCGAGCCTCACGGTAAAAAATTCCATGGAAGCATTTGTGTCTATTGCCGCCAGCAATGAAGCTTTCGGGCCGCATTTTTCATTGTATGGAATATTGCACAATAATATTCCGATGAATTTTGGCATCAGTATCGGCAGCTTGATTATTGCCATAATTCCCCGGTTTTTTTGGCCATCGCGACCGGGAGGCAGCTACGAAGTCTATGCCGCGGGGGTTGACGCGACTCCCGGCCAGGGATACGGAATACACCATGCCGCTTCCTGGTATATAAATTTTGGTGTTTTAGGGGTTGTTATCGGGGCGGTATTGCTTGCTTCGATATGGGCATTTTTATTCAATGGTTTTTATAAGGCGAACAAGTATAAATCTTTGCTGGCCAGGATATTTTTTCTCATCGTTCCCTGGACGTTTATCGCCTATATTCCCATAATCGTTCGCAGCGGGGCGGAAGTTTATAAAGGCGTGATTATCGAGGCGGTCATTCTTCCCGTGATAATTTTCTATTTTACCGTCGTAAAAAATACCGCAAGAATAGAACAAAATCAAACTGAAATTGAACAAAGCCGCAATCCATGCTAGAAAAACAGGTATAGCCGCGGGTTCGGAATTTAAAAATATTATGCAAAAAACAATCGGAATCATCGGTACGGGTTACGTCGGTTTGATTACCGGCATTTGTTTCGCTTATTTGGGGCACAAGGTTATTTGCGTTGACAATGACAAAAATAAGATAAAAAAATTACAAAATGGCCAGATACCGATCTATGAACCCGGTTTGGACGAAATTTTAGGGAAATTCCACAAAAATATTGAATTTACCGATGATATGGAAAAGATGGTAAGCGGAAGCGATGTCATTTTCATTTGCGTCGGCACGCCTTCAAAAGATGATGGGCATATCGATATGTCCTATTATCGTCAAGCCACGGTAAGCATTGCCAAATTGCTGGGTGGCTATAAGGTGATCGTCAACAAAAGCACCGTTCCCGTGGGAACCGGTGCCTGGGTGGATAAAACTATTAGAAAAAAATATAAAGGTGAGTTTTCGGTTGTTTCCAATCCCGAATTTTTAAGAGAAGGGACGGCGATAAAAGATTTTTTGGAACCCGATAAAGTTGTTATCGGGGTTGAAGACGAGAGGGCGAGAGAGATTATGCTTGATATCTATTCTTCGATCAAGGCACCCAAGTTTTTAGCCGATATCAAAAGCGCGGAATTGATCAAATACGCCCATAACGCCTTTTTGGCCACGAAAATATCATTTATCAATGAGATTGCCAATGTTTGTGAAAAGACTGGCGGCGACGTGGTCAAGATTGCCGATGCGATGGGTATGGATCAAAGAATAGGCAGGAGTTTTTTAAATGCCGGAATAGGGTTCGGCGGTTCTTGCTTTCCCAAGGATATCGATGGTTTTATTGAAATCGCCGACCGCAACAAGTATAAGTTCCAGCTTTTGCATGCGGTAGCTTCGGTTAACCAGGGCCAGCGGGAAAAATTTGTCAAAAAAATAAAGAAAATTATGCGGAAAGTCAACGGCAAAACCGTTGGTATCTGGGGGTTGTCGTTTAAGCCCAACACCGACGATGTCAGAAAATCACCGGCGATTGACGTGATTAAAATGTTACATGAGTCAAATTACGCGATTCAGGCATACGACCCGGTGGCAATGGAGAATTCCAAAAAAGAACTGTCCGGAATAAATATCAAATTTTGCCAAAACGCCTACCAAGCCGCCCAAAACGCCGATCTTCTGGCACTAATCACCGATTGGCCGGAATTCGCCGAAATTGATTTGGCCAATGTGAAAAATTTAATGAGACATTGTTATTTTTTGGACGGGCGCAACCAATTCGATCCGGAAAACATGGATAAAATGGGATTTAATTATGAAGGGATCGGCAGAAAACAAATACTATGAGATATTATGGGTTTGCGGCAAGAGACCATTTGGTCTTGCAAAATATTACCCTCGATAAAGATAAATCTTTTTTGGAGATTGGCGTTGGGGCGGGCAGCGTCGTTGAATTGATTGCCGGCAAGGTCAAGGAAATTTACGGGGTGGATATAAGCGCGGAGCTGATAGCATTGTTGGATTCCATCCATAAAGGCAACGGTTGCGTTAAGATGCGCTGTCTGGACGCATGCGGCAATGCTTCTTTGGGCAAGAAATTTGATGTTATTTACTCGGCGGATACGGTTGAACACGTGGAAAAGGCTGAGGGATTTTTTAATTTTATCGCGAGGCATTTGTCGGCCAACGGAACGGCGATTGTTACGTTTCCCAATGAATCGGAAGAAAAACACCATGGCGTCACTTGGTTTGGCCGGAAAAAAAATATTTTAGAGCTGATTGACGGTGCCGGAATGGGAATTATCGACTTCTATGAAGTAAGGCCGACTGTTTGGCATGGAACCATTAGAAGATGGTTATGGGATTTTCCCAGATCGTTAATATTCCGCGGCGATAAAAAGTACCGGCCGCAGTCATTTGAACAAACCGCAGCATTCCAAATTTTTAAAAATGAAAAGAGCCTTAAAGCCAAAATTCTAGCTTGCTACGCGAAAACCATAACGGAGATAGCGGCATTATTGCCATTGTACGATTATTTTGAAGTCGGCGAAGAAATTGGCGATAAAACCTTATTTTTGCGCTTAAAACGAAAAAGTTGTTAGCGGGAAGATACATTTAATCCATATGCCAAAACCTTTTTTTGTTTCAATAATCATTCCTTGCCGCAACGAGGAGAATTATATCGGCAATCTGTTGGAATCGATTATTTCCATTGATTATTCCAAGCAGCAGTTGGAAGTTTTGGCTGTTGACGGCCGAAGCTCTGACAAGACTCGAATGATTATCGAGGGGTATGTTAAGCGTTTCCCGTTTATCCATTTGATCGATAATCCTGATAAATTCACTAATTTTGCCGTAAATATCGGCATTAAAAGGGCGGCGGGGGATGCGATAATCATAATGGGCGCCCACGCGGTTTACCAGAAAGATTACATAACTAAATGTGTTTGTTGCCTCCAGGAATATGGCGCCGACAGCGTTGGAGGTTCGATGGAAGTTGTGTCTTCCAAGGACAGCGTTGTGTCAAACGTCATCGCGGCGGTGCTTTCATCCCAATTCGGAGCGGGTAACGCTTATTATAAAATCAGGCATTCAAAAGAACCGCTGGAGGTGGACACGGTTTTCGGAGGTTGCTATAAAAAGAGTGTTTTTGATAAAATCGGCCTGTTTAACCTTAATTTGATCCGCAGCCAGGATATGGAATTCAACTTGCGGTTAAAGAAGGCGGGGGGCAAGATCATGCTTTGCCCTGATATTAAGATTTCTTATTATCCGAAAACCGATTTAAAAGATTTTTTGATCCATAATTTCCGGGATGGTGTCTGGGCGGTTTATCCTTTTAAATTCATGAAAATGCCGCTTAAATTGCGGCATTATATTCCGCTCTTTTTTGTTGTTGCGATCATCGCGCTGGGCATCGGTTCATTCTTTTGGATGTCGGCCCGAGCCTTCTTGTTCTTGATCGTGGCGGCTTATATTTTGCTTGATTTGTTTTTTTCGATTGCGATTTCCATTAAAAAATGCCGCCTTTCGTACGTTTTCGTGGCACCGGTTGTATTCATGGTCCGGCATTTCAGCTACGGCATGGGGTCGCTGTGGGGATTGATAAAATTGTTCGGGAAAAACAACTTGATCGAAAATGAAAAACAGGACATTGCCGGAAGCGATGCCGGTTCTTCTCTGGTTACGGTAGTCATCCCTTGCCGCAACGAAGAAAAATCCGTTGCCAAATGCCTGGATTCGATTTTGGCGCAGGATTATTCCCGGGATCATTTGGAAGTTTTTGTGGTTGACGGGATGAGCGAAGACGGTACCAAAAAAATCATCGATGATTATTCTTTCAAGCATAATTTTATCAGGTTGCTTGAAAATCCCGACAAAACCACGCCTTTCGCTTTGAACAAGGCGATCCGCGCCGCCCGCGGCGAGATAATTGTCAGGATGGATGCCCATTCGAGTTATAAAAAAGATTATGTTTCAAAATGCGTCCGCAATTTGAAAATTTCGGGAGCCGATAACGTTGGCGGTATTTCGATAATTTCCCCGAGGACAAATTCTTTCACGTCCAAGGCTATCGCACTTTCCCTTTCCTCTTTTTTTGGCGCGGGCAATGCCCGTTACCGCATTTCAGTCCCTAAAAGCTGGCAAGAAGTGGACACTGTCCACTGCGGTTGTTACCGAAGCGATGTTTTCCGCCGGATCGGGATGTTTGATGAGCGTTTGTCGAGGAGTCAGGATATGGAATTTAACCTCAGATTGAAAAACGCCGGCGGTAAAATTCTATTGTTTCCCGATATTGTGAGTTATTATTATCCGAAATCAACGTTCAAGGAATTCTTTATCCATAACCTCAACGACGGGATCTGGGCGATATATCCGTTGAAGTTCGTAAAAGTGGCATTCCAGCCGCGGCACTACGCCCCATTATTGTTCGTTTTTCTTTTGCTTCTATTGGGGGCGATGTCTTTTTCGTCGCCGAAAGCGCTATTTTTACTTTTTTACGGTATCGCCGTTTATCTGCTTGTAAGCTTGTGCGCGTCAATCATGGTCGCTTTTAAAGAACGCAATCCTGCGTATGTCCTGGTGATGCCGCTGGTCTTTGCCGTGCGCCACGTCGGGTACGGCGCCGGTTCGCTCTGGGGTATAATAAAATTGTTATTTGGGATAAAATAATATACCGCAACCGGGCGGTAGAGTATCTTGCTGAATAATTTTAAAAATATGGAAGAAAGAAAGCAAAAAGAAATTGAATATTACGATGAGCACGCCAAACGGTTATTGGAAAATCCGGGCAACGCGCCCGCGGCCGATTTTGAGGGATTCGATCCGAGTCGGCTTGCCAGCTACCGGTTTTTGTATGGTTTGTTGCGGGGAAAATGTTTTGGCAGGAAAGTCTTGGATTATGGTTGCGGTAACGGTAACCACGCGATTTATTTGGCGCGCGACGGCGGGGAAGTGACGGCCATTGATCTGTCGGGAAAGTCAATCGCGATTGCCGAAAAGAAAGCCGAAAAAAACGGCGTTGGGGGAAATATCGCTTTTATGGCGATGGATTGCGAAAAAACCGATTTTAGCGATAACTCATTCGATATTATCTTTGACGGCGGCACTTTTTCTTCGCTTGATGCCGATAAGGCTTACCCGGAGTTGGCAAGAATATTGAAGCCTGATGGATTTTTGGTCGGAATTGAAACCTACGGCCACAACCCGTTGGCTAATTTGAACCGCGCTTTGAACGTCCGGTCGGGCAAGCGTACGGCTTGGGCCGCAGCGCATATTTTTAACGAGGCTGGATTAGCCCAGGCGGGCAATTATTTCGGCCATATCGAAATATATTATTTCCACTTGTTTTCCTGGATGGCGTTTCCGTTAATCGGTTCAACATGGGGTTCCCGGCTGCTTGATTTTGCTGAAATAATCGACAAGGCGGTAATTAAACTGCCATTTTTGAAAAGGTACGCGTTTAAGGTTGTCTTTAAATTTTCCGATCCAAAAAAATGATAAAAAGAATTATCGATATCGTTGGCGCGGGATTCGGGTTGATGGTTCTTTCGCCCTTGATGGTTTTTTTGGCGGTGAAAATTAATAAAAACGACGGCGGGTCCGTGTTTTATGCGGGCGAACGGATCGGGAAGGGCGGCAAGAAGTTCAAAATGTTTAAATTCCGCACCATGGTGGCGAATGCCGAAAAGATGGGCGGGCCGTCGACGGCCAGCGATGACCCGAGGCTGACCAAGATAGGCCTTTTTTTGAAAAAATATCAGCTGGATGAATTGCCCCAATTGATTAATGTTTTAAAAGGAGAGATGAGCTTGGTGGGGCCGCGGCCCGAAGTGAAAATGTATGTTGATATGATGACGCCGGAAGAAAAAGATGTTATCTTGTCGGTAAGGCCGGGGATGACCGATTACGCATCATTGTGGAATTTTCACGAAGGCGAGACGCTGAAAGGCAGCAAGGATCCGGAGAAGACTTACCAAGAAAAAATCCGTCCGAAAAAACTGGAATTGCAAAAAAAATACGTTAAAGAACACTCGCTGTTTGTCGATATCAAAATAATTCTGAGCACTGTTTTTAAAATTTTTTCCTAATTAAAATCTTGTTATGAAACCAACCAACGATAAATTTTTAAAAGAGATCCGTAAGAAATTGTTGGCCGTGCTTTACGAAGCCAAAGCCGCCCACATCGGGTCTTGTTTGAGTTGCGTCGATCTGATTTACGTGCTTTACAATAAAATAATGAGAATCGATCCGCGCAATCCTTTGGACGGGGACCGCGATCGCTTCATTTTAAGCAAGGGCCACGCGGTCGCGGCGCTTTACACGGTTTTGGCCGATATGGGTTTTTTCCCGGAAAGCGACCTGAAAAATTATTACCGCGACGGATCGGACCTTCCCGGCCACGCGACGCGCGGCACGGTTCCCGGGGTTGAGGTTTCCACGGGCGCTTTGGGACACGGGCTTTCGGTGGGTGCGGGAATGGCGCTGGCGGCCAAGCGCGACGGCAAGGAGTGGCGGGCGTTCGTGCTTTGCGGCGACGGGGAAACCGAAACCGGTTCGATGTGGGAAGCGGCGCTTTTTGCCGGACATCACCGCCTTGATAATCTGGTCGCGATTATCGATTATAACAAGCTTCAATGTTTTGGCAGTGTCAATGAAATCCTTGATTTATCGCCTCTGGCGGAAAAATGGAAAAGTTTCGGCTGGGGAGCGCGAGAGATCGACGGCAACAACCTGTCCGAAGCGGAAAGCGCGCTGCGCGCGCTGCCGTTCGAAAAAGGCAAGCCCAGCGTTTTGATCGCCAACACCGTTAAGGGAAAAGGCGTGTCGTATATGGAAAATAATTTTGTTTGGCATTTGTTCAATATGTCGAAAGAGCAATATGACCTTGCGATAAAAGAGCTATCATGAGAAACACATTTATCAATACATTGGTCGAATTGGCCCAAAAAGACGAAAGCATTTATTTGCTGACCAGCGATCTGGGATTTTCGGTTTTGGAGGGGTTCATTGATAAGTTTCCAGGAAGATACGCCAATTGCGGCATCGCCGAGCAGAATTTGGTGGGGGTTGCCGCCGGTTTGGCTTTGAGCGGAAAAAAAGTTTACATTTATTCTTTGATACCTTTTATCGCGATGCGCTGCCTGGAGCAGCTGCGCAACGATATTTGCTACCAGAATTTGGACGTGAAAATTGTTTGCACCGGCGCCGGTTTTTCCTATGGGTCCCTGGGATTCACGCATTTTGCCCAGGAAGATTTGGGTATTTTGCGGACATTGCCCAATTTAACGGTATTAAGTCCGGCTGATCCTCTGGAAATGCGGGAATTGGTTTTAAAGACCTATGGGCAAAAGGGCCCGGCGTTTTTCCGGATCTATAAGGGCGGGGATAAAAATGTTTATGACTCAATCCCGGATATCGAAATCGGCAAACTTTCAAAGGTTTCGGAGGGCAAGGGCGGAGTTATCATTGGCACCGGCTTGGGCGTTGATTTGGGCAGGGGAGTTGCCGAAGAATTGAAAAAAAACGGTTACGATTTCAAGCTGTTAAGCATGCACACGATCAAACCGATTGACAGGCCGAATTTGCTTGATTCGATCGGGTCTGTGGCGGCGGTATTTACCATCGAGGATCATAGCGTTGCCGCGGGAATGGGTTCGGCGGTCGCCGAAATACTTTTGGAAAACGGTTTTAAAGGCAAGTTTAAAATGTTCGGGATTCCCGACCGCTACGTTTCGGATACGGGCAGTTTCCAATACTTGCGCCAAAAAGCCGGCCTGACAGTTGATAATATCGCAAAAGAAATTTTGAATAAACTACAATCATAAAAACTTTGCGTTTCCATTGAAAAAATAATTAAATATTGCTAGAACAAAACCATGAAGGATTTTCTCAGTAAATTAACAAAGGAAGCAGGCGACCGCCTGCTTGAAGCGTATAACGAACAAAATCCCGGCTTGGTGCGCATGCGAACCAGTTCAAAGGGAGCGGCGATAGCACAAGACAAGATTTCCGACGAGTTTATTGTCGGCGAGATAAAAAAAGCTTATCCCGACTATTCGATTTTGAGCGAAGAAGGCGGGCTTAAGGAGGGCAAACCGGATTATAAATTGATTGTGGATTCGTTGGATGGGACGAGCAACTTCGCGAATCATAACCCATTGTGGTCGGTGTGCATCGCGCTGATGAAGGGCGATGCGGTTGTCATGGGAGCGGTCTACGCGCCTGTCTTGGGAGAATTTTATTTTGCCGAAAAAGGGAAAGGGGTGTTTCTCAACGGGAATCCGATCAGGGTGAGCGAGATTGCCGAACTTGATAAAAGCTATCTGGTCCATTGCGAGGGCGGGGAAAAAGACCGCCAGCGCCAGTTACGCATCATCGACGCGTTGTATCCGCGCGTGACCGATGAGCGTAAGATCGGTTCGGCCGGGATCGAGACCGCGTGGGTAGCCGCAGGCCGGGCTGATGCCTACTTTACAACCAGGATCGAACCATGGGATGTGGCGCCCGGAGTATTGCTGGTTCAGGAAGCCGGCGGACAAGTTTCCGATTTCAAGGGCAATACTTGGCAGGCAAAAACCAACGACCTGGTGTTTTCAAACGGCAAGGTTCATGAGGCGGTTTTGGAGCGTATAAGAAATTTATAATCGCATGGAAATCCTCTCGGTTTGATTGAGCGATTCTTTGGGCTTTTAATGTTTCGTAAAAAAATTATACAGGATGAGCTCATCCTGTGTTTTGTTACATGGCAATCACTATGCAGCTTGTTTCGAGATGTCCGCGGACATCGCATTTTCCGTCATGGCTTTTGCCCCAGTTTAATCCCGAGGTAGACCCCGGCTTTAGCCGGGGTCTACCTCGGAATAAAAATATTTGGTTTGTCAAGTTTTTCCGCACAGACAGTATTGCGGCGGATCCGGCGGAAAGGTTTGGGTTTTTATCGCGAAGCTTCATTTTTAGGTAAATCAGGGTTATAATCATAAAACTGATAAGCTAAATCATATTTTATGAAAAACAGATCGGCTATCGCGGCTTCGGGCCACAAATTCAGGACGCAAAATATTTCCCGGCGGATACAAAGCATTGTCATTTCGCCGATCAAGGAAATGTCGATACTGGCCGACGAGTTCGCGCGCGGATCCGGCGGCGATATCGTTTCTTTCGGTCAGGGGATACCTTACTTGCAAACCCCGCTTCATATCAGGGACGCGGTAAAACTCGCGGTTGATGAACCGGATACCGGCAAATACACTTTGGAGCCGGGAATCACCGAATTGCGGGAGTTGGTGGGGCGCCAGATCGCCAGGTCAAAAAATATCGCCGACGTCCAGCCGCAGAAAGAAATCATGATCACGGTCGGATGCCAGGAGGCGGTCGCGTGCGCTTTGATGTCGGTTATCGACCCGGGGGACGAAGTGTTGTTTTTTTCCCCGGGGTACGCGTCGCACATGGAACAGGTTGTTTTGTTTGGCGGACAGGTAAAATGCGTCAATTCAACGATCGAATCCGGATGGTCGCTGGATCTTGGAACGCTTGAGGCGGCGGTAAATTACAAAACCAAAGCTTTGATATTTTCCAATCCGTGCAACCCGACCGGAAAAGTGTTTTCGCGCCAGGATTTGGAAACGATCGCGGATTTCGCGATAAAGCACGATTTGATCGTGATCAGCGATGAGACGTACGATTTCCTGACTTATGACGGGATTGAATTTGTTTCCATGGCGTCATTGCCGCAAATCCGCGGCCGCTTGATCCTGTGCGGCAGTTTTTCCAAAAAATTCGGCATGACCGGATACCGCGTCGGTTACGCGTATTCGGACAGCGGCATCATCGACCATATGCTGAAAGCCCATGACGCGCTGGCGATCTGCGCGCCGGCGGTGTCCCAAAAGGCGGCCATTGCCGCGTTGTCGGATCCGGGCAATTTCCTGCCTGCTTACAAAGAAAGGCTAATGCGGAACCGCGAGTTGATGTGCGGACGTTTGGCGGAAATGGGGGATTTTTTTGAATTTGTGAAACCCCAGGGCGCGTATTATATTCTGGCCAGATATAAAATGGCCGGGATAGATTCATTTGACCTGGCATTAAGGATATTACGCGAAGCGCGCGTAATTTTAATTCCCGGCCAGGCATTCGGGCCAACCGGCGAAAATTGTTTGCGGTTTTCGTTTGCCGGCGATCCGGCCGCGATCGAGGAAGGTTTTAACAGATTGAAAATATGGCAAAAAAAAATATAAGAAAAACAAATCCGGTTGCAAAATACAAAGTGCGCTACGTGAATCCGCAGAAACAATACCAAGACCACAAAAAAGAATTTTTGAAAACCGTGGACGGCGTTTTTTCCCGGGGCGATTTGATAATGCGCAAGGACTTGGAAGATTTTGAAAAAAAGATCGCGGGGATGGTAGGCGTAAAGCATGCCATTGGCGTCAATTCGGGTACGGACGCGCTGTCGTTGTCGATGGAAGCGGCCGGAATAAAAGAAGGGGATGAAGTGATTGTTTCGGGATATACGGTGATGATGAGTGTTTCGGCGATTGTCCATCAAAAAGCCACGCCGGTTCTGGTTGATTGCCAAAGCGATTATAATATCGATCCTGGAGAAATAGAGAAAGCGATTACTCCGAAAACCAAGGCCATTGAAGTGGTCCATATGCATGGCCGGGTTTGCGACATGGACCGGATTATGGAAATCGCCAAAAATCACAAATTGATCGTGATCGAAGATGCCGCGCGCGCGCTGGGCGCTAAATATAAAACCGAAAACGGCCAGTGGAAAATGGCCGGATCGTTCGGTTTGAGTGGTTGTTTTTCCATGTATCCGTTCAAGGTATTGGGGGCGTTTGGCGATGCGGGAGCTATAACCACCAATGATGATGAGACGGCGCGCAAACTGCGCATGCTCCGTTACAACGGCGAAGACCGTGAAACGCGAGTTTTTTATGCTCATGGCCGCACCGCGTTAATGGATAATTTACAAGCGGCGCTTTTGAACGTAAAAATAAAATATTTTCCCGGTTGGCTGGCGCGGCGGCGGCAGATTGCCAAGGTTTACCACAAGGGATTGGCCGGAATTGATGGCGTTTCTATTCCAAAATTCGAAGATTCGCGCTATAAAGATTGCTGGCAGAACTATGGCATCCGGGCGCAACGGCGGGACGAATTAGTGGATTATCTGGATAAAAATGGAATTGAAGTTTTGACCGAGTGGAAGATCCCGGCGCACAGGCAGCCGGTAATGATGCCCAATAATATTTCGCTTCCGGTAACAGAAAGTATTTGCGCTGAATCTGTTTTGCTGCCGATGTATCCTGAATTAAACGATTCACAAATAGAATATGTTTGCAAAACGTTAAGGAGGTTCTATGATTGCGTCCCAGGCATAACGAGGGTTGCGGGCAAGAAGATATCGCGGCGCTAGCCGCAGAGATTTATGGGAATAATTGATTTTTTGGCAAAAAACAAAAAAACTTTTTTCTTTGTTTGCGATGCCGCGATCGTGGCGTTTTCGGTTTGGCTGGCATTCATGGTGCGTTTTGAGGCGCAGGTGCCGGCGGATTATTTCGTTATTATCCTGCGCTTGATATTGCTGGGATGGGCTTTTTATTTGCCGTCGTTTGCCATGAATCGGATGTATGCATTTTCCTGGTCGTATGTCAGTACCCAGGAGCTGATTTCTTTGACGCGCGCCGCCGGGGTTGCACTGGCCCTCCAAGTCGTTTTTTTGTTCGTTTTCCGGGGGTACAGTTTTTTTTCCGGATATCCGCGGTCAACGATTTTTATCGCGGGTTTCTTTGTTTTTCTTTTTTGCGGTGGCCTGCGTTTCGCGAAAAGGGTATATTTGTATTTATTCAAACCTAAATCGAGCGAAGGCAAGTCAAGGGTTTTGATAGCCGGGGCGGGGGATACGGGAGAGCAGCTTCTTCGGAGTATTCTAAATTCATCGGCTAGCCGGTACCATGTGGTTGGTTTTATCGATAACAATGAAACGCGGCAGGGAAACATCATCCATGATATCAAAGTATTGGGGAAGATGGATGATATTCCGAATGTAGTTTCAAAATACGGCATCGAAGAAATAATTATTGCGCTTCCCGCGGGATCAAAATTGATAAAAGAAGCGGTGCGGCTGGGAAAAAAAGCGGGGATAAAAAAGATAAAGATCGTGCCGCCGCTGTCGGAGATTATCGATGGCAATATTTCACTTTCAAATATCCGAAAGGTGGAGGTCGCGGATTTGCTGGAGCGGGACCAAGTATCCTTGGATACCACCGCGATCGGGAAATTCATTTTTGGCAAAACGGTTTTAATCACCGGCGCGGCCGGTTCGATTGGTTCCGAGTTAAGCCGGCAAGTTTGCAAATTCAATCCGGGAAAGATAATTATCCTGGATCAGGATGAGACCGGGATTTTTAATATTGAGTCGGAATTAAAAAAACATTTTCCGGGGCTGGTCTTGCGATCATATATCGCTGATATCCAAAACGCCGCCCGAATTGCCGAGGTTTTCGATGAATGTCGGCCGCAAGTCGTTTTTCACGCCGCGGCTTATAAGCACGTGCCTTTGATGGAGGCTAATATCGGCGAGGCGGTGCGCAATAATATTTTTGGCACCAAGACCGTGGGCGAGGCCGCGATCGGACATAATGCCGAGAGATTTATTTTTATTTCCACGGACAAGGCGATCAATCCGACCTCGGTGATGGGCGCGACCAAAAGGATTGGCGAGATGCTTTGCCAGATGCTTAACGGGCGGGGAGTCACGAAATTCGTTTCAGTGAGGTTTGGTAATGTTCTGGGCAGCCGCGGCAGCGTGATCCCGATTTTTCGCGAACAGATTCGACGCGGCGGGCCGGTGGAAGTTACTCACCCGGAAATGAAGCGGTATTTCATGATGATCTCGGAAGCGTGCTTGTTAGTGATGCAGGCGGGCGCGATGGGCGGCGGCGGCGAGGTATTCGTATTGGATATGGGCAAGCCCGTAAAAATCTTGGATCTGGCCAAGGAGATGATTAAATTATCGGGGTTTGAGCCGGACAAGGAGATTCCGATTGTATATACCGGCATCAGGCCCGGGGAAAAGCTTTTCGAAGAATTACTGACCGCCGAAGAAGGCGCGGATGCAACTCAAAGCAACAAAATTTTTGTTGCCAAACTGCTGGCGGTTGACTCTGCTGCGGTTGAAAAAAATTTGGACGAATTGAAAATCGTTTTGGAAAAGCCAGGCAACAAGCAGGCTGTGGCCGGAATTTTTAAGCGGTTGATGCCGTATTTTCCCGAATAAGGCTGCTTGGCAGGCCGGACAGGGCAAGGATATTCCGCAAGATTGAATAATATTTTAAAATCAATAAATAAATTATGTTAAATACAGAAACGCGGGAAAACATCTATAAAGAAACGGATCTCAGGGAAATCATTTTGATTCTGGAAAAAAGAAAGAAACTGATTTTTAGCGTAACGCTGGCCGCTGCCGCACTTGCTTTTTTGATCAGTTCGACCATGCCCAAAACCTATTTGGTAAATACGTCGCTGCAGATTGGCACGATCGTCGGAGAAGCGAGTGTTAATCAAAACGTCGCGGAGCGTGCGATTGAAAGCGTTGACCAGATAAAAGATAAAAAAAACAAAGATATTTATGGGGTTTTAGTCAGGCAGAAGCTGGGCATCGATCAGGAAAAGTATCCGGAGATAGCCATTGAGGTCGGCAAGGGTACGGCGATAGTTTCTTTTTCCACGGAATCTTCCGATGTTGAATTTACCAAAAAAGTTTTTCGGGAACTTAATGAAACAATCATTGCCAGCCACCAAAAAATATTCGATAGCGCCAAAGCAAGGATTGAAAAAGAAATTGAAATAGGGAACGACAATAAAAAAAGATTGGATGCCAAGATAGAATCGTTAACGGCGGAGCGAGCGGTGCTCTTGGATGAAGTTGCTATGCTCCAAAGAAGGTTAATTGAAAATTTTAATGTGGGGAATGAATTGGTCAAAATGAATGCCAAACAAGAATTGGAAGCCATAAATCAAGGTATAGAAGAGTCTTATTTGAAAATAAATGAATCGCAGCGGGAAACGGTTGCTTTGCATAGTTATGCCGATATCATGCAACCCACAAAAGTGGTTAAAGAGCCGCATGCATCGGAAAGTCCGGTGGCGCCAAAGATCGGATTAAATACCATTCTGGGGATGGTAATCGGTTTTCTAGTCGGAATATTCATTGTATTTTCCGCCGAATGGTGGAATAAGCTGCGAGAAATAAAATGAATCCAAAAATAATCGCCAACTCAATCAAGATCGGGGTATTTGCGTCTTTATTGACGCCGCTGATCGTCAATTTTGATTTTTATTTTCCGTTTGTCGGGCCCAAAAGCCTTTATTTCATGGCGGTTTCTGAAGTCATGTTTTTTCTGTGGGTGGTTCTTGCTTGGCACTGGAAGCATTATCGTCTTGATATTAAAAATCCGCTGATTGCAGCGGTGCTTGTTTTTGCCGGAGCGTCTTTTGTAAGTGCGGTATTCGGTGCCGATTTTTCCGCTAGTTTTTGGTCGAAATTCGAAAGAATGGGCGGGGTTTTGATGCTTTTGCATCTCGCCGCTTTCACCGTTGCCACCGCGGCGGTATTTGAGAATCGCGATTGGAAGCGGTTGTTTTATGCCAGTATCGGAGTCGCGGTTTATGTCAGTACGGGGGCCATGTTCGGCGTAAACAACGTTGCGCGCGGCGGCGGCAGTCTTGGCAATGATTCGTTTTTTGGTACATATCTATTATTTAACGCTTTCATCGCGTTTTATCTGCTGCTTGTCCGCAACAAACCCGGGGATCAGGCAATATCCCAGGATTACCGCGCGCACCAAAAAAAGACGGAAACTCGCGACAGAGAAATGCTTCGCCGCGATTTTTTCAGTTTTAATATATCATGGGAAAACGTGTTTTTTGTTTCGAAAAAATGGCGTGAGCATATATGGCCGCGCCTTTTTGCCGCCGCCGCTCTATTGGCGATGTCTTTTTGTCTTGTTTTCGAGAGTACGCAGTTTTGGAACAAATTTCTTTTGGACCAACCCTACTCTTATGCCGGCGGATTATTTATCGACATAATTCAAAACGGCGCCCGTGCCGCCAAATTGTCGTTTTTCGCGGGAATTGCTCTGTTCGGATTGCTGCGCCTTGCGGTTCATAAAAATACCGCGATCAGAAAATCAATATTTATTTTAATCGGTTTGGCCGCCGCTGGATCTCTTTTTGCGGCGGTTTCGCTGTTTGAAGGCGGCAAGCCAATTCGCGAAGTCGTGATTAGCAAGCTGGAAAGTGTTGTCGGGAACCGCGTTGTAGTGTGGCAGATTGCTTGGGATGGATTTTTAAATAGGCCGTTTCTTGGATGGGGCCCGGAAAATTTTAATTTAGCGTTTGCGCGCCATTATAATCCTTGCTTGGGAACCATTGAATGCGGTATGGATGTTTGGTATGACCGGGCGCACAATATTGTCTTGGATACGCTGGTCGAAATCGGGATAGTCGGCTTTATCGGTTATCTTGCTATTTTCGCCGCCGCGATATATTTGCTTTGGAGGGCTTATTTATTGAAAATCGCCGATTTTGCCGCGGCTGGGATGTTTACCGCGCTTTTGGCTGCTTATTTTTTACAGAATATGGTAGTGTTTGATATGGTAACCAGCTATTTGATGTTTTTCGTCTGCCTGGCTTTTATTTCTTCATTCTATAAACCGCGATTGTCCGACGAGAAGGTTTGGCCGCTTCCTTTGAAGCCGCATTATGTTGCCATAGTTTTGGCAATTGCCGCCGTTTGTTTCAATTTTTTTGTGATCAGTCCCGCGGTGGCGAGCCGGGGCGCGACCGGTTCCATGCTGGGTAAATACGGTTCTTCTGAAAAACTGGATACGTACCGTTCCGCCTTGGAGGCTTCGCCGATGGGTAAATACCAAATAAGGATATTTTTCGCCCATCAATGGCTGACGGCGATGCAAAATAAAAATATTACGGCGCGGATGACCCATGACCAGGCGCAAAAAACTTACGCGTTTCTTGCCGACGAACTTGAAAAAAGCAGCCGCGAATCGCCGCTCGATTACCAATCGCGCCTTGAATTGGGCAGGATCTATGGCGGTTGGGGGCTTCTTGATAAATCAAAATTGCCTTTGGCGGAAAAAGTTTTAAAGGACGCGATCAATATTTCGCCGAACAACCAGCAAGCGTACTGGGAACTGGCGCAAAATTATCTTTATCAGATTAAGATCAGTGACGCTAAAGCAGCGGCGACGCAGGCTTACGATCTTTATCCCGGAAGCAAAAAGTCAAAAACCGTACTTGAGGAGATAGACAGAATAGAAAAAACTCAGACTGCGGGGAATAAATGACAAACAGTTTTTGTGCTAGGATTTTTTGATACAGGGAATCCATTTTGATAAAATTAAGATTGGTTGTTACCTTGAATTTATCCAGAGGCATATTCCCGGACTTGTTCTTGGAACTGATGGATTAGGAGTCTTTAGTAACCGGAAGCAATCCTCGAGGATACTTCCTCGATGCCGCATTGGCGGCATTCGCTCCGCTAAGGCCGCCGCCCGCGGGTTCATACCGCGGGAGGTGGAATACGTCTGGAAAATATAAATTCGATTAATAAATTAACAATGGAAGATAACTTAACTTCGAATATTAAAATGAACGAGCCGCTGGAGAAATATTGCACTTACCGGATCGGCGGTCCGGCCAAGTGTTTGTTTTCCGCGGCCGATGCCGATCAGATAATCGCCGGCCTGGAAGCGGCGCGGGAGAACGGTTTCCCGTTTTTTATTTTGGGCGGCGGCAGCAATGTGCTTTTTTCAGATTGCGGGTTTGACGGTTTGGTGCTGAAAATGGAAAACAGCTTCATCGATCCCGACGGCGGGGAAGCGGCGGCGCGGCTTATCGTGGGTGCGGGCACGCCTTTGGCGGTACTGGTCCGTTACGCGCTGGAAAATTCGCTGACTGGAATGGAGTGGGCCGCCGGTATTCCGGGAACCGTCGGCGGCGCGATCCGGGGCAACGCGGGCGCTTTCCACGAGGAAATGAGCGAGAATGTCGCCGAAGTGCGCGCGCTCGAAATCGCCGAAACTGGGATCGAAAAAAAGACCATGACAAAATCCGAATGCAAGTTTTCCTACCGCGAAAGCGTTTTCAAGCATAATAAAAACTTGGTGGTTGTTTCGGCGGTGGTCCGTTTGCGCAAGGGGAACCGGGAAGAAATAAAAACGGTGATGGGCGAATATCTGGCGAAGAAAGCGACGACCCAGCCTTTGGAGCATCAGTCGGCGGGGTCGGTGTTCGTTAATCCGCCGGGATTTTTCGCGGGAAAATTGATCGAAGATTGCGGGTTCAAGGGAAAGTCCGTCGGCGGAGCGCAGGTCAGCGGTAAACATTCCAATTTCATTGTGAACCGCGGCGGCGCCAAAGCGCGGGATGTTTTGGAACTTATCGCGCAGATAAAATCAGCGGCCAAAGAAAAATTCAACGTGGAAATGAAAGAAGAAATCGAAATCGTGTAAAATTTAAAATTGAAATATCAAAATTAAAAATGACAATTCAAAATTTTAAAATTGAATTGTCATTTTTTGATCTTACATTGTCATTTTTATTTTTACATTTTGATTTAAAAAAAGTTTTCCACACTTGACAAACTTTCGCGACGTGAAAAAATAAAAGTAACAGAATGTCGCGAAATTTTTTTAACAAAGATTTCGTGAGCAAGATTTTTCAAACGGTCGAAAAAGAGAAATATTTTAAAAAAATAATTTACAAAAATATGGCAGCAGCAAAAAAAGGCGGCAAGAAGAAGGCCGGCGGAACCAAGAAGAAGGTTGTAAAGAAAGCAAAGAAGAGATAGTTTTTAAAAAGTAGGGAGGGAAAACCAAAGACCTGCTGCGCAAAGATTTTCGTGGGGAAGTCTTCGCGCAGCAGGTCTTATTAGTTACATCCTATTAAGAAGATATCCCGTCTTCAGTGGGAAGCTTCATTCTTTAATTAAAATATATGGTTCAAGTTCCAAAAAGAAAAAAGCAGCGGCCTTCGAAAGAGAACAAGATAAAAAACCGCTTGAGCAAGAAAAAAGTTTCCAACAAATAATCAAGCTTGAAAGGGAAAAAATAAATCGCCCGTTGGGCGGTTTTTTGTTCGCCAATGGCACTGGTTTTGTATTTTTGAATCTTTGCTATAATAATGATACTTCGTCGATGATCGCCAAAACTAATTGGATCGGCTCAAGGAACACCTTTCAACAAATTGTTGGAAATGTTGCGCGGCGGATTCATTGATAAGATGAACATAATCATCAAGGCCAAGAATATTGAAATGACGCCGGCATTGAAAGAATTTGTCGAAGAAAAGATCGGTTCATTGGAGAAATATTTTGATTTGTTGCAGGAAGTCGACGATCCGTCGTTAATATCGAAGGCTGAGGCGGTTGTGGAAGTGGGGAAAACGACTCTGCACCATCGCAAAGGCGATATCTGTCGCGCCGAAGTTTTGCTGACGTTCCACAGCAACAAACTGCGCGCGGGGAAATCTGCCGACGACCTGGAAAGGGCGGTTGTGGAAGTGCGCGACGACCTTCAGCGCCAAATTACCGACCTCAAAGAGATAATGATTGATAAAAACCGGAAATAAGTTAAAAATATATTTGCGATTGAATGCCGGAAGTCTTGGTGGATGGGTCCCTTGCTTATAGTGAAGCAAGGGTGAAGGATTTATGTCCCTGTTGCGGCGGAATTCATGCTTCCCAGCAGGCTTGCGAACCGCCGGTTCGCAAGGTACCGACAGATGAATAAGGATGGGGGTTTCCCCGGCTCGCGGTTTTCTCCTAAACCCGGGCTTTCTTTTTTTATAAATTGGTTTACAATGAGAAAGCGTAAAGCTTAAAGTGAAGAACGCAAAACAAAATGCGTATTTTTACTTTAAATTTTTGGTTTTTAGTTTTAAACTTCCAATATGTCATTACTTACACAAATTTTCGGCGACGAAAACAAAAATTATTTTAAAAAACTTCAGCCGGCCGTGGAAAAGATCGGCGGCCTGGAAAAGGAGCTGCTGAAATTGTCTAATGAGGAGCTAAAAGCCAAAACCGGGGAATTCAAGGAGCGGCGCGGTTTGGGCGAATCTTTGGATGACCTTTTGCCCGAGGCATTCGCGCTGGTGCGCGAGGCGGCGCGCCGCAACTTGGGACAGCGCCATTTCGATGTCCAGATTATGGGCGGGATCGTTTTGCACCAGGGAAAGATCGCGGAAATGAAAACCGGCGAAGGCAAGACCTTGACTGCGACTTTGGCGATGTATTTGAACGCGCTGGAAGGGCAAGGGGCGCATCTGGTGACCGTTAACGATTACCTGGCGCGCCGCGACGCGGTTTGGATGGGACAAGTTTATCACGCGCTGGGAATGACGGTGGGATGCATTAACCACGACCAGTCTTTCCGCTACGATCCGGATTATAAGAAAGCCCAGAATTTGGAAGATGCAGCACGGGACAATTTGGGTTCTTTCCGCGTGTCCCAGGATTTCTTGAGGCCGTGCGAGCGGAAAGATGCTTATGCGGCCGATATCACTTACGGAACAAACAATGAGTTTGGTTTCGATTATTTGCGTTGCAATATGGCTTACCGGCTTGAAGACAAGGTCCAGCGCGGTTTTCATTACGCGATCGTCGACGAAGTTGATTCAATCCTGATCGATGAGGCGCGCACGCCGCTGATCATTTCGGCGCCTGACGAGGAAAGTTCCAAATGGTACCAGGATTTTGCCCGGATAATCCCGCGGCTCGAGTCTGAAACCGATTACAAAGTGGATGAAAAAGATAAGGCCGCGACCTTGACCGAGGCGGGAGTCGCCAAGGTGGAAAAGATAATGGATGTGGACAATATATATGAGGAAAAGGGTATTAAATATCTGCATCATTTGGAGCAGGCTTTGCGCGCGCAGGCGCTTTACAAGCTGGATCGGGATTATGTCGTAAAGGACGGCCAGGTGGTCATTATCGATGAATTTACCGGGCGCTTGATGCCGGGCCGGCGCTGGTCGGGCGGACTGCATCAGGCGATCGAGGCCAAGGAGGGCGTAAGGGTCCAGGCCGAATCGTTGACGCTGGCTTCGATAACATTCCAGAATCTTTTCAAGAATTACAAAAAACTTGCGGGCATGACCGGTACCGCTTTAACTTCCGCCGAAGAGTTCGATAAGGTATATAATCTTGATTCGGTGCCAATCCCGACGAATAAAAAATTGGCGCGCGTCGATTTGACCGACCGGGTTTATAAAACCGAAAAAGGGAAATTTATGGCCGTGGTGGCCGAAATTAAAGAAAGGACCGGTTTGGGCCAGCCGGTGCTGGTGGGTACGCGTTCGGTTGAGAAAAACGAATATTTGGGGAAATTATTGGAAAGGGAAGGCGTCAAGCATGAAATTTTAAATGCCAAGAACCACGAGCGCGAGGGCGAGATCATCGCCCAAGCCGGGCGGTACGGCGCGGTAACGATCGCGACGAACATGGCGGGCCGCGGCGTGGATATTATTTTGGGCGGCAATCCGGCGGATCCGGAAGAAGCCAGGAAGGTTCGCGCAGCGGGCGGGCTTTTTATTATGGGTACCGAGCGGCATGAAGCGCGCCGCATCGACAACCAGCTGCGCGGCCGCGGCGGACGCCAAGGCGATCCGGGCACGACGCAATTTTTCATTTCGCTGGAAGACGACCTTTTGCGCATTTTCGGCGGCGAACAGATGAAAAAACTTATGGATATGCTTAAGGTTCCCGAAGATCAGCCGATCGAATCCGGGATGCTTTCCAAACGGATCGAAGAAGCACAGACAAAGATCGAAGGCGCCAATTTCGATGTGCGCAAACATTTGCTTGATTACGACAGTGTTTTGAACAAGCACCGCGAAGTGATCTATAAGAAGCGCGACGAGGTGTTGCAGAAAACCGATGAGGAAATCCATGATTATATAATGGAATTGGCCCAGAAAGGCAATGCCCAGGAGCAATACGCAAAGAGGGAGGCCGAAAACGGCAAGGATCCGATGATCCAGGCGGGCCGCTTCATTGCGCTGAAAACCATTGATTTTTTTTGGCAGGAACATTTGGAGTTGATGGACAATGTCCGCGACTCGGTGCGCCTGCGCGCTTACGGCCAGCAGGATCCGCTGGTGGAATATAAGAACGAGGCCAACAAGCAATTCCGCGTCCTTCTGGACACGGTCGAGGCAAATATTTTGCAGAATTTATTGAATGTCTCGATAAATCCAAATATAGCTGCCCAGTCGGAGCCTAAAAAAGTTTTCATTGACCACGGCAAAGTCGACCGCAACGACCCTTGCCCCTGCGGCAGCGGCAAAAAGTATAAAAAGTGCTGCGGGAAGTGATAAACCTTAGGAAGAGAAGCTGTCAATTTAAGCCCAGTTGAAAGACTGGGCTTTTTGTTATATCGCCCCATTGTTCGTCCAAAGGTCGGACGACAGTATTTAACAGAAGTTGACAACTTATGAACTATTACAAAAGTCAAAAAAGGTACAAACGCAATCTGAAAATCGTGCGGTGCGTAGGATATTTTTTATGCGGAATCGCGACATTTGTATTGTTGTGCGCGGTGGGGAGCGTGGAGTTTGCGGATAAGTTGGCGCTGGGGATGCATTAATCTATGGCAAAACTTTATACCGTTGATGGGATAGTTATTGATGTTTTACCCAAAAACAGAAAATCGTTTTCTTTGGAAGAAATGAAAATGATTGTTGGCGGAGTGGTGCAGATAGTGCCCATGCCGGATGGAGACTCGATCGTCGTAAATGATGAAGGTAAATTGATCGGTTTAAAAATCAATGAAGAAGCCACGAAGTTTTGGCGCGACCAATATCCGATCAAAGAGTATCCCGCGAACAACGATGAGCTGATTGTGGGCAACTGCCTGATAGCGACAAATGAAGAGTTGGGAGAAGGCGAAGAGGAGGAGGAAGAAGAAACGAGGAGCAATTAAGTGGGCTACAGACGAGGGGGAGGCTGGTTGTGCAGTAGCGCACCAACCGCCTCCTCGCCTCCAAAAAATATGGAAATACAATGTTCTAAGGGGTGGGCGGATCGTTACGCCCATTCGAAAAGCAAAAGGTGCCAATGTGAGTGCGGGGGAAGCAATCATGGCAAAAAGATGTCAGCGGTTAATTCTTTGCGCTTGAAAGAATCCGTGCCGGAAGAAACCGGAATGTTCGGGCAAATTGTTGGATATTATCCTTCAAGAAATGTTTTCTTTGGAGGCTTTAAATTGGACCCGGCCGACAGCCAGAAATTCATCAACCATTCGCCGGATGGATTTAACTGGGGATACGGCGGCAGCGGACCGGCGCAACTGGCGTTATCGATCCTGTTGCATTGGTTTGGTGAGAACAACAGTGCGCAAGCTCTTTATTTTTACCACGATTTCAAAAGAGAGGTAGTCGCATTATTGCCGCAAGGGAAAAATTTCTCATTTCCAGAGTCAAAGGTCAAAGAATGGGTAGAAAGCCGCAAAAAACATGAAGAAGGAATTTAAGCGGGATTATTGGCAGACTGTCGCCGATGAAGCTATTAAGCAGAAAAAACCGGAAATATTGCAGGACGCGATGGAGCATATTGAGGTTAGCGACGGATTCCGGGCGATGGCGGCCAGAGAAAGGGCCCGCGAGAAAATTAATAAATTAAACGGCAAATAACATGGAATTAAACATTGAGGCATTTTCGCCGAAAAAAGCGGAGCTTATCGCGGCGGCGGAAAAATATCGGTCATTGAAAATCAGGGGGGTTGAAGATGAGGACGGTTATGTTGCGGTTGACGCCGCTCGCAAGGATTTGAAAAGCAAAAGGTGCGAAATCCAAAAGACCGGCAAAGAATTGAGGGCGGAAGCAATCGCCTTCCAAAAGGCGGTGATTGCGAAAGAAAAAGAGTATGTGGGAATCATTGAACCGTTGGAGTTAGAATTGGAGGCCAAGCAGGAAGCGATTGACAAGGAAAGAGAAATGAATGCGCGGCGCGGGCTTTTGCCGCAAAGAAAAAGCTTGTTGAAAGAAATGGGGATTGATATTGACGATGAAGCGATTTTACTGATGGACAACGGCAAGTTTCAGGAATTTTATAACCAAAAAAAGGAGCAATATCTCGCGGAGAAAGAAAGAGCGATGAACGAGGAAAAAACAAAAATTGAAAACGAGCGGAGGATTGCCGAGGCCAGAGAGCAGGCGCGGCGGGAGGCCGAGGAACGGGGAAAGAAGGAATTGGAGCTTCAAAAAATGAAAGCCAAGGAAGCGGTCGAAAAGGAAAGGAAAAAGGCCCAGGAGGCGCAAAAAATGGCCGAGGAAGCGAGAGAAAGGGTTATTGCCGAACAGAAAGACGCGGCCGATAAAATCGAGAAAGAAAGGATCGCCGCGGCGAAAAAATTGGAGGGTCTGAAAAAATACCAGGCATTTCTCAAGTCTCATGGTTGGACCAAGGAAAATGAAGACGAATTTGTGATCCAAAGAGAGGGCGATTTGATTTCTTTGTTCAAGAAAGTGGGCGAGTTCAACGCCGAATAGGGTTTAAAAATAAGTTCTGCGACTTATGGCTAATCTACAAATCATCGACGAGAGCGGGGATCATAAATACTTTACGATTATCCCGAATTTCGTCCTCAATCATTCCACTGCCAACGATCAGGCGACTTATGCCCAGATGAAACGGGTTGCCGGCGAGGGCGGCGAATTCAGCGGATCGGAAAAATTCCTGATGAATCAGCTGGGGATCGGAAGAATCGCGCTCAAAAAATCCCTGAAATATCTTCTTGATCACAAATGGATAACCTACAAAGGCAAACGAAAAGTGATTACCAGAGGTGGGACACAGGAAGTCAATGTTTACACTGTCAATGACCTATGGAAAATGAACGCCGACTACTTTTCAAAAGGGGTGTCCAGAACAGCACCCCTTGAGGAAAATAAAGGAGAAATTGGCAAAAAATCAGTAAAAACGGAGGGTAAAAATCAGTCAGAAAATGCCCAAGGGGTGGCTGAAATAGCACCCCTCGGGATAACCGGTGGAGAAGTGGGTGGAAAACTTCAAAAAGGGGTAGCTGAAAATGATCAAAGGGGTGTCCAAAACAGCACTCAAGGGGTAGCTGAAACAGCAACGAAGAAGAACCCTATTAAGAAGATAAATACAAAGAAAGAAGAAAACCCAAAATTTATTTTTGATTTGGAGAAAATTAAAAATGCGAAAGCGGCATTGGCGGCAAAGATGACGATGGCCAGCGAAAAGGTCAAGGAGGATGTCCGATGCGAGGTTTACGACGAAGAGCGGCAATATCAGCCACGGTAATTTTATGGATACAGAAATCAGCAAAAAATCAGGAATAGAACTTCTTTTTGAGCAGCGCAAGGCGGCGGGGAGTTTTCGCGATTGTAAAAATTATGTGGATTATTTGGCGAAACGGAAACTTGTTAAGGTTCGCGATGTTCATACCGGCGAAATTATTCCGGGAAACGTGGAATTTATGATTGGTTACCGGAAACAAAGGCCATTATTTGGTTATGAAGATTAAAAAACATGAAAACCATTAAAATTTCCAAGGATCTCGATTTGCCGCTTGAGATCGTCACACAGACGATTGGCATTCTTGCAAAGCGCCGCGCCGGCAAAAGCTATACAATGCGCCGGATCGTCGAACAACTATTCCAGGCCGGCCAGCAAGTTGTGCTGGTGGATCCGAAAGGCGACCAGTGGGGTGTCCGATCAACCGCGGACGGGAAAGCGCCGGGCCTTCCGATCGTAATTCTTGGCGGCGAGCATGGCGATGTCCCGCTTGAAGTCAATGCCGGCGAGATCGTAGCCAAACTGGTGGTCGAGGAAAGAGTAAGTATCCTCATTGATCTATCGTTTTTCCGAAAGCACGAGGTTGCAACGTTTATGACCGGATTCTTGGAAAATCTTTATCGCTTGAAGGCAAAGGAAATCTACCGGACGCCGGTAATGGTTGTTATTGACGAAGCGGATGCTGTGGCGCCTCAGAAGCCGCAGAAAGGCGAGGAGCGGATGCTTGGAGCGGCAGAAGATATTGTCCGGCGCGGAGGTCAACGTGGAATCGGTTGTACGCTGGTTACGCAGCGGTCGGCGGTTCTCAACAAAAATGTTTTGACACAGACACAGGTTTTGGTTGCTTTACGTACGATCGCTCCGCAGGATCTAGCCGCGATGGATGCCTGGATACAGGTTCACGGCGAACCGGAGCAACGTAAAATCTTAATGGAATCGTTGCCGTCGCTTCCGGTCGGCGATGCCTGGTTTTGGTCTCCCGGTTGGCCCACAGTTGAAGGAATTTTTAAGCGCGTTCATGTTCTGCCGATAGAAACATTCGATTCGGGCGCGACTCCGGAGGTGGGAAAAAAGCCAATCGAGCCAAAGAACCTAGCGGATATCGATATTGATATTTTGAAGCGCCAGATGGCGGCAACGATTGAAAAGGTGAAACAGGATGACCCGCGTATGCTTAGGAAGCGAATTGTCCAATTGGAAAAGGAAATAAAAATGGGCGCACCGAAATCTGTTTATGCTGCGCCGACAACGAAGATCAAGCGCATCGAAGTGCCAGTAGTTGGAAAGAGAACTTTGGAAAAATTAAAGGTCGCCGAAAGCAATATGCGGCGGATGCTGAAGGCGATGAAGGAATATGTTCCGGTGGTTGAGGCAAGCGTCAATAAATTTTCTGCGGATTTAGGGAAGGTTATAAACCAAAAACCGTCGGTTGCCCCAACGATTATCACAGCGCCGCGCAACGAGTTGCAGGAAACGAATGTACCAATATCTGAATTTAAGCCATCGATGTCCAAGCAGAAAATTCTGAATTCGTTATCGTGGCTTGAAACAATCGGGGTTGCCGAAGGCGACAAAACCCAGGTAGCGCTACTTTCTGACCAAAGTCCAACCAGTGGCGGATATTTTAACAATTTGGGAACTTTGAGAACCGCGGGATTTATTGAATATCCGAGGGCGGGAATGCTTGTTTTGACGGGTAAAGGCCGCGCGGTTGCCGATCCGGGGAATGTTCCATCGACAAGCGAGGAACTGCAACAGCAGATTATTCGCAAACTTTCAGCTTCCCAGGCGGCAATTTTAAAGGTTGCGATTTCACTTTATCCGGAATCAATTACCAAAGGTGAACTTGCTGCGAATGCGGGCGAAGTATTAGGCCGGACGATTTCTTCCACGTCGGGAGGATATTTCAACAATCTTGGATATTTGCGTTCTCTGAAATTAATCGATTACCCGGCACCGGGAAGAGTGGCCGCGCAAAAATTATTATTTTTAGAATAAAAATATGGAGGAAGAAACGGTATCAATAGCGCAACAGCCGGTTTGTCAAAAGTGCGGGTGTAGATGTTTTCACGAGAGGATTAAGATTGGCAGATTCATTTTAAGTTTTGGGAGATGCGGCTGGAATTTACCTTTTCCCTACGGTTGCGGAAATTTGTTTTTTACAATATTCAGCATAAAACCTATGGCAAAATTTCGAGTTACTTACGATACGGTGGACGCGGAGAATTGCGGAAATTACCAATTTGAAACGGTCGAAGCTTTCAGTAAAGTTGAGGCGGTTAATAAGTTTCGGAAAGATCACGCCGGCAAGGATTATACCGGAGAAAGCAAGGTAATTGTCAAGGTCGAGGAAATTAAATAAGAAAATGGAAAAAGATAAGGTCGTACTCCAAAATTCGCGCTGGGTTTGCCCGAATTGCGGACATTCCAATAAAGTGGTCTCCAACGAATTTGGATATAAGGCCGTGAAATGCGTGAAATGCCAAAAGGAGTTTGAAGTTAATAATTTAAAAAAAGATGGGAACATGCAACACAAAAGTTTTGAAAGTGGAATTTGATTTTTCGGATGAGCAAATAACAAAAGTGAAAGTCGAGCAAGATTTTTGGGGTGATTGTCCTATGCAACTAATGAGAGTTTTTGAAAAATCGTTCCCGGCGAGAATGACAATCGAAGATATTTTGAAAGATAAGGACGGGATAGTTAATTATCTTTTGTGGTAACGGGAAAATCTTAATAATTTAAAAAAAGATGAACAAAAAACCAATATCCAAAATAATCCGGCTGGGCAAGGTAAAAGAGTTCGCGCTTAGCAATCTCCAGGAAGCGGATCCGGCTTACGACATCGAGCTTGGCGATACGGTGGAGATCACTGTTATCGGCAAGGTGGCCAAGTCCGCTGATGCCGGCGAAAACCTATTTTCTTTCAGTCGCGAATTTGCGGTTGATCCAAAAGACGCTTTCGTGAAGAGCGTCAAAAAGTGGGAGGCGGAAGAGAAAGAAAAAGCGGAGGAAGATTCGCGCGAGAACGAAGTTGAAGCAGACATCGCAAAGGTCGGACGCCGTCGGGCAAAAGTTACCGCGTAAAAATATGAGCGACCAAGAACTGAAAGTTGTTGACGCGATGGAAAGATTCGGCGGGAGCTTTGTGAAGGCGTTGTCCAACTGTTTCCGGCACGCTGATTGCCACAACTTTTTGAAACTAAAAGGCACATTTTGGGAGTATTGGAGCCAATACGAAAAAATTGCCGATAAAAAATGAATCTTCAAACGATCAAAGTATCCGAGGCGTATGAATCGGCAACCAATCCCCGACCTTTCAAGGTGGGGGAAAATAAGCCTTTTGAAGATTTGGTTGCCAGCGTTAAAGAAAAAGGTGTCTTGGTGCCGGTGATTGCCAGACCAAAAAATATCGGGACAAAGATTTACGAGATCGTCGCCGGCAACCGGAGATATCGAGCCGCTCTTATGGCGGGATTGGAAGAAATTCCGGCCGGAATTGAGGAATTAACCGATGACGAATCCCGCGAGATCCAGATCATCGAAAACCTGCAACGCGAAGATGTGCATCCGCTTGATGAAGGCCAAAGTTATCGCCAGCTGGCCGAGAAATCGCATTATGAGATCTCGAGCATCGCGGCAAAAGTTGGGAAGTCAGAAAGCTATATCCGGCAGAGGTTATTCTTGACCAACTTGGTTGAAAAGCCGGCAGCTGCGTATCGATCAGGGAAGATTACCGACGGCCACGCGGTATTAATCGCCAAACTGTCGGCCAGAGACCAGGAATCCGCAATGAAGGAAGCTAATAGTTATCACGATCTGATACCCGTTAAGCGTCTGAAGGAATGGATCGAAGACAATATTTATTCGCCGATAAGCCGGCAACCGTGGGTGGGAAATAAAGAACTTGAGAAAGTTGTCGGTCCGTGCGTGGAATGCAAGCCGGTGAGCGCGACGTTATTCGGACCGGTAAAATCCGGGACTTGCAACGATCTGAAATGCTGGAAGCGGAAGATGGATGCCTATGTCAATTATCGGGCGAAAAAAGATCACATGACCAAAGTTTCGGATGAGTATTCGAATCCGGAGAAAGGGATTTTATCAAAAAGCGATTACGAAGTGATTGATAAAAAATCAAAGCGATGCGAGAGCATCCATTCGGCAATCATCGCCCAGGGAGCTGGTATCGGGAAAACAATCAAAGAGATCTGCAGCAATCGCAAGTGCGAGGTTCATTACGGGAGTCATTCATCATCCGGATACGAGCAGACTCCGGAAGAAAAAGAGGCCCGGAAAAAAGAGTTAAAAAAAGAAAGAGAGAAGGCGCAAAAATTGGAGACACAAATTGTTGAGGCTTTGGGCCGTATTGTGTGGCCAATCGATGAAAAATTTGCCGACGTGTTTTTGGAGCTGGTCATGCAATCCGAAGGAACAAGTATTGCCAGAACAATCTGCAAGCGCCACGAATGGAAATCGAAGGATGAATCAGAATTGGCCGGTACCTATGTTTATCATAATTGGGAGGCGGCAATCAAAGAAAAAATAAAAGAAATGGTCCCTGTCGACAAAATGCGGATGGCAACCGAATATTTGATCGAAAAACAATGGGGAGAAAATAAGTTGAAGCTTATCAATAAGCTATAAATCTATGAAAATAGAACTTTCAAATGGCGTGATTGTCATTACGCCTCCGGAAATATCCGGAAAAATTCAAGCGATTCTGTTTCCGGAAACCGAGCCAGTTGAGGATGAACGAAGTGAAACGCTATACCCCAGAGGAAAAAGAAAAGATCATGCGGATGTACAAGGCGGATGAACCGATGAAGGACATTGCCGATTGCGTGGGGCGCAATGTTACGGCCGTGAATAATTACATTTATGGGTTGATCCTGAAGGGGGAACTCGAGAAAAGGGGCAAGGGAAGAAAATCGATGTTCAAGGCCGATGCAGATACCGGGACCGATGATAGCGAAGACGAAGATTTGTAACGATCAAAACGCATTTGATCGGTTTAAGTAAATTGTAAATTTAATTTGGCGGGCAGCAGAGGGAAAATGCCGGTGAGTGGTTAATGGGATTAAGTCCACGACTAAGCCATATGAAGCATACCCAAGCCAAACGATGGACCGTGTGTTTTCCCCCTATTGCCCGCCAGAAACAATATGGCAGCAAAAACAAAAAAGAAGATAATCGAGTGCTGGGCGGTGGTTAATGATGATGGAGATTTCTCCATCGGAAAAAGCCGCAGCGAAGCGAGAAGGATAGTGGCAAAGGTTTCGAAGTTAGGTAACGCTTTTCACGTGCGGAAGGCAAAGCTAACTATCGAATTATAACCAACGCGGCCGAAAGGAGCGATCATATCAATGCAAAAAGAAGAAACAATTTTCCCGGGATTATTGCCTTCGCCGGAAGACATTCGGGATTTCCCGCTTTCGGCGGTGGCGCCTATTCCGGCGGCGATTCCCGACAATATGCCGCGGACATTCAATATCCCGATCCACAACCAAGGGAGCAATCCTTCGTGCGTGGGGCATAGCGGGGCGGTTCTGCGGTCATATTTGGCCTATAAGCAGGGGATTGAGATCGAATTCGATGGAGAGTGGCTCTACCAGCAATGCAAACTGATTGACGGTATGCCAGATGTCAAAGGGACGTATTTCAGGTCGGCATTACAAGTTATGCAAAAAGTCGGGGCGATGCCAATCAATGGTGGCGATCCGGCAAAGTGGAAGATCGGCGCTTATGCCAAGGTGGATGATTTAAAAAGGTTGAACGAAGCCAATTTTTTGTATGGAATGTTGCTTAGCGGATTTACCGGATCTAATCCGGGCTGGCAGCAATCACATATAAGGGCGCCATTGGCCGGAGAAGCAACCTGGGGCCACGCCATCGGACGTTGCGGTTACGGCCGCGATAAGTATGGGATTATCCAGAACAGCTGGGGCGAAGGCAAAGGTAATTGCGGGATATTCTATCATCCGCAAGATTATAATCCGTTCGAGAGTTGGTTCGTGATGACGGATAACTTATTGTCCGCGCCGGCGGGAGTATACGGCTACGCGGCCAAGGATTACATCCAGGACGGAAAGGTAACTTCCAGCATAGGGTTGAATTTGCGGATCACGCCCGGGGGCAAGGTTATCAAGGTTTTACCGGTCGGCACCAAAGTCAAAGAATACGCGGAACAAATGGAGATCGTGAATGGGATTTTGTGGGAGTATGTTGAAGTCATATAGCGCGGCTGTTCAATAAAATCTTATAAAACAAAAAGATGGACACAAATAAAATTAAAGAAATAAGGGGAAAGTTTATCGCGGATTGCGAAGAGCAGGCTTGGAGATTGGAGTGCGGCGCGGCATTCGATAAGGATGTCCGGGTTGCCAAATTGGCGGCCGAACAGAAAAAGGCGATCGACGACGAGAATAAGCTCAATGAGCAATTCAAAGAATTTGATCCGAAGGATTATTCCCGCAAAACCCGGGAGGCCAGAAAAGCGCTGGAGCGCGAGCTGGCCCCGCAACTCGCGGAAGCCAGGGAATTCAAGCAGCAGGCCGAGGCCTCGCTTTGCACCATAAACGAGAGAATATACAACTCGAAAATCGAGGCGGCGAATTATCGGGAAAAAGCGGAATTTGCTAAAACGTTCGAGTGGAAAGAGGAAAAGCCAGCGGAAGAAAAACCCGCAGAGAAAAAAACCAGAAAAGCTAAACCCAAAACCGAATAGGATGAGTCGTGTGCATCAGAGAGTCTAATTACGTTTGCAAAGATAATAAAAATAAATTCCTATGGAAAATTTTGAGAAAAGTACGTTTGCCAAAAGTTGCGACCCGCTTAATCACGAAACCAAAAAAACGAAGGAGACAGCGGTTGAATTCGACCGGCTAAATGATCAGATTTCAATCTTACAAGAATCAATAAAAAAGTTGGAAGACTGTCTGGAGCCAGTTTTGGGTGATATTAGACCAAAAGATAGAGAAGAGAATGTTCCAGAGGAACTGACATTGTGCCGGATGGCGCGAATGACCCGGGAATTGGCAATTGGGGTGCGCCAAGCAAATATCGCCCTGGACGATATAATTAAGCGGCTTGAGATATAAACCATTTTCGTTTTGTCGGTTGACGAAATTGGTAACAATTTTTTAAAATAATCGCTTTTTCAGCTTAATAAGCGAGAAAGCAAAATAAAATGGAAGGAGATGTGGCAAATTGCGCGGAGAATCAAGGAGCAGGAGAAGAAGAAACGGGCGGGACGGCAACTCCGATGGCGTCAACTCCCAGCAGAGAATTGACGTTTGGCGAGAAGGCGGTCGGGTTGACTTTCAATCCGAGCGGCGATCCCAAAGTGCAGGAAATCAAAGAGGCTTACGCCAAGATTATCGATTTGCCCGATGGCTTGCGCGCAGAGGCTGGAATCGGTGGAAAGGGGCGTTTGCTATCTACGGCAATCACCGAAGCGCAGGGAGCGCAGATGTGGGCCGTTAAAGGCATAACCTGGAAAGATTAAGTTAAGGAATAGCGCGGTGGCGGAATAGGTAACGCAGGAGTAGCCGATGAAAACCGTAGGTTGGTTCGGGATACGAACCCGATATATCGCTACGTTAGTAAATCGGGACTGTGGGCTTAACCCATAATGCAAGGTGCAAATCCTTGCCCGCGCACATAAGCCGAGGGTGAAGCGTGAACGCGCCTGGAAGGAACAGGACGACACCCCGAGAGAATATCGGCGTTTACGGCGATTTACCAAATTGGATAATGGGGGTGTCTGTAGAACACTTGCCTCGCGCTTAGGGGGTTCGATTCCCTCAATCGCCACAAAAAAATGAACAAGCCAACAATCAAATTTAAAAGGAAGCTTTTAGCTTCAAAAATATTGGAAAATAAGGGAAAGGTCGGGAAGTCGATGCGCAAGCTTGGATATTCCAAAAGCTATTCCAAAAATCCGCAACTGGTGACGCGCAGCAAGAGCTGGCAATCTTTGATGGATAAGTATTTGCCGGAAGATAAAATCGCAAAGACCCATGGCGAATTATTGGAAGCCGAGCGGCCGGTGATATGCGACAAGGAAGTTTCGATGTATCCCGACAATGACGCGCGATTGCGGGCGATCGATCTGACCTACAAAATGCGCGGACGGTACGCGCCGGAGAAGATCGAGGATGTGACGCCTTACGCCGGATTGAGCAATGCCGAGCTCCTGGCGAAAGAGAAAGAACTAACTGCCAAAATTTTGGCGAGAAAACTAAAAAAATGAAATTAAAAATCAAAGATTTTAATAAATTTCCCAGAAGGACGATGGCAGAGGTTATGATTGAGGAAACCGGTTACGCGGCAGATTGGCGGGATAGGGAGGAATTTGAACATCAAGTATTGAAAGCAATTTACAGCAACGACCGGCGCATTGATCCAAGATACCAGAATCCCTTTTATAGCAATCACGTGTTTACGGAAGCTGATATTAAGCGGGTAAAGATCAGGAAGAGGGATAAACTATGGCTTTGGCTATTTCCAACGTTTGTGCAGGGGCACAATGGCTATATATTCCATTTTAAGTGCGTGAACGCGGCGTATTATTTAATGAAAATTGAACATCTATGAAAAATATAAAAATTGAGTTTGTGATCAAGCCTTTTTATGAGGGGGATTTGGATATTCCGTTTGAGAAATGCGCAACCGTGGGGGTTAAGTGGTCTGAAGAAAAAGAGAATTCGCGGAAAAACTGTATTGCCCGAGGGGAAAAGATAAGGCACGTTTATTCAAATGATGGGAATCTTCCAAACCATCACCATGTTATGGAGGTGGCTGATAACGGCAAAAGATTGGTAAAAATCGAAAACGGCACGAATGGAATGTGGATTCCTATTCCCGCGGATATGCTTCCGAAATTAATCGAAGAATTGCAAAAGTTTCAAGCAAAATTATCGCAAAAGAAAAAGAGTTAAAAATAAATCTTATGAAAGCTCTAAAAATCGACATCATCAAAGAAGAAGTTGATATTCCCGCAGGTTTCGATTGCCTGGAGGAATCTTTGTATTCGCCGATACAACCAATCAAGATGAATGATGGCACGGAGCTTTCTCCCGGGTTGCATACGATTAAATATAAAGTGGTTGAGTTGGCGGCAAAAACCGGGCAAATAGATAGATACGCCGTAAAGATCAATGACGCGGGATTGTTTCTCGATTTGCTGAAAGTGTCCACGGATCAATATATCACGGTGGAGGATCATAAAAGGATAATGAGAGAAGACCAAGAAACGCGCTTCAAAAAGTATCAGGAAACAGTTGCAGCGGAAACAAAAGACGCATTGCAAAAACTTACCTTAATGGTTCAAACCAACACTTTAAAAAGGTTCTGGAATTTGCCATGGTGGAAGCGATTATTTAAGCAATTTTAGAGGATTGAGGCGAGCGGCGCCTTGGTCGAACGCTGCTCTCCTTAGTTCTTTTATCCATTATCATAGGGGTGTGAAAATGGCGAAGCGTGAAATTAAGAGGGAAAAAGTGAACTGCATCGATGCGGAACAGCTGAAACGCAAATGTGAACGGCAGAGTGAGGTGGTGCCGGGGTTGATAGACTTCGAGAGGTCGGGAGGTGCATAGATATTACAGAGAGGCGCGTAGATATGTGGCAATGCGGGCTTGATGGTTCGTTGATTAACGAACAGAGGCGCAAGCATAGATGCAAACCGCGGCGTTGCTACTATTTTTCGGAGGCGCGAAAGGCAAGATACGATTGCGCTTCCGAGGTTTTTCCCGCCGCCGAAATATGCCTGATTATTACCCAGGCGTAATGTCGGCTTCGGGAAAAGCGAGAAGAATACTAAAGGCCGAGATAGTATCGTTTTAAAAAAAATACTAATTAAAAATATATGGAAATTTTAACTATTGCGGCGTTTTTTGCGGGGGGTACCGGGGCGGCGATTGCAGTCACTCAATTCATTAAGGGGATTTTTGACAAATTAATAACGCCAAGATTTGAGCCGTTGGTAACACAGATGATTTTATTGGTGCTTTGTTTTGTGATTTCCGGCGCAGGGATCGCCTGGCATTATCTGCCGGATTACGTGACCGCATTCATGAGCGCGATGTTTGCGACCGGAATTGCGACTTATGAAGTTTTGAACGCGATAATTGTGGGTAAAAAGGATAATGGCTAAGAAGACCAAAACTGAACAAGATGTGCGGGATCTCGTGGGCGATGAGGGGGTTGATGAGGCTTTGGCGGAATTGCGAGCGGTGAAGGAGGAGAAGGTGCGGCGGCTGGAAAAGGAGAAGTGTAGATTTTATGTGCCTAATGGGAAATGCGAGGAATTCATTAAGGCCGTGGGAAGCGGTGAATATTTTATCACTTTGTTTTCCGCGGCCAATGGCGTGGGAAAAACACAAGCCGGGGCGAATGTGGCGGCCAATTTCGTGTTTCCCGGGATGAATGACGAGTGGTTTAATTATTCATTGTTTAAAAATTTTCCTTTTCCGAAGCGCGGTCGCATTGTGAGCGACCCGGGCAATATACCAAACATTGTCAAAGCGCTGCAGACTTGGTTTCCCAAGGGAAAATATAAAGCGACCAAAGGCGGCAAAGACTATTTGAGATTATGGGACGCGGGGGAATGGCATTTTGACGTGATGAGCTATGAGCAGGACCCGAAGGACTTTGAAGCCGAAACGCTGGGTTTTGTTTGGTTTGATGAACCGCCGACGGAATCGATCTTTAAAGCTTGCGTTGCCCGTTTGAGGATGGGCGGGCTGATGTTCATTACGGCAACGATGTTGCGCGGGTCCGGGTGGCTTTATGACAAGCTGATTGCCGGCGAGATGGAGGTGGAGGGAATCGATGGCGAAAAGATAAAACGCAAGGTTAAACATATTACCGCGGGAGTTGAGGACGCTTGCATTGAGCATGGCGTGCGGGGCCACTTGATGCACGAGGATATTCAAAAGATGATTGCCGAGTATGACGAAGATGAGAGGGAGGCGCGCGCATATGGTAAATTCCAGCATTTGGTGGGGCGCATATTCAAGAAATTTGACCGGGCGATTCACGTTATTCCGCCGCGGCAGATAAATTTACGGGGATATTCGGTTTATGAGCTTATCGATCCTCATCCGCGCAATCCCGATGCTGTTCTGTGGCTCGCGGTTGACCGCCAGGGAACGAAATTTGTTATAGACGAGCTTTGGATCAAGTGCCAGAACGGAACCGATGAATTGGCCCAAAGGATCAAAGAAAAGGCCGATCGGTACCGTATTGAGATGAGGCTGGGCGACCCTTCGATGTTTATTGTGAACCAGCACGACAAAGATGGGAAAAGCTTGGGCGACCGGCTGGATGAGCTGGGGCTGGGTTATTCTCCCGCGCCGAAAGCGAGGGATCAGGCGGATCGCTGTATCACCGACGCGCTGGCCTATACCCGAATGCCAACCGGGGAATTCATAAAGGCGCCGGAGCTTTATGTGTTTGATACTTGCCGTCGGACGATTTGGGAGCTGGAGAATTACCGCTGGGACGAATGGACGGGCAAGGGGGCGGATAAGCATAATGCCAAGGAGAAGGCGGTGGACAAGGATGATCATTTTGTTGAGTGCCTGGGCCGGGCGTTGATAATCAATCCGACGTTTACCGAAATGCCGCGGCAACAGGATTTTGGATATCAGCAGGAAAACAGTTCCGACCAATTAGACCCTTACGCATAAAAAAATGGCTAAAATCGATCTAACCGACCAGGAAGCCGAATACTACAAAGCATATCTCGCGCACCGGGATTTCTTTGTCGCGCTTATTGACGCGCGGATATTCGATATTAAGGACGGCCAGGGCATCCTTAATTTTGGCCATGGGGTTTTGATCGACATTAAGCGCAATGATTATTTGTACCGGCGTAAAAAAACAAAATAAATATGCCAATTAAACAAAAAACAGTAGAGAGTATCAATGAGGAATTTGAGCAAGAATTTTCTGATTTTGACCCCAGGGCAAGTTTTCAAGTAATTAAATTCTTTCAATCCCAATACCAGCAATTAGCGGAGGAGGCGGTTAATGAATTGCGAGTCGATGTTGATAACCTAAAACCAAAATTTAAGGTTGCCGGTATGTTGCAAAACACATTGTGCGATAAAATATTGCAATCATTCCGTGACCGGGGTTTAACTATGCACTCTTGACATTTCTTTGAATGTGCTAAAATGAAATTGTTAGTTGCCCGCATCAACGAAGGCGTGAAATAACGCCGCATCTGCGAAGGGCCTCAAGAACTTTTGGGTTTTACCCGAAGGGTCTTGAGGCCCTTTTTTGTTGTATACGCGGGTTTTCCGCTATGCCAAAAAACAAAGAAGAAGAGTACCAGCCGGTTGAATTGGAAACAGAACTCACTAAAGAGCTTCACAAATACGAGAAGCGTACTTTTCGTTATTTGATTGACCAGATCGAAACGGAGTGGAATATTTCCTATTTCTATATGCAGCCCAAGCAGGAGGAATGGGCAAAGCGCCTGAAGCTCTACAACAATCAGAAACGCGCCAAAGACGCGGTGGGCGATCCATTGATGTTTTCCGTGCACCAGACGGTCCTGGCGTCATTGTATAACGATAAGCTTGTTTCCAAGTTCGAGGGAACCGAGGAAGGGGACGAGGACCTTGCCGAAAATCTGACGCTGACCGCGGAGAACGACTATATTTCGATGGAGAAAGATATGCTGGATTACGAATGGGATTGGGATACTTCATTCTTCGGCCACGGGTTGGCTCTTTTTACCGAATTCGACCGAAAATTGAAGCTTCCGATACCGGAATGTGTGGATATGATGACCTGGTTGCGCGATCCGCGGGCCAAGAGCGTGCGCGGCGATATCAAGGGCCGGGGAAGAATGAAGTTTGGCGGCCGCGAGGTTCGCCTGACCAAACAGGAGATGAGGGACTCGGGGATATATTTCAATTTCGAGGATTTGAAGCCGGACGGAACTGACGATTATAACTCGGTACTTGACCGTTACAGCCAAATGAGGCGCGAAGCGCAGGGGATGGGTGATGTTTCCAAATTCGACAATGTGAAAGGTGATAACGCCGAATACCGGATTACGGAATGGCACACCAGCGAGAACGGCCGGTTGATTATCGTTGGCTGGCATAAAGCGTCGCACCGGATTGTCCGCTATACGAAATTGAACGGCAATAGATTGCCGATCATTGACCGGTTCATGTATCCGATCGCGCACGATTGGGATGGGGTATCAATCCCGGATTTGACCGAGGACAAACAGCGGGCGCGCAGCGTGTTGCAGAACCTTGGAGTGAAGGTTGCCAAATCGAGCCTTTACCCGATGTATGTTTACAACACCAATAAGATTAAAAATCCCGCGAATCTTAATTTTGAGTTCAACAAGCACGTCGGCGTTAATGGCGACATTGCTAATGCCGCCGCGCCGCTGCAGAAGGCGCAGATAGCTTCCGATGTGAGCTGGATTATGGAATCGCTTGATACGGCGGCGCAGAAGGCTACCGCGACCAGCGAAATGCAGCAGGGAGTGGTGGGAACCGAGAAACGCACGGCTACGGAGGTTAACGCGATTGGAATAAATTCCAACACCCGATATTCCTTGACCGCGAAAGTGTGGGGATGGAGCGAGAAGCGTTTTTGGCAGCAGTGGTACAGCCTTTACAAAGAAAACTTTGTTGCCGGCATCGATGAAAAGATTATCCGCATCGCCGGGCCTTTGTCGTATAGCCATCGGAAACTGACGCGGGAGAATTTGATTTCGAATTTAGCCGACCCGGACGTGTTTGTGGAGAGCAAGGCGGTTTCGGACGCGGAAAGGAACCAAAAAATCAATTCATACCGGCTTTTCATACAGGATGCCGTGGCATCGGACCCGAACACCAACAAACGCTTCGCCTTGAGAAGATTAGGGCGGCTTTCCAGTATTCCCAGCTCCGAAGTGAATATGATTTTACCGCCAAACGTGGATGAGATGACCGCGGAAGAAGAAAACGAAGGCTTGGAACAAGGTGTGCGCCAAAACGTGAGGATTACTGATGACGATATTGTTCATATGGAAATCCATAACAAGGCCTCGGATTCCGCCGCCAAATACGCACATATCCGGGCGCATAAAAAAGCGATGTTGATGAAAAAAATGCACCCCGAATTGGCAACGAACCAAACGGCGGCTATGCCCGACGCGCAACAGATGAAAGCGCAGCCGAACAATAACCGGCAACCGGCGTTAATGCCGCAACCAGTCCAATAATATGGCCAAAAAAACCACAAAAAAACCGATCAGGACGATCATCGTCAAGCGCAAGGAACAGGGGGCGGTTGTTAAGAACGATGCCGGAATTATCGCGGATTTGCAGGCGTTGTTTCTTACGCGCGGGTGGAACATCGTGGTTGATAACCATGAGAAGAATATTCGTTTATTGGAAAAACAAATCATTGAAAAGATCGATTTGGATGGAAAACCGTTGAGCGACCAGGAGATAGATAGGTTGCGCGACCGCCGGGGTTGTATGGAGGACCTTATCAACGCGCCCAAAGAGATAATCGCCGCGTTGCAAAAGGATGATTCCGAGCCGGAGCAGGAAGATTTTGATCCTTATCATTAGCTGTCATTTGCTGTCATAGCGTTTGGGTTCTGTCGCTCGCAGAAGCTTCGGCGATTTTCTGCTGCCAGAGCGACAGAACCGAGCCGCAATGGCTCATCCCTCGAAAAGAGGAGATAACAACCATTCCGCCACAAGGTTACTCGGCAGTTCCCTTGCGGCGTGGGGTCAAAACAATGCCAGAAGAAATAGAAAAAAACCTCGAGCCAGCTCCGGTTGACGGCGCAGGCGCGGGCGATGGTAACAGCGGTAAACCTAATACTGCTCCCGATAACGGACAGGGCGCAAGTCCGAAAGAGGGTGACGACAAGGGCCAGGAGGGCGATAAAAAGCCCGAGGGGACCGATAAAAATGCGCCGGGCGATAACGATGAGCCGCCCGTCAGGCCTCGCAAAACCGCCAAAGACTTCATTATTGACCGCAAAGAGCGGAAAATTGCCAAATTGCAAAAGCAAAAAGGCGATGGCGCCGGCGATAATCCGGCGGATGATGAAGACGACGATTTGCAGGAAGACAGAAAGCTCATCCTTGAAACCGTTGAGCCGATTCTGAATCCGATAATTGAAAAGTCCTTGAAACAGGAAGATGACACCGAGGTACAGGATTTCCTGGCCAAGAACCCTGATTTCAAGCCCTACGAAGCCAAAGTTCGCAAATTTATGCAGCATCCTTCGCGCCGGCAATTGCCGATACACGCCATTTTTTACGAAGTGGCCGGACCCGATCTGATGAAGATAGGGGCAAAGCGCGCCGCGGAAGCTGATGCAAAGGCCAAAGGAGGCCAAACGGGCGGAGGAAGCGGACGGGGTTCGGGCGATGCCGCCAGTGTTCTGGATATGCCCGAGCAGGACTTTAAAGCAATGCAGGAGAAAGTACGGCAAAAACAGCGGTAGTTTTCTATGGATACTACAACTACAATTCCCGCAGAAGTTAACAATTTTTACAATCGAACGCTTTTGGAACGCGCCAAGCCTTTATTGGTTCATACAAAATGGGCGCAAGTGCGCGACATTCCGCGCAACGCCGGAACCAGCATAATCAAATTCCGCCGGTATACTTCTTTGTCCGCGGCGACTACGCCGTTGAGCGAAGGTATCACTCCTGCCGGAAGTTCTTTAGCGGTTACCGATATTACCGCGACCGTGAGCCAGTATGGCGATTTCATCGTCATTACCGATGTTTTGGACTATCAGAGCCAAGATCCGATATTAATGGAAACGGCCGAGCTTTTGGGCGATCAGTATGCCGATACTATCGACCAATTGACCCGCGATGTGATGGCGGCCGGCACCAACAAGTATTTTGGGGGCAGTGGCCATACCATGAGAAGCCAAGTGGCGAGCGGCGAGAAAATTACCACTACGCTGATCAATAACTCGGTGCTGGTGTTGAAAAACGGCAATGCCCGCAAGATTACATCGATGGTTGATCCTTCTACGGGGTCCAATACAATGCCGATTCCTGCGGCGTATATCGGGATCGTCCATACCAATGTGGCGGTTGAATTTAAGAACACCACCAATTTCCCGACTTTTGTCCCGGTAGAAAAATATCCCAGCCAGAGAACCGCTCTTCCCGGCGAAATCGGAACTTATGGCGAAGTGCGCTGGATAGAAACCACCAACGGTAAAGTGTTTACCGGAGAAGGTGCCGGTGTTGATGTGTACGGAACCTTAATCTTGGGTTCTAACGCTTACGGCACTACCAGAATTAGCGGTGAGGCGATCAGAAATATCGTCAAGCCTCTTGGTTCGGCCGGTACTGCCGATGCATTGGACCAGCGGGCAACCAGTGGTTGGAAGGCAACGTTTGTAGCCAAGATTTTGAACAATGCGTTCATCGTTCGCCTCGAAACAGCGCTTTAGCTGTGGTGTGGAAATCGCCGCCGAAGTTTTTTGATGACGCTTAAAAAAAATTAATCAACAAATATATGTCTGACGATACAAAAAACACTCCTCCTGCGGGGGAAAACGCCGAGGAGAAAAGAGCCAGGCTCGCCGCCGAGAAATTAGCCGAGAAAGAGGCCAGAGAGGCGGCAATCAAGGCTAAGGCCGAAGAAAAGGCCAAGGCTAAGATTGCCGCCGAAAACGCAGCCCAAGCGAAAGCTGAGGCCGATGCCGAGGCGGCCGCGCTGGCCAAGGCTAAGATTGCCGGTCCGGGGGAAAAATTCCTTGGTCCGGACGCGGTGGTAACCAAATTGAAATTGGCGGCGGAACCGCAGGTGAGATTCTATATTCCATTGATGCCCGGAGAGAAGAAAGGCGCCGAGGAAACCATAACCATTAACGGTTATCAGAGAACCATTAAAAAAGGCGTTTTTATGAATCTTCCCGAATCAATGGCCAATACTTTGGCCGAGTATTACCATATCGAGATGACCGCTGGCGAGAAGATGCTGGTGGATCGCGTTGATGTTAAGGACGGTGTGAGCATCGAAACCGCCTTGGGGTAGGGCAAAAGCAGTTATTGGCAATCGCAATAGCGAGAAATCGCTTGTAAAAATAAATAAATAACCAAAATTATATGGGTAAAACTATTACGCAGGGAGTTACAACTTCTTCGGAAGACATTCGCAACGCCCTTGAAAAATTGCAGATCAATGCCGTGGATCATTTGTTGAGTTCGGCGGCATTGGCGATCGGGAGTTCGTCGAAAGCCAAAGTGAAGATCGTCAACACGTTCTATTACATCATTGATGGCGTGCTTTACAGCAAGACCTCGGCCGAAGTTGCTTTCACCGCGACATCGCACGATGTGGCGGAAGATAAATTCGCCGCGTTTGTGTTGAGTATTGACGCCGCCGGCACGGTGACGATTACCAAATCCGCGGACGCGGCCACTTTGGCCGAGATTGTGCTGCCCGCGGTGCCCGCCGATGAAGTCGTGGTGGGCATGGTAATCATTAATCCTACCGGTACCGGAGCGTTTGACGCTTCCACGACCGAATTGGACGATGCCACCGTGGTTCCGAACGCGGTGTATATCAACACGGCCTATCCGTTCAATCAGAACGCACTGGCCTTGTAGTTTTAAAGTGGAAATCGCCTTTTCACAATAAAAAAATGACACCCGCACAAATAGCTTCACTTATCCGATCATATACCCGGACCAACAGTTCGAGTTTTACCGATGCCGAAATTCTTGAATTGGCAAATCCGTTTAAGGACGAAATCGCCAGCGAAATATCGCAAGCGAACGAGGATTATTTCGTGCGGACGTTTTTGGCAAATTTACGCGCTGGCCAAAGAGAGTACAGCATACCCAACAACGTAATGAACAATCTTAAATACGTTGAAGCGAAACTTGATGGTACCAAACAGCAACGGCTGGATGAATTTGATTTGAATACTTACCGGCAAGCGACTGACGAAACAACGATTCTGGCGCAATTTGCCGGTAGAAAACCGGCAATGGATTTGTCGGGAGGCTCGATTTTTATATATTCGGACAGCGCGATTATTGATGTTACGGATGGTTTGATCGCCGCCGCGGTTATTTTCCCGGACGATATTGCCGATCTGACGTCAACAACCGAGATGTCGATTGACCCTACCGCTTATTCCTGTGGTTTCCCGCGGCAATTCCACGAATTGCTGGCGCGGAGGGTATCAATTGCCTGGAAGTCGGCCCGGCCCAAGCCGATACCGCTTTCGGAGAAAGAACAGATGTACGAAATCGACCTGACACGCAAAATTGAGGCTTTAAAAGGGTTGAATCTTGACCGGACGCTTGTCGCGACTATGCCAAGCGATGACGGGCAGGATTATTAGTTTTTACGCTTATGTCTTTGGAAAACACTAAAAATGGAGCGCAATCGGTAATGACAGCCGCGGGATTGGACGCGAGCGCTTTGACGTTTAGCGTCATTCTTGGAGGCGGGGCGAAATTTCCAAGCGCGGCAACCCGCACTTTTCAGGTTGTTATTTGGAATAAAACCGATTACGCGGACCCGAATGACGATCCCGAGCGTGAATATGTCGAGATCGATCCTGTTTCCGACCACGTATTGACCGATACTTTTGCGATCTCGACCGGGAAAAGAGGGCAACAAGATACGACCGCCGTTGCGCACAATATTGCAACTAAAGTTTACGGGGTGGCGTTGGTAATCCATTCCAAGATGATCGAAGACATTAACACGTGGTTGGCGGCCTTAGAGGCCAGCCTTAACGCCGTTATAGTGATGATCACGGCGATTAACTCGGATATGGATTATCGAACGCTGGGATTGATCAAGGAGGCTCCAGCGACCGGCGCAATTAATGGGTTGAATATGATTTTTACGTTTACGCACCGGCCGGTATTTCTGTTCAGCGATTTGGCGCCAAGCAGCGAGGAGGATGACTATACCGTGGCGGGAAGCGGACCCTATACTGTCACATTTTTAGCGGTGCCGCCGGTGGCTAAATTGGTTTCTTTTTATAATTCATACGATGCGGATATTGCCATAAACATAATGAATTTTGTCGAGGGCGACGAGGCGCTGGTTGCCGGTATTGACGGATATCATTGGTCGGTGGCGCATACCCCGATCGGTCCGGTAACGTTATTCGCGGTGCCGGATGGAATTAGATTGCGACCTGGCGCGAGCGATGACTATACGATATCGGGGAAGGATATTATATCCGCCTCTGATTGGAGCGCCAGTCCGCCGGTCCCGTACTATCGTTATTATGCGTCGGCTTAATCTTAATCTTTTAAAAAAATGAAAAACACAATTAAAAATATAATATCGGCGGCATTGATCGCTTTGATTGTTGCCGCCACCGGATTTGCCGCGGAATCGCTCATTTCCATTGCCCGCGGGGGTACGGGGGCGTCAACCGCCGCCGGTGCGCGAACAAACCTCGGATTGGGGACGATTGCCACTTACAATACGGGGACATTGACCAATGCCAATTACTGCCGCTATATTGCCGCCACCGGATTCGTTTGCGATTCCGTTGGCACCGCGGCAATGACTTATCCGGGCGCGGGTATCGCGGTGAGTGATGGCGGTGCATGGGTTTCTTCTTTGGCGGCGCCAGTGGGCGCGTTGGTTGGAACCAGCGACAGCCAAACACTGACCAATAAAACTTACAACGGATTGGCCGCGGCGACTTCAACGACGGGGTTCACGATTGCGGGGGGAGTAACCTCCAAAACTTTGACGTTGGATACTGATTTAACCGCCAGCGTGATACCAACCAATTCTACGGCTTGTTTGGTTACAGGCAACCAGACCATTGCCGGCGTTAAAACATTCAGTAGTATTCCGGAATTGCCGGCCAGTGATCCAACGACAGAAAATCAGGCAACCAGAAAATCGTATGTAAGTTCTCAAATAGCGACCAATTTGGCATATACCGCCGGCACAACCTTATTTGCTTCGGCAGACACGGAGCAATACAAATCGGATTCGACTTCTTACACAAAAATCAAAGAAATGACCCTGGCCCGCGGCGGAGTTATCACGGTAAAATTTGACGGTAAATATGCTGTTTCCGGACCAGGATACGCGCTTGTTTACCGTAATGATTCCCCGGTCGGAACAGAAAGGCAACTGACAACCGGATACGCAACATATAGCGAAAATATTGGCGGATGGGCGGTAGGAGACAAAGTTAGACTTTACTTCAGGACCGTTGGGGCGGGAGGAGCAGTTTATGTTCAAAATTTTCGCCTGTATCACGGAGAAATTTTACCCCCGACCGTGAATATGGATTAACAATTTATTTTATTAAAAAAATGAAAAATTACGTCAAAGAAATTCTTGCGGTTGTATTTTCAATTTTTGCCACGGCGGGAATTGTTTCCGGCGCGGGAAGTTTGCAATATTATATGAGCGGCGGGACGGCAATTCCGGGCGATACGGCGCCAATGACGCTACAGAAAGCAATCGATAATCTGACTTCATCATCAACCGCAACGAGCACTTGGGTGTGGACTGCGACGGCAGGCCACGGAGGCTGGCAAGCATCTATTGGCGGGGTTCCTGTTGCGCGCAATTTAACGATCAACGGTACAACTTATGATCTAAGCGCGGACAGGAATTGGACGATTAGCGCGGTCTCGGAAAGCGATCCGATCTTCATAGCCGCGTCATCGACTTTTGTTACCGGAACCCCCTGGACCGGAATGGGATATTTGACTTCGCTTAATGGCGCGGTACTCACCGACCAAACCAGCGGGCAGACGGTAGGCGATACGACCAACCGATTGGCCAAGCTCTGGGCGACCGATATTACCGCGACCAATGCGATTGCGGGATCTGTTACCGGCAATGCGGGAACCGCGACCAAGCTTGCGGCCACAAAAACAATCAATGGGGTGGCTTTTGACGGTTCGGGGAATATAACCGTGCCAAGCGATATTGCGGCGGGTACCAGCGGCAACCTGATGACTTCCAATGGTACGGTGTGGACTTCGGCGGCGGTTCCGACATGGAACCAAAATACCACGGGAAGCGCGGCCAAATGGACGACGGCGCGCAATCTTGCCGGTAACAGCGTGGATGGTTCGGGGAATGTGGCGTTTTCGAATAAATTTATAGTTCAGGGAGCAACGGACAGCGGATTGAGCGGGGCGCAATTCCTTGGCGCGCTGGGAACCGGGTTAGTGAAGAATACGACCAGCACCGGCGTGCTTTCGATTGCTGCGGCCGGGACTGATTACCAGGCTCCTTTAACTTATCCGGTTACCGGGGTGGCCTCGCCCACGGCCGGCTATCTGACCAAATGGGGGGCTTCGGGCAATGCCATTGTTGATGGCCCCAAGCTTGGCACTCTTACCGACGGCAAGTGGTGTTCGTTCTCGACCGCCGGAGGTATAGCATGTACCGAGAACGTTCCCGGAGGCGCGGGCGCAACCACCGCCTTGGACAATTTGGCTTCGGTGGCAATCAACACTTCTCTATTGCCGGGTACGAGCGATGGGGCGGCGTTAGGTTCTACCACGAAAATGTTTTCCGATCTGTTCCTGGCTCCGGGGGGAGTCCTTAATTACGGCAATGGGAATATGACATTGACCCAGTCGACGGATACGCTTACTTTGGCCGGGACGGCTTCCACAGCGGCGACGTTTTACAGTTCAGGAATTGTCGATACTCCCAACCAATCAGGTTGTCATGCTTACCGCGCGACTCCTAATTATACTTTGGCGAACGACACCAACACCAAGATACCATTGACCGGCGAAAATTGGGACAACCAAGGAGAATACGACAAGACTACCAATTACCGATTCACCGCGACCAAGGCGGGAGTATATCAAGTTGAAGCCCAGATTTTATGGGACGCTTTTGTTTCCGGGAAACGTTACCAGCTGCAAATCAGGAAAAATGGCGATATCGGCTCCGGTTTTTACAGTTCTTACACGGCTCCGGGTAGCACCGAGTTCGGGACGCAACACGCAATGGCGTTGCTGAAGCTTGCGGTTGGCGATTATGTCGAATTGTGGGCATATCAGAACACAGGGAGCAACGTAACCATTGATTACGGCGCGGCCGAAACGTGGATGATGGTGAATAAAGTACAGTAATCTTATGTACGGAACTTATTGTTATGGAGTTGTTGTTTGCGGGCAGATTATTGAGCTTGAAAAAGCGCATACTTGGCGCGTACGGCCCAAAATTACTGTTAATTGGACGGGAAAGGCCAAGGTGGCCACTCCTTGGACGGCTAAGGCTAAAATTTCCACTGCGTGGACTAAAAAAGCGCGTATTTTTAACACTTAATATATGGCAGAAAATCAACAACCGGATTTTTTCACGCTTTACCGCCAGATCGGCGAGATTTCGGCGACGCTGGCAAGCGTTGATAAGAAATTGGACGGATATATTGCTGAAAGCAAGAAATGCGACAGTTCGTTGTTTGCCAAGGTGGGCGCATTGGAGGATGGCGCCAACTTCAAGAAAGGCGAGCGTGCGGCTATCGGAGCGGTGTCGGGTTTTGCCGGAAGCGTGATTACGATGGTGATTTCTCACTTTTTAAAATAGGAAAAAATATGCCAACAATACCAATCACCAATCCTGTTTTTGGGGGTATCGCGGATTCGCTCTATTTGGGCGCGGAAAATTCTTTACACAAGATTGTTGGTTTTGATCTTCATAGCGAACCGGGATTGATTAAAGTGCAGCAGAAATTGAAAAAGGATAGCGGTAATGTAATTGATGAATTCGTTAAAACGATTCTGCCGTGCACCAACGGGGAAGTGTATTTCTTTTCGGCAACTTCGGGAAAAATTTGGGGAAAAACATCGGCGGGCGTGTATTCGCTGCGCTATACGTGTCCCACTGACGGCGATGGCGCTTATTGTTTGGGAGGCGCCGAATTCAACGGTTATGTCTATTGGGCCAACCCGGTGAGCCTTAACAGGATTAGGATTGCCGATGCTTTGGCCGCGACGTGGATCGCGGCGGCAAATTTTGCCAATCTTCAGGTCGATACGATTACTCATCCGTTTAAAATTCTTAACGAGTGTCTTTATATCGGAGGGGACGGCAAAGTTTCTTCTATCTCGATCGATTCGGGAGGTACGCACGTTTTTGAATTGGATGATTTGGTGACTAATTTCGGAGAAGTCCATTGTTTCGGAAATGTCGATACCAATTTGTTGGTGGGCTATTACATGGGCGCTTATGGCTCAAAACAAGCGAGATTGATTAATTGGAATACTTGGTCGAACGGATACACGGACGACAAGAATTGCCCGGAAACCGGTGTTAATTGCCTGATTCCAACCGAAACATACGGGTTGGCGCATTGCGGCGCACGCGGTAATTTATACGCTTACGACGGTTCCAAATTTAAAATTAAAAAACGGATACCGGGAATTTGGGGCCTTACCGATCAAACCACTGTTCATAATAATGCCGCGGTTAACGATGGCGGGATTGCCCGCTTCGGATTGAGCGCTATTTCCGGCGCGCCCGCGGATTGCGGAATATACGGGTTTGGATCCCATTCGATATCTTATAATCCGATACTTACGTTTGATTTTGCGATCTCGACCGGGAACATGGCCAGCGTTGAGATCGGCGCGATCGCGCTGGAGGGGACGCAGATGTACGTATCTTGGAAAGACAGCACCGATCCGCTGAATATCCAATACGGGGTTGACGTAATCGATGTGGCGAATAAATACGATGGGGCGTATTTCGATACTCGGATTATCAATATTGAGCGCGGAAAAGCGAAAGATTTTGATTTTGGCGTGTATTACCGGACTTTGCCGGCCAATTGCGACATTGAAATTTACGCAAGCGTGAACGGTGTGGCGTACGGATCAACGCCTTTGTTGAGCGTTAATGACACCGTTAATAATTGCAAATCCGTTAAAACAAGGATTTGCAAGGCCAATACAATCCAGTTTCGCGTTAAAGCTCGCACTTCCGGAAATACCGCGCCGGAAATAGAAAGCGCGGAAATATCATATGGCGAATAGAAAAACAAACAGGGCGGAATTACAAAATGTACCAGTGGCAATGGAGATCGGAAAGAAAATAATCGAAAGGATAAATTCGATGAAAGAACTTTCGGTCGGAGCGGGGAATGATGTTATCCATATGGACCGCAGCGGTATTTGGGCCGGGGCTAAAAGGTTTGATGACGCGCCCTGGGGGGTATCAACCCAAGGCGTGAGAAAGGGGAGCAAGGTTTCGGCCTATGTCACCGCGCAGACATTAACAGATACCTATGCCACAATTCTTTACAAAAATATCAATTACGATCTTAATTCGGAAATGAACGGATCCGGTGCGGGAGTGTTTATGGCAAAAAACTCGGGGTATTACCATGTCAGCGCGCAATTAACGTGCAATGGCGGGGCGGACGGAAGGCAATATGCGATATTGATGATCAAAGAATCGACCCAAATAGGAGTTGAGATATTTAATCAATCCATTGCAGGATATTTTACAATGCGGATCGAAAAGGATGTTTATTTGGCCGCGGGAGAGCATCTTTATTTGCAGGCGAAAACCAGCAACACGGGAGCTACAATCGATACCGCCGGGGGAAACATAGCTTCATTTTTGAGTATTCATTCAATTTAAAAAATATGGTTACACAAACAAAATTCGGAACAACAAGAACGTCAAAGGTAAAAGACCCGATTACCGGAAAAATTACCACGGATACTTATTCAACCGGATCGTACGATTCCAAGGAGCTTGCCCAAAGGCAAAGAGACGAAGATTTGCTTGTCAAGAATAACGCGGCGGCGGAAGCGGATTATACTGCCCGTACCGGGAGAAAAGCGGGATGGCAAGGAAAGATGCCAGCAGCAACTGAAACCGCGCCCGAAGGCGCACAGAATGGCGTTGAGAACGATATTTACGCGGGGATGGGAAGCAGAGGACAGTTATTTAGAAACGCGGATGCCATTATTAACGCGGATCAGGACGCGGATATGGCCAGGAAATCCGCGGAGCAGGATGTGCCGGTGCGCAGGTCGGAACAGATTAGGGCCGAGATTGCCGACAAACAGGCGCAAACGAAGGCTTTGCAGCAATATAAATTGGCTGATACCAAACAATTAGCCAAAGACGCATCGGGGAATTACGTGCCGGCGGCCGAAAAAATTGACACTCTGACAAAAGTTAAAAATTCCATTAATAGCGGGATTACGGCCGAGAAGCCGGCGGCTTTGGATTTGGAAAAAGATTATACCGAGCTTTTGCAAAAATCGGGTGTTGATGATTTGGAGAGTTCCATTAATGATCTGACGGTTCAGGAGGACGATCTTGCGGCCGCTTATGAATCAGTGGTTGGAAATTTGAGGGATTCGGGGGTGGCGCAAAGCATTATCAGCGGGAAATCCAGCCAGGCGCAGCGCAATTACCAGGAGCAGCTTTCGCTTGTTTCGAACCGGAAAAAGCAATTGACAGATCAGCTTAATACCAAATATTCGGTTATCGATAAAATAATGAGCTACAAAAAGACGTCTTACGATGAGGCCAAAGATGATTACAACCAGCAATTTTCCAATCAAATATCGATGATAAATATCGCGAAAGGAATTGATAGCGAGGCCAACAGCGAAGAACAGCAAATGCAGGACAACGCCCGGGCGAATGCCAACATTGTTTACAACGCAATTTCGAGCGGGGCAGCCGATCCTTCCGAATGGGACGATGCGCAAACAGCGCAAATAAGCAAACTTGAACTGACCGCCGGGTTGCCCATTGGATTTTACAAAAGCATTTCTCTTAAAAATCCAAAGGCCAATATTTTATCGACTTCGACGCGCACGACCGATAGCGGCGATAAATATGCCGATGTGATTATGCAAGGCGATGACGGCCGGCCGACAGTGCAAAGCGTTTATTTGGGCAAGGAAAAGACAACCGGAACGACCGACTACGAAAAGGATCAAAAAATAATATCTAATTTCAAGGCGAGTTTGACTAACACAAAATTATATAACTATCGTGCGGAATCGGATGGGGAATATAGAACCCGTGAATCATTCATTAAATACTTGAAAATGATGTATCCGCAGATCGAGGAAGCGGATATTGAGCAGGCGGTTTATTCGTATTATCCTAATCGTTAAATTTATGGCAATAAGACTTAATCTTTCGGATTTCGGGGCTTCGCAATCGCAACCGGCGGGTACCGGGGTTTTGCCGCGGGCGAACAGCGCGAAAATAAGACTCAATCTTTCGGATTTTGGCAAAACAGGAAAACAAGAGCCGGAACAGCCACTGTTGGAAAGTACGGTTTTTGGCAAAATGCAAACTGATAAAACGACATTGGGAGAAACTTTACCGGTGTCGAAGCGCGAACTGACGCCGCAAGAAAAAACGCGGCAATTCAATTCGGGAATGGCGATAGAACCGGCAAAACCGCAATCGTGGAGCGATAAACTTTGGGATACCGTTAAGGGGCCTTTCGTTAGGAGCGGCGAGGAAGAAGTGGCCCGCTCGCAAAATGTAAGCGCCATTAAAAATATTCTGGATAATCAATATTACAAGGCAATTGCGGAAAAATTGGGTAAAGACCAATCGACAAGATTCAATACTGCGGAATCGGTGCGGCAAAATATCGGGGAAATTTCCAAAAAATACGGAATTCCGGCCGAAGCGACTACGGATGATCAAGTCAATAAAAACTTTGACGCGCTGACAAAAGAATTGGGGATGCGCGGCAATCCGACAATGCAGGAAGTGATTGGCGGAGCGTCGAATATCGGGTTGATGACATTCGGCGGCGGGGCATTGCTTGCGGGCGGTTCGGCGATTGCCAAATTTCTCGGAGGATTGGCGGGATGGCAAGCCGCGACCGAGGCCAAAGGAGCGGTTATTTCCGCTGCCAAGGGTGAACAATTCAACCCATTGCAACCGGAAGGGTTTGTTGATGTTTTGCCGGATAATTCCAGCGAATTGGCAAAGGGGCTGGCCGAGATTGCCGATTTTGTGACTACAGCCAAAATCGCGCATGTTGGGTGGCAAGCAACGCCCAAAATCGCGGAAAGCTTAACTAAAGACATTACGACAAAATATAGTTTGCCGAATGAAATTTATATCGATGGCACCAAGATTCGGGAGATGCAGACCAATGCCGACACCAAAATTGTTTCTTCCGAGGAGCAGGACATAGTTAAGTCGCTGGGAATGAATGGCTCTCAATGGAAAGCCGCCCTTAAAAACGGCGTTACGGTTAAGGTTCCGATGAGCAAGGTGGTGACGATTGCGGACAAACCTTATTGGTCCAAAATTAAAAACGCTTTCGGGATGGAAAGCAAACCACAAGCTACGGTTAGCGGTTCGGGCAAGCCTGTCGTTTCGCCTATCCGGGGATATCTGCCTGGAGCGGGTGATCAAAAAGCTGATGCCGTGCCGGTAGCCAAAAAAGAGGAAAGCGCAACTTCCAAATCGGCGATCGATTTGCAAAAACAATTCGAAGTTAGGCTTGCAGAGCAACTGGCGCGGGAAAAGGAAATGCGCACACCGTCGCAAACGCCGACAATCAGCCAGCCCGCAAACGCCGTAAAACGGGCGTTAGACGAGGAAACTCCCATTACAGGAGTAATGAGGCCTCAAACGGCGCAAATCGTCCAGCAAGGTCTTTCCAGTTTGCCTACGGTTGAAGATATTGCCGGAGGATCAACGCTTGATCTTGCCAACCGGGTTGGCGAGAGTGAGAAATTATTGAAGAATGTTGCGGAAGGCAACGATGCCGATGATCTTGCGGCGGCAACAACGGCAATTCGCCAGGATAACGCCAATTTGATTTTGGCAATTGGAGATTACGCGGTAAAAAAGGCGCGGGAAGCGGGCGTTAATTTGGGCGAATACAACAATCCGAACCATTCTTCGGACAGATGGGCTAAATTTATTGGCGATATTTCCGATCGGATAAAAATCGGAATCAAAAACAAATACGATGATAAAATTGAAGGAATTATCAATGATGCCATTCAAGAATATGTCCCGGAGGCGAACAAACCCGCGGCAAAAATTAAGCGGGAAAATCCGGTGGCGGAAAAAGAAGTATCCCAAAACGAAAAGTATGAAAAGTTAGAATCGGAAAGTTACGAAACCGCGACTAAAAAAACGACCGCGCTGATTTCCGAATATGAGAAAAAAGAGGGTAATTTTCTTGGCGGCGACAATATTAAGGCGGCACTCTTTGAAGAATATAACAAGGACAGGACGAATTATTTGGCTTTTCGAAAAGCGAGTAATTATTTATGGAACAAGATTTTTGATAAGTGGCTAATTGATAAGAGGGGCAAGGCTAACAATGGCGTGTTGATAATGGTCGGCGCCCCGGCGGTTGGGAAAACCACCGCCGCATACGCAACGCTTGGCGGCAAGGATTTCATTAATAGATATTCGTTCGTTATCGAGTCTACCGGCCACGATCAAGCGCTGATCGATAAAACCATCAAAAGGATTGAGGACGCCGGTTTTGACGTGCATATTGTTCAGGTGTATACCAACCCGGATGTCGCTTTTGAGCGCATGCTAAAGCGGGCAGAGTGGAATGATGGCGCGAATAATGGGATGGGGAGGACTGTTCATATTCCGGAATACGTTAATCGCGTTACCGGTTCGATCGCGGTCGGAAGAAATTTCGCGGCGGATAATACCGATCCGAATGTCGGTTATGGTTTTATAGAGAACGCCGGCAACGGTCAGGAGATAAAAATGGATAATCCGGAGGTCGCATTGGACATATTACCGAAAACGGGTTATAATAAAGGGGACACAGAAGCTTTAACCCAAAAATATTATGCCAAAACAATTCAAATTTTTAAGCAAGGAAAAATTAGCGAAGCTGTCTACAACGGAGTTACGGGATTATCAGGAAGCCCGGAAGAACGAACTAACGCAAAATACCAAATTGATCGCGCAAGCACTTTCGAACGGAATCAAGGAAAACGTGAAAACGGTATAGAAGAACCGGCGATTTCAACACCGCCTGTTTCCGGTAAACCGGAGGGCGGTTTTAATTTGGCGCAAGAAGCCCGCAAATACAAGACGGCGGAGGAGTTTGTGAGAAAGAATAAAAGTATTTATTCGGATTATTCAGATGAATATATGGCTGATTTGATGAATAAAACTGATGCCTCATTCCAGAGTGAAAATACTCAAAGGGAATTTATAAGAGGAAGAAAGGATTGGAATACCAGGGCATTGAGAGAAGAAAACGAAAATGATATTTATAACAAAATAAAGCAAAGCCGTGGCACTGCAATAGCTGATTATATTAGTGATTCGGTAAAATATCAAAAATCCCAACTCACCGACATCTGGAACGAAGCCAACAAAAAACCCGCAGAGGCTGATTTTGTTGCGCCTGAAGAAGCAAAAGGTATCAAAAATGGTGGTTCTCGGTATGCCAATATGGGATTGTTCAGCGACGGGACGCCGGTTAAGATGGGGAATATGGACAAAATAATGCCTGTGGAGACCCCGGAACTGGTGAAGCTGGTCGTTGACTTGACTGGCAAGTTTCCTTCGGTTAGGAAGCGTTTTGGCAGGGCCAGGGGGCGATTCTATCCGGGCACCGGGGAAGTAAAGCTTAGGGCGGATATATTTGCGGACCCGGTGCAAGCGGCAAAAACGCTGGCGCATGAGATCGGGCATCTGGTTGACTGGCTGCCCGACAAGGCGATGGAACGGGGGAATATTATCGGCCGTTTGTTTACTTTGCGCGATTTTCTTAAAAAAACTTACGGAACAACCGAAACTTTGTTTGGCAAAGAAGAAGGCGGATTTCCCGATGAGATCAAGCAGGCGATCCGCAATCGGGTTACCAAGCATATCTTGCGCCGCCACAATATCACATTTGGCGAATGGGTTTCGGGAAAAGTTGATAAAAACACCCGGCAAATTGTTGGAAAAGAAATCAACGACGAAGCCCGCGCGACGATCGAGGAGGAAATCCAAAAGAAAGGATTTATCAAAGATGAAACGATAAGAAAGGAGCTATGGGATGTTTCTACTTATTGGCGCCCGCTGGGGGATAATCCAAGTGCGGATTTTATGGCCTATCGCAAATCATCGCCGGAGCTTTACGCCGATGCGCTTTCAGTTTTGTTGAATAGCCCGGGAACTTTGGAAGAAAAGGCGCCGACCTTTTATAAATTGTTTTTCCAGGAATTGAATAACAAGCCGGAAGTGCACGAAGCATATTGGGCGATTCAGGATTTATTGCATGGCGCCAAAGAAGAGCTTTACTTGGCGCGGCAAGCACGGATGCACGCGGGCCAAGCGCGGGCGATTGAGTTGGAAAAACAATATGAAGCCAAGCGCGAAGCTGGAGAGAAGCATCTTTGGACGAGGTTTGTCCAATTGATCGATGACAAAAACTTTCCATTGCTTAAAAAGGTCTCTGAAGCGGAAAAAGCTGGAAAAATCATTCCCGAAGACCAGAACCCCCGTTATGTTTTGGAAGAATTGTCATATATGCAAAATGACAATTATTTGATGATCGATGAAATGAACAGCAAGATTTCCGAATCATTGAAAGCGGCCGGACTGAACGATCAGGATTTCGGCGATTATCTTGAATTGAATCGCGATATTATGGGACGGTTTGACAAGGCAAATCCTGGCGGTTTTGACCCAAAACTGGCGGCGGAGCAACTGGAGTTTATGAAGAAGAACCTCGGCGCGGAAAAATTTGCGGTGTTGGAAGAAAAGGCTAAAATCTTTCACGAGATAGTGTTTAGGGCGGTGGAAGAAGGTGCGCGGGTGGGGACGATCAACGACAAAACATTCAAAGAGGTTCTTTTGCCAAACAAGGATAACTATGCCGCTTTCCGAGTGGTAGATCATTTGACCGATCGTATTTCGGGAACGATTAAAAAACAAATCGGTACATTCAAGGAAATCAAAAATCCGTATTATTCCACTATCCAAACAACGGCGGCGCTCAATAATCTCAACAACATCCAAAAAGCTAAAAACAGTGTGCGTGATTTTTTGGCGGCAAATTTTCCGGATGAAATTTCCAAGTCGAGAGCGATTCGCGACAAGCGGCTATCGATTTTTAAGGCAGGGGAAGGCAAAGAAAAACTGGAAATGCTGGAAAATGGCCGCATGGCGAGCTATGATGTGGACCCGATGATCGCGGAAATCTTTAACAGGGAATCGGTGGCAACCGTTAATTTGATCGGCAGGATTATGAATACTGTGTTTGTGAATAATATCACCAAATCGCTCTTCACGACTTGGAACGCCGGGTTTACGATATTCAATCTTAAAAGAGATGCGTCTGCGACATTCAAAGCGATTCCTAAGGCCGGTATTATTGAATTAACCAAAGCTTATGGCAAGGTGCTACCGTCAGCCTATCGTTTTGCTCGCGGGAAACTCGACAAAAAAACCCGACCGCTGGTGGAGGGAAAAATGATCGCCACTCCTCAATCGGGAAATGCGTATTCCAATGAAAACGAAATGGATATTATTGAACGGCGCTTTGGGTTGCAGGAAAAGGACAGCCGGACAAAACGGTTTGTGCTTGCGCGCCCGATCATCAGTTTCTTCGAAGGCGTGAGTATTGCGTCAAATACCCTGGAAGTCTTGTCCAAGATCGCCGGTACAGAGTTGCGGGCCAAATATGGCGAAAGCGGCAAAACATTGGCGCATAATGTTCGTACATATACAGGGACGCCTAATTATAAAGTCCGGGGATCCGCAACAGCGATTTCCAATGAGATTTGGTTGTTCTCGAATATCATGATCAAGGGTATGAAGCGCGATTGGCAGCTGGGAACCGATCCCAAAACCCGCGGCGGATATTGGACCAAAACCGTACTGATCGATATATTGCCAAAATTATTGATGGCGGCGGCGCTATATGGGGTATTCGGCCAAAAAATAAAAGACCAATTTGAAAAAATGAGCGAGTATGACAAAACCAATTATATTGTTATTCCATTAGGGGAAGATTCCGCTGGCAAGGCGATTTATGCGCGCTTGCCACACGATGAATTCGGCCAAGTATATTCGGCGTTATTTTGGAAGATGATCACCGCTCCCAAAAATGAAGAAGATGCAACTGGCTTACTTGCCGATCTGTTCGGGTTTATGGTTGGCCGCGGTCCGGGAGTAACGCCGGCAATCACAACCGGCGCAAATTGGATACAATTTGCCAAAGGAAAAAATCCCTACGATGATTACCGGGGACGCAACATAATCGATCAGACGACTTTTACCGCGGGAGGATGGGCATCGACCAAGAAAATGATTGAATGGACGGCCAATAATTACGGTTTGACGGCATTCACGACTTATGACCCGGCTAAAAACACCACCTTTGAATCAACAATGCAATTGCTTCCCGGGATCAATCGAATTTTCAAAATTTCGGATTACGGACAGGTGGAACGCGAAAATAAATTACAACAGGAGAGCGACAAACAGCGGGCGCGCGAGTTGTTGCAGGAAAAGGACGTAATCAATAATTACGCGATCAAATATCGCAAAGATAAAGCCGGTTTTGATTTTGATTCCGAAGCCGATAACGCGGTGCGCGATATTCTCGGCCACGATCCGGAAACCGAGGATGAAGAAAACCGCGCCAAAAATATCAAGGCTAAATTCAAAAAAGAGATCCTGAAAAAGGCGGGGAGTGCAATCTTCAAATCGATTGCCTACGCACAAACAAATAAAGAGAAACTGGCGATACTGGGAAATTACAAAAGCAAAGTCGGCAAGGATGAATACGAATCATTTTTGAGCGATTTGTATGATGAAAAGTTAATTTCCAAAGATGTATACAGTAAAGCGATTGAATAAAAAAGGCGGGCAATCAGCCCGCTTTTTATATTTAGGATTTATCCAGCAATGATTTCAACCATCTTTTTTCTTCTTTCTTCGCTTTCTTGATTTTTTCCCATTGTTCGATTTCTTCGATTTGTCCTTTCTTCCCTCTATCCAGACCGTGAAGATCTCCGAGGATATAACCGATTAAATACGCAATCAAACCCGCAACTATCAAAAAATGTGCATCAACGGTATGAAAAATTTTATCAACCAAGACGCCGACCAAAACAAAAATCGGAAGAGAAAAATATAGCATGAGTTGTTTTAATCTGATTTTCATTGATTTTATTTCTTCATTGCCGCCAACTGCGCTTTTAGTTTATTGATCATTTCAATAAGCTTCTTTATTTGATTTTGCATTTGCTCGGTTGAGGTTGAACTTAAAGTTGAAACGGCCGCGGAAGTTTTCGTGATGGGTGCGATTCTGCAAGTAGTAATCTTATTCGAACTTACCTGAAACGAATATCCGACCCTGCAAACACAATTCTTTGATTTTTCATCAAGCCTTGAATTTATGCCAAATATGTTCTGGCAGAATTTGTCGGTTAAATCCTTTTTAAAATAACATTTACCTGCAACCAAAGATTGGTCATTGAAGCAGGCGATATCTCTTTCCGTTTTTTTCCCATCATTGAAATTGGCAAGTGGTCGCGGTTTGACCATAGACTCTTCTGTCGATCTGAACGAGCTTAAATCGATAACATAACCTACACAATTAATCGAAATATAATAATCGTTGGCGTCGATTTTTTCGCACTCAATTACTGCGCCTTCTTTGTCGATTAAATAACGATCGGAGGCGAAAGCGAATCCTGCCATCGATAAACCCAACAAACAAAGCAAAATTAGTTTTTTCATATTTTTTAAGTTAAAACCGGCTTTCATTTGGCAAGCATTCTCGCAGAAATGCCTGCCGGGTGGAAATCGGTTTGGGATGCCTCTGCGAAAAGGTTATGCTTATTAAAGCAGATAAAAAAGATTTAGTCAACAGGCACACCATTGACAAGTTGAAAAATAATGATATAGAATTGTCAAATTAATAAATTAACGTTGTCCCGAAAGGGATCATCTGGGGAAAACCCAGATTGAGATGAGCAACGGAAATGTTACACTTTAAGTGCGGGAATTTTCCGCACGGCATTCCGCTGATTCATCTCGGCGGTTTGTCGTTTTTTATGATGTTATCCGAAGCTATAGAAAAGTTTAATCGCTGGGCACAATACAGTCGAATCCGAGATTTAACTGTTAAAAATTACGATTTGGTTCTTTGCCAATTTTGTCTATATATGCATGACGCGCAAATTGAAGAGGTAACCGAAGAACATATTACATCTTGGTTTGCTCTTCAATCAAAGCTTGGACGTAAAAAAGCTACATTCATACCCAAAGCGATCGCGCTGCGCAAATTTTTTAATTATTGGCAAAAGAAAGGAGTGTCAGCTCTTGATCCGTGGTTTATTGAGATACCAAGAAAGGAATACAATTTGCCGCGGGTGGCTGATGACGGCCAATATTCAAAACTTTTGGATGTGATTCCGACGGATACGAATGACCCGCGCCACATCAGGAATCTGGCGATGATTAAAATGTATTGGGATAGCGGTGCCAGAAACGGGGAATTGTGCGCTTTGGATTGCGATGAAGTCCAACCCGAACCAATCGTCGTGCCAACAGACCAAGAGAGCATTACTCTTTACCGGGCAGTCGCCAAAACTGAAAAATCACGGGGGCTTAAACCTTTCCGGGAATTGTATTGGACGGAAGAAACAAACCAGACGCTTAAGAAGTGGATTGAAAAAAGGGAAGAGATTGGCGGTAAAATGTTTAAAATAGATCCATGCGCCCTTTTTATTTCTTGCTCCGGCCAAAAAGTAGGCCAACGATTTACAATTAAGGGAGTAGGTGAGATGTTACGCCATTATTCCAACCGAGCCGGAATTGCGACAGTTAATTGCCATAGTTTTCGCCACCGCAAGGGCCACGAAATTATTAATAGCGGCGGCGCACAAGCTGATGTGATGAATACTTTGGGTCATACATCGCTTGCCAGTTCAAGCATTTATGTGCAGATGCATGATATGGAGTTGGCGCGGAGGGTTGCACGGGTTTACGCTAACAAGTAACTTGACAAGGTTTAACAGGTGATTATAATTAAATTACGAATCAAAATGAATATGCCAATTTCAAAATATCAGCAAAAACAGATCGATGAAATGAAAACTAAGGCTGTTTTGTTATATAAACAAGGTCTTAATACTCGCACGGTTGCCAAAATGTTAAAAGAGATGCACGGTTTTAAGCGGAGTCATACTTGGGTATGGCAGGCGGTTAAGGATAGCGAAAAGGGACTTGACAAGGTTTAACAGCAAGCTAAAATAAAAATATACGATATTGTTGGTCCGCCAAGTTCGAGAGAATAATGATCGCGAATTTGGCAGACGAACAATACGACTGGGCAACCAGTTTCTCTATAAGTAAAATCCCTGCGGCTCTGGCCACAAATATAAAAAGTGCTGCGGGAAGTGATAAAATAAGGATATGGAAATAAAAATCATTAAAAATCCGATTACCCGTTTCGAACTTAAAAAAATTGCCCAGGAGGGGTTCGGGGATTTGGTAAAAGGAGCGGTGGATATAGAGCAGGGGATTATGGTTTTGGGAGGAGAATTGCATATGGACGAAGAGATGCTGTTGATAGAACAAGAAAATTCAAAACAAGAATTCGTTTGGGGGATAAATTTATATCCCGAAAAAGAAGGGGGTGATTTTATGGAATTTGATTCGATGATTAATTTAAAACCGGCTTTTGGTAACCGGACGCGTGGCGTTGATGATGCGGTGATCCAAAAAAAAATAATTGAGATCGTGGGCAAATTAATAAAATGAGCGCGATTTTGCATCAAAATTTAGCCCAAGGGCGCTGGTTTGAAATGACTTTGGCCGATCAATTGGGCAATATCGGAAGCGAAGTTGGCCGCGCGCGGTTGTCGCAAGGCAAGGATGAAGTCCGGTTTTGGGCCGCGGTAACGCGCGGAATAGAGTTATTTAATTTGACATTGGCCGATAAGCGATGGGGTCCACGCCGCAAGGAAATCGCCCGCGCGTACGAAGTTTTTTGCGACGCGGTTTTGGGAGGGAAAGTTTATAATAGCGATTTGGAATCGCTGGATCGTTATTTTTCTAATTTTGCCATGTTGGCGATGACTAATAAAAATAATTATATAAATTTAAATAATGGAGAATTTTGAAGATGATCATCCAATTGAATCAGAATTTGATGAAGAACGATTTCAAAATTATGTTGAAGATTTAAGATTGACGTCGGAAGATTTTCAAAAGAAGATTCTTGATGTAGGCGCTGGGTCGGCGCAATTTGCAAAATGGGCGAAGGATCATGGGGTGAGTTCTGAAATTTATAGTATAGAACCGGAAGAAGGCCGTTTAATGGAGCGCGAGAAGGGCGTTATTGGGGTTGCCGAAAAACTGCCTTTCGCGGACGAATCTTTTGATTTGTTAGTTTCTACAGCCGCAATTCCCAATGTGTATATTGGAGAAGATGAACATATTTTAAAAGCAAAAGTTACCGGCGCGTTTTCTGAAATTGTTCGTGTTTTAAAGAGTGGCGGAGAAGCAAGATTGGCGCGAGTGTTGATTGGGAGCCTTGAAAAAACGCAATGCCAGCTGGCGCGAAACATTAGAGCAAGCTTGAACGATATGCAAGAAAATAACGGAATAAGCGTTGAGTGGGTCAGGACTCCTTCTGATGACACCTTTGATTACAAAAAAGATGGAGCAAAAGATCTTCGGGCAGAGGCTTATTTGTTGATCATTCATAAATGAAAGCCCCTGATGTTTTCTGGAAGTCAGCTACAGATTATTGGCTCGTATTGGAATCGATAGAAATTAAACTTTACAACAATAAAAAATGGAAAATTCGGAAACCCTGGAAATCGCTCGATTTTTTTTGGGCAGGGACGTGGAAATTGTCATTGACCGGCCGTTCGGGAGCAAGCATCCTGTTCATGGTTTTGTGTATAAGGTCAATTATGGCTATGCAGACGGCGTGAAAGCGCCGGACGGCGACAATTTAGATGCTTATTATTTGGGTTGCGATAAGCCTTTAAACAAAGCCAGGGGAAAGGTGATCGCGATAGTCCATCGCTTGGATGACGATGATGGCAAACTTGTTGTCGTTGCCGAAGGGTTTTACCCGGCAGACGATGAAATCAGCCGGGCAATTTATTTCCAGGAAAGATGGTTTGAACATGAAATTATGCGGGATTAGGCCGTTTGTTGGACTTTTGGCGCTTTTTGGGGTATATTTGTCTCTGAAAGAAAGACTTTACATAAACGGTTTAAAAAGAATAAATATGAAGAAAAACCTATTGTATCCGCTTTTGTTTGTTTTTGTTTTGGCGTTGGTGTCTGCGGGTTTTTGTTTTCCGCAGTTTTTCAATAAGCAGATCGATTTCGTCAACTCGCAATTGAAATCGGGAATTCCGCATTTGCCGGAAAAACAGTTCAATTACGGTTTGGATGTGAAGGGCGGGGTTCGATTGGAGTATAAAGCCGATTTGAGCAGCGTGCCGGAAAAAGAACAGGCGGCTGTTATGGCAGGAGCCAAGGACCTTATCGACCGCCGCATAAACAGCTATGGCGTGGCCGAACCCCAGATCCAGGTTTCGGGCCAGGACCGGCTGATCGTGGAGCTGCCCGGAATCGAAAGCATCGACCAGGCGATCGAATGGATCGGCGCGACCCCGTGGCTTAATTTTCTGGAACAGCGTTCCGACGAAGAAATCAAGAAGATCAACGATAAAAGAGCCGAGTTGCAGGGCAAAAACCAGGAAGAGATTTTGAAAATCCCGGATTACCAAGTGGCGTTTGAAAGTCCCTTCAAGGAAACCGATCTGACGGGTAAATATTTGGATAAAGCCACCCTTGGTTTTGACCAGAACACGGGGGCTCCGATCGTTGAATTGAAATTTGATGATGAGGGCGCCAAGATCTTCGAGCAAATGACAGAGCGGAACGTGGGTAAGCCGATGGCGATATTCCTCGACGGGATGTCGATTATCGATACGACCGGCGACAATAAGATTGACGGCCAGGATCTCTACGCGCCCAAAGTGCTGCAAAAAATTAGCGGCGGCAGTGCGCAGATTACGGGGATAACCGACGTCAAGGAAGCTAAAACATTGATAGCGCGTTTAAACCAAGGCGCTTTGCCGGTGCCGCTGGGGCAGCCGATATCCCAGCAAAAAATCGGCCCGACCTTGGGACAGGTTTCATTCGACCAGACGGTTCAGGCCGGCCTTTGGGGATTTTTGGCGGTTGTCATTTTCATGGTGATTTATTACCGGCTTCCCGGTTTGATGGCGTCGCTAGCCTTGGTGCTTTATTCGGTTGTTTTGCTGGCGGTTTTCAAGTTGATGGGCGTGACAATGAGTTTGGCCGGAATCGGCGGTTTCATTCTTTCGATCGGCATGGCCGTGGATGCCAACGTGCTTATTTTTTCGCGCCTGAAAGAAGAACTCGAAGCGGGTAAAAGCCTGGCTTCGAGCATTGAAGAAGGTTTTAACCGGGCATGGCCTGCGATTCGCGACGGTAATTTCACGACGATCGTGGTCGCGATAATATTGTTTTTCCTGGGTACGAGTTTTGTGAAAGGATTCGCCGCCACGCTTATTTGGGGCATATTGCTTTCGATGTATTCGGCGATCATAGTGACAAAGACATTCCTGCGGGCAGCCTCGGCCACGAAGCTCGGGAAAATAAACTGGCTCTGGAAAGCGATCGCCTAAAAGCTTAAAGCTAAAAACGCAAAGCGTAAAGTAAGAATGCGTTAATTCGCATTATATTTTGCACTTTTCGCTTTAAACTTTACGCTAATTATATGATTCCATTCATCAAACATAAAAATATATTCTTGGCCATAACCTTATTGGCCGTGGTTGCTTGTATTGGCGCGCTTGCGGCTTACGGATTGAAACCCGGGATCGAATTTACCGGCGGCAGCGTGCTTGAGATCGAATACCAGGACGCGCGGCCGGATAATAAAGCTATTCAGGAAAATATCGCCGGGCTGGAGTTGAAGGATGTTTCAATATATTCGCAGGGGGATAAAGGCGTGATTATGCGCATGGGGGCGATCGATGCCGCAAGCCACGCCAAGCTGATCGAGTCTTTGGGAAAAACCGGCAAATTCACCGAGAAAAGCTTTGAGGCGATCGGCCCGGCGGTGGGCAAGGAATTGACCGAGAAAGTGGTGAATTTGGTGTTGATATCGCTTCTGGCCATGCTTGTTTATATCGCGATCGCGTTCAGGAACGTTCCCGGACCGGTCAGCTCGTGGCAATATGGCGTCGCATCGTTCCTGATCCTGTGCCATGACGTATTGGTGCCGTTGGGCGTGTTCGCGGCACTGGGGGCATTCTACGGCGTTCAGATCACGATCCCGATCATTACTGCGCTTTTGATTGTCGTCGGTTACGCAATCAATAATGTTATCGTCGTTTACGATCGCATCCGTGAAAATCTCGTCCGCGACCACAAGGTGGATTTTGCCGAAATTTCCGACCGCGCGATTAACCAGACTTTGAGCCGCCAGATAAACACTTCGGTGGCGACGCTTTTGCCGGTGTTTGCGATATATTTCCTGGCCGGCGAGAGTTTGAAATATTTCGCCTTGGCTTTGATCATCGGTATCGTTACCGGTACCTATTCGTCGGTATTCCTGGCCAGCCAGTTGTTGCTGGTTTGGATGGGGCGCGGCAAAAAAGGCAAGAAATAGCCAGTTCCATTTTTTGGCAAAAAATTCCTCGAAAAAGGAATTTTTGTTTAAAGGGGAGGCTATTTTCCGCTTTGAAGCAGGTTTATTTGACAAATTTCCAAATATACCATATAATAATTCATGGCGCCAAAATTTAAGCGCCGCAGTCATGCTTAATATTAATTATCAAGAAATTTGTCGGGAGCTGTTAAGTCAGTTGCCGCAGAAACAACGCGAGGTGATCGAGCGCCGTTTTGGTTTGAAAGCGGGCGTCCGGGAAACTCTGGAGGCGATTGGTAAAAGCCATAATATTTGCCGTGAACGGGTTCGCCAGATAGAGAAGGTCAGTCTTGCGAAAATGAAGAAGAGATCGTCCGGGAACAAGGAGGTTTCCAAGCTTTTTGCCAAGCACTTGAAGAATTTCGGCGGAGTTCGCGAAGAACAAGCTTTTCTGGAAGAATTGGGCGGAAAAGATTTTAAAGCGCATGCTTATTTCCTGCTGGCTCTTTCCGGGGATTTTTTGCGTGCCGGGGAGAGCGATGATTTCAATTGCCTTTGGGCGATCGATAAGGAATATCTGGCTCAGGCCAAGAAATTCGTTTTGCAGTCGGTTGAAAGTCTTTCGGAAAAGAAACAGCTTGCTTCGAGCCGCGAACTTGCCAACCTGGCGGGTTTGAAAAAGGCGGTGGCCGAATCCTATCTGGGAATTTCCAAAAAGATCCAGAAGAACAAGGAGGGCCTGTTTGGCCTGCGCGAATGGCCGGAAGTCAGCCCCAAGGGGATAAAAGACAAAATTTATCTTTTACTCAAGAAAAACCGCAAACCTTTGCATTTTACCGACGTGGCGCACAAAATCGAGGGTAGCCTGGTCCAGACCGTACACAACGAGTTGATCCGCGATAAGCGTTTCGTGCTTATCGGCCGCGGAATTTACGCGTTGCGCGAGTGGGGTTATTCGGAGGGCGATGTCAAAGACGTCATTTTGAGCATTTTCAAGAACGAGAATAAGCCATTGACCAAGGCCGAAATCCTTGACCGCGTCATGAAACAGCGGCTTATCAAGGAAAATACCGTTCTCATGAATTTGAGCAACAAGAAATATTTTTCGCGTGATAACGAAGGAAAGTATTGGCGCAGCAATATCCAGGAAGCCTAGCTGGTTGAATCTTCCATTTAAAAATATCTCAAGTTATAATAAAAGCGTGCGTACGCTTGTTTTGTTGCAAAAATAATTACAGATCAGGATGGTTTTATTCCAAGAAATAGGAAAATTCATAGAGTTTGCGTGGGCGATATTCTGGTACTGGTGGTGGGTGCCGGCTTTTTTCTTTTTTTCGGGTAAATTCGACGATTATTGGCGATGGTGGCGCCGGGAACTTTGGTATGGTACGGTTTGGAAGGCATTACTGCTGGAGATCAAGATTCCCAAAGAACTGCCCAAGCCGATCACGGCAATGGAAGCGATGTTCACGGCGTTACACGGCGTAACCTTTAACGATCCGGATTGGTGGGAAAAGTATGTTTCGGGGGAACCCCAGACCACTTATAAATTCGAAATTGCGGCCATTGACGGCAAGATTCATTTTTATATCCGCGTTTTTGCGGAATACCGCGACGCGGTGGAGGCTGCGGTTTATTCACAATTTCCCGGAGCCGAGATCGAAGCGGTGCCGGATTATACCAAGCAGGTGCCGATGGATATGCCTAACCGCGATTGGGACCTTTACGGTCGGGACTATTTCATGACCAAACCGCCGCAGTATCCGATTCCGACATATGAAAAATTTGCCGAACCGAATGCTGAAGAAGAGGAAAAAGTCGATCCGATCACGTCATTAATGGAAGGCATGTCAAAATTGAGGCCCGGGGAGCAGATGTGGGTCCAGATCAGCGCCAAACCGATCTATTTCGATCTTCCCGACGGCAAAAAATTCGTTAAGGGCGGTGAGGAGATTCGCGATATCCTGACTAAGCGGAAAGAGAAGAATTCCGATCTGCCGCCGCTTTGGCAAGAATTGCTGGAAGCAATTTTCCACGGTCCTAAAACGGAAGAAGAAAAGACGCCTGAACTTTTTCCCGCGGAAATGCGCCTGACCACCGAAGAACGAGAATTGATCGATGCCGTTGAAAAAAAGATCACCAAGCCATTTTTCAAATGCTATATCCGCAATATGTATCTGGGCCGCCGCGATGCGTTTTATTTGCCGAATCGCCGATATTTATTCAGTTACTTTGAAAATTTTACCAGTGCTAGCCTTAATTCGTTATGGACGTGGACAAAAACGCTGACGCGGGTTAAAAGAACACCGATCCCTTTCATAGATGTATTGCAGGATCGGCGTGAGTATGTAAAAAAACGTCGGATGTTGCGGGTTTACCGCGACCGCCTGGCTTATTACAACCCATGGAGCAAAGGCGATATTGGTTCCCAGATAAGATTGAACGTGGAGGAAATGGCAACGATTTATCATTTTCCGTCGCATATCGTGTCGCCCACGCCGGGAATCCAGCGCACCGAATCCAAGGAAAGCGTGGCCCCGGGCAATCTACCCGTATAGGTTGCGCGACTACGCAAAAGCTTTTAATTCTCTCGCCTGTAGCGAGGGAATTTTGCTTATTGTTTTAAAAATTTTCAATTACCAATTTTCAATGAATGCTTCAATTTTCAATAATCAAACGGAAAGCTATGTATTTTTTGGAAATTGGCTCATTGGAAATTTATTGAAAATTGAAAATTGGTAATTGAAAATTGGATGTTTGGCCAGGTTGGTCAAAATCATCAAAAAAAGTTATTATATAAAAATCACACTTTTCGGTTTCAATTGCAACATCATGGAGGAAAATAAAGAAAAATTAACTTATCTTGGCGAAGTCACCTGGCGCCATCAGAGGACGAAATTCGGCATCAAGACCGATGACCGCCGCCGGCATATCTATCTGGTGGGGAAGACCGGCATGGGAAAATCGAATTTGCTGGAAAATATGGCCATTCAGGATATCCAGGCCGGCCGGGGCGTCGCGTTCATCGATCCGCACGGAGAAGCTGCGGAAAAGCTTTTGGACTACGTGCCTTCGCACCGCGTCAATGACGTTATCTATTTCAATCCGGGCGATGTTAATTTTCCGACCGCGTTCAACGTGATGGAGATTTCCAATCCCGAGCACCGCAATCTGATCGCTTCAGGGTTGATGGCGGTTTTCAAGAAGATCTGGCCCGATGTGTGGTCGGCCCGCATGGAATATATATTGAACAATACTCTTCTGGCGTTGCTGGAGTACCCAAACGCGACCTTGCTGGCGATAAACCGCATGTTTTCCGATCCCGGTTTCCGCGCCAAAGTGGTGGAAAAAGTTACCGATCCGATCATTAAAGCCTTTTGGCTGACCGAATACGCGAATTATGACGTGAAGTACGAACGCGAATCGACTGCCGCGATCCAGAACAAGATCGGGCAATTCATTTCCAATCCCTTGATGCGCAATATCCTGGGCCAGGTGAAATCCAGTATCGATATGCGCAAGATAATGGACGAGAAGAAGATCCTGATCGTCAACATTTCCAAGGGAATGGTGGGTGAAGACAGCTCGCGGCTTTTCGGCGCGATGTTGATCACTAAGCTTCAGCTGGCGGCGATGTCGCGCCAGGATATTCCCGAAGATCAACGCGAAGATTTTTATCTTTACGTGGATGAATTCCAGAATTTTGCCACCGAGTCTTTTGCCAATATCCTGTCGGAAGCGCGAAAATACCGCTTAAATTTGGTTTTGGCCAACCAGTACCTGGGGCAGCTGGAAGAAATGGGTGCGTCGGGTAAAAGCACCAAAGTCAAAGACGCGGTTTTCGGCAATATTGGCACAATGATCGTTTTCCGGGTGGGTGCCGAAGACGCGGAATTTTTGGAACCGGAATTCGCGCCCGATATCCTGATCGCGGATTTCGTCAATTTGGGAAAGTACCATGTTTACATGAAATTGATGATCGACGGCATTACCAGCGCGCCGTTTTCCGCGCAAACTTTGCCGCCGATCGAAAAAATGGCGGTTTCGGAAAAAGATAAGATCATTAACGCGTCCCGCGAACGGTACAGCGTACCGCGCACTTTGATCGAGGAGAAGATAGCCAAATGGACCGGCGAGATGAGCGAATCGACGGCGAAGAATCCTCCCGCCAGCGGGAATAACGCTAACCAGCCTAAAATGCACGAGATCACTTGTTCGATGTGCAACAAAAAGACCAAGGTGATTTTTGAGCCGGAACCGGGCCGGAAAGTTTATTGCAAACCGTGCCTGAAGAAGCTGCAGGGTGAACGTCCCGTTGCCGAGGTTGCGCCGGCTTTAAGCAACAAGGTGCAAGAAGTTGCGGAGTCAAAGGAACCAGCGAAACATGATGCGATATCAGGTAATGTCGGCCGCGGGATGGCTTCTGGTTTCGGGCAACAGCCGCCTTCTCGAAGTTTCGGCGATCCAAGCCGTCCGCGGGACGGCGAGATGGCGGCGCAAGGGGGCGCAGGAACAACAGTGCAAAGAAATTTGCTTCCAAGGGCGGGCAACATCGGCAGCGCGCCGCGGATATCATTGAGCGACTTGGCGCGGACCCAGCCGACGCGTTTTGCCGGGCAGAAGAACGATAGTTTATCAAAGCCGCGGCCGAGGAAGGAGGTGCAGATAGGCGACCTTAAAAAAGCATTGAGCGAGGCGTTGAATGGCGCGCTAAAAAACGAGAAACCAACAGAGTAAAAAATCTAAGCACTAAATTCTAAACTCTAAACAAATCCCAAATAATAAATTCCAAATGATAAATAAAATGCGGAAATTTGCATTTTGTTTGTAATTTATAATTTTGAATATTGGAATTTGTTTAGGATTTAGAATTTATGATTTAGGATTTCAAACAGCATGAAGATTTTAAATGATGGTGATTTTAAAAATAAAAAAGTCCTGGTGCGGTGCGACTTCAACGTCGCGCTCGATGCCGAGGGGCGCGTTATCGACGATTTCCGCATTGTGAAGGCGCTGCCCACGATAAAGTTTTTATTGAAGAAAGGCGCGGCGGTGATTTTGATAAGCCATCTGGAAAATGACGGCAAGCCGGCCAGTTTGCAGAACGTGGCCAAGCATCTGGAAAAGCTCCTTCTGAAGAAAGTCAAGTTTTTGATCGATTGCGTGGGTGAAAAAATCGAAAAAGAAATAAAATTGATGGCGCCGGGCCAGGTGGTGATGCTGGAAAATTTAAGGTTCCATAGCGAGGAAAAGGAAGGCAGCGACGACTTCGCGCGGAAGCTTGCCGCCATGGGGGATATTTACGTGAACGAAGCGTTTTCCTGCTCGCACCGCGACCACGCCTCGATCACGCGCCTTCCAAAATATCTGCCGGCCTACGCGGGATTATTGATGGCCGATGAAATTGCCAACCTTTCCAAAATATTGGAAAATCCGGCGCATCCATTGGTCGCCATTATCGGCGGCGCCAAAGTCGGGACGAAGAGCAAGGTGGTGGTGAATATTTCCAAGATTGCCGATCACATTTTGGTCGGTTCAAAGATCGGCGAGCGCATTTTGTCGCAAAAACAGCAATTGATGGGCCGCCAGCCCGAAAAAAGGGACGCTTCAATAGATCTTATCGACCTGACGAGCTCCAAGATCCATCTTCCGGTCGATGGCGTGCTGGCGTTGAAGGATGCTTCCGAGGGTTATTTGAGGACGGCTGCGATCGGGAGGATGCGCGGCGAGGAAGATATTTTTGACATTGGGCCGGAGACCGTGAAATTTTTTACCGAGATCATCAAGGATGCCAAAACAATTTTTTTTAACGGTCCGATGGGGTTGTTTGAAAAACAGGAATTTGCCGCGGGTACGCGCGCGGTGATCGAAGCGATCTCCCGGGCGCATAATTCTTATCGCGTGGCGGGCGGCGGGGAGACCCTGGAAGCGATACGCAAATACAAGGCGGAAAAAAAATTCGATTTCCTTTCGACCGGCGGCGGGGCGATGATGGAATATCTGGCGGGTAATATCCTGCCCGGGATAGCCGCGTTGGAAAATGCGGACCAGGAATCAGTGCCCAGCCTTCCGGCTCCGCTCCCGAAGAAAAAGCGATAGCTGTGATAACTTTTTGACAAATCATTTATAAATGGCAAACGAAAAAATAAAAAATATGGAAGCCGCCGCGGCGCGGATAAAAAAGGCGGTGGCGGATAATGAAAGAGTCATCATCTACGGCGACGCGGACTTGGATGGGGTGAGCGCGTCGATCTTGGCCGGTGAGATTGTCAAAAATGCCGGCGGCCGCGTGGAGGCTTATTATTTTCCCGACCGGGAAATCGAAGGCTACGGGATCACGAAAACCGCACTGGAAAAACTTGCCAAATACGCGCCGGCGCTTTTGGTGGCGGTTGATTTGGGGATTGGCAATTTCGAGGAAGTGAAAATCGCCCGCAAAATGGGTATAACCACCATCATTATCGATCATCATGAGATTCTGGACGGTATTCCCGAAGCGGATATCGTTGTCGACCCCAAGCAGCCGGGCGATGAATATCCCTTCAAGTTGTTTTGCGCGGCCGGATTGGTTTTTAAACTGGCGGAAGCAGCTTTGGGGCAGGCTTTTTACGGCAGTTTGCGCCAGAGCTTCGCGGAACTCGCGGCATTGGCGACAGTGGCGGATATGATGCCCCGCGAAGATGATAACAGCGAGATCATTGACGAAGGTTTGGAGACTTTGAAAAAATCATTCCGGCCGGGATTGAGGGCTTTTTTTGAAACGGACGCGTTCTTTGAGAACGATTCCCGCAATTTCAACAGCCGCCTTGCCAGGATCATCGCGGTCCTGAATGTCCGCGATATGCGCGGCGGCGTGCCCGCGGCATTCGAGCTCCTGACCACCGATTCATTGGAGAGGTCAAAAATTTTAATACGGGAGTTCCTGGAAATCAATCGCCTGCGGCGCTTAAAGATAGATGGTGTTGTTCAAGAAATAGAAAAAAATATTGCCGGAAGCAATGATCCGATAATTTTTGATGGCAGTTCCAAATGGGACTTGAACCTGTTGGGAACCGTGGCATCTATCCTGACCATTAAATACCGCAAGCCGATTTTTATTTATAAACAGCTCGACGGCGAGAGCCAGGGGGCGGTGCGGAGCGTCGATAGCATCGATAGCGTGGCGTTGATGAAAAAATGCAAAGATCTGCTGATAACCTTCGGCGGCCACCCCAAAGCCAGCGGCTTCCGCATAAAAAACGAAAACCTGGAAAAATTCCAGGAGTGTTTGATCGATAACGTGAATAACGAAAGAGTGCAATAGGGTGGCATAGAATTTATTGTATGGCAACGGTGGTTTCTAAGCCTGCCCGTTGTTAACGCCATACAAAAACTGCCAGGTATTTCGACGCGTTGCTTAAGCCATTTTTCATAGGAATGCTCCTCAAAATTGGCTAGCGTTGCGTGAAGACCCCCTAATTGCACTATTCTCGCTATGTAGCATACATTCGTTTATTTGTCAAGTATTGACTATGTTTGTTTTTTGTTGCTAGAATTACATGGTGGACGGAAAACCCAAGCCGGTAAGACGATCGCTCTCGAGGGGTAAAACCTTTGGGGGAGGAAAGTCTGAACTCTCTTTTTCCGCATTTTGCGGGATCAAAACTTCAGCGGTTAAAAGCCGCCTGCCGGGACCGCCGCAGGGCGGTTCGGGCACGGGATGCGAACAGTGACGCTTTGGTTAGAAATAACCAAGGCTCCTGGCGAGAAATCGTCAGGATGATGCCCCGGCGCAAGCCGGGGAGTGCAACGGCAAAACTCCTGGAGGGTGCAAGAACAAGCCCCGCATTTTGCGGGGTAAAAAGTAGTTCGCTTGATCCCTGGAAGTAATTCCAGGGACAGATAAATGATCGTCTCGTCCCGCCAATTCCGGCGGGATCAGACAGAATTCGGCTTATTGCCGGCTTGGGTTTTCCGTTTTTGATTTTTGAGATGCGCGTAGCGTGCAAGTTGTGCAGGGTCGCACCTTGCAAGCTTGCAAGGTGCGACCCTGCACAACTAGTTATGCCAAATCATTTTTTTAACGGCGGATTGTTGAATATCGAAAGCCGGGGGATCGCCCTTCCGGCGGTGATCCTGGCGGTGTCGGCGGTTGCCAGCCGTTTACTGGGCGTATTGCGCGACTGGCTGCTTTCCGCGCAATTCGGTGCGGGGGCCGACCTTGATATTTATTTCGCGGCGTTCCGGATCCCGGATTTCATTTATAATATCCTGGTTTTCGGCGGCATCACGGTGGCATTTCTGCCGCTTTTTTCGGATTACTATTTGAAGGACAAAAAAGATGCTTGGAGGTTTGCCAATAACACTCTGAATGTATTTTTGGGTTTTCTTGTTATATTATGCGCGGTATTATTTATTTTTACGCCGCAACTGGTTGTGCTTATCGCGCCTGGTTTTTCTCCCGAACAATTGGCTAAGACCGCGTTCTTGAGCCGGTTGATGTTTTTAAGCCCGATAATATTCGGCATCGCTTCAATATTTTCCGGAGTGTTACAGTATTTCCGTCGTTTTGTCGCCTACAGCCTGGCGGCGGTCGTTTACAATGCCGGAATAATCGCCGGAATCATTTTCTTGGCGCCAACAATGGGCATCACGGGAGTGGGAATTGGCGTGATCATTGGCGCGCTGTTGTATTTGCTGGTGCAGATAGTTCCCGCGTTGAAATGCGGATTTTGTTATAAACCGGTATTGAATTTTAAGGAGCCGTCGCTGGCGAGAGTGTTTGGGCTGATGCTGCCGCGGACCGCCGGGATCGCGGCCAACCAGATCAACCTGATCGCGCCCACGATCATTGCGTCGACTTTGGCGACCGGTTCGATAACCGTTTTCAATCTTTCCAATAATATCTATGCGCTGCCGGTCGGGATCATCGGAGTTTCTTACGCGACCGCCGCGTTCGCGTCGTTTTCTAAAACCTACGCCGAAGGCCGGATCGATGATCTGGCGCGGAAATTTTCCGCAGCCTACCGGCAAATAGGGTATTTTACGGTTCCCTCGGCAATCCTTATTTTCATTTTACGCCGGGAGATTGTCGATGTTTTGTATTTCCACGGGCAATTTTCTCTTCAGGCGGCGCAATTGACCGCGGCGGCTTTGGGCGTTTTTTGCCTGGGGATCTATTTTGCCGCGATGATGCCTTTGATGTTCCGCCTGTTTTTTGCGTTGCGCGATACGGCTACGCCGACGCTGACCACGGTATTCTCGGTGGCATTTAATGTGGTTTGCAATTATTTGTTCGTGGTGATGCTGGGCGCGGGCGCGGTAAGTGATTTTTTCCGCCAGGTCTTTGGTTTGCAGGCGGCGGGGGATATCAGCGTTTTGGGACTGGCGCTGGCCTATGGTTTGGCAAACGCGCTGCAATTCGCGATGCTCGCGTTTTTACTCTACCGCAAGGACGCGGCACTGGTCAGGACCCGCGAGATCACGGTTTCATTTTTAAAAACCGTTGTAGCTGGTATTTTCATGTCCGTTGCGGTATATTTGGTAATTGGCGCGCTGCCCCGGGCGGGAATGTTGCAGGAATTGCTGACGCTGGTTTTTATATCGCTTGTTGCCGGTGCCACTTATATCCTGGCGACCATGCTGCTTAAATCCCCGGAGATATTTGCCCTGGAAAAGAAATGGAACAAACCCCACTAAACAATTACGACCAGTCGAAGTTGAGGAACTTCGTTATCATCAGCCATGTGGACCATGGCAAGTCGACTTTGGCCGACCGGTTTTTGGAAATTACCGGTACGGTAAAAAAGGATAAGCTCGAGGCTCAATATTTGGACGGGATGGATCTGGAGAGGGAAAGGGGCATAACCATCAAGATGACGCCGGTAAGAATGTCTTATAAGGGCCATATCCTCAACTTGATCGATACTCCCGGCCATGTGGATTTCGGCTACGAAGTGAGCCGCAGTCTGGAAGCCGTCGAGGGCGCGATCCTTTTGGTGGACGTGGCTCAAGGGATACAGGCGCAAACGCTGGCAAATCTTGATTTGGCGCGCAAGCAGAATCTGGCAATCATTCCGGCAATAAACAAGATCGATTTGCCCTATGCCAAGGTTGATGAAGCAAAAGCCGACCTGGCTACTCTTTTGGGGTTGAAGCCCGAAGATATTTTCGCGGTTTCTGCGCGGAGCGGCATTAATGTGGAGCAATTGTTGGACGAGGTGATCAAGAAAGTTCCTGCGCCCCAAGGCAGCCCGGACAATCCGTTGCGCGCGCTGGTTTTTGATTCAAAATATGACCTCTATCAGGGAGTCATCGCTTACGTGCGCATGATCGATGGCCGGGTGGCTTTTAACGACAAATTATATTTGATACAGAACAAAGTTGAGGGAATTGTTAAGGAAACCGGATATTTCAAGCCGCAGTTTGAAAAATCCGCGGGGCTTATGTGCGGCGAGATCGGCTATATTGCCACCGGCGTTAAAGATCCGGAAAAGGTGAGAGTGGGCGAAACGATTACGCTCACGTCGGCCTATAACGAAAAGACCAAGACCTATCTGGTTCAGGCGCTGCCCGGTTATGATGAACCCAAGCCGATGATTTTTGCTTCGGTGTATCCGGCAAACGCCGATGATTTCGATAATTTGAAAGTGGCATTAACGAAATTGAAACTAAGCGATCCGTCGTTTATTTTTGAGCCGGAGATGAAGGAATTTTTGGGCCGCGGCTATCGTTGCGGATTTTTGGGCACGCTTCATGCCGAGATTGTTTGCGAACGGCTTTTTCGCGAGTTTGATTTGGATCTGATAATTTCCTCGCCGTCGGTGGTTTATAAGATTACCGATAACCGCGGTGCGGAGCAGACGATTTATACGACCAGCGACTGGCCCGATCCGTCCGCGATAAAAGATAAATTCGAACCTTGGGTGAAACTGGAGATCGTTACCCCGATCGATTATTTGGGTGCCATCTCGGACATGGCAAAAGGATATGACGCGATCTACCTTGATACCGATTACGTGGGCAATGAAAAATTACTTCTCAAATATGAGATCCCGATGCGTAAGATCGTGAGCGGTTTTTATGATTCGCTCAAGGGCGTCAGCCAGGGATACGCGTCGATGAACTATGAATTGACCGGATACCGGCCGGCAAACCTGGTCAAGCTGGAGATTTTAATTAATGGCGAGAACGAGGAAGCGTTTGCCAAAATCGTGCCCGAGGAGGAAGCGCAATCCGAAGGCCGCAAGATCACTTCCAAGCTTAAAGATAAGCTTCCGCCGCAGATGTTTTCCCTGCCGATACAGGCCGTATTGGGCGGCAAGGTGGTTGCCCGCGAAACATTGGGTGCCAAACGCCGCGACGTGACCGCGCCGCTGTACGGCGGCGACGTAACCCGCAAGAACAAACTCTTAAAGAAACAGAAGGAAGGCAAGAAGAAGCTGCAAGCCCGGGGGCAAGTGCATATTCCCCCCAAAGTCTTTATGGACATGTTCAAAAGCTAAAACTTCCGCGTTTAGCCGCGGCAATGGAAATGCCGGGTCGCGGGCTAAACCCCTGCTGGGGCTTGCGGTATCTGCGTTGTTGAAGTTCAAATTTGCTAGTCGCCGTATATTAATACGGCTCCGGCGCAAATTCAAACTTCGCCTAGCATTTGCCGCAATCGCGAAAGTTTTCTAAAACAAAAAACGGCAATCTTTGTTTGCCGTTTTTTGTTTTAGAAAACTAGGGGATTAAAAGCCCATGGCGACCATTGAGAGGACGGTGCTAAGAGCTATTATTACTACCAAGACTTTCCAGATTGTTTGGGTGACTTTCTTTTGCATATTGTGTTTATTCTGTTGTATTATTGAATATTAGCCAGATGTAATATTTATCGGCTATTTTTCTTTCTAAGTCAAGCTATGGCCATAAAAATTCCAAAAATCAAGAAAAAGCATTCTCTGAGGGCCAAGCTGGCAACGGCCATGATGGGAGTGGCGGCTTTGGCGATCATCGCGTTTTTGGCGGTGTCCAATTGGCGGATCTACAAGGACCGCCAGGCGATGGACACCGAGATCGATAAATTGCAGGAGCAGATCCAGATATTGGAGGAGCGCCGCGCCGTTTTGAAAGCTGGCCTGACCGCCGCGGAAGGGGAAAGTTTCCAGGAAGAAAAGATGCGCGAACAGGGATATAAGAAGCCGGGCGAAGAGGTGATCGCGGTCTTGCAGGATCCGTCGAGTGATGCTACAAAACAAGAGGGATTGAACGGCGACAATTTCTGGCTCAATTTATGGCAGAAGATAAAAGGCGTAAAGGAGTAAAACCATATATACAAATTCGATAGGAACCGCGAGACGTACAGAATGTTAATTTGTTCCACAAATTTTACGTTCTTACGTCTCAGCAACGTAAAATTCCTTCGGAATTTATACGTTGCGAGTGTCGTACAGTGGCAGTACATGACCTTCCCAAGGTCGAGACGAGGGTCCGATTCCCTTCACTCGCTCCATAATATAACAAAGTTCCTTTTTTCCCTCCAAATCGCGGCCGGCGGCTATCGCCGCCCATTGAATTGCGGGCCTTCCCGTGATTTTTTTGGCGGAAAGATGCAGGTCCGAGCCGAAGATTTTTTTGGCGGATACCTTTTTGGCGGAAAGATCCGAATTTTGAGCGATTTTCCCTATATTTTGAGCGTATTCTAGCCATTCCCGCATCGGTCCGAGCCAACTATTACGGCCTTTCTCAAGGTCGCCGATTTTCTCTTCCAGCGTCTTTTTCCGGCTCATAAGATCGGCCTTCTTTTGGCGATAATCCTCGCGGTCGACGTCTTGATCAAGATAGCTGTCCAAAAGGCGCGGGAGCTTGGTTTTTATGTCTTGTAGTTCATCGCGCGATGCTTGGGTGAGGACGGCGGAAGATTGGGCGATTCCTTGTTCTTCTTTTGCGGTCATTTGCAATAATCGATTCGCCCAATCTTCGGGCAGGGAATATTTTTGTAATTCTTGGGATAGTTGCCGATCAAGCTCTTCCTCGCGGATATACTTTTCCAAGCACTTAACGGTTTTTGATTTTTTGGTACAGCGGTAATAGGTATGGCCTTTCCTTACTTCGGCAGTTATTCCCATTCCGCAATTTCCGCAATGGAACAAACCGCAAAGCGGTTTCGGGTTATTCGCTTTTCTCTGCGGCTTGCCTCGTTCTCTCAATACTTCCTGAACTTTATCAAAAAGTTTCTTCGTGATGATCGGCTCGTGTTTGCCTTCGTGGATTTCGCCTAAAAAACGGAAATGGCCGTAGTAGAAAGGATTTAATAAAATATGGGATACTTGGCTCCGTTTGACGCCTCTTTTAGTTCCTCTGGTTACGATTCCGTTTTGAGCTAAAAAAGCGGAAATATCTTCGAGTCTTGATTCGCTCTTAGCATATAGCTCGAAAGCTTCTTTGATGATTTTTGCTTTTTTCCTATCGACCGCAATGCTTTTATCTCGCGAATCGTTTATATAGCCAACCGGAACACGTCCCGGATATTCACCGCGCCTTAATTTTTGGCGAAGTCCTCTTTTGGTATTTTCCGAAAGCGAATCGATATAATATTTACTTTGGCCGAAGGAGATATTCAACATGAATTTCCCCTGTGGCGTCGGTTCAAACCAAAAGGTGGGGAAGCGCAAGGCGGCGATTGTGCCGGTATCGACAAGATAGATGATCTTGCCGCCGTCAACGCTGTTGCGGGCTAGGCGGTCGGGATGCCAGGCAATGATGCCTTGCGCCCGGCCTTTCTCTATCTGTTCAACCATTTTGTTAAAGATCGGCCTTCCCGGAATCTTGGCCGATTGTTTTTCAATGAAAGTTTCAGTTATGGCTAAATTTTCGCGCGTGGCAAAATCGCGAAGCTCAGAAAGTTGCGCCTCAATAGATAGGACTTGTTTATCCTCAACGTCCGTAGATTTTCGACAATAAAGGAAATAGCTTGTCATGATAATGTTATATTATAATATAACATTATCATATAATACAACAAGTGTTATAATGGTCGATAATCATGGAAAAAGAATCGATAAAATTAGGTAATAATTTACGAAAGGTTAGGATTGAAAAGCATATAACACAAGGCGATATTGCCCGTTTGCTTAATGTTAGTCGTGGGTATATAAGTAAGGTTGAAAATGGAAAAACAAATCCAACATTGTCCACGATTACTAAATTGGCAAAAGCGGTAGGAGTTTCTACCGACGAATTGTTAAAGTAATATATCGAATGTTTCATTTCCAGATGATGGGAAAGTGCTATAATTTTTCGTTACCTGCAGATTATTATGGATACGCAGCCTTACTCTATTTACGTTGATCACAGGCCATTTAGGGTGGCTTTTCTTATTGACCCCAATGGTGATATTGGGTGGATAGATAAAATTATTCAATATAACAGAGGGAAGTGGGGAGGTAGATTTAATCCTATTATCTTTACAGACGGTAAGACAATGCAAGATAATTGGTGGAAATTTTTGAGGGATTACGATCCTGACATTATTAAGTCTACTGTCCCATTGGGTGAAGAATTACAAAAGCAGATTCATATTTTTCTTTCTCCGCTTATAGTGGAAACAATTGATCCACACTATCAATCAGTTAGCCTACAAGACGATCCCGTCTCAATTCTTCCAACAAAGAAAAATATTTCGCGGATAGCAAGAGATATTTTTAATCAGGAAAGTATGTTCGTTATTTTTAAGATTGCAGAAACGGTACCAGTTGCAATTCGCAATTTTTTGGAAATTAATTTCGGATTGATAGAAACAGGGCAAATAATGTCCTCTTCTTTGAAGAAAGGCTTAGAAGACGTCAAAACGCAGATTTTCGAGATTTCTGACTACGAATCCCTCAACGAAGCGCTTCTTAAGCTAGGCGACTATCATAATCGAGTGGTTTTTCCAGCGCAAATTTGCGCCATTCCTAATTCTTTTAAGGATGTCGAGTATCATCACTATAATGAGCGTTTTGCTGTTGTCGTCGGCGACGGAGTCGAAGAAATGGCGTACGCTTGGAATAGGACTTTGTTTATAGGCAATTGGATGAGAACTGGGATTACGCAAATTTGGTTGTCGAAGGAAATAGTAATGAATGAAATAGTTAAACCTGGTTTGAGTAAATTTATAAATCGTTTTGTTGGGAATACTGGTAATAGTAGTTCACAAGGCGCTCATTTTGTATCTTTTTCGCTTGAAGAGCCTGAAATAAAAGTCATTGCCGATGGTTTTAACAAAGAATTTTGGCATCCGAAATATTTCGAAAAACTTGTTCAACATCCTTCGCCTAATTTTGGCGAAAGCGGCAAGCGATTTTTCTTAAAACGCGGCCTCGAATTTTATCGAGCACATTCGGACGAAGAGCACCTTGTGTTGGCGGAACCAGATGTGGAGCAGGGCGTGATGGGTGGTCAGTATTGGTTTATAGATCTTTTTATCCAATTTAGACCCGAACGGTTTACGAATATAATTGGCCAAGACTATTGGTGGCAGTTGCCGCAGCGGAATAGTCTGTTAAGGGATGCCCCATTTTTTAATAAAGCTGCTCGCATAAATGAGCATGGTATGTTCAGCGTACTGATGAGCAGGCGAACCGATTTTCGCCCGGATGATTGCACTTTAGTTGTAAAACTTCCCGATGATAGGAGTATTTTTGGTTCGTTACTTTGTGGGGAAAGTTACGATTACTATAAAGGAGACGACAGAGGCAGATTTTTATCCAGCCCCTTTTATACCTCTCAACGTTCGGATCAAGGCATGTACCTTTCTGGTGTTTTGAGTCTTTTCCCGGACTTACTCAATGCCCACCATCTTTTTGAAGAACCTTATTGGAGACAAGTTTTTAAACGTATGTCTAATTATAGCGACAGTAAGGATGGAGAAAAGAAGGTAGCAACTATCAATAAGCTCAAAAAAGCGATTAGCCAAGGAAAAGACTTTAAAAATTCTCAGGAGGATTTGGAATGGTTGGCCGAAAGGATTCTAATCTACGCAAGGGATTATTCAAAACAGGAGATTGATTTAACTTTTCAAGAATTGGTTAAAGAAGCGAAAAGAGAAAATGATGCCTATTGTGCTAGCAATTCGGGTAGCCAGATTGCATTTAAAGAAAACGAATTTCGTCAGACGGTATCTAATTTAATTGATTCAAAGATTCTATTCCCAGGAATCAAGCCTAAGTGTCCCCGCTGTGGGTATAGGATTTGGTATCATCTTGATAATACTTCTCAAGAAATTCTTTGCAAAGGTTGCGGATACAATTTTTCAGTTAAAGCTGAAGAGAAGTGGTATTATCGACTTAATAGTTTAGTCCGGGCAGCAGTATCTTTACATGGCACGATACCATTGCTTTTAGTATTGGGACAACTTATGAGCGATGCACGATCGTCCTTTATTTCTACACCCAGTTTGGAATTAATTAATAAAATTGAAGGGGAGACTGATAAATATAAAAGTGTTGCTGAAATAGATTTGCTTTGTATAAAAGACGGGAAGTTTATTATTGGAGAAATTAAACAGTCGATTGGTCTTTTTGATGAACATGAGTTTTCAAAAATGATGGAGCTTGGAAAGTTGTTGAAGCCAGATATTATTTTATTTTCTTCTCTTGATAAAAAACCCAATAAATTTGTTGAAGAAAAAATAGCAAAACTTAAGATAGATTTGGCGTATTTAGAGATAGATGTTCAATGGTATCCGTTAGATAGCTGGATATTTGGGCCTTGCCCTGTGAGGGAATAATGTAGTGTCTATTTTATGCTAATAGAGCAAATTTCTGGAATACAAGGATTATTGGAAAAGGAGCTTAAAAATCTTGCACTTTTTTTGGAAGATTTTCCCTTTGAGCACAAAGATTCTTTAATACTTTGTAAGCGTTTTAATTCTAACGATTCAGTTGCCTTCCACGATATTTTTGATCCAATATATAAGCTTTATGAACAGTATGTCTCTAATTATGGGATAGAAAAATTCTTGAAAATTTTCAAAAACAATTGCCCGAATCAATTTTTTATTCTTAATAGAAATTCAAAAATCGATTTTAATGAATTAGTTAACCGTTCAATACTTGTAGATGCAGCTAATTATTTTTACACCGTCGACAGCTTTATATCTCTTCCTGTGAAAGAATATAAAACTGTAAGTCGGTTGGGATTATCTTTAGATAAATATAACTTGGTACAGATCGATAATAAATTTGATCTAGCATCTCAAGGAATTGTATATAGAAAAAAGGAATTGTTGTTTTACCATCCATTCTTGAGACGCTACTTTACAAGTAATTTTACTAAAATTACACGATGCATTGCCGATCTCTCTTGTCTCAAAAATGCAACTTTACGACTTGCCATTGACCCGTTAAGAATGAATCATAAGGAATCAATGTTGGGTGAGCTCATAGAACTTGATTATTGGCGTGGTCCTAAATTTAACCTATCTAAACTTAGTGATAGAAATTTTATCGGTTGTATTATTTATAAACGGTTAAATAATGGCAACGATTTATCTTGGCCCGTAGACAGGATTGAAGTAGTCGTTAAAAATCAAAGCGAAAATGAAAAATCTGTAACAATACAAGAAATAAATCCATCCGATGAAATATTGGCTAGCGATAATCGTTATATGATAAGTAAAGATTTCATGAACTACAGCAAAAAATATCGTTTGAGCAAATTTACTCACTTTATTTGGGATAAGCGGATGGGCTGTTTTGTTCATTTAGATATAGCGGTGATTGCATACAAAAAAGATGATTTTAAAAAAAGGTTTGATGTCGAATTTCCAGATAAAGCCATTGTATCAAACGTTGACAAGATTAAATTAGTCCGTGTCGATGGAGCAATTACCTTAGATATTGTGCAAGGTTTAATTGGCGACTTTTTTAGATACAACGAGTTAATATATGAATTTTTTGAAGGCGAATAATTAGTAGTTGAATATTTGTTTTTCGATCTTTCCGCCAAAAAAGGTATCCGCCAAAAAAATTTTAGGTTTTTCGTCTTGGACCCGCTTTCCACCAAAAAAATCACGGGAAGGCCCGCAATTCAATGGGCGGCGATAGCCGCCACGCGTGAAAAAGTGGGAATTTTTATTGGAAGTTACTTAATGGAGTGCATTTTCATCGAAGAAAAACGGCTTTAGGTTGTTTTTTGTATAATCAAATCAACCGATGGAGAAAGTCGAAATTTTAAAACAAAGCCGCCGGTGTACAAGCGGCGGCTTTGTCGAACGGATGGCTATTTGCCACAGCGGCAGTCTTTGCAGCAGTTCTTGAGGCACTTTTGCGCTTCTTCGGGGTTGACACCCATCTTTTCCAGGCATTGCCTTACGGTCATGTCCAGGTCGATCTCGGAGAGATCGCATTTGCAGTCGCACGTATTTTTTTCTTCCATGGTGTTGATTTGTGATTAATTGATGAATTTTCCGACCTTTGTTACAACGCTGTAGCTTTGGGGATGTATCGATATATTTCGATAAAATAAGGTAAAAAAATATGCTCCGGGGACTCACTTACGGAAGAATTTTTCCAAGGAACAGCAGCAACTCGCGGCTTTTTCACAACAAATGCTGTAGTAGGAATTTGTTCCTTCCGTCCGCAATTTTATCGCGCCGGATTTTTTCAGCAGGGCCAGGTGGTGGGAGATGGTGGCCTGGGCCAGCCCGAGTTTCTTGACCAGATCGTTAACGTTCAATTCTCCGCTTTTGCGGAGCTCTTCGAGGATCTTCTGGCGGACGGGGTGTCCGATCGCCTTAAAAAATGACGGGAAGCAAAAATCGCTCATGATTTTTAATCAATCTATATTTTTCGATGAATATATCCAATATAATTCAGATTGAGATTAAGTCAATAGCCGCCGTGCGAAACTTACGATCCCGGAAGGGATTTTGTTTTTCTTGACAAATACTATAAATTGTATAAAGTATCGGGAGTATATATAATCTTGCTGATGGCAAGGGGAGAACGGATTGAAATGACGTGCTTTCGAGAAAGGGAAACCATTCTAAGCTATCAAAAGCGGAAAGAAGAGGGAATAAATGCACTCCTTGGCGAAATTATCAAGGCAAGGGCAGGCCTGGCGGCAATCCAAGAAAAACTTAATGATTCCGCAGAAAAGCCAAAAATCGGTGATTATATTTTTAAAACAACAAGATTGACCACTTTTCGATTTTGGCAGGCGGAAGCTAAAAGGTTAAGCCGCGAAATAAAGCAGAAAGAAGCAATGATTGAGCAGCTGGGTTTGGAGGCGGAAATGTTTACTGAAACTATTTGTATCCAAGCGATTGCCGGCTACGAACCGTTGTTTCAAATTGATAATTTGGCCGGGCGGATCGTCGGAATCTGCCGTTATGCTTTCAACGCAGCAAATGGACGTCCGGAAAAAAATAGTGTTCACAGAATCAGCGGATGTTTTGCGAACATAAGAAATGATTTGGCCAAGCTCGAGGCCTTGTGCGCATTGCAAGAGATTCCGTTTACTTCGCCCGGAATTTTTGAACTGAAAGCGTATCCAAGCGGTTGTATCGAACGCACACAGGGTGTGCGGATGATCGGCGATATAGCCGACGTAGTGCAACATCTGCAAAATATTTGCATCGCGAAAAAAGATGCGATGCAAAAGGCATTTTTAGCTAACGAAGCGGAATAAGCTTCTTTTTTTGCGCCTTCAAAATGCGGGGATCCGACCCCGCAACACATATAAAATAATTCCCGCGGTTACAACGGTTAAAGCATTGCGGGTTTGCAGGGGTATTTCCTCTGTTTTTTGATAATCGGGCGGCGATTTGTTGAAATTGAATAATTGTTGCAGAGCTGTGCGGGTTGGCTCCATTAGTCCCAATTATGTATTTTTTTCGTACAAAAGGGTACAAAAGGGTTAGACCCTTTTGTAACCCTTTTGTACGACCCTTTGCTGCCAGATCGAAACCGCGCGGCCCATTAGTTGCGCGCTTGGTATTCCGCCGCTGATTTCTATCTGCTCGCCGCCAGTATTGTTCACTACCTAATTGAAAAAATGAGGTAAAAAGAGTAAATTGATAGCATTGGTTTCGGATTAAGAATAACAACAAAATGGCCGGCGAACTTAATTTTGAAGATCTGGGATATGGTGCGTTTTTTGAAGCTAATCGTGAAAGTATGGGATTGGGCGGTTTTGCGGTCGCGCGGGTCATTGCCGAGTACAAGGGAGCTTACCGGGTCAAGAACGCGGCCGGTGAATATCTGGCCAAAATCACGGGAAAGCAAATGTTTGACGCGATGTCCCGCCAAGATTTTCCGGCGGTGGGCGATTGGGCGGCGATCACGGACCTTGGCGAAGAGCGCGCAGTGATCCATAAGGTATTGCCCAGAAAAACCATAATAAAAAGAAAAATCAGCGGACGGACGATCGAGATCCAGATAATCGCGGCGAATGTTGACGTGGCGTTTGTCATCGAGTCGGTTGACCGGGATTATAACCTGAACCGTTTTGAGAGGTATTTCGCCATTGCCAATGACGGAGGCATCAAGCCCGCCATCATCCTGAACAAAATTGATTTGGTTTCCAGGCAAGATTTGGAATCAAAAATGGCACAGATAAAAAACCGGTTTGGCGACATCGATCTCATCACAACCAGTACCATTACCGACGCGGGCCTGGATGAACTTAAAAAAAACATGGCCAAAGGGAAAACTTATTGTTTCCTTGGGTCATCGGGCGTGGGAAAGTCATCCCTGATCAATAAATTGATCGGCAAAAAAGTTATAGATACGAGAGCCGTTGATCTTCGCACGGATCGGGGGAGGCACACCACCACCGGGCGCGAAATGTATTTTTTGAAAGACGGCGGCATCGTGATAGATAATCCGGGGATGCGGGAAGTGGGGATGGCCGATAGCGGTGAAGGCATAGACAATTTATTCGACGAAATAACCGCGCTGGCCCAAAATTGCAAATTTCCCGATTGCGGCCATAATAACGAACCGGGTTGCGCGGTGCGGGCCGCGATTAAATCGGGCAAGCTGGATGAAAGCAAATACGAAAATTACGCCAATTTGAAAAAAGAGGCCGATTATTACGAAGCCTCCGAACTGGAAAAACGGCAGAAAGACCGCCAATTCGGAAAATTCATCAAGACCGCCAAAGAGCAGCTAAAAAGACAAGGGCACAAAGATTACTAAGGGCCCTCAACGATGGACGGACAAAAAAATAAAAAAGAAAAAAAACCGGGAGCCGGGTTGCTGGGGCTGGTGCGGCCGTACGGCTGGTTTGTGTTCGGGATCATCGCGCTGACCGTGGCGGCCAGCGGGTTGAGCCTGGTGGTGCCCAAACTGATCGCCGCGGCCATTGATGATTATAGCGCGGGCGGGTTCAATTTCGGAACGCTGGCAATCCAGTTTTCGATGGTGGCGGCTTTGGTTTTTGTCTTTACTTATTTGCAGGGAGTGGTCCAGACCTACGCGTCGGAACTCGTGGCGCGGGACTTGCGGACGCGCTTGATCGCGAAGATCGCGGTGCAAAATTATTCTTTTGTCGAGAACGCGACTTCGGCAAAGCTTTTGACCAATCTCACTTCGGATGTCGACGCGGTGAAATCATTCGTATCGCTGGTGATCCCGTCGCTGGTCTCGTCGGTATTCCTTATCGTCGGCGCCAGCGCGCTGATGCTTATCATTGACTGGAAGCTGGCATTGGCGGTGTTGGCGATAATGCCATTCATCGGTTTGGCGTTCTATCTGGTGCTGGGCCGGGTCCATAAGCTGTTTACAAAGTCGCAGGAAGCCATCGATTGGCTTAACCGCGTGATCAACGAAAGCATTCTGGGCGCGGCGATCGTCCGCATACTTGATTCCAAACAGTACGAAGCCAGGAAATTCGCGCTGGCCAATGAAGAATCAAAACTTCTCGGCCTTAAAATTTTGAATTATTTTGCCAGCTTGATTCCGGTGGTCACTTTTGTCGCCAACTTGGCCACGCTGATCATCGTGGTGCTGGGCGGCCATTTCGTGATCATTGGCGCGATGAGCCTGGGCAATTTCGCCGCGTTCAACAGCTATCTGGCGATACTTATTTTCCCGATCATCATCATCAGTTTCATGAGCACGGTTACGGCCCAGGCGGACGCGTCCTATCGCCGCGTCAACGAGGTGCTGGCAACCCCCGAACCCAAGGCAACCGGGACGCTGGCGCCGGCCTTGCGCGGCGATATTGAGCTGAAGAATATCAATTTGATCTATGGCCAGAAAGCGGCGCTCAAGAATGTGAATATCAAGATTGCCGCGGGTACCAGGACGGCCATTATCGGCCCTACGGCGGCCGGGAAGACCCAGCTGATATATATCATGGTTGGATTATTGGAATCCACGTCCGGCGCGGTTTTTTACGACGGAAAGAATATCAACGAATACGATAAGGCGTCGTTGCACCGGCAGGTGGGGCTGGTGTTCCAGGACAGCATCATTTTCAATATCAGCCTGCGGGAAAATATCGCTTTCAGCACGGATATAACCGAAATGGCGATTTCCAAAGCGGTCGCGGCGGCGGAACTCGGTGATTTTATCGATATGCTCCCGGATAAACTGGACTCGCTGGTGTCCGAGCGGGGGACGAGCCTGTCGGGCGGGCAGAAACAGCGCATCATGCTGGCCCGGGCGCTGGCGCTGTATCCCAAGATATTGATCCTCGATGATTTTACCGCGCGCGTCGATCCGAACACCGAACAAAAAATCCTGGACAATATCCGCAACCAATATTCCGGTATCACCCTTGTTTCGGTAACGCAAAAGATCGAACCCGTGATGGATTACGACCAGATAATCCTTTTGATGGAAGGGGAAGTGCTGGCGAGCGGCACGCACGCGCAATTGATGGAAACTTCGCCGGAATACGTCCAGATCTATAATTCACAACGTAGTACGAGCCAATATGAATTACGAGCTTAGCAATCCGCAAAACAAAAAACAAAAGAGAAATCTGGCACAGGATTTGAAAAGACTGGCGCCGCTTTTGAACGGGGAGAAAAAGCAGCTTGCGGCGGCGCTTGTCGCGGTTTTGGTTTGGTCGCTGGCCGCGCTGGCGGATCCGATCATCATCGGCCGGGCGGTTGATTTGTATATTAAAAACAATGATTACCGCGGCGTGTTGTTCTCGGGCGCATTGCTGTTTGGCGTTTACGCGGCCGCGCTGGTGGCCAGTTATATCCAGACGCGCGCGCTGGGCGGTGTGGGGCGGCGGGTGCTGTTCAACCTGCGCAACGCGTTGTTCGTCAAATTGCAGGAATTGCCCGCGGAATTCTTCAACCGCAATAAATCCGGCGACTTGATTTCCCGCATCAACAACGACACCGACAAACTGAATATGTTCATCGGCCAGGCATTGATGCAATTTATGCGCAGTTCGTTCATTGTCGTGGGCGCCGGGATTTTTATCATGTCGTTGAATTTGCATTTGGGTTTGGCGGCGCTGATTCCGGCGGTTCTGGTATTGCTCGCCACAAGACTGCTCGCGCCGTGGGTGGAGGCCGCCAATTTGAAAAGTTTGCAAACAGTAGGGCAAATGAGTTCGGAGATCCAGGAGAGTCTGGTAAATTTCAAAGTGGTCGCGGCATTCAACCGTTTGGATTATTTCCGCGACCGGTTCAACAACGTCAACACGGGCAATTTTTCCGCCTCGGTCAAAGCCGGAATCGCGAGCAATATTTACGCCCCGGTATATGGCATCGCTTCCAACGCGGCGCAATTGGTCGTCCTCGGTTACGGGATATTCCTGATAAGCACGGGAAATTTTACCGTCGGGCTATTGATCGGCTATCTGTTGTACGTCAACAGTTTTTACGGCCCGTTGCGGCAGTTGGCCGCGGTTTGGCCCACGATGCAACTGGCGTCCGCGGCCATCGAACGCATCTCGGAAGTCCTGGACCTTAAATCGAACATGGAGATTGTCGAGGACAAATCCAGTTGCACCAAATCCGAGTCACAACTTGAATTCCGGAATGTTTCGTTTGCCTATCCTGACGGCAAAACCGTTTTGGACAAAGTTAACTTAAAACTCCAAAAAGGCAAAACCTACGCGCTGGTCGGGCCGACCGGAGGCGGAAAGACCACGACCGCCTCATTGATGGCGCGGCTCTACGACGCCTCGGAAGGCTCTATCCTGTTCGAAGGCAAGGACATCCGCTCGTATCCGCCCGAGGTTCGGTCGCAAAAGATCGGTTTCATCCTGCAGGAACCGTTCCTGTTCACCGGTACCATCCGCGACAATATTGTTTACGGCAATGAAAAGTATTTAAATTGCACCGACGAGCAATTGGCAAAGGCGTTGGAAGATGCCGGCCTTTCCGGCCTGATCGCGCGCTTTGGCGAAGGCCTGAAAACCAAAATCGCCAGCGGCGGCGATACCATTAGCTTGGGCCAAAAACAGCTCATCGCCTTCATCCGCGCGGTCCTGCGCAAACCCGACCTGCTTATCCTTGACGAAGCCACCGCCAACATCGACACCGTGACCGAACAGCTCCTGGAAGAAATCATCAAAAAACTCCCGAAAGACACCACCAAAGTCATCATCGCGCACCGCCTCAACACCATCGACACCGCCGACGAAATCTTTTTCGTCAATGCCGGCACAATCACCATGGCCGGCTCCATGGAGCAGGCAGTTAAGATGCTTGCTGGGCAGAAGCGGACAAGCTAGAGAACTGGCAATAAACTAAAAAGCCCTTATTGGGTTTTTTAGTTTGGACTGGAGCCTCCACAATGACAGTAATCTTTACATTGCTATTGACAATATATTTTACATTTAGTAAACTTAAGCTATAATACCAAAAAATGATTTCCCAATTTATCCAAAAATTAAGGATCGCGAAGGGATTGAATCAAGAGGCGGTGGCGCAACAGATTGGCGTATCGCGGCCTACATATGCCCAGATCGAACAGGGCGAACGCGACATAACCGTGGTTGAAGCCAAGAAACTCGCGGATCTTTTTGCCTTAACCCTTGATGATTTTCTGGCGGAAAGAGTGTCTAATATAGATATAAACGTTACAGACAAAGAGGTGGGCGCAAAAGAAAAAAATAGCTACATACGTATTGATGTGCCGCAAAAAAACCTTAAAAAATTCAAGGAAGTTTTTCTTTATATTTTGACTAAGGTAGGAAGCAAGCCAAACGTGGGGGAGAGCGTTTTGAATAAACTCTTTTATTTCATTGATTTTGATTACTATGAAAAATACGAAGAGCAATTGATCGGGGCGACCTATATAAGGAATCACTATGGGCCAACGCCGTGCGAATTTGTGAAAATTGTCGATGAAATGAAGAAAAAAGGAGAAATTGAAGAAGTAAAAAGCAAGTTCTTTCAATTCGAGCAAAAAAAATATTTGCCGCATCGTTTGCCCGATCTTAGTAAATTAACTGCTCAAGAAATTGAGCATATTGATGATGTATTGAACCGCCTTTCGGATAAGACCGCGGCGGCGATCAGGGATTATTCCCATGGCGATCTTCCTTGGATGGTTTGCGAGGATGGTGAAGTAATCAGTTATGAAAGCGTGTTTTATCGGGATGAAAAATATTCGGTAAGAAATTACGATGACGAAATTTAGCGAACTGCCCCAATTTTCCAAAGAATTAAAGCGGCTGGCAAAGAAATATCCGTCGCTGGCAAAGGATTTGGAAGAATTTAAAAGAGTCATTGCAACGGTTCCGGAAGGAAATGGCAAACACTTTGCGATTTTGATTTCCAACGACCAATTAAAAATCATTAAAGCAAGATTATTTTGCCGTTATTTGAAGGGTTCGGTTTTGAGAATCGTCTATGCTTTTTGCACAACCGAAGAAACAATCGATTTCATCGAATTGTACCCAAAAAATGAAAAACCCCGCGAAGACGAATCAAGAATCAAAGAATATCTTAAGGGTAAAATTTAAAATTATAGTACCTGATATAAATTTTTGAAATCATGAATTACGAACGGAAAAAATATTTGGAGGCGGCGAGAAGCCAGCTAAAGGATAATAAATATACGTTTCTGCATTCTTTGGAGCTGGAGGCTTGCATGGGCGGGATTTATGATTGGTTGAAGGGACAGGGGCAGTTGGGTAGCGACGATCCTTCGCGGGGGGATTGGACGCTTGCCGGGTTGGTGCACGATATTGATTACTGCGAGGGGTATAAGGAAATCCATCCTGCCAAAACCCGGGAGGTGCTGGCAAAATATGATTTGGAAATTTCCGACGCGGTTGACGCGATAATTAAGGCGCACGCGCCGGAGCGGACGGGCGTCCAGCCGCGGAACAAGGCGCAATGGGCGATATTTTGCAGCGACAGCCTGACCGGTTTGATAAATTGCGTGGCGCTGATCATGCCCTCAAAGAAAATGGCCGACGTTAAATTATCGTCGGTAGTGAAACGGTTTCTCAAAGACCCGAAATTTGCCGCGGGAACCCGCAGGGAAGAAGTGGCGCAGTGCGCCAATCCCGAAGGCCTGAACATCCCCGTGGAAAAATTCATCGAAATCTGCCTGACCTCAATCCAAAAGATTGCGCCCGAGATAGGACTTTGAAACTTTAAATTTTCAATTGAGTTCCATTTAAATGTTCTAATTTAGAATATTTTTTGGTTTCACGAGAATAAGGGTTAGACCTTTGTGCCTTTTAAAATTATAATAGTGGAATAATCCTGTGGTTATGGAATTCGAAGGGCAAAGTTTTGAAAATCAAAAATTTACTAAAATAGTTTGTCCCGGGGATGATTTGGGACGTAAAGAATTTACGAATTGCGTGTTCGAAAAATGCGATTTTTCCGGTTGCAAATTTTCCGGAACTTTATTTATCGACTGCCAATTTACCGGCTGTAATTTTTCCAATGCCAAAGTCGATAACTGCGGTTTCCGGGGCGTTGAATTTGAGAGTTGTAAATTGCTGGGAGTGGTCCTTGCCGAAGTCAATGCTTTTCTCATTGATTGGGCTTTTAAAAAATGCCGCCTCGAACTGTGCGATTTTAACCGCCTGGATATTGAAAAAACGGAATTTATCGAATGCCAGATCTTAGAATCCGATTTTGTCGACGCCAACCTGGCGGTCGCCGACTTTTCCGGCTCGGATCTGCGGGCCAGCAAATTCCAGAATACCAATCTGGAACGGGCGAATTTCCGCAACGCGAAAAATTATTACATTGACCCGGCGCACAACAGATTGAAAGGCGCGGTTTTCACCTATCCTGAAGTCCTATCTCTGTTGGCCGGTTCCGGGATAAAAGTAGAGTATTGAATTTGTTTTCGTGGATGCGCGGAATGGTTCGGGGTATAATATTTTAATCAATCAAATTTATTCCGAGGCAGACCCCGGGCTTGCCCGGGGAACCGACGGAATGAGGATTCCTTGAACGGAATATCAATTCCGCTCCCGCCGAAAAATTATTTTTGTCGGAAGGTACTCTGAAAGCACAAATATGTTTCAAGGAAACATCCTTTGGCCGCCCTAGGCAATGCGGAAGTACCCTTCGGCGTGGTTTCAGACCGCGTCGGGCGGAATACCGCTTAAAATATATTTTTGATGGAAAACGAAAACATGGATTCAGGCAATAAAAGCGAATCAGCGCCCGATGCCGTCAGCAAACCGATGGATGGAAACGCTGAAACCCGGGAAGGGGAAGCAAACCCGGAGGTTTTGGCTTTAGGGGATTATGCGGAAAATAAAATTGGCGAGAATTTGAAGAATGCCGTATTGGGAATAAAAGAAAAGCTGGTGACTCCCGGAAATATTCTTTCCGCCAAGGATATTCTTATGGCGGTTGCGGGAGGGCTGACAGGAGCGAATTATGTCCAAGAAAATGCCATAGGGAACCTGATAAACAGGATAACCGGCAGCGCGGTCAGCGCCCGCGTTAAAGAAAAAATCGAAACGGATTATATAAGGCCGGCGAAAGAAGGTTATCTCGGAAATTTGCGTAACCGAATAGTTGGCGGCGGAAGCGGGTCCGTCGGGACTGCGTCATAATTTTTAACTTATGAACCAGGATTTTGTAAAAGCGGACATTGTCGATTTGATAAAGCAAGTTTACGCGGTGCTGGAGTTCAGCCCGAGCCAAATCGATGCGGCTTTGGATGATTTTTACGGCATAAACCAGTCGGCGGTCGCGGCCCAGATGGTAACGGATTTTACGCCCAAGGAGGTCGAGGAACTTAACAAATGCCTATCGCCAGAGTTTGCCGGAAACCGGCAGGAGAAACTCGGCGAGATCGTAAAGAGTCATTTCTCGAACACAAATTTCGCGGCCAAAGCGGGCGAAGCGACGGATAAAGCCTGGCGGGAATATGCCGCTTATTTGAAAACCTTGGGGAACGATTCCCAAAAAGAAAAAATCAGCCAAATCCTGGCCAGCATATAAGCTGTTCGGTTTACTGCTTAATTATCAAAAAATATTCTTGCAGAAATATTTTTTGTTTTGGCGGAGAGCCAAGCTATTGTTGTCTCGACCTTGACAAAATCATAAATGTACATATAATTAAAAATTATTTTGAACGGCAACCTTAGAAATTTGCGGTAAGATAATTATTACGGTTATAAAGATAAAGCCGGGGGATTTGAATTGGCAGGCAATGATACCAGAGCATTTTTTGTAGGTGAGATCGATTGTTTAAAGAGCATCATTTCCCAACAAAAGGAAGAATTGAAGGCAAACGAAGCAACAATTGCTTCGTTAGGTGCGATGCTGTTGGAGAAGGAGGAAGAAGAGAAAAGAATTATAAGAATGATCGAGGCTGAGCGTGCTCGAGAAAAGTCCGTGGCTAAAGTTACCCGTATTGTTAGGGAGAGAGTAGTTGGTATTGATGATGGCCATGCTATGAACATGGCAGAGCGCATTGTAGATAAGGCAAAGGGTGAGGATCCTGTAAGATTCATTTCCGAAGAAATAAAAAGGTACAGGTTCTTGGAGAGTTTGGCCACAGATCCGCAACAAGGGTTGCAATCTGAAATATGACCAATTATTTTTCCAAGGGCTTTTTTGTTACTTTGGCATTTTTTTAAAGTATTGCAAAAAAATGGCGGGCGGGTAGGATGGAATTATGAAAATCGTAAAAATAATTATTGTTCTAATGGTGCTGACGGGGTTGGGTGTTGCCGCGGGATATTCTTTTGGTTTTGGGCAGGTTAAACCTGTGGAAACCGGTAAGTTGGCCGCGGATGTCGAGGATTCCGCTAACTCGACCACGACTCCGGTAACCCCGGAGATTAAAAATGAGGTGGTTTTAAAACCGGTCATGGTTTTGGCGTTCGGCGATTTGCTGCTTGACCGGTACATCAAGCGGGAGATCGACCGGAAGGGGACGGATTACACTTTTAAAAATATCAAAGAATTTCTGGCGGGCAACGATTTGGTGCTGGCGAACCTGGAAGGTTCGTTCACGGATTTCAAAGCGCGCAAGCTTGACCCGAACAATACCAGTTTCACATTCGATCCGAAATTGGTTTCGATCTTAAAGGAAAATAAATTCAATCTTCTTAATCTGGCCAACAACCATGTCCGGGATTTTGGCAAGGACGGTTTTGCGCAATCACAGGCTTATCTGGACAAGGCCGGGATCAGCCACTTTGGCGATTTTTATAATGAAGGCCCGGCGATCGTAAAAAATATCAACGGGTTGAAGATCGCGTTCATCGGCTATAACGAGTTTGGCAAGCCTTCGATCGAGTCAACGGTAGCCAAGATCAAAGAAACCGCGCCTAAGGCGGACTATACGGTCATCTACGCGCATTGGGGCGCGGAATACCAGACCAGTCCTTGGCCCGGCTCGCAAGAGAAAGGCCGCAAATTCATCGACGCGGGCGCGGACGTGGTTTTGGGCAGCCATCCGCACGTGGTCCAACCGATCGAGATATACAAGGGCAAGCCGATATTCTATTCGCTGGGCAATTTCGTTTTTGATCAGATATTTTCCGCCGAGGTTCGGCAAGGGCTGGCGGTGCGTCTGAATTTCAGCAAAGACAAAGTTGAATGCGAGCTGCGCTCGACGGAAATGAAAAATTTCCAGGTCGATCTGGCCGACGCGGAAAAAAACGCGGCAGTTTTATTGTGGCTGGCCAAAAAATCAGTTGCGCCCGAAGATATAAAAACCCAGATCAAGACGGGGAAATTCATTCTTTTGTAAACCAAAAACGCCATTTTTGGCGTTCTTGGTTGCAAATTTTTACATTAATCTGACCATTTCTAAGGCAGTAAGGGCGGCTTCATCGCCTTTGTTTTCTTTTTTGCGCGTGGCGCGTTCCAGCGCGTCGGCGATATCCATGACCGTGAGCACTTCAAAGATAACCGGGATCTCGAATTCCAGCGATACGTCCATGCAGCCACGGGCGCATTCCTGCGAGATCAATTCAAAATGCGTGGTCTTGCCTTTGTGGATCGCACCGAAGACAATGATTGCGTCGTAGATTTTTTTCTTGGCCAGCATTTTTGCCATCAGCGGTATTTCCAGGGCGCCGGGAATCCTTGTGATGTCGATTTGATCGTTGGCCAGCCCTTTGTCCTTGAGTATTTCGACGCAATGCTTTTCCAAATTGTCGGTAACTTCCTTATGGAAAGTGGCGCTGACTATTGCGATCCTTAGTTCGTTAATTTTTTTCATGGCTATGGTTATCCAGAATTTTTCCAAAGGGTTAGACCCTTTTATGTTCCTCTTGGATTATTTCTTTATCAATTTCTCAATATATTTCGCTAGAACGTCGACTTCGATGTTTGCATAATCTCCGGCCTTAAATTCACGGAACATGGTTTGATCCCAAGTGTGGGGGATGATGCCGACCGTGAAATGATCATTTCCCGCACCGATTACCGTCAACGAAACTCCATTAACCGCGATCGAGCCTTTTTCCACGATATACTTGGCGATTGATTCCGGGATCGAGAATTTTAGGGCGCGGCTATTGCCGACGTTGTCGATGCCTTGGAGTTGCGCCACCGCGTCGATGTGGCCTTGCACGATGTGGCCGGCCAGGAACGATTCCGGCATCGCGGGCATTTCCAGATTCACGAGATTTCTTTTCGATAAATATTCCAAATTCGTGCGGTTGACAGTTTCAGGCATTACATCGACCGTGAAAGTGTTTTTGTCCCGATTCACCACGGTCAGGCAGATGCCGCCGATCGCGACACTGGCACCGTCCTCCAGCTCATCGACAAAATCCGCGCCAGCCTCGATAACGAGTTTTGACTCCGTGATTTCCGCGATCTTGCCCAAATTTTTTATGATGCCAGTGAACATGTTTATTGTTGGATTGCTTTCATTACCGACGGGAGAAGGTCTTTTTTGCGGGACATCATGTCTTTGACGTAAAGGCAATTGTCGGTGCAGGTTTTGCCGAAGGCTTTTTCGATGGCACTGGCGTCGCCGGCAATCAAAAGGTCCGAACCGCAATTAATTATATCGGTTACCATCAGCGCGGTGAAGTTCAAGCCTTCCCGGAGGTTGGTTTCTTCCATTTCTTTGAGGATTTCCGCGGTGCGATCTTTGGCTTCTTTCAATTCGACCACTTCGATCTGGCCAATGGCGAATTTCTTCCCGCCGGCGTCAAAAACCTTGTAATCCGAGTTGAGAATCTGTTTGGCGGTCATTCCTTTCAGGCTGGCCTTTTGTTTTTTGATCTCAATGCCGAAAGTTTTCAAATTGGAAATTTTTGCGATCTTGCCAAGGATTTTTGCGATCTTGATATCGGTTTCCGCGGTCGTGGTTGATTTGAATACCACGGTATCGGACAGTATTGCCGAAACCAAGATCCCGGCCAATTGTTTGGTGATCTTGAATTTGCTGGCCAGCATTATCTTGGCCACGATCGTAGCCGTGGAGCCGGCGGGCTCGGTGTGGAATTTAATCGGCTCATTCGCGGAAAAGGAGATTTTGTGATGGTCAATAACTTCGATGATCTTGGCCGAATCCGCGCCCTCGGGCATCTGACTGGCTTCATTGTGGTCCATCAGTACCAGGGTTTTTCCGGCCACGGATTCCAATTTCTTGGGTTTATTGATCCTGAAAGTTTTCAAAACGAATTTGGTCTCCGGGTTCAGCTCGCCGCAGACCGCCGCGACTGCGTTAATTTTGTTTTTCTTTAAATATTCGGCATAAGCGATCGCCGAGCAAACCGTATCAGTATCGGGCGATTTGTGCCCGATGACATAAGCAGTATCTTTTGCCATGGTCTTGTATTATTAAATTAAGGTAAATTCATATTAGAATAAACAGGAATTTATGTAAAACTAGAGGTGGCATACGCCTCGAAATTATAGTAATATGAAGTTTGTTTGAGCTTGACTTAATTTTAAAGCTAAATTACTCTATATTAATTAAGGTAATAAATAAAATCAGCTTAAAGGTCGTTTAAGTGTGAAATGTTCTCTAAATAATTTTTTTATAATTAATAATTAAAAAATAAAAAATATGGCAACAACAGGATATTGTGTTAAATGCAAGGCGAAGGATCGCGAAATGAAGGATGTTAAGATCGTGGACATGAAAGGCAAGGGCGATGTGGTGCGCAAGGCGGCCACCGGCGAATGCGCGGTGTGCGGTACCAAGATGTACAAGATCCTCCCGAAAGATTTCGACGAATCGACGATCAACGGGTAAGGGCAGCTTTATGTTTCAAGGAATATTGAAAGCGCGGGCATTAAGCCGGCGCTTTTTGGTTTCTTTATGATGTAAGCCGTATTGTAAATTGTGCAAGTTTGTGCAAGGTGCGACCTTGCACAAACTTGTGTTGTTTCCCGCTCAAGGGTGTAAATGATAAAATGTTTTTATGATAGCCATAAAGCATGATTTGGAAAATAAAAATAATAAATGGGCCAAATGGGTGGTTTTGGGATTGGTGTTTGTAAACTTATTTGTTTGGCTGGCGGTGTGGTGGAATGCGCAGAGGCGGGATTTGGAAGTAACATTCTTCGATGTGGGGCAGGGGGACGCGGCGTTTGCGCAGTTACCTAACGGAGTGCAGGTACTTTTTGACGGCGGGCCGGATGCCGGGGTGCTGGAAAAACTGGGCCAAGCAATGCCATTTTACGACCGCGATATCGACTGGGTGGTTTTGTCGCACACCGACCGTGACCATTTGGCCGGGTTGATAAGCGTACTCAAGAATTACCGGGTGCGCAACATCATCTGGTCGGGGATTTCCGATGAAGATGCGGAAGATACCGAATGGAACCGGTTGGTCGCGCAAGAAGGCGCGGATGTGGTGTTGGCCAGCTTCGGAGAAAAATTTGCCTTGGGGAATGCACAGGATTGTTTTCTGGAAATCTTATCACCGGCCGCGGGAGCGCCGGCAAGCGGGCAAAGCCAGAACGAACTTTCGGTGGCGGTGAAACTGACTTACGGGGCGCGGTCGTTCCTTTTCACCGGTGACGCGCCCGACGGCGCGGATACCGCGCGACTGGCCGGCAATGCCGATATTTTAAAAGTGGCGCACCATGGCAGCAAATATTCCACCAGCGGCGCCTTTTTGGCAAATCTTTTACCGGCGGCCGCGGTGATTTCCGCGGGCCGGAATAATTCCTACGGCCATCCGAGCCCGCAAGTCTTGGAAATGCTGTCAAAATATGATATTAAGACATTGAGAACCGACCAAAACGGCGATATTTCAATTCGCACAAATGGCGAATCACTTTTCGTAAAAACCGAAAAGTAATTAAACAATATTCGAAGCACGAAGCTCGAATATTCGAAACAATTTTCAAATTTTCAAAATTCAAATGTTTAAAACGGAATTTCGTTTCGGCCATTTGACCATTTGAAAATTCGAATTTGTTTCGGATTTCGAATATTCGAACATTCGGATTTAAAACTAGTATGGATTTCCCAATTTTCAAGACCAAAATAGAGGGCAAGGACCGGAAGTTTAATCTTACCGATGCCAAGGAGCGCAACGACTATTTTTATTATAAAGCGGGGGAGGAGATCGAGAAGCTGAAGGCATATGTCCAGGACAATACCTTTATTGTTTACTTGCTGGGCAAGAAGAATTCCGGCAAGGGAACCTATTCCAAGATGTTGGCCGAGCTTTTGGGCGCCGACAAGCTGGAGCATTTTTCCGTGGGCGATATGATCCGCGCGATTTCGCGCGAAATCCAGGATCCGGCCAATAAGATCGCCTTGGAAGAGTATCTTAAAAAGAATTACCGCGGTTGGGTGGCGGTGGACAAACTGATCCCGGTGATCGAAGGCCGCGACACCAAGACTCTTTTGCCGACCGAGTTGATATTGGCGCTGGTCAAACGGGAAATCGCCAAACGGCCCAAGAAAACCATTTTCATCGACGGTTTTCCCCGCGATATGGACCAGGTGTCCTACTCTTTGTTCTTCCGTGACCTGATCGGAGCCCGCGATGACGCGGATATCATGGCGTTTATCGATGTCCCGACCAATGTGATTGCCGGCCGCATTGCCGGCCGTCGGATATGTCCTATCTGCAACACTTCGCGCAATCTGGCCTTGTTGCCGACCGCTAAAGTCGGTTATGATGAAGTTTTGAAAGAATTTTATCTGGTTTGCGACAATCCGTCCTGCACCGGCTTTGGCAAGCAGAGAATGGTAGGGAAGGAAGGCGACGAGTTGGGGATCGAGCCGATCCGCCAGCGCCTTGAGACCGACCAGAGGCTGATGGAGAAGGCCATGGAACTGCACGGTATCCCCAAGATGTTCTTGCGCAACGCGATACCGGTTGATGTCGCCAAAGACTATGTCGATGACTACGAGCTGACTTCGGGTTACGAGTATTCCTATGACGCGGCGGCGCGCAAGGTGAATATCGTTGAAAAGCCCTGGACCGTGAACGACGATGAAGGCCGCCTCTCGGTGAGCCTCCAAGCCCCGGCCGTAGCCGTTTCGCTGATCAAGCAACTGACGAAAACACTGGGTCTATAGAATCGCAGAATCGCCGAATCGTTGAAATGTTGAAATGTTGAATAATCAAAATCAAGAGTCCCGCGAAAAGCGGGGCTTTTTGTACTACTATTGACATTTTACCAATTTATGCTATGATATTTGCATGATTGTACCCTACCCGCACCCCTCAATCCGACCGCAAAATCAAATTAATACTTTCTCTTGTAATAATACCACATCCTCGTGGCATTTTTGTTTTTTGAGCTCTTGCATGAACGCCTCGGCGGGCGTTTTGT